>OBLI01000013.1_pt1 | contig 163482 bp, 123 predicted proteins | sample 1519701 | NCBI WGS metagenome assembly OBLI01 (sample SAMEA3663005, study PRJEB22513) | pig gut metagenome | biome: pig gut; feature: pig-associated habitat; material: faeces | place: France | collected 2012
TGATTTCAAAGAACTTTTATTCTACGGCGTTCGCGCCGCGGTGTAACTTTTATAAAATTAACGAACTATTGATACTATAGGGATTGTCGTTTAATGTTTTCTATTTGACCGAAGCAGCCGACTGATCCCATCCATTTCTGCGTTCGGGTCACCAAATTTACGTTTTTATATCTCATTCCGGTCGTTTCGGCCGGATTATTTGTCCATTCTCTATAACAGAGGCGTAGTTCCATTGGGAAGTGCTTTTCCATGTGCATGTTTTCGTTTCACAGAACCGCCAGCTGTGCTATCTGCTCTATCCTGTCCACCAGCTGCACCACGTTTGCAGTATGGATGCCGAAGAAGACGTACAGGATTTCCATCAGCTTCGTCCGGGCCTTGACCCGCCTCAGGTCGCACTGCTATTTCTGTGTGCCGAACGAGCCCTACATCGCTGTCGCCCTCACTCAGGCAAGTTCCTTTCTTACAAGGTCTTTCCCCTTCTTCTCCTCGCTGAACGGCCTTCCTCGCTTCACGAACGATGCCTGTATCCCGTTCTCCTTGCCCCTCACTATCGGTCTTACGTATGACTTGACTCCCAGGTGCGGTCTCATACTCTTTCTCGCAAGTCCGAAGTTCTCTGCCATTTCATGGAGCGGAAACGGCTTCTTCATCCTACCCAATTCACCATTTTCAAACGTCGACCTATAGAGGTCATAAAAATCGAACTCCGATAATCCAATGTTTGGTGCTAATACAGCAAATTTTCGTACCTATTTGACATGCAGATTAATTTTTGCGATTCCTTCAAATTCAGCTTCCTTCGGCATGTTAGATGAATTCATTTTCTCCATATCAAAGATACAAAATATTTAACACGTTAGCAATCAATTTATTAGAATAATTCTCAACATTTCCCGACAGTCCCTAATATACGCAATACCATAATCCGTGAGATGATTTCGAGGCCATTGAACAATTGATTTCCATACAAAAACGCATAATAGCCCATCAGATGGAAAGCGCTCGGCCGGACAACTGTTCCGTATGAAGTTAAAGAAACCGAACTATTGGTATGGCGATAGCAACAATGATTGTTATCAGATTGACGTATTAATAATATTATTGAGAACTGTTTTCACCTCATTGGCTTTAGTCAAATCAACTTTAGCTTTATTCTTTCCGTGTTTCGCCAAATAAACCTTTCTTGAAGTCCACAAGTAATCATCCACATCCTTATATGTCAACGTTGATGCACCTATCTTGAGACCCTTCATCCCTGAAAGGTCAATAAATTCATCATACACATCCTTATACTTAGAATAATCTGTCATTAAAGAGTCTTTGGTGAATTTTGTATTGATTTTGAAAAAGCCTTTACGTTTCAGTTTACAGAAAGTGTCTGCAACAAGACCATCATATATCGGAAACAAATCAGGCTTGACAAATCTGGCGAACTTGGAAGTAAAAGAAATGTGATTGATCTTCTTATCTCCATGAGTGACGTTCGCCATTCTCATTAATACGTTATAATCTGCATTGCCCTTATTGTCAACCAACCCGGTAGTATTAAGTACTGAACAAAAATGCTTCGCAACTGATAATATGTCAAAAACTGACGTAGAATAGAAGTCATTGATTATAGAGGCTTTTGCCAATATTTCTTCAAGAGTAAAGCCAGGACATGCGGCAACAACTTTTAGAATTGCATTCTCCTGGGCGACATAATCCGGCATGATGACATTTCTCGCAGATATTGTTGCATCAAAATCGGATTGGGTAATAATTAAATTTAAATTCTGTTTCTTTGCCATAATACTAATTAGGGACTAAGCAGTCTGACGAATATAAAACTCGCCTGTAAAAGAACATTTCACGTTCCACTCAGGCTTAATGCAAATGAACGAAAAATATTTATCTTTTCAAATTCTTTCTATCCAAATAATGTCTTTTGCGCAACTGAATCTCCATCTATAGAGATTATAATACTCAGCAAATCCATAATGTTCACGACATTAAGTGTCTATATAATTATCTCTCTTACAAATATAAAGCAATGCTGTTTATATACGTGGTCCAAATCTGGTCCAAATTGAGGGCTCCGTGAAATTTTTTTTAAAACAGTTTAGCAACCTTCCTGCAGAAATGGCTGTAATGGCTGATTCTCAACTGCAAATCGAAATGGCTGATTCTCAATCGTAAACCGAAATCAGTGAACAGGCAGGGCCTCTACAATACCCTGTAGCGTGGTCTCTTGCTCACTGAAGCCCTCAGGAGGGGTCCAGTGAACAGGAGCCCCCTTCAGAGACACTTCAGAAGCATGGTGTTGTTCACTGGATTGCGGATAGAAGGTGGCGGGTGAGGCCGGCGGCAATGGAGGGAGAAACGGGGGCGGAAACGGAGGAGGCCGAATTGTCCTGATAGCCATCTGCTGAGATATACGTAGTGGGTGTCAGCGAGACAAGCAGGGCCTGCAGAGCTATGCTTGTCTCGCCTGGCATGGAATCACGTGGATGTAGCGGCGGTGCTTGAGACAAGATTCCCGGGACTTCTGAACAATCACTGACTGGCCAACCACGGACTTTTGCCGACTAGCACAACAAGAAGATGAGCTCGTCGTCTTGACGCAGCAGAAATCTGCTATTCTGACATCATCCGGTGCCATATTGTCCATCGATATGCGCAATTTGTCAGCATTTCCATCCAGGAAAGCGGCCTTGCTGGCTTGGCATCTGATTTGACTTTCTCATAATCGTTCCCGCGAAAGCGAGAGCGACCGTCCGATTATGAATGATCGTTCGAACAACGGGGCAGGTAAATATGTTTAACAACTTAGTATAGGAGACTTTTATTATGACACCTATGAGACGTTACGAACAGAATTGGCTGCCCGAAATCTTCAACGATTTCTTCGCCAATGATTGGATGACCCGTACAAATGCAACAGCTCCGGCCATCAACGTAATTGAAGACGACAAAGACTACAAGGTCGAGGTCGCAGCTCCTGGAATGAACAAGGAAGACTTCAAGGTCAACGTCACGGATGACAACTACCTGGTACTGACCATGGAGAAGAAGAACGAATCCAAGGATGAGGACAAGAAGAGGAAGTATCTCCGCAGGGAGTTCTCATACCACAAGTTCGAACAGAGCCTCGCTCTTCCTGAGGATGTAAACAAGGACGAAATCAAAGCCGCGGTAAACGATGGTATCCTTACCATCGACATACCGAAGATGAAGGTCGCTGAAAAGCAGCCTGCCGTAAAGCAGATTGAGATTCAGTAATCAGGCTTAGTACGGATGCCCGCCTGCCGGAAACGGCGGACGGGTTTTCTTTTTTTTGGAAATTATGAGACGGCCTGTAGTAATGAATATGAGCGGGACTTATGATCTTGAGCCGCTGATGGAAGGACATGACTTCGACCTTGTCGACTGTCAGGATATCTGCGGGAAAGAGTTCATCTGCTCGAAAGAAGCTCAAAAGGAAATCTCCCACAGGATGGCCGATTATGCTCCTGAGGGAATACACCTCGACGATTCGGGCAATTATCACTACCTGACTAAACTCTGGACCGACAGGCTGACCGCTCCGTTCTCCCTTGTCCTGATCGATCATCACACCGACATTCGCCGAGAAGCATTTGACGGCATACTCACCTGCGGCAATTGGGTGAGAGTAATGCTGGAGAGCAATCCGTATCTAAAGAAGGTCATCATCGTAGGACCGACGGAGAATCAGCGCAGCACCATAGACGGTTGCTACCGTTCAAGAGTTCAGTTCATCAGCGAAGAAGATTTGCTGACTGAAGAGGGTTGGAAGAGATTCTCCAAGGTGCACCTGAAGGAGCCAGTTTACATATCCATAGACAAGGATGTGCTCAACCACGATAGCGCCATAACCGACTGGGATCAGGGGAATATATGCCTGGACGACCTCAAACGGCTGCTTGACATCATCTTCAAGAATGAGAAGGTCATCGGAATAGACATCTGCGGAGAGTACTCCGAGGCCCACGACCTCATTGAGGCTCAGGAAGGCGGGCTGCTGAACGAGCATACAAATGTGGAAATCCTTGAGGAAGTGAAGTTGGAAGGATGGTCACTGAACCACCTATCCAGACATTGTCGCCTATGCTCCCCGGCTTAGCCCACTCCCTGCGTGAATTCCTCTTGACAGGGTCTGTACTGTGGCAGGCAGTATATATGCTCACGTTCGGGTCGATGAAGCAGCCATCACCGATAGTGACAGGGGCTTCATCAAGAACCCTGTCCAGCTGACCGACATAATAGAACGGCAGGTTAATCAGCTTGAACTGCTTGTTCTCAGGGGCGGGAGTATGCAGGTCCTGTCCTGGATGAAGAAGCGTGTGCGCATCGAGGCCCCGTACCGACTCCGCCCAGTCATCATACCCCTTGGCTTCGAGATACTCCACGAACGAGAACGGGCGCAGGGTGATGTGATGCTTGAGACACACGTACTGCCACACTTCGGGAGCGGTCTTGAACCTGCGGCACACCTCGGCATCATCCTTCTCAAGGTTAAGGCTGATGAAGGAGTCGAATTCCTTTCCGAACTCCTCCACGAGGGTGGTCTTCCTTACCTGTCTGGCACCTCTGAGAACCAGCGGCTTTCTTTTCTTGCTCCCGGCCCATCCCCTGAGCTGGGCCATGATTCCACGTTTGTACATAATTGCTCCTGTTACAGAGACAAATGCACAAAACTTTCCAAATTAATAGGCAAGATTCACAAAATAATTGCCGAATGCATAGGCATAACGTGGGGTAATATTTGCCAATCTGATATTCTGACATCATCCGGTGCCATATTGTCCATCGATATGCGCATTTTGTCAGCATTGCCATCCAGGAATGGGTCCCTGCGGGTTTGGCATCTGATTTGACTTTCTCACAGTCGTTCCCGCGAAAGCGTGAGCGACCATCCGGTTATGAATGATCGTTCGAACAACGGGGCAGGTAAATATGTTTAACAACTTAGTATAGGAGACTTTTATTATGACACCTATGAGACGTTACGAACAGAATTGGCTGCCCGAAATCTTCAACGATTTCTTCGCCAATGATTGGATGACCCGTACAAATGCAACAGCTCCGGCCATCAATGTAATCGAGAATGAGAATGACTACAAAGTCGAGGTTGCAGCTCCGGGCATGACCAAGGAAGACTTCAAGGTCAATGTCACGGATGACAACTACCTGGTACTGACGATGGAGAAAAAGAACGAATGCAAGGATGAGGACAAAAAGAAGAAGTATCTTCGCAGGGAGTTCTCATACCGCAAGTTCGAACAGAGCATTGCCCTTCCTGAGGATGTGAACAGGGATGAAATCAAGGCTGCGGTCAACGATGGTATCCTTACCATTGACATACCGAAAGTCAAGATCACTGAGAAGCAGCCTGCCGTAAAGCAGATTGAGATTCAGTAAACAGGCTCTGTACGGATGCCCGCCTGCCGGAAACGGCGGGCGGGCTTTCTTGTTTACTTTGACAGCAGATATCTCATTGCCTCCAGCGGATGATAAAGAAGCATCCTCGGACCGCTGAAGCGCATCACGGTGCGGATTTTCTCCCTCATATCCGGGCGGTAGCAGTGCACCGGGCATTTGTGGCACTTGGTCTTCGCATTGCCGAACCTGCAATGCTCCAGACGGGCCAGGGAGTAGTCAAGCAGCTCCCTGCACTCATTGCACAACTCCTTCCCGCCGTGGTTCTTCCTGCACCACAGTCCGATCATATGGCGGACCGTTCTCTTCTCCCAAGTGATACGGCTCATACTCAGAACTCCTCCGCAATGCTTCTTGCAAGGTCAGCCGTCTCCCTGACCTTCCCGACCACCTTCTCGACAGGCATATAGTCAAGGTTCCAGGCGGCGACGGTAATCACTTCGCCCAGGCCCCAGAAACTTGAAAGGGCCTTGAGGTAAGAACTGCCCTGATCACGGAAGTCCCCGGTCGGAATGTCCATTCCCCTGGTGGTGATATACAGGACTTTCCGGCATTTGCAGAGGCCGGTGCAGGTGGTGCCGTCATCGGTGAACGTCACATTGTAGAGCGACATGTTCTCGAAGAAGGCCTTGAGAACGGCCGGAAAGCTCATGTCCCAGAACGGGGCCGCGATGACAATCCTGTCCGCCGATGCGATTTTCCTGGCCAAAGCGACTGCTTTATCCGGCACATTGCCAGAAGTCCGTTCCTTCAGCACATCCGGAGTCACAGGCAGTAGCCCGGTGGCATTCACATCGATGGTTTCGATATCGTATCTTGCCGAAAGAACATCCTTTGCGGCATCAAGAATCACTCTGGTTCTTGACTCCTCCCTCATGCAGGAGTCTATGATAATCAGTTTGTCCATACATTTAAATATATTCAAGAATCCTGTCCAGCTGACCGGCTCCGACAAGGCAGAATAACCTGTCATTCAAGATATTCCGTTGATCTAGATACTCCGCCCATCAAGATACTCCGTATCTGCCCATTCCCCAGGCTGGACAATGATCTTTTGTACATTGCTGGTGCAAATATACAAAACATTCCGACTATTCGGACAGGCTGGAAGATACCCTTTTTTCTATCATTGCCATGCAGATTAATGCACCAGGCACGCCACAAATTCTTTCGGAAGGATGACATTCTCCACATCAATGGCATCCGCAAAGAGCGGAGCAATCTCCTCATCACGGAATCCGGCTATGCCGCAACCTATTCGTGTAACCAGGAATGTGAGCCGGCTGTGCTCCTTGGCGAAGCGGATGAAAGCATCCACGTATGGCTTGATGGTTTCCACACCACCCTGCATGGTAGGGATGGCGTATGTCTGACCATGCAGGCCCACGCCTTCGCCCCAACCGTGCAGCACCGCCACCATGTGCGCCTGCAAGATTGCTGCCAAAGACAAATATCTCGTTCTCCTTCAATTCCGAAATTCTATCGGGTGTAAATTCTCTATCGTACATAAATTCCTATTATAATTTAAAACTCCAATCTGAATCCCTTTTGCTTCAGCTCCTCATATTTCGCCTTGTTGAAGCGGAAGAGGAAAGCTTCTTTCTTCTGCGAAGGATTTACAGTTTTGTCCATTTGTTCCAGCACTTCCAGCCGTTTCATCTTGTTGTAGAAGTTGCGGCGGTCGAAACGAACGTCAAGTATAGCCTCGTAGAGGTTCTGCAATTCCTTGATGGTGAACGCCTCTGGCAGCAGTTCAAAGCCCACGGGCTCAAAATGTATCTGCTGGCGCAATGCCTGTTCAGCCTTGCGGAGTATCTGGTCGTGGTCGAAAGCCAACTGCGGCACTTCGTCCAAGGCAAACCATCGCGCATCAGCAGCATCGTCGCCACCCTTCACCTCCTGCATCCTCACCAATGCATAGTAGGCAATGGTGATGACACGCTCACGAGGGTCACGCTGTGGCGCAGTGAATGTATGGAACTGACGGATGTATGCACCCTCCAGACCTGTCTCTTCCTGCAATTCACGCAGCGCACCCTCCTCAGCACTTTCGTCCATCTGCATGAATCCACCCGGAAAAGCCCATCGCCCTTTGAAAGGTTCGATGCCTCGCTGCACCAAAAGCACTCTCAGTTTTGTACCGTCAAACCCAAAGATGACACAGTCCGTCGTTACACTCGGATGGGGGTACTTATAGCAGTATTTCAACTCTTCATCTGCCTTGTCAATCTTATCCATACACCATTTGCGTTAAAATTACGCTACAAAGGTAATGTGTTTATTCTGAATGACAAATTTTTTTTGTGTAAAAAAATACGCAAGAGAAGCGATTCCCCTTCAAAAACACCACAATTTACTGTCTTTTCAGCAGCTTTTTCCTTGCCGCACATGCCAATATCGATTATAACATCTGCATTTTCTTGCGACGTATCATGGTTATCCCATTCCTCCTCGGTCATCAAATTAATTTCGCTTGGGAATTGCAGCCAACAGCAGGCCGTGTTGTTTATCGAGGCTATACTGCCACCCCCCCCCCAAGCCTGTCCGAAAAGTCGGAATTTTAACGTATAATCTGTCTCCTGCAACGCTCCGGGAAGGGTGGCATTGACTGATGAGGCACTTTTCGGACGCGCTCCCCATCCAGAAGTTTTCTCTTCCTGCGGGTGTCTGCCCCCACAACCTATTAAGGTGATGAAAGCAATGATAGCATATAATTGCACTAATCTCAAAATCTTCTTGGTAAAAATCGACGCTAATCTCAAAATTACGGCTGCACAACTTCAATCTTGTTTAATAGACTCAACATTTTTGAGCAATATTTGTTTATTGGAATAAACATCTGTAATATTTAGAAAGACAAGGGCAAGGCCGCTCTTGCGGTAGATGACATCGATATGGCAGCCGGCAACAAAATTCCCCTTTGGGCTTTTGGATTCCTATACTGATCTTTACACCTTGCACATAGTCTAAAAGGACAAGCCTTGATTCAGGAAAGAACTCAATGCAGTCCGAAGGGCCTTCGAGGCCCTACAACCGGCGGCCTAAATCACTTGCGAAACTTAAGTCATCATTATCTTTGACAGACCAATCACAACTCTGACAGATGGATGTCTCTCTCCGGGTGGGTTGTGAATTGCTTTCATTATCATTATCTTTGACAGACCAATCACAACGCAGGTTCCAGCGTGCTCAAGGTCGAAACAGTTCTGAAAACACTCAAGGCGGGACCCGCAAGGGCCTCGTCTTTTTTGGCGCCGGATGCAGGGATGGAGAACAACCAGTTCCACCTCTTCCAGCGCATTGAAGAATGCCGATTGATCTTCGAAATGCCGAGGGCAGGGGCATATAAATTGACCTGAAACTTGTCTTGACAACCCTCTTTTGAGATATGCGTATGGGGTGCAAGTGAGCCAAGCACCGTTCCTAGAGCAACACTTGACTCACAAAGAACGAATCAGAGTGCTGTAGGCATAGTGGTCGAGACAAGTAGTACAAAGATAGGAGGCTGTCCGAAGAGTATGCCTTCACTGTAATGGTGGAGCATATCCGAACAGTGCCCCAGCAGCCACTTCGTCCCCTGCCAGAGCATTATGAAAGGAAGATTCTTCTTCGAAATTCGGACTTTCCGGACAGGCTGGGGGATACCCGAGGCAAAAGTCAAGCGCTAGGAGAGCCTTAAGGAGAGCTCCCAGCAGCGCTTGAACTTTAGCCGCCGAAGAACGTATATTCCGGCGGCGATGCCTTCGTGACATTCACCTGGCCACAGTCATCGTCTCTTCGTGCAAAACATCGAGCAGGGCAACATGGCCTACAGATAGCTGTAGTTGATGAACACCCTGCTCGATGCAGCAGAAATGACGTCATCGAGCATCCGGAATGACACTACAGATATCCCTGGTAAGGGATACCCCTGCTCGATGAATTGCACGAAAGATCCAGATGAACGTACTATCTTGATGAACTTCCTGTCTGGATGAGTTGCACGAAAGCTATACGGTTGGAGTGTGCCCCGTTTACAAGCATAGCAGCAATGTTATTCCGAGTCGTGGAGGCATTTGCTGAATAGCGTTCTCGTGACATTCACCTGGCCGGGGGTACCCCCGCTACAGGTATCTCTGAGGCAGTTTTTGGAAATTTTGCCGGCCAGGTGAACACTTTTCGATGCCACCTGGCCGGGCAATGTGCCCTACAATGCCTTCTGGGGCAGGTCGGCCGGCCAGGTGAATGTCACGGGAATTTTCCCACCCCCAAAATGGCAATTATTCAAACGTCTACGGTGACGGGATTGGGGCAATTATACCACGTATTGCCAGGAGAAGAAAAAACAACCGGCTGTAAAACAACCAGTTGTCAATTTTAGTAGCGGGGGAAGGACTCGAACCTCCGGCCTCCGGGTTATGAGCCCGACGAGCTACCAACTGCTCTACCCCGCGATGTTTTGGTTTTGCAAAGATACGCATTATTTCTTTCAAAACAAATTTTTCTGGAAAATATGGAAAAATAATCCGCATTTTTCTTTGAAGAGGATGCAATCCGGTGGAGGCAGGAGGTGATGACGACAGCCAGTCAGGAACTACCGTTTCCGGTCAGTGAGTGCCATGAAAGTCACGGCGAAGAGAGTGATGGCTACACCTGTTATCACATTGAGGGTCAGGGATTCATTGAAGAAAATGCAACCGACGGCGATGGCGGTGACGGGTTCGGCGACGCCCAGGACAGAGGTTTTGGTCGCACCGATGAGCCTGGTGGAGGCGGCGAGACAGAGCAACGACATCAGGGTCGGGAAAATTGCGAGTCCGAACAGGCATAGCCAGCAGAGCCAGCCGTGTACACCTGCCAGCAGGTCTCCGCCGGAGGAAAGGCCATGGCCAAGAAACAGCATGGAGCCGAACAGGAGGGCGTAGAAGGTCAGGACGTGATTGGAAACGGTTCTGAGACGGCGGCTTCTGTTCACGATGATCAGGTACATCGCATAGACCAGAGCGGAGGCGCCGGCCAGAAGAAGGCCGACGGCGTTGAAGGAGACTCCAGATGAAGGGAGGCTCAGGATAATGACTCCGGCAAATGTCAGGATGATGGAGAGCCAGACCTGCCAGGTGGGATAGACCTTGAGAATGACCATTATCAATGCCACAAGGACGGGATAGAGAAAAACTATCGTGGTGGCCAGGCCGGCCGGGATGTAGTTGTAGGAGAAGAACAGGGTTGCGCTGCTGAGGGCGAAAAGTATGCCGAGGATTACGAGGCGGACGGTCTGTGCGGCATTGATGCGGAGGGATTCTTTACGGGCGACGAGCCAGATTCCGAGGATGAGCACCGCCAGCAAGTATCTGAAACTCAGCATTGTGTCAATGGAAACGCCCATCTCGAGCAAGGGCTTAGCGAAAAGCGGATTGAGGCCGTAGGTCACGCCTGTGACAATGCCGGCAATGTATCCGAGTATGGTGTTGCGCCTGCCGGAACCGCTGCCCGCACCGTCCACTGTACCGCCAGCAGCAACGCCCGGAGCCTCGCTACCTTCCACGCCAGAAGCACCGCCACCATCCACGCCGCCAACCAGGCTCCCGGACTCCCCCTCAAGCTCCTCCATGACTACCTCGCAGCAAAAAACGCCTTCATTCCCTCGACATCATCCTTCGCGAACGTCTTCTGCTCGCCGGAAGAAAGATTCTTGAGGTTCACAATGCCGGAAGCAGCCTCATCGCCGCCATTGATCGACACGAAAGGAATCCCCTTCCTGTCGGCGTAGTCAAACTGCTTCTTCAATTTGCTCTTGTCCGGATAAATCTCGCAGGCAACTCCGGCCTCGCGCAATGACTTCACTACAGGGATAATGTAGGAGAGCGCCTCGGCATCCATATTGGCGAAAAGAACGGTGGCCGAACCGGCAATGTCCTTCGGGAACTTGTCCAGGCCCTTCAGCACATCGTAGATCCTGTCAGCACCGAAAGAAATGCCGACTCCCGACATTCCAGGAAGACCGAAAATGCCGGTGAGATTGTCATAACGTCCTCCGCCACAGATACTTCCGATGGCGTAGTCCAATGCCTTCACCTCAAAGATGGCACCGGTATAATAGTTCAGGCCGCGGGCCAGTGACAAATCCATCTCGACCTTCTGCCCTACACCTGCCGCCTCGATGAAACCGAACAGCTCAGCAAGTTCGTCCAGGCCCAGGAGACCGGTCTCGGAAACGATGCCGGAAGCGGACTTGCCCTGCATCAGGCCCCTCATTGTCTCTATCTTTTCAGCCGTCGTACCCTCAAGCAGGAGCACAGGCTCGATCACGGCCACGGCCTGGTCGGTCAGTCCCCTCTCCTTCATCTCGGCCTCGACTGCCTCAAGGCCGATCTTGTCCAGCTTGTCGATCGCCACCGTGATGTCAGTCACCTTGTCAGGGAAACCTGCAATCTCGGCAAGACCCGTGAGGACCTTCCTGTTGTTGATCTTTATGGCGACATTGATGCCGAACTTGGTAAAGACACGGTCAACTATCTGCACCAGCTCCAGTTCATTGAGCTGGGACTTGCTTCCGATGACATCCGCATCGCACTGGTAGAACTCGCGGTAGCGGCCCTTCTGAGGCCTGTCAGCACGCCATACCGGCTGAATCTGGAAACGGCGGAACGGAAAGGCGATCTCATTCTGGTGCTGAACCACGTACCTGGCGAACGGCACGGTAAGGTCATACCTGAGACCCTTCTCGCAGACCTTCATTGACACCTTGTTGCTGTTCAGGGAGCCGTCCTCATTCCTGCACTCCTCGAAATCTACTCCGGAGAATGCGTCTCCGCTGTTCAGTATGCGGAAAAGCAGCTTGTCGCCCTCGTCGCCGTACTTTCCGAGCAATGTCGAAAGATTCTCCATCGCCGGAGTCTCGATCTGGACATAGCCGTAAGTCCTGTAAACTGAGCGGATTGTATCGAAAATGTAATTCCTGGCGGCCATCTCTTCCTGGCCGAAATCCCTGGTGCCTTTCGGTATTGAAGGTTTCATAAACAACTGCGTTCTAAATTAAATCCTGCGAAATTACTAATTATTGACGAAGAAGAAAAAAATATTGCCGTTTGAATCCCAAAAATACCTACCTTTGTGAAAATTAGGAATCAAGATGAAAGACTTTTTGAAAATGACATTGGCCGTGCTGGCCGGCCTCTTCATAGCAGGAATCCTCGGATTCATGCTCTTTTTCGGCTTCATCGGCACCATGGCGTCACTGGGAAGCTCCACTCCAGCCATGCCTCGCTCCGGAGTTCTTTTTATGGACATGTCCAGGATTTCCATTGCCGAGCAGACTCAGGAAACCGACCCGATGGCGATGATCCAGGGACAGGACATCAGCATTATAGGCCTCTGGGATGCCGTGAAGGCCATCGAGAAGGCTGCTTCCGACCCAGCGGTGCAATGCATTTATCTCAAGGCGGACGGATTGTCAGCCGGCGGAATCGCCCCTGTGGAGGAGCTCCGTCAGGCCCTCGGGGCTTTCAGGCTTTCAGGCAAACCGGTTGTCGCTTACACTGAGAATCCGGGCACAGGCAGCTATTACCTCGCATCCGTGGCAGACAAGATCTATATGGGCAGCTACAAGGGCGGCTCCAACATGATGGTGGGTGTAGGTACGCAGATGATATTCCTCAAGGACCTTCTCGACAAGCTCGGAGTCAATGTCCAGCTCATCCGTCACGGCAAATTCAAGTCAGCCGGCGAGATGTACATCAAGAGCAGGCCGAGCGAGGAGAATCTTCTCCAGACAAGGGAAATGGTCAATTCAATGTGGGACGGAATGGCCGAGTCAATATGCTCCAGCAGGGAAATCAGCCGCGAGGATTTAGACGGAATGATAGACAATCTCAAACTCAATACCCCGGAGGACTTCCTCGCATGCAGGCTCGTGGACGAACTTCTCACAAAAGAGGAGCTCAAGGAGAAATTGGCTGTCCTGGCAAAGGAGAGCAAATATGAGGTAGTGAAATTTATCAGTCTCAGAGACTATGTCAATATCAATGCACAGACAGTCTCCAAGGCCAGACGCAAGATTGCCATTATCTACGCCGAAGGCGAAATCATAGACGGCTATGACAAGCAGGAAGTGGCAGGAGACAGGTTTGCAGGGATAATCTCCTCTGTCAGAGCTGATTCCACTGTAAAGGCAGTTGTACTCAGGGTGGCATCTCCGGGAGGAAGCGTTGCAGCTTCAGAGAAAATCCGCACTGAAATCGACCTTCTCCGCAAAGTGAAGCCTGTCATCGCCTCCTACGGCAATTATGCCGCTTCCGGAGGATACTGGATTTCCAACAGCTGTGACAAGATCTTCTCTGACAAGAGCACATTGACCGGTTCCATCGGCGTGTTCAGCATGATCCCGGACTTCAGCGGCACGGCAGAGAAGGTATTCCACGTCGGAGTCACCAATGTAGGCTCAAGCCGCCACAGCGACATGTACTCCCTCACCCGGCCTCTGGACGCGGAAGAAACCGCCTTCATGCAGAAATCAGTGGACGACATCTACGAGGCCTTCCTCGAAAATGTCTCGGCAGGACGCGGAATGGACAAGGCTGAGATAGATGAAATAGCACAGGGACGTGTCTGGACAGGTTCGGACGCCCTGAAGATAGGTCTCGTGGACGAAATCGGAACATTGGCCGACGCTGTAAGATACGCAGCCATTGCGGCAGGCGACACTGAAGCCGACCTCGGCACATGGGAGGTGGCAGCATACCCGAAGCCAATGACCACTCTCGACATAATCCTCGAGAATCTGACAGGCAGCAGCGATGCCCTCGCAGGGACACCGTTCGAGTCAGTGGGCAGGGCCTTCCGAGGCTGGGATGCAACATCCACTGGAAAAGTCTATGCAAGAATGCCTTATATAATGGAAATCAAATAATTTCAACGGACATCCAGGTAAATGACGGATTGGGACGAGTCTGAAATCCTGACCGCCTCGTCAATCCTGCAGAAGAATGAGCCGGAAGAGTAACCGCAGACAGCTGCGACACGCTCTCCGGCTTTTTCATTGCCTGAAACCGCATTTGAAACAGAACCGGGACCGGACGCATTGCCCGAAGCCGCAACCGTGCCGGCAAGTTCAGGCGACACCACCACAAGAGCCCTTGACTTGGCCTCCCTGCCAAGTTTCAAATCAGTGAAGATATCACTGAGCTTGCGCCTGCCCTTCATTCCCATAGGCCTCATCCAATCTCCTTTCCTCCAGGTCCTTACAATGAACGGCATCTTCAATTTCCCGGAATCAAATGCCAGAATGCCGCGTGCAGCCAGATCCCGGGCCTTGGACACAGGGTCCTCTCCCGCCGCCTCCGTGCTGACACTGAAGCGCATACCGTCAAATTCATATCTTCCAACCGTCCTGACCACGGAGCAGGACTCGTTTTCCGACAACATTCCGGAGAACGGTCCTGAGGCAGGGCCTCTACGGAACAGCACTGGGGACACGGGCGGCTTATCCTGTATCAACTCCTTGACTACCAGCATTCCAGGTTCAGTAACCAGCCTGAATTCCGGCGCCTCGAAAACCTTTCCGGACAATGTCTCCCCGGATTCCAGAAGGCGGATAACCGGCTCCAGCCTCCTGTTCCTGAAACCATATTTCTCCAGAAGGCGGTAAAGCACGTATCTCCAATGCCTGACGGAAAGAAGCCTTTCGACATTGATTCTGAGCCTCTCCCCTTCCCTGACCGGCTCGATGACATCTCCCGCATTGAGCAGGAAATACTCCTCCGCGATCTCGTACTCCTGCGCGAAGACCTCCATCTCACGGGCAAATGCATTAAGAAAGGATGGATTGATTTCCTCGAATACAGGGAAAACATTGTGTCTCAATTTATTGCGCTTATAAACAGTCTCCCTGTTGGTATGGTCCTCCCTGTACTTCACCCCGGCAGAAGCCGCGTAATCCTCGATCTCCTTCCTTGAGAAGCCGAGCAGAGGACGGATCATCCTCACATTCTCCCCTCCGGGTGCAGGAACATTGCCGTCGGCCCTCATCCCCGTGAGACCCCTCAGGCCGGTTCCACGCAAAAGATTGAGAATCAATGTCTCCGCATTGTCATTGGCATTATGGGCAACGGCCAGGACCTGATAGCCGTTCTGCTCGCAGACCTCCATGAACCAGTCGTATCTGAGCTCGCGGGCTGCCATCTCGATACTGACAGAATACCTCTCCGCATAAGCATAAGTATCGAAATCCGCCCGATGGAAACGAACACCCCTGGACTCAGCCCATTCCCTGACCAGAGCCTCATCCCCGTCACTTTCCTCGCCACGAAGATGAAAATTGCAGTGCGCAACGGCAAAGTCAAGCCCGCATCTGTATGCGAGCTCCGCCATGCACATCGAGTCAATGCCGCCGCTGACGGCAAGGAGGGCCGTCTCCCCTTGAGAAATCAGCCCTCCCGCAATCCTTTCAAATGATTTTTCCATCAGTTCTTTCTTGATGCAATCGTATATGAGAATCCGAATGCAAGCGATTCCTTGAACTGGATCATTTTCTTTCCATCCGGATATTTCTCAAGAATCTTATCAGTCTTTACCATCACCTTGTCATCGTAGATGAGGTTGGTGGTGAGTGTCAATGAGAAATACTTCGCGATCTTCCAGTCAATCCTGTTATCCCAGTTCACACGCACGTTCTGGGGCTTGTCCAGATAGTCGGAGAAGAGGACGAGCTGGGTTGAATAGGCGAAATTGTCATTGACCTTGAGCTTTGCGTCAATCTTGAGCTGGGCACCGAACTCGAACCTGGCGGACTTGTAATACTCTCCGAGATTGTCAGGATATGCCTCCAAATCCCTGTACTCCTTCTTTCTCTCCATACCGTTGGCTTTTCTCAATTCTTCATCCGTAGTGATGACAAAACCTCCGGTGAGAGGTGCCAGGTTGACAGTGAGCCACTTGGTAGGCACCCAGTCAATACCGAGCGCAATGTTGGTGTAGGCAGGAGACAGGAAGCCCGACTTCTTCACACGAGCATCCTTCCACTCCCTCTTGCCCGGGTCCCAGTCCTCATCAGCCACTTCTGCAGGCTTCTTCGGAACAGGGTAATTGAAACCGTCGGAGAACTGCGACCTGAAGTTGAACTGGGCCGAGTAATTCAATTTGTTAGTGGCCTTGTAGCCGAACTTGCCCTCATAGTAGATGCGGTCGTCACTCTTCTGGATAACCGGCTTGTCCGCCGAATACAGGAAGCCGTAGTCGAGCTGGAGACGGTTGTTGAAGAAAAGATCGTTCTTCTTGTAGTTGGCGCTTGCGTCAATGAACGACTTCAGCGTGAAGTTGTTGTATCCGCCGGCGGCCCAGTTCGTGAATGAAGACTGGCCGAAATCCAGCTTGGTCAGGAGCGAGTTCGTCCAGTAGCGGGGTTTCTTCACCTTGACCTCCGCCTGAGGGGCGCCTGCAATGGCCTTTGCCGCCTCTTCAGCAGCCTTCTGCGCATCCGTGATCTCCTGGGCGCCGGCGACGCCGCAGAATAGCGCCGCCAGCAGGGAAATAATGTAGAATCTTTTCATCGCGTACAAAGTCTCTGGCTCCGCCGATACGGAACTCGGGGATTAATATGAAATTGCGAATACGACCCTCTCGTGGGAAGGCTTTCCGGAGTATATGTCCACTCCCTCCTCCTTGCAGACAACGCTGTCCACAGGGATGCACCGGATAGTGGCCTTGGTCTCCTCCTTGATCTTCTGCTCGGTCTCGGCCGTGCCGTCCCAATGGCAGAGAAGGAAGCCGCCCTGCTGTATCTTCTCCTTGAACTCCTCCCAGGAGTCGCACTTCTGGATATGAGTATTCCTGTAATCCAACGCCTTATTGTATATGGTATTCTGAATATCGACGAGGAGGTCCTCAATGTACCTGTCCACGCCCTCGAGCGGAATGGTCTTCTTCTCGAGAGTATCGCGCCTGTGTATCTCCACTGTGCCGTTCTGGAGATCGCGGGCTCCCATTGCAAGCCTTACCGGCACGCCCTTGAGCTCCCACTCGGCGAACTTGAATCCAGGACGGAGGGTATCCCTGTCGTCAATCTTCACGCTGTGTCCCGCAGCCTCGAGAGCCGACTTGACCTCGTTCATCTTGGCGAGCACGGCCGAATGCTCCTCGTCGGTCCTGTAGATAGGTACCATGACCACCTCGATCGGCGCGAGGGCAGGAGGGAGAACGAGTCCGTTGTCATCTCCGTGAGCCATCACGAGAGCGCCCATAAGCCTGGTGGAAACTCCCCAGGAGGTAGCCCAGACATACTGGAGCTTGCCTTCCTTGTCAGCAAACTGCACGTCGAATGACTTCGCGAAGTTCTGTCCGAGGAAATGGGAAGTGCCGGCCTGGAGTGCCTTTCCGTCCTGCATCATCGCCTCGATGGTGAGGGTATCCAGAGCGCCTGCGAACCTCTCGTTCGGGCTCTTGTGGCCCACGATGACAGGCATTGCCATATAGTTCCTGGCGAAGTCGGCATATACGTCCACCATCCTCTTTGCCTCTTCCTGAGCCTCCTGTGAGGTGGCGTGGGCTGTGTGGCCCTCCTGCCAGAGGAATTCGGCGGTACGGAGGAAGAGCCTGGTGCGCATCTCCCAGCGGACTACATTGGCCCACTGGTTGCACATTATCGGAAGGTCCCTCCAGGACTTGATCCAATTCTTGTATGTACTCCATATAATTGTCTCGGAAGTAGGCCTGACAATGAGTTCCTCCTCGAGTCTGGAGGCAGGGTCGACCACTACTCCATTGCCTTCAGGGTCATTCATAAGCCTGTGATGGGTCACCACGGCGCACTCCTTGGCGAAACCCGCCACGTGCTCGGCCTCTCGGCTGAAGAACGACTTGGGGATGAAAAGCGGGAAATAGGCATTCTGTGCGCCTGTCTCCTTGAACTTGGCGTCAAGAATCTTCTGCATCTTCTCCCATATCGCATATCCGTACGGTTTGATGACCATACATCCCCTCACCGGGGACTGCTCCGCCAGGTCAGCCTTGACCACGAGGTCGCTGTACCACTGGGAATAGTTTTCGGAGCGTTTAGTTATCTGATCAGCCATTTTGCAACAAAGTGATTTTGTTTATTTATGATTAATTCTTAATATTGCACCGATTATGCGGGTACGAAACTTGCATTATCCGTACAGTTGCACAACCGAAGTGCAAAGATACAAATTTTAATGTTAATGGAGGACCTATTATGAAGAAAACTGACATCCTGAACGCATTGGGATTCCTGCTTGCCATAACATCCTGTGGCACAGCCTCCCAATATGCTTCCAACCAGCAGTACCAGGACGGATTCTACAGCAGGCCGTCCGTGGCTGAAACCAAAACCGCAACATTGGCTGCCCGTTCCAAGGTAAGCGAGCTTGCCGATGAGACTAGGAACTCGCAGATATTCCTGAAGGCCGGGGAAACCGACACCCTCTATGTCCCGGAGAACATGTCCACGACGTTGAATTTCAACAAGGAACAGGGACTTACATCGGTGACCGTCACCAACACTCCGGCATATTCGCTCTATCCTGACAGCTGGTACTGGTCCAATCTCTACTGGAACACCTGGACCAGGCCTTACTACAGTTCATGGTACTGGGGCGCGAACCCCTGGTACTACTCGAGCATCTACTATGACCCATGGTACTGGGATTCATGGTACTATGACCCGTGGTACTTGGGCCGTCCGGGCTATTACTGGAGCTGGTACCGCGACCCGTGGTACCATTATCACGGATGGTACTGCGACCCGTGGCATCACCACCATCACCATACATATTACGACCATTGCTGGAACACTCACGGCTGGTACAGCGGCGGAAACGGGAAATACATCAACAGGACGCTGACATCCCGCGACGCCATAAGGGACGGAATGGGAGTCTCATCCTCTTCCACAAGAAGGACCACGGCCGGGACAGCCTCCAGGTCGAACACGGCAGCAAGCGCTGTCTCAAGGAGCTCCGGGACCTCATACTCCTCCGCGACAAGGGTAAGCCGTTCCACTGCCGCCACAAGGGGCACATTGTCATCTGACAGGACGGCAGTTTCAAGAGGCAACGCCATAGGCTCGGCAGCGTCCAGGGGTACGGTTGCCGGAGGCAGGACAGCGGCAAGCCGCGCGTCGGGAACTGCCGCTTCACGTCCGGCAGGCACTGCAGCCTCCCGCCAGGCAGGCACTGGAACCGGCACAGCGTCAAGAGCAGGCTCGACAGGTTCATACACCCGCCCTGCCACAAGTTCATTGCCTACATACCGCAGGCCTGTCTCTTCATCCACAGGCAGCAGAAGCGGCAGTTCATACTCCGGCCAGACAGGCCAGACATACAGAAGTTCAGCTTCAGGCTACGGTTCAGGCTCCTCTTCGTACAGCTCAGGATCGTCCTTCCGCTCTTCAGGAAGTTCATCCTCGTACAGGAGCTCATCATCAAGCAGCAGCTCGTCATCCTACCGCAGTTCAGGCAGTTCTTCATACAGCAGAAGCTCATCCGGTTCATCATACAGCGGAAGCAGGAGCAGCGGCGGTTCTTACAGCGGCGGCGCAAGCAGGAGCAGCGGCTCCTCGGGCAGGCGCTGAGCAATCCTGAAACAGCCAATGCCTGCAGAACGCGCATATAAACACATCAGAAAAATGAAAAAGATTACCGCTACAATACTGTCTGCGGCCGCATTGTCCTCAATGTGGACTGCCAGCGGCCAGACTGTCGGGGACGCATTGCGTTTCAGCGACAACAATTATTACGGCACTGCCAGGACCATTGCCATGGGCAATGCCTTCACTGCCCTCGGAGGGGATCTCGGCTCGGTCGGCATCAATCCTGCCGGCTCTGCCGTGAACAGCTTCTCCCAGGTCACCATCACCCCGGCAATAACCATTTCCGGCAGCAGGGCCCAATATCTTGCGGAGCCGTCCCTCAATGACCAGTATGGCTCAGCCTACAGGAACAGAAGCACAAACTTCACCATGCCGAACGTCGGAGTAATGATCAACTGGGACACCAGGAGACGGAGCGGACTGAAGAATGTGACCTTCGGTTTCGTGGCCAACGGCACATCCAACTATCTTGACAATGTCGCAGCAGCAGGGAAAAACGGGGAGACGACATTCGCAGGTTCCCTGGCTGCGAGCGCCAACGGCCTGCCTGTCAGCGGGCTTGATTCAGGCTCGTCCGCATACGACAACTACGACTGGCTTTCGGTCGTAGGTCTCCAGTCTGGAATGATTTCCACATTCGGGGACAGGACTGATGAGTATGCAGGCATCACCGAGTCAATCTACGAAACGACCGACGGCAGCGGAAACAAGTTCTACGACATCAGGCTCAGCGATATCATCGACCAAAGATACGGACGCCAGGCGAGCGGAAGCAAGTACGACATGGTGTTCAACATCGGCTTCAACATTTCCGACAAGCTGTTCTTCGGGGCCAATCTTGGCATCGTATCCTTCGACTATGCGAAGGACGAGTACTTCAAGGAAAACGCATTGGACCCTGCCAATTTCGGCATTGCGTTCGGTGACGGTGGGACAACAAACTTCGAGGGTCTCCGCTACAGATATGCCTACGATGCCATCGGAGCGGGAGTATATGGAAAGTTCGGAGTCATTGCGGTACCTGTCCCGGGCCTCCGCATAGGAGCAGCCATACAGACCCCGACTTCGACCAGGATCAAGGAGCACTGGCAGCATGCAGGAGACACTTATTTCACTGACTCACATTACAATGCCAGTGCGCAGTCCCCTCAGGGAGAATACACCTACAAGCTTGTCTCCCCTTTCAGGTTCAATGTCGGAGCAGCCTACACCTTCGGCAATATCGGACTTGTCAGCGCCGACTACGAGATGTGCAACTACAGTTCAATGCGCTACCGTGAGGTGGATACCAATGACAACAGCGCATTCGAGGGCACTAACCGGGATATCGCAGACTATGCCGGAGCTTCCCACATGCTGAGAATCGGAGCCGAGATCAGACCGGTGGCCAGCCTTGCGGTCAGGGCGGGATACAACCTCACCACCACCGGAGAGAGGCAGCTTGATGAATTCGGGAAAAAGCAGATGCCGAAGAATGCCGACAGACATGCCGTCTCGGCCGGTCTGGGATTCAGTTCCAAGGGCTCATTCTTCGCAGACCTTGCCGTGAGGGGCAACTTCCTGAACAGGGAATACATCTACCCTTATGCGGATTACATCTTCGACGGAGCCGGAAATACTGTCAGCCTCACCCCGGAAATCCTCAACAAGAGAAGTCTCTGGGATGTTGTCCTGACATTCGGGTTCAGATTCTAGATTTTGATACAGGAGAGGGAATCCGGACCTTCATTGAAAAGCAGGTCCATGACGGACAAATCGGACTTGAAGCCATACTTCGCAGCGAATACCTGCCAGTATGGCTTTTCTGTTTTCAGGATGGAAGGACGCTTCGGATGGATGATGCCGCGGAAGTCCCTGATATCCGGCGCAGTCTCCCCCGGGCGCTCATATTCCGTGGTGAAATCAATGTCGGCGGCAATGCCCATTTTCCCGAGAAAATAACGCAGCAGGCTGAGATTCAGGTCAAAGAGCCTTTCCGGCCGGGCCTCCAGAATGGCGAACAGGCTATCCCTGTAGTACTCGAAATAGGGCGATGACTCATATGCGGAGACTATGGCCCGCTCCATCCTTGGAAGCCAGTCCCTGTCCCAGTCCACCTTGATTTCCCTTATCGGAAGAGAGCTGGTTCCGCCCTCGTGGACTACCGGGAGGGTGAGATTCTCCACTCCCCCTGCGGCATAGATGCGGCATCTGTTGCGGTAAGACTGCTTCTGATAGTTCTCGCAGGCCTCCAGACGCAAACGGGCAGGCACCAAAGAAACTACCCTGCCGTATGACAGGGTAAATTCTTCAGCGATTGCCGCGAAATATGATACAGGCGGCATGAATGCCGTTTCAAGCAGCAGCATTAATCGATATCTCCTTTCTCTCCCGGATTGTTGGCCTTGATGATGCCCCTCTTGGAAGAGCGGATGAAATTGAGAATGGTGGCCTTCTCCTCGCTGTCAGGGAAACCTGCCTCAACCTTGGCGCAGCCGTCGGTGATATTGTATCCCTGGTAATAAATCGTGTCGTAGATATCCTTGATGTTCCTGACCACGTCGGCGGAGAATCCCCTTCTGCGAAGGCCTACGATATTGACGCCGGCATAGCAGATCGGGTCCCTGCCGCAGAGGGCGTAAGGTGGGATGTCCTTGTTGATCTTGGACATTCCGCCGACCATCGCATGGCAGCCGATCTTGGTGAACTGGTGAGCCTTGGCTCCGCCGCCGATGATGGCCCAGTCAGCGACCTCGGTCTCGCCGGCAATGCCGACATAGCTGACGAGGATGCAGTGGTTTCCTACGGTACAATCGTGGGCGATATGCACGTAAGACATTATCAATGTGTTGCTTCCGACCTTGGTGATGCCCTTGCCGCTGGCCTTGGTGCCCCTGTTGATGGTGACACATTCACGGATGGTGACATTGTCTCCTATCTCCACATAGGTTACCTCTCCGTCAAACTTGAGGTCCTGCGGAATGGCTCCGAGAACGGCTCCCGGGAAGACTTCGCAGTTCTTTCCCATCTTCACGTAAGGATAAATCACAGCGTGCGGATGTATCTTGCAGCCGTCTCCGATTTCTACATTTTCGTCAATGAATGCGTATGGCCCGACCTCGACGTTGTCTCCGAGAATCGCCTTCGGGCTGACGGTAGCAAGTGGATGGATCTTGTTCATGTTGATATAGTTTTATTTTACTGCGCCGATGGCCTTCCTGATGGCCTTGGCGACGTTGGTATTGATTCCGTGTCCAGGCTTGTAGCCTGTGATGTGAGCCTTGAGATATCCCCCGGCGAGCCTGAAGTCGCCTATCATGTCGAGGAGCTTGTGCCTTCCGCACTCGTTAGGGAAACGGAGCTCGAGATTGTTGAGGTAGCCGCTCTCGTTGACCTTCAGCTTAGGCATGTTGAAGAGGGCCGCCATCCTTTCGAGCTGTTCGTCGCTTACGGGATGCTCCACGATGACGATGGCATTGTCCACGTCGCCTCCCTTGATGAGGTTGTTCGCAAAGAGATACTCGATTTCGTGGAAGAAGACGAAGGTCCTGCAGGTTCCGATCTCCGCGGCATAGTCCCGGGACGGGTCCCATTCCGCCGTCTGCACTCCGAGTACTCTGGAGTTGAAATCCACGGTAAGGCCGTAGGACAGGTCATCCGCCGGAGTGACCTTGACCCATGAGCCTGTCTTCTCATCCTTGAGTTCTATTTCTTCATTGATTGCAATATACTGACGTTCAGCATCCTGCTCGACGGTACCGGCCTTTGCGAAAGCCTTTACATAATAAGAGGCGCTGCCGTCGAGAATCGGGACTTCCACATTGTCAATCTCCACGACCGCATTGTCTATTCCCATTCCGGTAAGAGCGGAAAGAAGATGCTCGACAGTGGACACGGACGCATCGCCGCTCGAAAGCAGGGTGCATCTCGCAGTATTTGTAACATTCTCCGCTACGGCATCGATATATGCTTCAGGGCCGATGTCCGTCCTGAGAAACCTGACCCCGGTATTTTCCGGCGCCGGGCGGACCGTCATCTGGGCCACCCTTCCCGTATGAAGTCCCTTCCCGCTGAAAGAACAGGACTCAGCCAATGTGCGTTGCTTCATATAAATTTCAATAATTGTAGGCGGCAAAGATAGGGAATTTTTACGTGCTATCCAACTGCCTGACAAAGTAACATCAGTAATGGACAATTACTTGGACTCTCCCTGCTGCTTGAAGATGGCGTAACTGCGCATGAAACTCTTCACCGGAAGAGCCGGCGAGCCGAGGAGAACCTGGCCTGACTTGCGGATGTTGCCGATGATTCCGGCCTGTGCGCCTATTGTGGTATTGTCGGCAATGGTAAGATGTCCGGCAATGCCGACCTGGCCTGCCAGTATGCAGTTCCTGCCGATCTTGGTGGAGCCGGCGATGCCGCATTGCGCAGCCATCACCGTATTGTCGCCGATCTGGACATTGTGGGCGATCTGGCAGAGGTTGTCTATCTTCACGCCGTTGCCGATGATGGTGGATTCCATTTCCGCGCGGTCGATGGTGGTGCAGGCTCCGATTTCCACATTGTTGCCGATGATGACATTTCCGAGATGCTCGATCTTCTCCCAGGTGCCGTCTGGCTGCGGAGCGTTGCCAAAGCCGTCAGAGCCGATCACCGCATTGGAATGAATGATGACATTGTCCCCGATCACCATTCCCGGGTAGATGCTCACTCCCGGATAAATGATGCAGTGCTTGCCGATGACGGTATTGTCACCGATATAGACGTTCTCAAAGATCTTCGTGTAGTCACCGATGACGGCGTGGTGGCCGACATAGGAATGGCTTCCGAGATATACTTTCTTTCCAAATTTGGAGGTAAGGAACCAGGATGACCTGAATCCCCTGTGCCTTCTGTCAGTACGCTTCTGGGTTGCAACGTATTTGAGAAGTTCCGCAATCGCAGTATATGCATTCTCTACCCTCACCATCGTGGGCGTCACTTCCTGCTTTGGAACGAAATCCTTGTTTACCAGCAGGATGGATGCTTTGCAAGTATATACGTATTCCTCATATTTGGGATTTGCAAAAAAACAGAGCTGACCCGGTTTGCCGTGCTCAATCTTGGCGAAGGAAGTGGCCTTCGCTTCCGGATTCCCATCCACAGTCCCTTTCAGGACACCGGCCAGCTGTTTGGCGGTAAATTCCATAATCAACTATTTTAATTTCTGCAAAGTAAACATTTTTATGCTGAAACTGAAAATCTTTTACAATATTTTTCGTATCTTTGCACCCGTGAGTTGAGATAGGGGACGGGGCGTCTCCTATTTTTTTATGAATTATTTTGGTATCGGATGAATATCGCATTGATTATCAAAGAAATGGAACCTGAGGTGGCCAAGAGGGGCTGCTTCATCACCGACGTTTCCGTATCTGCGGACAACGACATTGTCATAGCCATCGAGTCTGAGGAAGGCACAGTGGAAATGGATGACTGCGTCGCCGTGAGCGAAAGGTTCCAGGAAATCTTCAACAGGGATGAGGAGGACTATGCCCTCACCGTAACCTCAGCCGGCCTGGACCAGCCGTTCAAGATACTGAAGCAGTACAGGAAGGCTGTCGGCAGTCTGGTAGAAGTGAAGACCAGGGACGGGCGGAAACTCATCGGAACATTGACTTCGGCCGAAGAGGATGCATTCACATTGGCCTACGAGGCCAGGGAGGCCGTTCCCGGAAAGAAGAAGAAGGAGATGGTCAGGCACGAGGACAGGTTCGCCTACGGGGACGTGAACTCCGTGATGCCGCACATCACCGTGGAATGACCGTCACAGGAAATATGCTGAATGAAATATAAATAAATAATAACACAATGGAAGTAGACAAGATCGACCTAAAGACAGCGTTTGCACTTTTCAAGGACGAAAAGCACATTGACCGTCCTGTGATGATGGGAGTGCTCAAGGACGTATTCATGACCCAGCTGACCAAGACTTTCGGTTCGGCTGACAACTTCGACGTCATCATCAACGTGGACAAGGGAGACTGCGAGATCTACCAGAATCTCGAAGTCGTGGAGACCGTCGAGAATCCGAACACCCAGATTTCCCTTGCGGAAGTCAATGAGGAAGGAGACGACTACGAACTCGGAGAGACATTCACGAGAAAGGTGGAGCTCAAGGATTTCGGAAGAAGGGGCATTCTCAATATCCGCCAGAACCTTCAGGGAAGGATCATGGACATCGAGAAGGCCAATCTCTACAACAAGTACACCGACAAGATCGGAGAGATCTTCACCGGCGAGATCTACCAGACCTGGTCCAAGGAGGTGCTCATCCTCGATGAGGACGGAAACGAGCTCCGCCTGCCGAAGTCGGAGCAGATTCCGGGAGAGCATTTCAAGAAGAACGAGACCGTACGCGCCATCATCAAGAGCGTCGAGATGAAGAACAATACCACTCCTTACATTGTTCTTTCCAGGACATCGGACGAGTTCCTCAAGAAGCTTTTCGAGCAGGAGGTGCCTGAGATTTACGACGGTCTCATCACCATCAAGAAGGTGGTCCGCATCCCGGGCGAGAGGGCCAAGGTTGCCGTAGAGTCATACGACGACCGCATTGACCCGATCGGAGCCTGCATCGGCGTGAAGGGTTCGCGTATCATCGGCATCGTGAGGGAGCTCCGCAACGAGAACATCGATGTGCTCCAGTGGACATCCAACACCCAGCTGCTCATCCAGAGGGCTCTCAATCCGGCCAAGTTCACATCCATCGACATGGGCAGCAGCGAGGAGGACAAGATCAAGGTATTCATGCTCCCGGAGGAGGTCAAGAAGGGTATCGGCAAGGGCGGATGCAACATCAAGCTCGCCAGCATGCTCGTAGGCCGCGAGATAGAGGTGTGGAGAGAGCTTCCGAAAGACGGTGATGAAGAAGGAGGCGAGGAGGAGGATGTACTTCTCAGCGAGTTCAGCAACGAAATCGACCCTTGGGTCATCGAGCGTCTCCAGTCAATCGGCTGCGATACGGCGAAGAGCGTTCTCGCACTCGATCCGGAAGACATTGCCAAGAGGGCTGACCTCGAGGACGAGACCGTGGAAGAGGTCATCAACATCCTCAAGGAAGAATTTGAAGAGGAATAAAAACTTAAAACAAGGGGTTAATATATGGCGGAAATCAGACTTAACAAGCTTACAAAACAGTTCAATATCGGATTGCAGACACTTGTGGACTTCCTGAACGGGAAGGGTGCGGGACTGGAGTCCCTCAACCCGAACGCCAAGGTGTCCGACGAGTATCTCCCGGATCTGGAGAAGGCATTCGGCAAAGACCTGAAGGCCAAGGAGGATTCGGAGAAGGTCAGAATCAAAATCAAGGAAATCATCGAGAAGGACACCAAGAAGAAGGAGGAGGACGAGGATGAGCCTGCAAAGGAAATCGTCATCGTCAGCACAGCCCTTTCATCCGGACAGAACACGGTTCCGCAGCCTGTAGAGGCCGCAGTTTCCGAGAGCACTGCCGCGGAAAAGGCTGAGTCTGCCGAGACCGCCGCAGAACCGGAGCCTGAAGTGCATGAATCAGCACCGGAGGAAGTTCCGGCTCCTGCTCCTGAAACAGAGTCCGTGCCGGAGGAGAAGGAGGATGAGCCCGAGCCTGCTGCCACGATAGTGGAGGAAAGAGCCGAAAGCATTGATACAGAGGAAGTAATCCGTCAGGATGAACCTGAGGAGAAACCGGAACAGAAAGAGGAGACAGCCCCTTCCGCTCAGACCCCGGCGGAGACTGTCGCCGCAGCTGCCGCAGTCCACAGGTCAGACGTGAAGAAGGCGGACAAGGCCGACAGGGAAGAATTCAATCCAAAGGCTGACAAAGCCAAGCTCAAGGCCGAGCACAAACTCCAGAAAGCGGCGTCAAGCAAGGATGAGGAGGGCGATTCGTCCACTACCGGGCTCAAGATCGTGGGCAAGGTGGACCTCTCCCAGTTCGAGCCGAAGAGAGGAAAGAAGCGCGAGCGCATCAACAAGGGCGGAAGCCAGAAGGTTGACGTGAACAAGATTGACGGGGATGAGAAGGGCGAGCGCAAGGACAAGAACAAGAACCGCGGAGGCCAGAACAACGGCAATAACGGCAACGGCGGACGCAAGGACCAGCGACAGAACCAGCCTTCCGGAAAGGCGGCGCGCAGAAAGGAGAGGATGAACGAGAAGTTCAAGCCTGCAATGACGGCCGCCGAGGAGGAAGAGATGCAGAAGGAAATCCAGAAGCAGGTCAAGGAGACCTACGCCAGGATGAACGACAGCAAGAACAAGAGCAATTTCGGCGCAAAGCACAGAAAGGAGAAGAGAGAGCTCGCCTCACTGAAGGCACAGGAGGAGATGGCTCAGGAGGCTGCAGAGAGGAAAGTATTGAAAGTCACCGAGTTCGTGACCGTCAATGACCTCGCTACCCTTATGAACAACACCCCGGTAAACAAGGTTATCGGAGCCTGCCTCAACCTCGGACTGATGGTATCCATCAACCAGAGGCTCGATGCGGAGGCTCTCGTTCTCGTCGCGGAGGAGTTCGGATACAAGGTGGAGTTCGTGACCGCCGAGCTTACCAATGAAATCAATCAGGACAGCGAGCCTGACAGGGAGGAGGACCTCGAGACCAGGCCGCCTATCATCACAGTGATGGGCCACGTCGACCATGGCAAGACTTCCCTGCTGGACTATATCCGCAAGACCAATGTGATCGCGGGAGAGGCCGGAGGAATCACACAGCACATCGGCGCATACAACGTGGTTCTCGCCAACGGCAGGAAGATCACCTTCCTCGACACCCCTGGACACGAGGCCTTCACGGCGATGCGTGCAAGAGGTGCCCAGCTCACCGACCTGGCCATCATCATCATCGCAGCCGATGACGCAGTGATGCCGCAGACCATCGAGGCAATCAACCACGCACAGGCCGCCGGAGTGCCTATGGTATTTGCCATCAACAAGATAGACAAGCCGGGAGCGCAGCCTGAGAAGATTCGCCAGCAGCTCTCCCAGATGAATATTCTCGTGGAGGACTGGGGCGGAAAGTTCCAGTGCCAGGAGATTTCGGCCAAGAAGGGCCTGAATGTGGACAAGCTTCTCGACAAGGTTCTGCTCGAGACCGACCTCATGGACCTCAAGGCCAATCCGAAGAAACTCGGAGTCGGCACCGTGATCGAGTCCTCACTCGACAAGGGACGCGGATATGTGGCCACGATTCTCGTCCAGGACGGAACCATCCGCACGGGAGACATGCTGCTTAGCGGATGCTACTACGGACGTATCAAGGCGATGTTCAACGAGCGTGGACAGAAAGTAGATGAAGCAGGCCCGTCAACTCCGGTATCCGTACTCGGACTCAACGGAGCCCCGAGCGCAGGTGACAAGTTCAACATCATGGCCGACGAGAAGGAGGCCAAGTCCATCGCCAACAGGCGCGAGCAGCTCATAAGAATCCAGGGAATCAAGACCCAGAAGCACATGACCCTCGAGGAAATCGGAAGGCGTATCGCCATCGGCAACTTCAAGGAGCTCAATGTCATCGTCAAGGGAGACGTGGACGGTTCGGTGGAGGCCCTTTCCGACTCGCTCATCAAACTCTCGACCGAGGAGATTCACGTGAACGTGATCCACAAGGCTGTCGGAGGAATCTCCGAGTCCGACATCATGCTTGCGACAGCTTCCGATGCCATCATCATAGGCTTCCAGGTGCGTCCTTCAGCTGACGCCCGCAACCTGGCCGAGAAGGAAGGCATCGAGATCAGGCTCTACTCCATCATCTACGACGCCATCAACGAGGTCAAGGACGGTATCGAGGGCATGCTCGAGCCTGAGAAGAAGGAGGAAGTCACCTCTACCGCAGAGGTCAAGCAGACCTTCCACATTTCCAAGGTCGGTACAATTGCCGGCTGCCTCATAAAGGACGGCAAGATGACCGCCAAGAGCAAGGTCCGCCTCATCAGGGACGGCATCGTGGTCTTCACCGGCGAACTTTCATCCCTGAAGAGGGGCAAGGACGACGCCAAGGAGGTAATCTGCGGAATGGAATGCGGTATCGGCATCGACAAGTACAATGACATCAAGCCTGGAGACATCATCGAGGCATTCCAGATCGTCGAAATCAAGAGGACCCTGTAATAAGGGATACACATAAAAGAATGAGGGCCACGGGGAGTGGTCCTCATTCTTTTTTTGATGAAGCCGGGCTACTGCCTGTCGATCCCGACAACCTCGGACAGCCAGTCAAGCACATCATCTATTTCACTGCTGGCAGCATAGCCGAGAGAGTTGACACAGCAGAATTTGGCGTTTTTGGCATTGCGGAAGCGCTCAATATGTCTCCGCATATACTCTTTGCCCTGAGGAAGAAGGTAGAGATATGGCCCCTTTGCGGAGCGTCTGATGGTATTTCCCTTCTGCCGGTTGAGGATATAGCAGAGCTCGGCCGGATTGAACTGCTGCGGTTCGCGGAAACGGCAGCTCATGTTGCTTTCCATCAGTCCGGGATTCTTTTCGAAGAATTCCCTGAATGTGCTGACCTTCATCGGATGAGGGCTGTGGCTGAGCCTGTACATCAGAAACCTCTCCCCTGCCGCCTTGGCTGCATTGAGCATGAAGTTCTTGAAACTCAATGGCTTGTATCCATTATTCCGTGGTCTGAGGAAATAATCTATCCTGGCCCAGATAAGAGAACAGTATCGGCCGTACACCACAATCCTGTCCCCGACAAAATAATCCTCCACAACAGAATCATTAACGAGCATCACATCATCATTGAAATAGAGGAAGTGCTCGCTGAGCCCCGGAATCCTCCACAGCAATGTCTCTATGGACAGGGAGTTGAATACCGGGAGATATTTTTCATACCCCCTGTATATCACCCTGTGGTCAACGATTTTCAGGCGGCCGCTCTGACCCGGGAAATATTTTTCCACAAAATCGCCAAGACCCGGATCCTGACCGTCCGTGACAATGAAGATATTTCTGATATATGGAGCAAACCTCATGATCGAGGCGATGCAATAATTGATTTCTCCGAGACTGGAATATCGGATATCGCCGGCGACATCATCTTTTCCGGACTGTCCGGACAGATCGTATCTGGCCCTCTGTTTCCGATGTTCCGGGGAATTCCCATCTACCCAGGTTACAACCGCATCTATAGGGAAATTTGCTTCCGGCATTATAGTTATTGTTTTATAGGTTACTCAAAGGTGGACAAATATACGATTTTTATCCGGTTTTTCAATTAATTCGGGGGCTCCATGCAACATTTCAGGGACAACCTGCATTTAGATGTAGGTCATACTGAATTAAAGATGGAAAAATTTAAGATTTCGGTAATCATACCCTGCTACTACGGAGAAAAACACATAGCGAGGACACTGGACAACATTGTGTCACAGAACTACGGGAACCTCGAGATTATCGTGGTCATTGACGGACTTGTTGACAATGCCAAGGAAATTGTCTCCCGCTATCCGGTCAGAATGATAGTTTTCGAGAAGAACAGAGGGGTATCGGCCGCAAGGAACGCCGGGATCGAGGCTGCGACCGGAGATTACATCCACTTCATGGATTCGGACGACGAGCTTTCAAGCGGCTACTACCGGAAGATGGTCGAGGCTGCCGGGGACGGGTTTCCGGATGCGATAGCCTCCGGTGTCTATAACGAGGCCCAGAAATTCAGGAGCCAGTTTTTCAATCGCAGGCGCATAGTCAAAGGCACCCACAGCAAACTCACCGTCACCTGGTGCTGCAAGATGGGATGCTGCTGGAGGTATCTCCTTCGGACCGATATGCTCCGGAAGTACAAGATTGAATTTGAGACAGGGCACATCATCGAGGACCTTCCGTTTATCGTGCAGGCCCTGTATCACGCAAACGAAGTCGTGACGGCACCCGGAGCTGTCTATATCTACAATGCCACCCCGGGTTCAATAATGAACAATATGGAAGCGGAAATGAAGGATCGACGCGAGAAGGAGTTCCTTCACGCATCCAGATTCCTGAAGCGTTTCGGAAAGGAGCACGGATTCATCGCCCCCGGCAGGTTCAACAGCCCATACAAATATGTCTTCAGGGCCTGGCTTCAGTACCAGAAGCTCCTTGAATTCATGGGCTACGGATATGCAAGGCCGGTCTGAACAGGCACCGATTTGGAAATTAGGCACAAAGAGGGTAACTTTGCGGCATATCTGTATAGAGATGTGCAATGACGAAGAAATACTAAGGTCTGCTGGAGTTCGCCCCACTGCCATGAGGCTGCTCATTTTAAGGGAAATCGTAAACATCGACCGCACGTTCAACCTTTCCGAGATGGAGGAGAGGCTGGACACCGTGGACAAATCCACCCTCTTCCGGACATTGACCCTCTTCCAGCAGCACCACATCCTCCACGAGGTGGACAACGGCAGCGGTTCCAAGCTCTATTGCCTCTGCACCTGCGGCTCGCCGCAACACACCTCCCACATTCACTTCACCTGCACATCCTGCCACAAGACGTTCTGCATCAAGGATATAACAACGTCCAGCATTCCCCTCCCCAAGGATTTCGAGGTCGAGGAAATCAACTGCGTGATGAAGGGGCTCTGCCCGGAATGCAGGCGTTTGCAGCAGGAACGAAGATAACAGGCAGCTATCTTCGTTCCGTCGACAGCATCATGGAAGAACTCAATATTTGATCTTGAAATAGTCAAGGGCGGACTTGTATGCATCCTGCGCCGCCAGACATGTGTCGGAGAGATATCCGTTGACCTTGCCCCATTCCTTGAGCCCGCGATAATAGCAGAACTTCAGATCTTCGGTTATGATGAACGGAACGATGCTGTGTGCAAGGCACTCCTTGAACATGAGGAGTCTTCCGACCCTGCCGTTCCCATCCTGGAAGGGGTGAATGCGCTCGAACCGGCAATGCAGATCGATGATGTCTTCAAGTGTCACGGAAGTTTTGGCATTGTAGCCTTTCAGCAGAGCTGCCATCTTTTCGTGGACCTTCTCCGGAGGGCAAGTCTCGTTGCCTCCTACCTCGTTGGGAAGCTTCTTATAGCCTCCCACTTTGAACCATGACTTCCGACTGTCGCTTTTGCCGGATTTAAGAAGGAGATGGAGCTGCTTTATCATCGCCTCCGTTGGCCTGTCAAATGCATGGTCAATGATGTAGTCTATGCAGCGGAAGTGATTGACAGTCTCCACGATATCATCAATCTTCACGGCTTCGTCCGTGATGCCGATGGTGTTTGTCTCAAAGATGTATCTGGTCTGTTCATGGGTCAGACGGCTGCCTTCGATATGGTTCGAATTATAAGTTAGGTCGATCTGCGTCCTGTGGTATATGCCACCTTTGATATGGTTATCCTTCTCCTGACGAAGTCTAGAAAGAAGAGGAGATTCCTTCGGTTTCTTCCCTTTGGCCGGCAGCATGGCCTCGGACGGAATGTTCCACGTCTTGCCCACAAGATGCGCACCGGGAATGCGCCCGGTTGAGCACCAGCTGCGTACAGTTCTTTCGGGCACCTCGAACTTGGCTGCGAACTCCGTGATTGAAATGTATTCCATATGCTATCGGCAAAATATTGTATTATCTGATGTACAAATATAGCATTTCTTGCCGATATCGGCAAGAAATAGTACATATACCTATTACAATAGTCGTTGATCAAGTATTTCTGCATAACTCCTGGCCTGTTTTATAGGAAGGCCAAAGGATAGTGAATTGCAAAAGTAGGCTATCAATCGCCGGAGACTCCGGATTTAGTTCAACGGATTCCGGCACGATGTCGTGACCGGATGAAGGACAACCGTATCCTTCCCCAGTACACCAACCAGGCGATGAAGCCCTACATCGACATCGTCGACAGCATCAAGGCCAGCGAGATGTCCAAGATGAATTTCCTGGACTGAGCGGGAACAACTTTGGAGTTTAGGTTGTAACTTTGAAGAAAACGAGATCAGAATATGAAGGACGGAATACAATACATATTATATAACCTCCCGGAGGAACAGGGAGAGGTTCAGGTGGTCGTTGAGAACGAGACCTTGTGGTGCACTCAAAAGGCGATGGCGCAATTGTTCGGCGTCGGGGTGCCAGCCATCAGCAAGCATCTGAAGAATATTTTTGACGAAGGGGAACTTATCCGTGAAGTGGTTGTTTCCAAAATGGAAATAACCACTCAACACGGAGCGATTGAAGATAAAACTCAAACTCATGGCGTTGACTTCTATCACCTTGATGCTATAATTGCTGTTGGCTATCGGGTGAATTCCATAAAAGCCACCCGCTTCCGTCAATGGGCCACAAAGATTCTCAATGAATACATACGCAAGGGCTTTGTGATGGATGATGAACGTCTTAAGCAGGGTACGGCAGTGTTCGGAAAGGATTATTTCAAAGAGTTGCTTGAAAGGGTTCGTTCAATCCGGGCAAGCGAGAGGCGAATATGGCAACAGATTACCGACATATACGCAGAGTGCAGTATAGACTATGACAGGAACTCGCAGGTTACAAAGGATTTTTATTCAATGATACAGAATCGCTTCCATTATGCGATTACTGGTCATACTGCGGCTGAAATAGTTTATGCAAATGCAGACCATTCAAAACCAAACATGGGTCTTACGACATGGAAGAATGCTCCTGATGGCCGAATTCTGAAATCAGATGTCAGCATTGCAAAGAATTACCTGCAGGAGAAAGAAATCAGGCAATTGGAGAGAACCGTGTCCGGGTATTTTGACTATATAGAAGATCTGATTGAAAGGGAGAATACTTTCAACATGGAGCAATTCGCGTCAAGTGTAAATGAGTTCCTGACCTTTCGCAGATATCAGATTCTTCCCGACAAGGGAAAAGTGTCTGCGTTGCAGGCAAAATCAAAGGCTGAAGATGAATATGACATATTCAATAAGACTCAGAAGATTGATTCCGATTTCGACAAGGAAGTCAGGCTTTTGAAGGACAAGATGGAATAAACCCTCAGTGGGGCTGATACAATCACCAAGGGATGGAAAGAGAACAACTGGCCGAAGCCGCAGATTCGTGAGATTTATGACCCTGACCGGGTGGAGATGGTGCTGAGTTTACACGGACTTGAAGGTGATTTGAGAAAAGATGGTACTACCCAGAAAACTACCCAGAAAACTACCCAGAAAAGTAGGGACGTTATCCTTGCTGCCCTTGAGAAGTCTCCGGATTTGACTAATAAAGAGTTGGCAGATATATGTGGTATTTCTATTGACGGAATAAAATATCAAATAAAACAGATGCGGTCTTTAGGATTGATTCGCCGCGTCGGGCCGGATAAAGGCGGCCACTGGGAAGTGGTAAAATAGCCCAGTTGCGGGAATGATTGCGGGAGTGATTGGCGAAAGATAAGGAGTATCGAGGGACCTAGCATCAAAGCCTGCAATTTCAACGACCCGCGACAACTTCTGGGTGGAAGACCCAAGAACCGACAGAAAGATATGGGCCCAGCACATCTTCGCCAATCTCAAACATGGAGAGGAACGCGTCCTGTACCGTATCTATCGTGTCTGTGGAGAACTCTGCTATCTGTCTGGTGCCGTTATCAAGGATAAGACCGGAAAGCCGGAACCGCAGATCATCGTTTCCTTCTGCCGCCCGGAGGAAGCCCTCTCGGCATATAAGGAAAGAGGACTATCGAGACCATTTTTAAGGGTCTGAAATCCAACGGATTCAATATCGAGGACACGCATATGGTTCATATCAATCGTATCGAGAAACTCTTCGGGGTTGTTATTATTGCCTATACCTGGGCCTACTGTGTTGGCATTGCCGCCAACATCAAAGTCAAAGCTGTCAGGATTCTCAACAATGGGAGGCGTGCAATCAGCCTTGTCAAGTACGGTCTGAACTTCATCGCTGACGCTCTCCTCAATCCTTTCAGACCAAGTAAAATCAATGTGTTTGATTTTTTGTCATGTACTTAGTTCAAATAATTATAATTAGCGCATATATTCTTAGAAAAACATCCATGAGAGAATCGGAAAATCGCCGACGAGCCGCCTCATCTTTGCAATCGCCCGTGAAATCATATTCATAGATGACTGCTCATTGATATCGAAAATGGCAGCTACCTCCTTATGGGAAAGCCCTTTTGCATATTTAAGATATATCGCCATGCGCTGGTTTCCTGAAAGCTGGCCGAAAACTCCCATCACCCTTTTCCGTTTTGCAATGTCCTCATCGCCGGCGCCTTCGTCAATGGTTGTCAGGAAATACTCCTCATTCATGTCAATAAAAGGCAGCTCATCAAGACTGCAGTGAGGCTTCAATGCCTTTAGCCTGTCGTAGATTATGTTCCTCAGGGAAAAGAGAAGCCATGAACGGGCACACATTACGTCACGGAAACGATGAGGAGAACAGATCAGCTTCACAAAAAGATCCTGGATACAATCCTTAACGAAATCAATGTCAGAGAAATACTTCATGCCGAAATTCAGCAGAAGCTCATAGTGACGACTGTAAAGCACCTCTATGGCCTTCATTTCACCGGCAGAGGCAAGTTCCACCAGTTCCTTATCTGACATTCCGTTAAGATCCTCCATATCCATCCCTCAATGATTAGAATTCCTCGACCGTCTCCCTGCCGTCAAGCCAGGCAATCATGTTCATGACAAGAAGATTCCAGTTCTGAAATCCACGATTGAGCACAGGCTCTCCCGTCACCGGATCATAATACTCGTGCATGGCACCGAAGCGTTCCAGGTCACGCCCGAGAAGAAGCACTGTCTTTTCGGCAAGGTCACGTGCATCAGCAGTGTACCCGTAAGCGACAAGCCCTCTCCAGACAAAATAGTTGGCACAGATCCACACTGGCCCAAGCCAGGACGACGGATTGCCGCTTGCCTTGACATTGTACATCTTTTCTGTAGGAGCCAATGTGTACACTCCTGCCGGAGCATTGAACAATCCGCTATCCCTGTAATTCCTCATGACCATCTTCTCTGCCTCTTCTGCTGTAGCTATACCACACCACATAGGTAGAAAGCCGCTCCATACGCTGAAACGCTGGAGAAGACAATCATATTCACGAGGTGCTCCCTGATGAAGGGTAAATCCTGAATGTTCAGGCTTCATGACCGGGAGCAGATTAAAGTCCACGCTATAATAGAAACCGTCACGGGGATCCCAGCAATGCCTGCGGATTGACTCGCGGAGCTCTTCCGCCATGAGTCCGTAATCCCTGCCGTTTTCCTGCATACCGAGACAGTCACTGATATACTTCATGGCAAGCAGTTCCTTATACATCAGCGTATTAAGGAAAATTGAGCCTGAACTTTCCTCAGGTCTATAGAAAGTGGAAGGGTCATTGTCAACCCCTATCATCTCATCATTTTCCCAATACAGCAGACCTGTCTCCTTATGACGGTGCCAGTTCATATATTTCGCCACAAATGACGACAGCACCCAATACTGTCCGCGGAGCCATTCGGCATCCCCTCCCATATTCCTGACAATAAAGGCTGCATGCTGTGCAAGGCATGGCTTGTGCATGTTTATTTTGTAGATATTGCGGGAACGGAGAATTTCTTCACGGGAAGGAAATGTCCTGGATATACAGACAGGGATATATCCGTCCATACCTCCATAGCTCAGAGCATTCAGCACGCATCCCTGTTCATAGCGCAGAGCTTCCTCCTTGTCTGCATCTGTTCCGCAGTCCAGCAGAATCTGCCTCAGCGCGACACTGCTGAGCCATGAATCCCAATCCCACAGGTCGTCGAGATATGAGGCACTTCCGGGAGCTATGAACGGATATTTCAAGGAACCTCCAGGTTCACGGTACATGGCTTTCATCAGGCAGGAGATACTGTCGCGACATATTTTCTTGTATTTCGACACGTTAGCCCTGGTATGTCCAGGCATGGCAGCGGACAATACAACAGGAAAAGCCAGAGCCACAGACAGCAGCAATATTGCCGCCACAGTTGCTTTACTTCTTTTCATATCTATCTTCATTCCATTTTCTATCAAGAAGTTTCATAAAATATGCGCCGACTACTGAACGGTTGCGGAACTGCTGGGAATGAGGACGGTCCGTCCATGTCCAGTCGCTCATCGGAGAGCGGTCCTCAGTTTCGTCCATAAACTTCCATATAGGTTTCACCAAAGCCCGGAAATCTGTTTCATTGTCTGCCATTGTAGCTGACCAGATGACCCAGTCTGTCTTGGTGTACTGCTCACGGCAGTCAAGAGGGAGGCCATAGATGTTCTGGTGTGCAAGATAGAACGCAATTTCTTTGCCGAACACCTTTTCCGGGAATATATTCCATCCGAACAGCTTGTCCCACACGAGATTGTACTTCTGGCTCCAGGTCCCCGGATGGTCAAATGTCAGACGGTAATGGTCACCGTCATCAGCCATCCTCTCCCATTCGGCAGCATAGGCGCGCGCCTTCTGCATATAAGTCCTGCCCGACTCCCTGTCGCCAGCCATGTCCGCAAGATAGCCGTATGCAGCAATACCAAGGACAGCTTTTCCGGCAAGATTGGCATTATGGGCGAAATGGCCGGCAAAGTCATCGGTACAGAGCTGGTTCTCAGGGTCAAGTCCATATTCTTCAAGGTATCCGGCCCATTGGCTGAAAAGAGGCATATATTTCATGGCAAACCCTGCATTCCCCTCGGCCTTGGCGATTGTAGCAGCCATGATAAGCATATTCCCGCTTTCCTCCACAGGCATGTCTCCGCCATAATTCTGTCCGTTGGCAAGCGGATAGCGTCCTACATCATGGGCGGCGAAAGGCTTGCCCCATCTGTCGGACGAGCAATAGTCCAGAATAGGATTCATAAGTGCTTTGGCCAGTTCAACATTATAGAGCAGGAATATAGGTATGGAAGGATAGGACAGATCCACAGTGCCGATAGACCCGTTGCTGAAATTCTCTTTCGAGAGATAAAGAGGAAGCCCTTCCGGAGTCGCCACAAGCTTATGCGCCGCAAATGTCTGTCTCCATGCGAGGGAACAGAGTTCTGCATACTCCTTTCCTCCTGCCTCTTCAGCATCTGCCATAAGCCTGTCGTTGAACCGGCCGCACTCCTTCATCAGTACAGAATACTCTTCCGCGGCCTTCACGAACTGACCGCAGATGGTCTCGAATCCCGAACGGTTCCAGTACGGGCGCAGGTTCTGCCCGAGATACTGGATAGCCTGCACATCATCATAGCCAACCATCACATAGCCTGAAGTGCCTTTGGATTTTCCAAGTTCCTTCCTGAGTGCCAGACGTTTGCCTTCCACTGTAAACTCAGCATCGCGGCTGTCCGCCACAAGGTAGAAATATCCCCAGTCGATACGGCGGTCATCACCCCATTTTTCAAGCATGTGCTGCATGGTTGTCCCGGAGCGCATATATGTCAGGCCGTCCGAAGTCCAGAGGGATTCTTCCGTCGGCTGTCCCGGATGATCCACCGCCCAGAGCGGAGACGCTTCCAAAGTAAGGGACAGCCTATGGGATTTCCCGTCACTGCTTTTCACATCATAAGTAATATAGTTTACCGGACGAGACGCAAGTTCCAGATTGTCCGGAAGAAACGGGGCCGTGAAAGTAAGCGTAAGGTCTACAGGACCACAGGCAAACTCGTAGACTGTCTGCGTCGGCAGATAATCCACACTCTTCTGTACAGCAGTGCGCGGGAAACGCTCTGTACATTTGTCTGCAGCAAGCAGGGCAAAGTCAATGATGCCGTAACCTTCCGCATTCTTCACATGTGCTGAAATCAGATTGTCCCCAGGATGGAGGAGTGAATCACCACAGAGTGGGACCATATCGTGCTCGCTCTCCTTTCCGCTGACACTTACCACTCTGACTCCGTTGACATATATTTCGGCACTGTCATCATTGGTATATTCAAGAAACCAGTCCTTGTGCTGTACGTCATCAGCAAGTACTATTGTCCTCCGAAGCCACAGTTCCGGAGAAGTCCAGCGAGTAGAAGCACCGGTCCGGCAGAACTCATTGCGTATCATGACAAACCTGCCGCCTTCACCGTCAGTGCCGAAAGCACCTTTACCGGACTGCCAGGAGGAATCGTCAAAGGACTCTGATGTCCAGTCTCCGGATGGAGCTTCAGCCGTGTATCTGGCAGTCCATTCACCCCATTCCGAATTAGGTGCGACAGTGACAGGAACAGTAAAGTCACGTCCTAAGAAACGGTAGTCAATGCCGTCGACCGTGAGCACTCCGAGCAGCGGATGTTCGCTGCCTGTCCAGTGTCTTGTGGCATCTGCATACAATGTATCGGTCATCGACCATAGATTTGTCGAAGGGTCTATCGCTATAAGCTGATATGCCGGAGCACGCAGGTTATTGCGTACTCCGAGCACAGGGACAGCCAAGACAGACAATATTATAAGTAGAAACAGTTTCCTCATTTTGTATTGACTGAATTTTTAGAATCAGAAAACAGGTCTGACGGACACCATGGAATCACCCGCAAGGGTAAGGGTCAACGTCCCTTCTTTCACATCCATGACAACCGGTTCTCCTTCCCCTTTTTCTGTAAGTTCACACACCGACACGGTCCTGACATCCTTCCAGTCCTCAGGAAGAGTCCAGCTGCGGTCTGTATATCCGTTCCTGGAATAGGCTACAATCTCCATTTCATTCCAAACCACAGGGAAGAACACGTCATCACCGTCACGGAGCAGGATACCGTTCCTGGCCACAGTCCTTCCGGGATAGTCGGCGACAAGCCCGCCGCTATATGTGACAGTTTGGCTGTCAGCATCATATTCCACTATCCTATGGCTTTTGAAATACATATACGGCAAAGTACGGGTCGCTATACCGTATTTAGCCTTTTTCCATGCCCTTACCATATCCTTTGACGGATCGCAGTCGACAAAATTGAAATCATCCTCTCCCTGATAGTTGTCCCCGAACAGGAAAGTCTCCTTATGCCACAGCCTGCCGAATTTGCCTTCCTGACCACCGGCAATCAGAGAAGCCGGAAGTACGGCACGTTCTGCGGCCGACATATCAAGCCACCAGACAGCAGGGGTCAGACCTATCATCGGGTCACAGCGCTGCCCGTTGTGGAGAAACTCGACTGTCACATCCACTCCTCTGTCACGCATATACCTGAGCATCTTGCGCATAGCGGTTTCCTGCTCTGCCATATAGTCTCCGTGGTACGGACTTTCACGGGCATAGAAGGCATCACAGTGCACTGTCCTGGCATCACCGAGATTTGCAATCCTGATAAGTTCGTCCAGACGTTTCTGAAGATATCCCTTTTCCCATTCGGCAGCAAGATTGACATCATACATCGGCAGTCCGTTGAACACCGCACGGCTTATAAGGTTGCCTTCAACATCACGGCATATCAAGTCGTTTTCCACATATTCGTCCCAAAGGGGAGAATTGGGCTCTGCATCGTGGACAAGCATGTGAACGGACACTGTAGTATTGTATTTCTTCGCCTCCTTCTGAAGCCATAGATAGCTGTCACGGGCAGACGCATCTTCCGGACGTCTGAGGGATTCATTGAATTCATGGAAAGCCGGATACTTCCAGTCATGGCCTTCATACTGCCAGCCTACAAGATAGACAATCTTAGGGATGCCACGGCTTAGCACATCCATCCCCTTTATGACTTCCAGGACCTCGCTGAACGTCAGCCCTACATTGGAACCGCCTTTGCCGTCCGGACGGGCGAGGAAGAGTTTCATCATCATGGCCCTGTCATATTCAAGCATATACGGGCGTTCCGGCTGCATGGTTACGGTGTAGTCATAGTATTCTCCTGAGACTTCATCTTTTTGTCCGGAATTACCAGCTGCACATCCCGCCAGAGCTATGGCACTGACAGCTGAAACAAGAATCAGAGTGTTTATTTTTATTTTCATTCTATCTGGTTTTATTTTGTCTTTAATATTCGGATTCCCCGACTCAGCCGGGGATGACAGCCTATTCGGCAGGCTGGATTGAGACCATAGTATTGGCATCAAGGGAAAGCCGTATGCACCGGTCCACCACTTCCATGCGCTCAGGAGTGCCGGGGCCCTCTTCAGTCAGGATGCGGACATTGACGGCGGTAACATCATTCCAATCAGCCGGCAGAGTCCAGCTCCTGCGTGAATATCCGTTCTGGGAATAAGCCATGATTTCCTTATGGTCAGTAATCCAGACAAGCGGGAAGAAGATATTGTTATGGTCGCGCAGCAGTACTCCGTCATGAGTTACGGTCAAATCCCCGTAATCCGATACAAGACCGCCGCTGTAAGTCACAGTCCTGTTCACTGCATCATAGCTTTCCACCTTATGACGGTTGAAATACATATATGGAACAGTACGGGTCGCAATACCCAGCTTCGCCTTTTTCCACGCCGACTTCATGTCATTTCCACTGTAGTCCACAAAATTGAAGTCGCTTTCAGCCTGATAATTGTCTCCGAACAGGAAAGTCTCCATCTCCCAAAGATTATTGAACTTGCCCTCCTGTCCTCCTGCAATCAGGGATGCAGGCAATTCTGCCCGTTCCTCAGCAGTAAGGTCAAGCCACCATACTGCAGGGCTGAGACCTATCATAGGGTCCATACGCACGCCGGCATCAAGGAACTCTACCGTCACGTCCACTTCCTTGTCACGCATATACCTGAGCATCTTGCGCATCACGACTTCCGTCTGCTCGACAGTAACTCCATGATATGGGCTTTCACGTGCATAGAAGGCATCGCAATGCATAGTCCTGACCTTATCAAGGCGAACCAGTCCGGCAAGGTAGTCAAGACGGTCCTGAAGGTATCCCTTTTTCCATTCGTTCACGATATTGAGGTCATACATGGGGACACCGTTGAAAGTTCCGCGAGTTATGAAAGCACCGGTGGCGTCAAGACAGATAAAGTCATTCCTGACATATTCATGCCACAGAGGGGAATTAGGATACGCGTCCTGGACAAGGACATGTACGGAAACCGTAGTATTGTATTTTGCAGCCTCGTCCTGAAGCCAGTAGAAGCTTTCCTGAGCCGTAGCATCTTCCGGACGTTTCAGGGCCTCGTTGAATTCATGGAACGCAGGGTATTTCCAGTCATGGCCTTCATACTGCCACCCCACAAGGTAGACAATCTTCGGCAGGCCACGGGTAATGGCATCCAGCCCCTTTATGACATCCAGGGCATCCGCAAATGTAAGCCCGACCTTTGAGCCTCCCTGCCCGTCCGGACGGGCAAGGAAAAGCTTCATCATAAGAGTCCTGTCATAGTCATGCATATAAGGACGTTCAGGCTTCATGGTGACGGTATAGTCATACACTTCACCCGATATATTGTCTTCCCGGTCAGGAAGTTCCGGCACCTGCTCCATCTCCGGCATCTTCCCGTCCGAACATGATGAGAACAGAGCCAACGAGCAGACCGCTGCAGAAATCAGACCTATTATTCTATATTTCATCTGTTTGTTGTTTATTGCTTGATTAGATACTGTCAGTTCACGGACTCCCCGTCGATTGTGGCGACGCGGCTCACGAACACTTCACTTATTTTTGTCCGGTCTCCGATTGCCTGAGATGCCGGGAAAGGTATGACTACCACTTTGACATAACGTGTATATATCTGCAGGGCAAGCACACTCTGAGGCACAGACACCATATATGTCCCTTGGCAGTCCACAGTCTGCGTAAGTCCGCTGACCGTCGCAACCTTTGTCCAATGCACATTGGAATCAAATTCCTTAAGCCTGTTGTGCACGGCAAGATAGTCATCAGACAAACTCTTATCATTCCCCCAGTTTCCGCGGGCGTTGATAAGATCATATTCCGTCTGATTCAGCTTCGGATCAATGCTCTCAGGAGTGACATAGAACTCCACAGCCTGAGGTGTAACGTCAAACCCCCAGCCGGAATGAGCGACCAGCACACCGCATTCTCCTACTATGACCCTGCTGCCAAGGTCTATGACGGCATAAGGGTTTCCGAGATTCTGACTGTTGGGGAAGCCGTCTATAATATGGGACATCCAGCCTTCAGTATTCTCCACCCCGTCAATCATGTTCCGGAATGGCCCGAAAGGCATGGCGGCAGACCCGTAAAGTATACTCCAGCCCTCCTTCTGTGTAATCTCAGCAAATGTATAGTCATGGAAACAGCATTCGACAAGCATCTCGGAACGCGACACTACAGCAGATGGAGTTTCCGAAACAAGGACAAGAGGAAGCACCATCACCCCGTTTCCGGACGCCTCCCTTATCCGGGCCACGTTAAATGTCACCGGATGGGTATAGAACTCCGCCATGGCATCGATTGCCGCAGTAGATTCCATGCTGAACATATCCCCGGAAAGGGCAACATACTGCACTCCTTCAGGCCTGCTGTAATGTTCGTCAAGATATTCCTGAGTCATCATCTCAAAACGGATGTCAGTACTGATTTTACCATTCTTGCCCACGACAAAGGATGTAGTATAGCTGTCCTCGTCATCCGGAAGTTTAATCTTTGAGGACGAGACTTCAAAGCCCACCTCTGCCGGAGACACGCTGCACCGGAGAATCACCACATCCTTATCTTCATTGACCTTGTCTGATGCGGAAGCTATACGCACAGGAAGCACCAAAGTGGAACCTGCATTTTCAGGAAGCTGCATTGCCGCATATATTTTCTCCGCATCCAGAATCACATGAGCAGACTTTCCGCTTTCTCCGGAAGGAATCCTGACATGGTAGTCCGCAACACTGTACATGGAAGGAGTAATCACCTTATAGGCAGTTCCCTGCTTCTCGTTATAGTTTTCATCCACCCATTTCTGCCCGGGAGTCTCAAGGACTACGTCTGCGACAGCATCGACATGCAGCCCGCCCTTAAGTACGGGCACTTCGCAGTCATATTGCCTGTCAGCTACAGACATCGCCACCTCCTTGACCCCTGTCTCCTTCAGGGAAATGACCGTATAATAGTCTTCGGGGACTATCCTGTCGTAATTGCCGTTGATGTCCTGACATGAGGTCAGGCCTGCAAGAATCCAGGACACCGATGCGGCATGGAATAGTATCTTGTGATATAATTTCATCATTATCATGTTTTTCAATTGTTCATGCTAATATCCCGGAGCCTGGACAAGCTGGGGGTTGCTGTAGATTTCACTTGATGGAATAGGAAGCATATACATACGGTCACTCCAGCTGAAAGGCTGGTCTACCCTGGTACGCACATTGAATTCCTCAAAAGTAGGGTCAGTCTTTCCCAATGCATTCAGGCCTTCGCGCGTCCCGCTCCTGAACACCTGTGAAGCTATCATCCAGCGTCTGGCATCATAGTAGCGGTGTCCCTCTGCATACAGTTCGATAAAACGCTCGTTGCGTATCCAGTCGCGCAAAGACATCATGGAAAAGTCATCTTCTGTAATGTCCCGTACTTCTGCATGCCTTCGCACTGCATTAAGGGCAGCCAGCGCCTCATCTGTATTGCCGAGAGCCTCCTCACATTCTGCAAGATTGAGATACAGTTCGGACAGATGTATCAGACGCATACCTATCTGACGTGCAGTGAGAGCACCGTCCGGACGCCATGATACATTTGGCTGGCACCACTTCTTGGTATAGAAACCAGTCACATTGTTGTCCCAGACATATCTTGTAGGGTTATATCCGTGCGCTGTGGAACTTTTCGCATCAATGATCAGAGGAGAACCGGCCTTAAGGAGCGACGAATACTCGTCACCGTCAAACGATATGTTGGCATAGAACCTGGGTTCACGCCTGGTATTCAGCTTGATGATATCCTCACGCCCGATATAGCCAGCCGACTCGAACCAGCCGGACCTCGGAAGTTCCGGGTCGTCCTTTGGAAGCACACCGTTCTGCGTATAGAAATGCTCCACGGTATACAGACAAGGGGCAAGGGCCGTCACGCCTCCATAGAAACCGCCGCTGTTGAGCACTCCGATATTGTGGGGATACATATCCGCCTGCCAGAAAAGATAACGGGAAGGACTGGAGATGACACTCCATATTATTTCACGGTTTCCTTCAGTCTCGACAGTATTGTTGGCATAACGGATTTTCATTACCTTCCTCCTGAAATCATCGTCCACGCCAGGAATATCGGGAAGCGGAACATCTTCAGAAATCCTCTGGGATTCCGATGCCTCAAGGGTGTAGAATGAGCGCTTGCCTTCCGCCAAGGCAAACTCCAGGGCCTCCTCACAGGCATTGCGGGCACGCACCCATTTTTCCCTGCTGTATGTCGCGCTGACAAGGGCCGTACCGTAGCCCGGTGTCTCATATACGGCATTCCTCCAGTTCGTATGAGGAAAAGAACCGTTCCAGAGCGGAGAGGCGGCATAAAGAAGCACACGCCCTTTCAGAGCCTTGCATACAAGAGATGTGGCACGTCCGAGTTCGGATGATTCCACCGATACAGGCAGGACAGCGGCAGCTTCATCCAGCCACCCGACTATGCGGTCCACACACCAGTCAAAATGGCTGCGCCCGGGAAGGTCTTCCTTTTTAGTGGAGGTTTCGTAATAGTGGTCTATAATAGGGACTGGACCGTAGTTTTCAAGAAGCCTGAAATGATAATAGGCACGCAGAAACTTGATTTCCGCCAGCCAACGGTCACGGTCCGCCTGCGTAACCTCCTTAGGGTCGCTCTGATTGAGAATCTTCTCAAAAAGGTTGCATTGTCCGAGAGCATCGTAAGTCACAGTCCACGGCAGATTGAATACAGGATTGTTCGACTGCACTGTAGCTGACAGCTGGTCCCATGCAGTCACCTGCCCGAGGCGTCCCCAAGCCTGGGGATTGACAGCCTCGTCGGTAGAGACCTCATGTGAGCCCAACGTTCCGAACCCGTGGTTTTCGCTTACACAGGTATAGCAGCTGTAAAGGAATGCCAGGGCATCCGTCTTGTCCTTCATCGTATCCGGAATGTCCGCCGTTTCAGGAGGCACGACATCAAGATAGCTGCAGCAGGTAACAGCCAGCGCGGCAGCAGCAACAGCTGCCTTTTTGCATATATTTTCGAGGATATTCATATTGTCTTATTGATTGATTCAGAAAGTGAACTGCAGGCCCAGACTGAAAGTCCGGTGCAACGGATAGGAATAATAGAACAGCTCAGGGTCCCAATATTTGAACGGACTCCATACAGCCAGGTTGTCTCCGCTGAAATAGATGCGGACAAACGGGAACGAGTATCCCAGTTCAAGTGTCTTGAAACGGATGAAAGAGCCGTTACGCATCCAGAACGTACTCGGCACCATATTGTTCTGCACCTCCGTGGGAGTCGTTCCCAGACGGGGATATGCGGCATCAAGATTATTCCTGTCAGCATGATAATAGTCATCAGCTATGAATTTCATAAGGTTGCGGTCCTGGTGGAAATCATCGGCACAGAAAGAGGATATCCCGTCTATCATCAGAGTCCTCCGTGCAGAACCGTTGAAAAATACTCCGAAATCGAATCCGCGCCACACGAGGTTGAATCCAAGTCCGAACTGTATACCCGGCTGACGGCCATATTCAGAAATCATCACCTTGTCATCTTCCGTAATCATCCCGTCACCGTTTACATCACGGTATTTGATGTCACCTGGCATTGGATTGCCGCCGAGAGATGTCTGAGACGGAGAATTCATTATATCTTTGTCATCCCTGAAAAGTCCGTCGGCAATATATCCATAAGTGGCGGAAAGGGATTTGCCAGTCTGTGTCTGCCAGACGTAGGGATAGTCAGGTTCATCAATGTAGACATACTTGTTCTTTGTGCATGCAAAGTTGCCCCGGAGATCCACTGACAGGTCTTCCCTGAAATTCTTGCGCCAGTTGACGCTAAGTTCGACACCCTGGTTGTCCACCTTTCCCACATTGGCCCATGGAGTGGTGGAGGAATAGCCGAGCATAGCAGGCCACGAGCTGCGTTTCTGCAGGATTCTGTCGCGCCTGTCATAGAAATAGTCCAATGTTATGTCAAGCTGGTTGAAAAGAGTCACATCAAGACCTACATCCAGTTTCTTAGCCCGCTCCCAACCGGCATTGGCGACGGCATATTTCAGGAAAGCCGGGCCTGTCATGGTAATCTGGTCACGCGAACCATTGTAGCTTCCTGTAGTGAAGCTGCCGCCACCGTTGAGGACCACTTCGTTACGGTACAGGAAATGCGCGGCGCCGGCAAGGAGTCCGGTCTCATCGGACCCCACAAGACCGTATGAACCGCGGATCTTAAGGTTGCTGACATAAGGAGTGAGCTTTGACCACCAGGGCTCGTTGCTTACTACCCAGCCGAGGGAAATTGCCGGAAAAAGTTCAAACCTCTGTCCCTTGGCAAGACGTTCGGTACCATTGTAGCCAAAATTGACCTCGGCAAGGTAACGGTGATCGAAATCGTATGTAAAACGTCCTGAAAAGCCCTGGTTCCTGTTTGGCAGCACATCATTGCGATATTCACGCATCATGTACATAAGCATTCCCGATACATGGTGCCTGCTGTTGAAGGAACGGTTGTAGTTTATCCTTGCATCAAAGTAGAATGTGAAGTCACTGTACCTGCTGATACCTCCCTGGGCAATATAGTCGGTACCTTTCCTGAGGCTTTCAAGCTTGAAGAAACCAGGATCAGAAGGGTCGTAGGTATAGTCCATCACACGGTAATAATATGGTTCGATGGTATTTATATAATCGGAATACGCATAGCTCTTCATATTGACCAGAGCGGAGACATTCAGACCTTCAGTAATGAAATCCAGATTCTGGACAGCACGCAGGGAAGCATTTATCGTCGCATAGTTGCTTTCCTTATAGGAACTCATCATGTGGGCGTATGGATTGACGTTGAGCCGGTCGGCAGTCTTGATTGAATTTCCGAACTTTATATGCTCGTCCCCTTCCGAAACCGGATAGAATGCAGGAAAACTCACCGGATTGGAATTATACACATTGTCGAATATTTCTGTCAGGTCAGAACCTGGAGCACGGCGGTTTCCGAACTGCGCATTGATATGCAGGTCGACTGTGGTTGTCTTCGTCGGCTTGTAGCTGATATTGTTCTGGAAGATGTAGTTCCAGTCATTTATATTGGCATCGAAAGAATAGGCTTTCGGAACATTGAGGATACCTGAATCATGGTTCACCTGCAGTCCCATGTAATAGGTGACTTTCGAACCTCCGCCCGTAAGGTTGACATTCGCACGCTGGTTGTATGTCATTTTCTTGAACATGAGGCTATACCAGTCCACATCAGGATAGACATACGGATTTATGCCGTTTCTGGTGTTGTCAATGGTCTCCTGAGAAAAACGGACAGATGCAGAAGGATTCCTTGCAAGCAGAGCTTCATTGTAGGTCTCCATCCAGGTGGGACCATCAACATATTCAACACGGTTGACCGGCTGGAGAAAAGAAGACTCCACAGACACATTGATTTTCGCTCTTGTATTCTCTGTACCCTTTTTAGTGGTAATGAGCATGACCCCGTTCGCTCCCCTCGCGCCGTAGATTGCCGTTGCCGAAGCATCCTTGAGTATGGAGAAGCTCTCGATGGATTCGGCCGGAAGACGGTTCAGGTCGGCACTGGAAATCTCGATGTCGTCAAGAAGGATAAGAGGCGTCGCACGCCCTCCGAAAGTCCCGACACCGCGGATATAGAATTCACTCACGGCCCCTGGTTCTCCTGACGTGGTGGAGGAAAACACACCGGCAAGCTTACCGGCGAGACCGCTCGTCAAAGATGATGATGCAGTACGCAGCTGGGTACCCTTTATGGCAGAAATGGAACCTGTGACAGAGACCTTCACCTGAGTACCGGCACCGACAACAACGACCTCGGAAAGAGTGTTGTCATCCGGACGGAGAGCCACATTCAGAACACCGAGGTCTCCGACTGCAAGCGTCTGTGAGACCATCCCCAAAAAACTGACAATAATTTCACTGTTGTCAGCCACTTCAATCGAATAGTTGCCGTCAACATCTGTGATGGTACCGTCATTGGAACCTTTGAGCATGACTCCCGCCCCGATGAGAGGTTCATTTGTCACAGCATCTGTCACTGTTCCTGTCAGTGTACGTTTCTTCCCGGCAGGTTTCTTTTCCTGGGCCTTAGACGGAACAGGCCCCTGTCTCAGAGAAATCTGGCGTGCCTTGATTTCATAGACGACACCTGTATCCCTGAAGATGACGTCAAGTATTTCAGCAATCGGTTTCCTGTCTGCGATGACAGTAACCTTCCTGTTAAGGTCTATCGTACCATTACCTTCCTGATACAGGAAGACATAGTCACTGGCCTTTTCTATCTGCTTCAGGGCATTTTTAAGGGTCTCATTCTCTATCTTTACAGACAAGAGCCTGTCCTGCGCATACGCACTTTCCAACGGTCCTGCACAAATAAATACTACGAGCAGAATCCTCAACAATGGAAGTATGACGTTGTTGTTGATAATGGATTTCATCAATCATTCAGATTTCGCAAATAAATAATCTATTGATTTCCATGGAGCTGTGCGGCCTGCGAAATTTTTACCCACCGTACAGACGTATCCACGAAGACCACTACTTCTCCGGTTCCGGAGCCACTATGACTCTGGAACCACTGACTGTCAGGCTGACAGGTACGGAAAAGGCTATCGCAGAGAGCACATCAACAGGATCTTCACTCAGCATAAGCTTACCGGACAGATACAAGTGCTCTATATCGCAATTGATTTCAAACTCAAGCCCGTAATAGAGGCCAAGGCGTGAAAAGACAGAAGAAAGCGGTTCCTTTTCATAAGTCAATGCATTATTGACCCAGCTCACATAAGATTCCACCTCCACGGCTACCGGTCTGGACAGTCCGCCATCCTTTACACTTACGGACTGGCCCGGACTCATGATCCGGCTATCCTTCCCGCCAGTCACATTCACGCTTCCCTCCACAAGGACGACATTCTGCTCCACACCAGGATATGCGAATACATTGAACCTGGTACCAAGCACACGGACATTCATATCACTTGTAAGAACAATGAAAGGCCTGTCAGGATCATGGGCGACTTCAAGATAGACTTCCCCTTCCACATATATTTCACGGTTGCCGGTCCCGAAATCAAGAGGATAGACTATACGTGTCGCGGAATTGGCATACAGGAGACTGCCGTCAGACAGACGCAGGCGGGTACGTTTCCCGTACGGTACAATCAGCTGGTTATAACGGGGACGGAAGTCATCGGCACTGTTGATTATGGTATCCTGGTCCACTATTATCTTTCCCGGACTTGCATAGTCAATGTTTGACTCCTTGCCACCCAATGTCATGACGGATTCGTCATCCATGACAAGCTGTATGTCACGGTTCATTACATCAGGCTTTGAATTAAGTGCATAGATTTCAATATCGCCCGGTACGGAAACGTCCTTACCATTGCCGTCTCCCATGATGATGACGACCGCAGCAACTGCAGCTGCGACTGACGCAACCGTAGCGAAAGTCAGGATTCTGACTCTGCGCAGACGACGCCGTGCAGCACCCCGGACAGCAATCCACGACCTGCCTATCTCCTCTTCTGAGACTTTGATGTCATCAGAGCACAGCATCTGAAGAAAATCCTTGAACGGATTTCCGGTATCGACAACTCCCATAACAGAAATATTGAAAACAGTTCAACAAAAAAGAAGGAGGACACCATTACTGACAATCCAAGGCAATAGCTGACGCCCTCCTTCACACAAACCTCTTTTTACCTTACTGATATTGATTTATAGAGATTATTCCTTGTGGTCCGAATCACGGATATGGCCTATTCTACGACTACACCGTTATATCTGGCAACCTTCTTCACTAAAAGTTCGGAAATCTTTGTGCGGTCACCTTGCGGGTCGAAAGAACCTTTTGCAAATGGAGTGAGTTCTATACGGAGATAGCGCGACTTCAATTCAGAGCCCAGCTTTTCTTCGTCGAAGTCAAGACGATATTCCTTGCGGCCGTATTCTTGCGCAAGTGCAGGCACCTCTATCCGTCCTATCTTTGTCCAGGTGACTCCATTGTCAACTTCACGAATCCGTGCCAAGACACCGTCAAAAGCTTCCGAGTTCACATAAGCATCCCCGTTGGTTCCTGAAGTACAGTTGATGCTTCCATGCTCTTCTGCTGTAAGGAAATCTTCGATCTCCGTACTTTCTGTAATATAGAAATCCACATAGTTGGGCATGACATCATGGAAACTTGTCACGATGCCGAGCCCTGCAAGCCAGGTAGACTTGCCCAGATCTATTACACAGAACGGATTACCTATGTTCCTGCTGCCGTCATATCCGTCAAGGATATGTGAGAACCATCCGCCTTCACTGTTGTCAGGATTGTTGTTGAACAGTTCACCATAGACGCCGAACGGCATTGACGGAGTACCATAAAGTACAGACCAGCCGCTCTTTTCAGCAGTGATTTCCTCCACTTTGTAGACTTCAGGATTTTCCTCCGGATTACCTCCGTTGATGTCTGTAACGGTGGTCCAGTCACCGACTGTAGTGTCACCGAGCTGCACACCTTCCTTATCCACAGAAAGTATGATTGTAAGCGATTCCCCTGAATTCAATTTCAGATTGTCATAGCTCCAGGTATAGGATGTTCCTCCGGCAACGAAAGAAATCTTGATTTTCCCTTGTTCCTGAGGTACTGAGATAAATTCATAGACAACCTCACGGGCTGACGGGTCATGACTGAGCAGATTAGGCAGAATAGTCTCCTCCGCCCCGTTCGGATTAAGGAACAGTGATGTAGTAGGAACAGTGCCGTCCCATTCTCCAAGATTGAACATGGCATTGACAATCATACCCTCCACACTCAGGTTGCTGACAGGATTGCTGTCTGAAGCGGCATATGCTTCAGGATAGCTGATTCTGACAAAGACCTTGCTGAGCATGTGATTCATGGCTACAAGCAGTTTTCCGTCTACCATATCATTTTCAGGGATATACGAAGGCTTTTTCATCGCCAGGAAATCTGAAGCGAGCACCCCGTCAGCATCAGACTGGTCCGGCAGTACATTCACACCTATTACGGATGCAGATGTCAGTTCCCCCTCCCGATAAGGAGCGTATGCAATCACTGTGTGTTCTTCCTTTCTGTTGGACCAGTACATCTGTCCGTCAGTAGTCCAGCCTTCCAGCGCCCCTCCTGTCACACGCCTGTTGTTATATGTCCAGTCCTCTTTTCCTGAATCTATGATAAGTCCGAATTCCCGGAGTGTTTCCGTTGTATAGCCTGCACGGGAATGTATAGGAATAATTTCCGTTGTTACAGCAATCACGTTGGCCGGGTCAGCCGAGCCTAAAGGAAGTTCATCGCGATTACACGATGTCAGCACCGCCAGAGCGGCAACCGGAAGCATGCAAAAAATTTTCTTCATGGTCTTTTGTTTTAATGAAAAATTATGTACGAGCCGCTTTGTCCAAAACAACTCTTTCATAAAGACTGCATCATGACGGAAACCTACTCAAAATTTATTTGAAATTTCATAGTCCCCCGAACCGAATGTCTGTTTCCGGTACGTTGTACGTGATGTCGGGACATATACCTCAGCCACAGTATTGGCAGGGATTGTAAATTTCCATGTGAACGTCCCGTCATTGCACGTCCACGCACTTTTTATTGTTCCGTAGACAGATTCGTATGAAGCAGAAACGCTTTCAAGCCCTTCCGGAATATAAGGTCTGAGGACTATATGCCTGTATCCTGCACTTCCTTCGGCATTGGATATTCCGGCAAGAAATGAATATTCCCATATCAGGAGGTCTCCTATGAGCATAACATGATTGCCGGAGTTCATCGCCGGGTCTGCCGTGTTGCCGTTCCATAGCTCCCATATTGTGGTCGCACCGTTCTCCGCCATATATCCCCATGACGGATAGTCTGTCCTGGAAGCAAGGCCGAGGGCGAGATCCGCACGGCCGTTTTCTGTCAGTCCGCGCATAAGATGCTGAATGCCGACAAGCCCGACGCTGATGTGCTCTTTCTCCGTCCTTTCCACAATGTGTCCGGCCACCTTGTCAATGTATCCTTCCGGAACCATCCCGAAGCGCAGCGGAAGAAGGTTCGATGTCACGGTATTGTTGGCATAGCATCCCTTTCCGTAATCGAAGAATTTCCGGTTGAATGCATCCTTTATCATTGCAGCATCATGCCTGAAACGTTCTGCATCCTCCTCATGACCGGCAATCTCTGCAAAATCCGCAAGCAGGCCGGCAAGGAAACAGAAATGGGATGTGGCGAGAAGTGCACCGTCTGTAATGCGCGAAGGGTCCTGAGAGTGTATCATTTCCAGGCTTTCAGGAGGCATGCACCAGTCTCCGAATTCGTCCCGCGGGACAATCCAGTCTTCCATATAGTCATGACTGATATGTTCATACCAGCGTTTCATCGACGGATAATGCTTTATAATAGGCCAAGAATCGCCATATTGCCTATAAAGCATATCCGCTGTCGTAAAATATGCCGCAGGCCATGTCACATCATCCGGGAAGACATCCCAATAATTCGGTGCTATGGCAGGAATACCTCCGGAGCGTTTCTGTACGGATTCAATATCATCAAGCCACTTTGCATACAGAAGATGGTTGCCGAAAATGAATGACTCGCCATAGGCTCCGGTAGTCCTGTCTCCAAGCCACGGCAGCCTCTCATCGCGCTGCGGACAGTCGGTAGGCATTCCCCTGTAATTGCCCCTGATGCCCCAGAACGCATTCCTGTAGACCTGATTGATTACACGGTCGGACGTGGTAAAAGTTCCGGTGACATCCATTTCGTCATGAATCACCATTCCAAGGAACTCATTGTCGGAAGGAACGTAGTCAAGGCCGCTGATTTCGGCATAGCGGAAACCCCGGTATGTAAAGGACGGCTCCCAGGTCTCCTCGCCGAGTCCTTTGAATATATAGGTGTCACAGCACTTTGCACTGCGGAGGTTGTCCACGTAAAGGGAACCGTCCGGATTAAGTGTCTCTGAAAAACGTATCTTCACTTCCTGCCCAGGCTTTCCCCAGCGGAATTTTGATTGTAGCCATCCCACCATATTCTGTCCCATGTCAAGCACGTATACGCCCGGACGCGTCTCACGCAGGCTGCGCGGCATAATCACATCCATTATCTTTATGGACGGATTCATCTGAGGTTCAAAGCGGCCTCCGGGACAGCCTGTGAGCGGAGCCGGAATCCATAATGAATCGTCATAGCCGTTGCAGGCCCACCCGTCCATTTCAAGACGAGCGTCATAGACTTCGCCATTGTATTCACTGGCGGCACGGACAGGACCGTTATCTGTAAGTTTCCATGTACCGTCGCTGACTACACTCTGCCGCGAGCCGTCATCATAGACTATCTCCAGACGGCAGAACAGCTTCGGAAAGCCAAACCATTTCATGGTCTTCATTCCCTCCGGAGCAAAACGTCCGTTCGACAAAGTAATCCCGACAGTATTGCTGCCAGATTTCAGCATATCCGTCACATCATGTGCATTATAGCGGATAAGTTTCGTATACTCAGTCGGCATCTGCTGCAGCACGGCATCCCCTATCCGTTTTCCGTTGAGGAATGCTTCATAAAGCCCGAGTCCGACTATATACAGGGTGGCATACTTCACCTTTTTCCCTTCACGGACAAACTGCTTGCGGAGATAACGCGCAGGAACAGCCTCCATCGGCCTGTCCCCGGGCAGTTCTCCTCCTATCCATTCCGCACCCCAGGCATTCTCCCCGCCTGTAATGCCAGTCTGAAACATTACTGGGCAGCTTTTCGCAATACGTCCCCTGTTGTCTTCAATCTCCACCTGCCACCAGTACCTTGTCATAGGCTCCAGCATCTTCCCTCTATAAGGGACATATACCGAACTGTCTGACTGTACGGTACCTGAATCCCACATATCTCCTCCCGCTGCAAGCAGGGACGGGTCTGAAGCTACTGTAACACGATAGGACTTCTGCATGACCGACTGCGCATCGCTCTTCAGTTTCCAGGACAGCCGTGGATGCACGCTCTCGACACAAAGAGGAGCATGTGACATTTCTGTAGTCAGGTCCGTCACTTCAAGGACCGTATTCACCTGAGGATATCCGAGATAATCGGTAGCATACATAAATGCTCCAGCCGTCCATCCCATGAACGGAGGAAGTCCGTATTCATTTGTCACTTCAATATTCCCCTTCACTCCGTTATATTTTTCCCATAGGTTTCCTGTAGACATGTATATGCCTGAAATGGCATCGACATATTTTTGAGCCACCCTCCGTGCATCTTCCTTATAGCCATAGGCATCAAGTCCCTGAACGGCCAGATTGTTGAAGCTTGCCCACGCATTCGGAGAGTCCCACTGGTAGACTGTCGTGCGTACCGCCGGCTCGCAGGCGACAATCCCGTACTCCGCTTCCAGTCTGGGAAGAGCCCTCCTTACCGCTTCAGCATCGTTTTCCGAAAGGATGCCTGCCCACAACAAGTTGAATACGGCTGAAGAGAAGACGGTGCCCTGCCGTCTGTTTTTCCAGTCATAATCATAGTAAAGCCCGTCTGTCCTGTTCCTGCAAAGTTTCTCCATCAGTTTCTTGCGCCGGGATGCAGCCTTCTCCCATCTGCCCCCTCCAGTAATACCGAGCAGGTCATAGAATTTCACAAAATTCTTCTCATAGATATAAAGATTGGCATTAAGGTCTATCGGATTGAAATCCTCGCAACGAGAATCGAAACGGGGACTGAAATCCCATCCGGACTCCGCTTCAGACAGGAAATGAGAACCGCGCATAATCCTATCCTCATCGGGAATGTCCCATGAAAGGGAAGGAATCCTGGTGGTCATATAAGAATAGAATTCACGGAGTTCCTGCTCCGTCGCCGAATTGCCGTGACAGTTCAGCCCGGATGGCGAGATGCGTTCTGTCATCCAGAAATCATATTCCCTTTCAAGTATTTCCACAGCATGGCGAAGCCATTGAAGGTCACCCGTCACCTTGAATACTTCATCCACCATCATGGAAGCATACGGAGGTTGTGAACGGTTGAGCAGAGCACGGTTGGATGCATTAGGCATATAGCCGAACCTGTCTATAAGGTACAGGATATCGTCTACATTGTTCCGGGCCTGTTCAACATCGCCGAGTGACAGCAGTCCGAGATTGGTGAAATAAGTGTCCCAATAGAACATATCCTGGAAGATACCTTTAACGCAGGGCACACTATATGGCTTCGGCATTGGTATACATCCCAAAGTGTCTGCATTACTGTACCTGACAGAAAGCGGCATCTGCCTTGAGATGAATTTTCTGGTAGCCTCAACTTCCGACCGGCTGCCGGGATTGTCCTTGGCATAAGAAAAATTGCCCTGCGTGGAACACAAGACACTGAGTAACAGAGCCAAAAAGAATTTGGCATGGGACATGTGCCCCGGAAAAACAAACCTTAACATCACTTTTTATTAATTAAAATATCAGTAAGGCAAAAAGCGGTAAGGTTTTTCAAGGCATGATTTCAAATCATCTGTTCGCAAAAATAGCAATTTCCGTCCATTTCTACAACATTTATCGTCTCTTCCGGAAGTTTAGGCCTACAATTGTCGGAAAAAATCAAAAGAATAAGTTTTGACTTCAAAAGCAGAAATGCCTCCCGGAAAACTCTGACGGATTCCGGGAAGCTGGGTTACCTGCGATGGTTCCTGAACTGGGCAACGGAGAAGGGCTACAACACCCAGATGGCCTTCCGCAGCTTCCATCCGACTCTCAAGACAACGCAGACCAAGGTCATATACCTGACAACGGAGGAATTGAAGCGGCTAATCGCCCTTGACCTGTCAGCGGTCAAGAAGTGGGAGCCTATCCGCGACATATTCATCTTCTGCTGCTTTTCCAGCCTAAGGTTCTCGGATGCCCAGACTCTTTGCTGGTCCGATGTCAAAGCCGACTATCTGGAGGTTACCACCATCAAGGCCAGCGAGATGTCCAAGATGAATTTCCTGGATTAAGCGGGAACAGGTTTGGAGTTTAGGTTGTAACTTTGGAAAATATTTGTTTGTAACCATAATAATGGAAAGAATGGAGCAGAATGACATCATTATCTACAATACTGATGATGGAAAATCATCGGTAGTCCTTGTAGGCGCAGATGGAATGGTTTGGTTGAACCAATTACAGATGGCGGAACTTTTTGCCACCTCCAAGCAGTCTATCAGTTATCATATTACCAATATATTGAAAGAGAAAGAATTACCCAAGATTGCAGTTGTCAAAAATATTTTGACAACTGCTTCTGATGGGAAGCAATATATGGTGGAACATTACTCTCTGGATATGGTGTTGGCTGTTGGATATCGTGTTAAAGGAGTACGAGGCATCCAGTTCCGCCAATGGGCTACGAGAAACCTATCGGAGTATCTGGTAAAGGGTTTTGTTATTGATTCTGATCGTTTGAAGAATCCTGATGGCAGACCGGATTATTTTGATGAGCTGCTTTCCAAAATTAGGGATATCAGAGCGTCGGAAAAGCGCTTTTATCAGAAACTTAGAGAGTTATTTGCGCTTAGCAGCGACTATGATGCAAGCGATAAAGCGGTCCAGATGTTCTTTGCAGAGACGCAAAACAAACTTTTGTCCGCAAACAAGATATATTCATTGCCAAGAATTACCTTCAAGAGAGCGAACTGGATAAATTAAACCGACTTGTCACAATCTTTCTTGAATCGGCTGAACTACGTGTAAAAGAGCGTCGTGATCTCACAATGAGTTTTTGGCGCAATAACGTCGATGCAATGCTGACATTTCAAAACCAGACCATATTGCCTGACGCAGGGCGAATTTCCAATCAGGTGATGGAAAAACGCGTCAGAGATATTTATGAACAATATGACCAGAGGAGGCGTGAATATGACGCTTTGGAGGCAGATAGGCAAGATATGCTTGAATTGCAGGAAATTGAGAATAGTATTATCAATAGAAAATAGGCTCTGCGCGAGGCATTTTTTCGTGAATTATTTCAACCGCTTCCATTTGGAGGCGGTTTTTCAGTTAATAACCTTAATCGAATTTATATGGAAACAAAACCAACACTCAGCCAGCTTCTGGCAAAGCCGATCTGGCAAATGACGGGGGAAGAATTCCTCCAGCTGAACGAATTGGGCAGGGAGAATGAGGCCGCAGGCGATGAACCGAAGGAAGTCATCGAATATGCCCACGGAATCACCGAACTGTCCCAGAAGATAGGGTGCTGCCAAAGCACCATCTACATGCTCAAGAAGGAAGGAGTACTGGACGATGCCATCGTTTCTCAGGTCGGTCGCAAGATCATCTTCAACGTTGGCAAGGCCAGAGCCCTGGCCGACGAGTATCAGAGGACACAGAGAGAAATCCGGCGTAAGAACCAGTAACGGCGACCGATATGAAAGAAACTGAGCCATACACACCTCCATACAAATTCACTCAAGTTCGAGTCCGAAATCTCACAAAATATGGGGTACAAAATAGGTACGCCATTTTGAGGGCGTAGCCCGAAGGGGGCTGAATGCCGCCGTGGCGGAGCGTCAGCGAGACTTCCGCAAGGAAGTTGAAGCAGCGGAGTCACCGGCCGGAGCCGAAGGCGCAGGCCGTGTGCCCCTGAAAGGGGCTGTCAGCGCAGCTGACTGGGGTTGAGAAGGAGAAGCGCATGCCCTGAAGGCGCGTATCTCCACAAAAACGGCCCTCAGCAAGCTGAGACCTCGCGCACCAGCGCGACGGCGGGAGCCGTGTATTTGCCGAAGGCAAATACGGAAGGCGGAGCCGCGGGGTATAATAAGGGCAGAGCCCCTAGGCATAGAAGGGCACCGCTGCAAAGCAGCGGTGCATCTCCACAAAAACGGCTCTCAGCATGGCTGAGACCTCGCGCACCAGCGCGACGGCGGGAGCCGTGTATTTGCCAAAGGCAAATACGGAAGGCGGAGCCGCGGGGTATAATAGGGGCAGAGCCCCTAGGCATAGAAGGGCACCGCTGCTTTGCAGCGGTGCATCTCCACAAAAACGGCCCTCAGCATAGCTGAGAGCCGTTTTTGTGGAGATGGGCGGACTCGAACCGCCGTCCAAACACCGTACCAGGTGGCTTTCTACACGTTTATCCGGCCTTTGGTTTTCGTCCCGGGAATGCCGGCAGGCGGGCTGACCCGGGCTTATCCTTTGGGGCTTGGCGGAGTTTAAAGGAGTCCCTCCGTGCATCCGGTTTGAATGATACCCCGTGTTCAGGACATAACCGGCCTAAAGCCTGCGGGATACTCGTCAGTGCCGCAGCCTTGGCGGCCTGATTAAGGTGATCAACCTGGTTGATTACGCAGCGAGTGCAACGTTGTTGTTAGCAACTGAATTTACGGCCATCGGGATTTACGTGCTGACGCGCCACGCGCACGACGTGCTTACCATCCGGAGTCAATGCTGTCAAAACCAAAACATCCCCGAATGGACGGCAAAGATAGGAAATCGCTACCATAAATCCAATGATTTTTCGATTTGACAGAGAGTTTTATCGAAACGTTTTACAAAACGACGCAATTTGCTTTCGAAATAATCTAAAACATTTTCAAAACGAAAATCGTAAGAAACAATTGCTCCCTTCTAACAATTCGTAAGCAACATCAACGTTTTTAATTATAATTTATAAACAAATAGACAATAATCTTCATCCGGCACGGCAGCAACCCTCAATATAAACGTTTTACAAGGGTACCGGACAGAACAACGGAAATTTCTTCAATATTTTAATTACGTTTTATATGGTTGATTCTCAACAATATAACAAATACATAACAAAATTTATGTAAAAAATTCCTACAAAAACTTGCATATTTGATTCCGATGCGCTACCTTTGCATTCGAGTTGATGATGAGGTTCTCTCACATACAGCTCGTTGGTTATTAGTTTTAGTGTTATTAATTATGTGGTTATGTGAGCATTCGCGCGTGAGGCGCCACTGCTCATCGATTTAAAAAGGTCTTTTACAAGACCTTTTTTTCGTTTATAGACTCCCCACCCGTTCCCGCTTGGCAAAAGAGGCTCAGCCAAACTGCAGACCAGCAAAAAAGGGATGGCACAAGGCCACCCCTCAACTATCTGAAACACAACAGCTACGAGAAGGAGTACTCCAGATCGCTGAAAGATCTGGACCTTGTATATGAAGACAATCCGGACACAGTTCCAAGCCTCGAGCAACTATATGCAATGCTGCTGGAGACATTGGAAAAGATTCCGGAAAACCATTGATTTCCTGCGGGCTGAATTCAAGGAATGCCTGCCGCTGCTTCTGTTTATTCTTGGGTGCGGGGGTTCCTGAAAAGGATGATGGACAGCGGCAGGGCAATGAGGGCCATTGTCGCGCTGACAGGCAGGTAGATTCCGAAATTGCAATACTCCACCACAACGAAGGTGACCATCAGCAGGGCTATGCCGATGATGGCCGAGATGCCGTACTGGATGCGGATGTCGCCGGGCTTCACGATCACGCGGGCGAGATTCGGGACGGCAAGGCTCACGAAACCCACGGTTCCGCAGATGCTGACCGCACTGGTGACCAGGACGCTTATCATGAAGAGTATGAAGGCCTTGGAAAGATTGGACAATTCGATTTCTCCCTTGTAATGGCGGGTAAGCCTGCCGGCACATATGAAGGCCGTAGTCAGGCCGGAGGCGAAGAGGAGCAGGCTTATGACAATGTCGGCCGCAGTGACTCCCTGAAGCTTGAAATTGGCGGCGCCCCAGAGATAATATTGCTTCAGAAGGTCTCCTGTCGGAGCATTGGTCACAACGATAGTGCATAGCGAGCCTACGAAGGTGCCGAAGATAATGCCGAAAGTGATGAGCCTGGAGGTATCCAGCCTGATGGCAACCAGGGAAACCAGCACAGCGCAGATGCCCTGCGCAATGAAGGCGCCCACAGTCAGGGAGCACCAGCCTGACATTGTCGCAGCCGCTGCACCGAGACAGGCTGCACTTCCCAGTCCGAGAGAATAGATATCCCCCAGCTGGTTTCGCCAGAGATACTGCATCTGGACACCGCCCACAGGCAGGGCGATGCCGCAGATAAGCACGTATAAAAGATTCAGGATCATCGGTTTCCAAGATAGAGTCCGGCCATCGGGTTAATACCGCAGGAAGGCGTTGCGGCGACGAGACGGCCATCATTGTCATAAATGTACATATCACCCTCGGCGGTATATTCTCCGGCTCCGATGAACACATATCCCCCGTCGTATGAAATCGAATAATAATTCTCGACAGGTTCATCGAACAGAAGTCCGAGATTCTTCCCGGAAGACATGTCATATTTATATACAATGCCATTCATCTTCCAGTCTGCAGAGTACTGTCCGCAGGCCACATACATCTGATTGCCGGGGCCTTCCACAATCTTGGACAAAGAAGTGAAATCAAGGTCTGACACCTTTCCGTCTGCAAGCGACACCTTCTGGAGCTTTGACGTGGACACGACATCCCAGGTAGCCGGATCGTATGCGTCCCAGCTGCACACATAGAGATTCTTTCCCTCCCCGTCCACTACGAGACTCTGGGGATTGCGGTTCACCTCAATCCTGGAAATCTCCCTGAATGCGGAAAGGTCCACCACGGAAACAGTATTGCCGTCCCCGTTGCCGGAATTGGCCACGTATGCCTTGTCGCCATAGATGCAGACATCCTCCGGATACGTCCCTACCGCGGTCAGACGTACTGAATAGCCGTTGTTGCGGGAGATCTCTCCCAGCCAGCCCTCACTGTAGGTGACATATACCTTGCCATCCGAAACGGCCAGCGAGCGGGGTGAAAGCCTGGTCTCCCCTTCCATGGCCTTGATCTCGCCTATGACTTTGAGTTCCAAGTCAGTGACGAAGACAATCTGCGAGCAGTTCACGGAGATGTAGAGTTCATTGCCGTTCCTGACAATGTCCTGGGCCACGTCGCCGAGCTGACGGCTGTTGACATTATAGAACAGGTCTCCCGCAACATCCCCGGTTTCAGGATTGTAAAATGCTATAGAAGCATCATTGCTCCCCATATTTCCATTGTTCAGGATAAGGAAGCCCTTGAGGGACGGCACAGGTGCCGGTGTCTCGACATTCTCGCAGGAAGCGAGAGTCAATGCCGCAAATGCGGCGAGAAGAATGTACTTTTTCATTTCAATATGATATTTTCAATGTTAATCTCCAGTTTCTGCCCGGCATCGGGTAGTATTTCATTATCTCATAGTTCTTTCCTGCCAGGTTCAATGCCTCCGCGCTTGCGGCCAGCCTCCACTCGTGCCTGCGCCCGAAGACAAATGTCCGGTTCAGACTGAGCGCGTGGTCTGCGTAAGGCTCTATCCTGTAAGCCCTTGTATTCTGAGAAAGGCTGTACCTGACCCCGACGGCCTGGACAGAGTAGCCGAGATTCAGCCACCTTGTCTCAAATACGGCTGAGAAATATCCGGAATGCCGTGGGGTATAGGCTATCTGATGCTTGTAATATTTTGAATCCTTGTCAGTTACGTCCACAGCCCTCTGTATTGACCAGTTCGCGTCAGTCCGCAGCCGAAGCCAGTCGGCAAGCCGGCCGGAAGCAGAGCAGGACAGATCGCAGCCCCACATATTGACCTTCCCGAGATTTCGCATGCTCCAGATGAACATTGACGGAATGGCGGCAATCTTATCCCTTACCCTGTTGTGATAGGCGTCAATGGAAGCCGTCACTGACCATGCACCCGGCCTTGAGTCAAAGAGCCGGTCATAGGCAAGGCCGATATTGAATTGAAGAGCCTTTTCCGGGTCAAGGTCCTTGTTCCCCATCCTCGGGTAGTATGTGTCATTGAATGTCGGAAGCCTGTAACTTTCTTTGAATGAAGCCCTTAACCTCAAATCAGGAACAATACTGAAGGATGCTCCCAACGACGGTGAGAGATGTTCCCGCCCCGGGGCCGGACTCCCCTTCCGGGTCTGCTCACGGACAATGGTGGCGAGCAGGGAGGCCACGGCATTCAGCCTGCCGCGGGAATACTTGACGGACAATGCCGTATAGGATGTCTCCCTCACAGGATACAGGCAGCCCGGAATGTTGGCGGACAGGGTGCTGATGACCAGATCCTCTGCCACGGATGCGCTCAGGAACGGTTTCGGACTCCAGAGCAGAACTGTGGACAATGTGGTATTCCTCTGCCGGTACCTGTCATCCTCGGGCTCGGGAAGGGATGCGCTGTCATTGAGATAGCGGTTCCAGGCATCATTGTAGCTGAGCGAAGTCTTGAGTTTCAGGGGAATGCGGAATGACACGTCGTGTATGACGCTGCATATCAGGCTCTTGTCCCAGAGCCGCTCGGAAGGATGCTGGGTATAGAGGATGACGGAGCCCGGCAGTCCGCGCTCGCTCATTGCCCCGGCAATTTTCACGTCCAGATTGCCGGCTTTTCCCATTTCTCCGTGCACATTGGCCTCGGTCTTAAGAGACTTCACATCCGAATTGAGGCGGATTTCGTGAGTGGTGACATTTCCGTTGTGAAGGACGAAGGGATAATCTCCGTCGGAAACCAGGCCACCGACTGAAACGGAGGCGTTCCAATTGGCCCCAAATCCCTGAGATACACGCACATAAGACTCATATGTCCCGAATGACGCAGCCCTCAGGCGCACATCGGCACGGGTTCCCGGAAGCGGGCGGAGAGTGGAGATTTCCACCGTTCCGACAGAGGAATTGAGCCTTGCGCTGCGGTAAATGTCATCGTTTCCGGCGATTTTAACAGTGATTCCGGACACGGCTTCGAGGTCGAAAAGGCCGATGTCCACCTGGCCGTTCATTGCGTCCGTGAGAATGACACCGTCATAGCTTATGCCTGTGTGCTGCGCCCCGAAATTCCTGATATTCACCGTCTTGAGTCCTCCTATCCCACCGTAGTCGCGAATGCTTACACCGGCGAATGTCTTCAATGCTTCCTGCAATGCAGCCATCCCCGACTTCTCGATTCTGTCCCTGCCGAGGCGGGAGGACGGGCTGGAGGAAGAGGCCGATGGGTTCCTGTCACCGGTCACTGCGGAAGCGGCCAGTGTGTCGTCCGGAACGGTCCCGGCAGTTTGGCCTGGGTAATTGACATCTGAAACTGTCGGTCGTGAGGGGTGGGTTACAGAAGCGGGAGTGGAGACCTCCACGGCAGTGGTATCCGACGCAGGATTGGTATCCGACGTGACTGAAGTTGCCGACGTGGCAGTGGGAAACGCTGCGGCAGTGGAAACCGCCGCATACAAATCCGCATATAAAAGCCAGGCCCCCATGAGGGCCAATGCCAATGATAAAGGTAAACGCATAATCCAACTTGCGGACCTGACCCCGGGTCCCTGGGTTTGACAATGCTGAAGGCAGGTCTTCGGACTCGTCCCGGCCGGAAGCCTTCCCATTCCGAAGAACAGTGGCAAAGAATATCCGGTCACATCAAACTGATTAAACACCTCACTTGTCTTCTCGGCATAGCGAAGCGAGTGGACTCACCGCTGCGGGCACAGTTCAGGTCTTTCACCTGATTCCCATTTTCACCCTTCCCGACCGCCGGCCCGGAAGGACACCATCAGCGACAATGCTTTTCGGTTGCAAATATACACATTTTCCGGAAGCTTGAGAATTATTCAGAATATATAAATCGCAATGGTACTATTTGTAAAGAAATGCTTACTGTCTGCGATTCCAGCCTCTAAGGTTGAAGGTTCACACTTTAGACATCGAAAATTCGCTGAAAATGTTCCGGTGCAGTCCTTCGTGCAATTCATCTAGGCAGGTCGATGCTATCTGAAGCCATTGTGGACGGGGTGCCCTACCTAGATGTAGTCATTTTCGGGACATCTAGGCAGGGTAAAGCCAATACAGATATTTGTAGAGGGGTATGCCTGCCTAGATGAATTGCACGAAAGCGATGCGGTCGGAGTGTTTCCCGTAAGCAAGCAATCCAGTTATGTTATCATTCGCTGTGGAGATGCTTGCTGGATAAGGATCTCGTGACATTCACCTGCACACCCACCCCACTGTTTGACGTAGCTGTGGGGCAGGTAGGCGGTGCAGATGGAAACAATTCCTTTCCATTGGGATATACGGGATGCCCCACAATGCCCTAGAATGGCATGTCTTTGTCCAGATGAATGTCACGAGGGCTGGCTTTGAGCATCTGCAACATTTGGCTTTGCTGCAAGTTACTTTGTTTCACATACTTATTGCAACTGGTTCCGCAGCGTATCATTTCCGCCAATGTCGATCATGGCACCAACGCCGGAATTAAGCATCGCCGTCGGCCATAGACCGGCAGATTGCAGAACAAAATGGGAGTTGGATGAATACGTCGTGAGACGGAGTGTACATCAATACCTGTGATAAGGCTCCGACATGACGTGCAGAGTCTTGGGAATCCAGACACGGTAGCGGCCGCTCCTGTCCCAGTCATTTCCGGCAGAGGCGAAATCGCAGAAGTGAATGAGTCTGACGGATTTCTCCTCAGGGTCCTCGAGATTGGCACCGAGAACCATAGGCACCTGCAGGTCAAGCCAGTTGAAAGAGTCTCCGGCAATGCTCGGAACGGCATCAACACAGCCATTCTCATCCACCTGAATCACAGCACTTTCATCCACATAGCCATCGCCGAAGCGGCTGTCCCTGGCAAACACCAGAGGACCGCGAATGACTGCCTGCATATTGTTCAGCTCCACCACTCTGGTACGGAGATCCATAGAGATCGCAACCACGTCACCATCTTTCCATTTCCGGGTCAATGACACATAGCCCTTGATTGCAGTGCAAGCCTGCGGCTCACCGTTCAATGTTACATTGAAAATGCCTCCCGCCCACTCCGGAACACGGAGCGCCAGAGTGAATTCCACAGGTCGGGCCGGATGAAGGGTCACATTGACATTGCCGTCCAGAGGATAGGCTGTCTCCACATTCACTCCGACATTGACCCGGCCTGCACGGAAACCAGCTTCAAGCGGGAGCCAGAGGTTCAACGATGCCTTGTTGTCATTGAAAGTCAATGCGGTACGAGGAATAAGGGCGAAGCCTCTCGGGCCATTGGCATTGCAGCAGTTTATATGCATTCCGCATTGCTCCTCCCCCGCCGAGCGATGGCCTTCCAGAGGGCTGTACTTGGATATTTCGCTGCCGTCAGCCTTCATCGAGGCCATCATGGCATTGTACATTGTCCTTTCAAACTGGTCGGCATAGAAGGCGTCACCGGTCTTTTCCAGAAGCCTTGCGCAGAACTGCATCCAGGTGAATGTCACGCAGGTTTCCATCATATGGTATGCCGGGATGGTCTGACGTTCACGGCCCATATACCAGCATTCGAATGCGGCGCCGGAGCCGGCAATATTGATTTCGTCCCGGACAATGCTCTCCGCCGTCTTCCTGGCAGCCAGAAGATATTTCTCCTCCCCGATGACCTCGCCAAGCTCGACCAGGCCCTCGTAGCAGGACATCATCTCGTAGGCCTTCATTCCGTTTTCAAATGACCACCATTTCTTCGGGAAGGCTGACCTCGAAGATACCGGTATATCTTCCAACGCCTTGGTTATCAATTGAGAAGACCCTTCTTCCTCAATACTTTCCACAATCCGCCCTGCAAAATCCAGATACTTTTCCGCCCCGGTCTCCCGGTAAAGCCAGACCACCGGCTCAAGGACGGAGCAGCTCGCCATACCGAAATAATTGCCTGTCCGGGCAATGTCGGCATCCCTTGATTCCAGATCATTGATGAGACAGTCAATGCTCCTTGCAGCGGCATCGAGAACGGCCTTGTCCCCTGTCAGGTCATAGTAGGACAGCAATGCCAGAGCCGTGTATTTCCTGCCCCAGATATCCCAATGCTTCAGTCTCGCCCCGGGAGCATAACTTCCTATGAATCCGTCCGTTTCCTGTGTAGAGACAAGGTCCCTGATTCCGGCCTCGATCTTTGCCAGCAGGGCCGGGTCCCCGTTATAGCGGTACATATCCATTGCCCCGAGCATCCATTTTCCGATGAACTCGGTGCTCCAGGACTTGGTGTCGTCCTTGTGGCGGAAAGGTTCCACGAGCTCGTCCACGTCCCTGGACAAGACCATTCCCCTGTTGCAGACATCAATCCTTTCCCCGATATAGCCGCCGATTCTCACTTTCGGGCAGCCATCATCCGCACTCAGGGTCAATGCCGGGGCGGCCAGCATTGCCGTAAGGCTCAGGAGGAGTATCTTTCTTTTCTTCAGCATTGGAAAAACTAAGTAATATGAAAAAAATAAGTTGCGTCAGATTTGAATTGGATTTTCGAGGTCAGATTTTCACCCGAAGAAGGAGCATAGCCGTAGCTATGTGACTGATGAGGGAGGAAATATGGACCGAAAAGATTTTCAAAGATGATGCAGGTTATTTTTTGAGGATTACTAAATGAGTTCCGGCAGGAAGGAACGAACTGATTATCAACACAATGATACCGGTTATGAGGACAGCCACAGTCTTTCCGGAGCAGCCCTTCCATTCCTTGAGGATGATGCCCCAGACATTGGAGAATGTCACATTCAATGCCATGAGTATGCACCAGCTGAAGGTCATCAGCGACTCGGATGAGGTCAGGAAGCCCTTCCCGAGGCTGAGCCCGAAGAACTGGCTGTACCAGAGCAGGCCTGCCAGGGCGCAGAAAAGCAGGTTGGATGCCCATACGCTGCCGTTCGCATAGTCCTTGAATGTCTTGTTGCGGGCATTCTGGAAGAGGCAGTAGGCGGCATTGGTCAGGAAGCCTCCGAACGTCACCAGGAAGGTTGCAGGGAGGGCCTTGAAAATGTCGGCTGTGGCGTCCCCGAAGTTCAGAGGCTCCCCGAATCCCAGGCCGATATTGAAACAGGCGCTCATGAATCCGGCGGCCAGTGCCACGGCAATGCCTTTGGTGAAATTGAAATCCTTCACCGCCGCCTTCTTCTCCTCCTCTGACAATGATGCAGACTTCATGTGACCTGCCAGGCCTATGATTGCAATGCCGGCAAGGGTGGCAATGACTCCGCAGATTAATGATGCCGTAAGGTCACCCGGCCTTCCGAGGAAGAGAGGAGTGAGGATGGTACCGAGGCCGGCGCATGTTCCGAGCGCTATAGACTGGCCGAGGGCGACACCGAGATAACGCATTGACAGCCCGAATGTCAGACCTCCGACGCCCCACAGCATTCCGAAAAATATGGTCAGCAGGACTTCCTTCGGGAATGAGGCATAAAGCTGGAGGAGATGGCCGTCCGCAGGGACCGCGAGCATTGCTCCGGCAAACGGAAAGATGAGCCAGGCGAATATGCCCTGGACCAGCCAGAATGTCTCCCAGCTCCAGGACCTGATCTTTTTGATCGGTACATAACTGCTTGACTGGCAGAATGCTCCTATTGCTATTATGACAAGTCCGATTACGATTTCCATTTCCTATCGCTTTGAGAGAACATCCTTTTCATAAGCCTGGATATCAGCGATGAAGGCATCACCGACAGGCACATTGCTGCGGAGACAGAACTCGTCGTAAACCGCATTCCAAGGCAGAGATTTCGCCTCTTCCATCAATGCCAGAACCTCGAAATGACGGTCTTCCAATTCATACCTGGAGATGAGCTCACGCGGTTCAAGCAATGCCCTGAGCATGCATTTCTGGGCGGAGCGGGTACCGATGACGTAGGCTCCGATGCGGTTTATGGCCCCGTCGAAGAAATCGAGACCGTAATGCACCCGGTCAAGTGCCCCTGCACGGACAATCTCACTGAAGAGTTCCTGAGTCGGGTCGTCCATTATCGTGACGTGGTCGGAGTCCCAGCGGACAGGACGGCTTACGTGGAGCATGAGTTCCGGCACGAAGCAGAGCAATGCGGAAACCTTGTCCGCAGGGCTTTCAGTAGGGTGATAATGTCCTGTGTCGATGGTCGGAATCTTGCCGTTTGCGGCCGCATAGGCCGTATAGAAGTCGTGCGAGCCGACGGTGAAGCTCTCCAGCCCGATGCCGAAGACCTTGCCCTCGATGCAGTCCTTCATGTGGGCCTTGTCCTCGCTGAAAATCTTGTCGAGGGAGTCCCTGAGCAGGCTGCGGTAGAGGTAATGATTGACTGACACGTCCTTGCAGCCGTCGTGCACCCAGATGTTCATTATGCACGGGTCTCCCTGCGCCTTGCCTATCTCGTCGGCAATGTCGCGGCAGCGCCTGGTATGCTCGATCCAGAAATCCCTGATGCCCTTGTCCGGATTGGCCAGGGACAGGTTGCCGCTCTTCGGATGTGAGAATGAGGTGGAATTGAAATCAAGAAGGGTATCGTTCTCCCTGCCCCAGTCAATCCAGCTGCGGAAATGATCCACCGTCACCTCGTCCCTGTCCACGACCTTGCCCTGAAAATCGCCGTAGATTTCGTGGAGGTTCAGCCTGTGGCTCCCCGGAATGAGGCTCTTCGCCTTGAGGATGTCGGCTCTCAGCTCGTCAATGTTCCTGGCTGCTCCAGGATAGTTCCCGGTGCTCTGGATACCGCCGGAGAGTGCTCCTGCCTGAACTTCGAAGCCCTTGACATCGTCCGCCTGCCAGCAATGCATGCTGAGATGGAAATTCCGGAGCTGCTCCAGCACTTCTTCCGTGTCGATGCCGATGGCGGCATATCTCTCTTTCGCCAGGGCATAAGCCTGTGTCGTCAGTTTTGAGTTCATGGTGTTATTTTTAATGATTTGACATTCGAGTTACACCCTAAAGATAGACATATTTTCGCGATATTTTCGAGAATTTGATTAAATTTGCAGATAAGTGTGCTTTTGACGGAGCAGTATGGTTTTTGCAGAGAGAAGGGATGGCAAAAGCACCGCATAAACCGAGTATTACGCTTTAAACAACGATAAAAACAGAATGAAAAAAGCTTACGTATTTCCTGGCCAGGGTTCCCAGTTCCCGGGCATGGCCAAAGAATTATACGAAAAAAGTCCAAAAGCAAAGGAAATGCTTGAGACTGCAAATGAAATCCTCGGATTCAGGATTACCGACATCATGTTCAACGGTACCCCTGAGGATCTCAAGGCCACGAAGGTGACCCAGCCGGCGATATTCCTTCATTCCACAGTACTTACAGCCTGCTATCCCGGTTTCGAGCCGGCAATGGTGGCAGGACATTCGCTCGGAGAGTTCTCCGCACTCGCGGCAGCCGGGGCAATTGCGTTCGAAGACGCCCTCAGGCTTGTGGCCATAAGGGCAAAGGCAATGCAGAAATGCTGCGAGAAGGTTCCAGGATCGATGGCGGCCATCATCGGGCTTGCCAATGAGCAGGTCGAGGAAATCTGCAAATCCTGCTCCGGAACCGTCATTCCGGCCAACTACAACTGCGACGGCCAGGTGGTCATCTCCGGAGAGACGGAGTCGGTCAGCGAGGCCTGCGCCAAGGCCAAGGAGGCAGGCGCAAAGAGAGCCCTTCCGCTCGCAGTGAGCGGAGCCTTCCACTCCCCTCTCATGGAGCCGGCCCGCATCGAGCTCGGGGAAGCCATCGAAAAGACCGTGATCAAGAAACCGATCTGCCCTGTATATCAGAATGTTTCAGGCCTCCCGGTAGAAGATCCGGAACTCATCAAGACAAATCTGCTCGCACAGCTCACATCCCCTGTAAGATGGACCCAGTCCGTCAAGAACATGCTGGCTGACGAAGCGGATTATTTTATGGAAATAGGTCCGGGCAAGGTCCTTCAGGGTCTTGTCAAGAGAATAGGCGGACCGATTGTCGAGGTCGAGGGAATCGAGACTCTCTGAGCCACATGATCGAAAAAACAAATACCAAAAATAACTACTATGGCAAAAGAAAAGAAATTCATTACCTGTGACGGTAACTTCGCCGCCTCCCAGATTGCTTACCTCTTCAGTGAGCATGCGGCGATCTACCCGATCACCCCATCTTCAACGATGGCAGAGAACGTTGACGAGTGGGCAGCCCACGGAAAGAAGAATCTCTGGGGCGAGATTGTGAAGGTTACCGAGATGCAGAGTGAGGGAGGTGCTGCGGGCGCAGTTCACGGATCACTCCAGGCAGGCGTGCTTACCACCACCTACACGGCATCGCAGGGACTTCTTCTCATGATTCCTAATATGTACAAGATTGCGGGCGAGATGCTTCCTACCGTATTCCACGTGTCAGCCAGGGCACTCGCTTCCCACGCTCTCTCCATCTTCGGAGACCATCAGGACGTGATGGCCTGCAGACAGACCGGATTCGCGATGCTCGCTTCAGGCTCCGTACAGGAGGCCCAGGATATGGCGGCAGTGGCACATCTCGCCACCATCAAGTCCAGCATTCCATTCCTCCATTTCTTCGACGGATTCCGCACATCACACGAGATTCAGAAGATCGAGGCCATTGACGAGGACGATCTCAGGAAGATGGTCAGCAAGAAATCTCTCGAGAGATTCAGAACCCGCGCGCTTTCTCCGGAGGCTCCTGTCACCAGGGGTACAGCCCAGAACGGAGACGTTTACTTCCAGGCTGTGGAGTCCAGGAACCAGTACTACGAGGCCGTTCCTGACGTGGTGGCCCGCTATATGGGCGAGCTCGGCGAGCTTACCGGACGCACATACCGCCCGTTCGAGTACTACGGTGCTCCTGACGCAGAGGAGATCATCGTAGCCATGGGCTCTGTCACCGAGACCATCAAGGAGACTATCGACTACCTCGAGAAGCACGGCAGAAAGTACGGTGTGATCTCCGTACATCTCTACAGGCCGTTCTCAGAGAAATACTTCTTCAAGGTGCTTCCTAAGTCAGTCAGGAAGATTGCCGTTCTCGACAGGACCAAGGAGCCGGGCGCTCTCGGAGAGCCTCTCTACCTCGACGTGAAGGCAATGTTCCAGGGCAAGGAATTCCAGCCTGTAATCGTTGGCGGACGCTATGGTCTTTCCTCAAAGGACACCTCCCCTGCCCAGATTGTTGCAGTATTCGACAACCTCGAGCTCAGCGAGCCTAAGAACGACTTCACCATCGGCATTGTGGACGACGTCACATTCAAGTCGCTTCCTATAAAGAACGAGATTTCCATCGTGAAGCCGGGCACAACCGAGTGCAAGTTCTTCGGTCTCGGTTCAGACGGTACCGTCGGTGCCAACAAGAACACCATCAAGATTATCGGTACCCACACCGACAAGTATTGCCAGGGATATTTCGACTACGATTCCAAGAAATCCGGCGGTTACACCTGCTCTCACCTGAGATTCGGCGACCTCCCTATCAAGGCTCCTTACCTTGTTTCCACTCCGGACTTCGTAGCATGCCATGTTCCTTCATATCTCCGCAAGTATGATGTCCTCAGGGGTATCAAGGACGGAGGCACATTCCTTCTCAACAGCCTTTGGGATGCCGAGGAGACAGTCAAGAGACTTCCTGACCACGTGAAGGCTACACTCGCAAGGAAGCACGTGAAGTTCTACATCATCGATGCCACCAAGATCGCTTCAGAAATCGGACTCGGCGGAAGGACCAACACCATCCTCCAGTCGGCATTCTTCAAGATTACAGGCATCATTCCTTACGAGGATGCCGTCAAGTACATGAAGGACGCCATCGTGAAGAGCTACGGCAAGAAGGGCGAGAACATTGTCAACATGAACTATGCAGCTGTTGACCGCGGCGGCGAGTACACCCAGGTGGAGGTACCTGCAGAGTGGGCAAGCCTCACAGCCAAGTTCGAGACTCCAGGCAAGGACCGTCTCGCTCCGGGCTTCGTGAAGGATATCGCCGATGTTGTCAACTCACAGGCCGGCGACTCCCTCCCTGTAAGTTCGTTCGTGCCTTTCGCTGACGGTACAATGCCTGCCGGCACGGCCGCCTACGAGAAGCGCGGCGTCGCTGTCAAGGTTCCTGTATGGAACCCTGAGACCTGTATCCAGTGCAACACCTGTGCATTTGTCTGCCCTCACGCAGCCATCCGTCCGTTCATCCTCACCGAGGAGGAGGCCGCCAATGTTCCTGCAGGGCTCAAGCTCGCCCAGGGCAAGGCTGTCCTCAAGGACTACAAGTTCGCCATCTCAATCTCCGTTGACGACTGTACAGGCTGCGGCAACTGCGCCGATGTCTGCCTCTCCAAGGAGAAGTCCCTCGTCATGGCTTCATATCTCGACGAGACTGCCGAGCAGGCCAACTACGATTATCTCAATGCCAAGGTAGGCTACAAGGATACCGTTCTCAACAAGGCCCAGAGCCTCAAGAACGCACAGTTCGCACAGCCGCTCTTCGAGTTCTCCGGAGCTTGCGCAGGCTGCGGCGAGACCCCTTACATCAAGAACATCACCCAGCTCTTCGGTGACCACATGATGATTGCCAATGCTACCGGATGTTCTTCAATCTACGGTGCCTCATTCCCTGCATCTCCATACTGCACCAACGCTGAAGGCCATGGTCCGGCCTGGGCCAACTCCCTCTTCGAGGACTTCTGCGAGTTCGGTCTCGGAATGAAACTCGGTTCCGACCGCGCACGCGAGACAGTGGGTAACCTCATGACACAGGGTCTCCAGTGCTCCTGCTGCAGCGACGAGATGAAGGCTCTCTTCCAGCAGTGGCTCGACAACCGCAACAACTACGCTATAACCCGCGAAGTTGCCGACAAGCTCGTTCCTCTCATGGAGGCATGCGGCTGCGACACCTGCAAGAAGCTTCTCGAGTACAAGAACTACATCCCTAGCCGCAGCCAGTGGATCTTCGGCGGCGACGGTGCAAGCTACGATATCGGATACGGCGGACTTGACCACGTACTCGCTTCCGGCGAGAATGTGAACATCCTCGTGCTCGACACCGAGGTTTACTCCAACACCGGCGGACAGTCATCCAAGTCAACTCCTGCAGGCGCAATCGCCAAGTTCGCAGCGAGCGGAAAGAAGATCCGCAAGAAGGATCTCGGAATGATGGCAATGAGCTATGGCTATGTATATGTGGCTCAGGTGGCCATGGGTGCAAGCCCTGTTCAGTACATGAACGCCATCAAGGAGGCTGAGGCGTATGACGGACCATCCCTCATCATCGCCTACGCTCCTTGTATCAACCATGGTCTGAAGGCCGGAATGGGTCTCAGCCAGAAGGAGGAGAAGCTCGCCGTAGAATGCGGTTACTGGCATCTCTACAGGTTCAACCCTGATCTCGAGGGCACCGGAAAGAATCCGTTCTCTCTCGACAGCAAGGAGCCTGACTGGAGCAAGTTCCAGGACTTCCTGAAGGGCGAGGTCCGTTTCGCATCCCTCTACAAGCTCTATCCTGACCGTGCAGCCGAGCTGCTCCAGAAGACAGAGGAGTTCGCAAAGATCCGTCTCGAATCATACAAGAGACTGGCCGGCAAATAATCCGCAGATCTTATAACTGAAAAGCGATGGTGACCGAAAATCACCATCGCTTTTTTAATTCTGTCTCAAATAAAAGCCTTAGTCAGGAACCGAACCTCCCGGACTACTCCACATCCGGAGCGAAATAGACTCCCATCTCTGAAATTATCGGGCAGGCACGGCTGTCAAGTATGCTGAAACGGAGTTTGGTGGCATTGACCGTCGGGAAGCAGATGATGCGCTTGTAGCCGATGGTCTGGAGACCGTCCCCGCCGGCGGAATACTGGTCCTTAAGAGGCTGCCATTCCCCGTCAATCATGGCTTCGAGGGCAAAATCTCTCACCCTCTGCCCGAGTCTGACATGTTCCTGAACCATGAAGCGGTTGAATGTCAGTTCCTTTCCGAAATCAAGGACGATGGAGGCCTTGAGGACATCGTCGTCCGCTGCCCAGTATGTGGACGGCTTTCCGTCAAGGACTTTGGAAGCGGCGAAGGCACGGGATTTCTCACGGACATTGTCAGCCTCGGCCTTTGCATCCTTTGCAAGATTGTTCCCGAATACGGACTCCACCATTTTCCTGAACTCGGATCCACGGATACTGTCGGCAGGATGAATGAGACCGTCCTTATTGACAGGGAAATTCAGGAGGAGAGTTCCGTTGCGGCCGACTGACTTGCAGTAGATTTCCATGAGCTGACCCAGAGACTTGACCTTGTCATCCTCATACTCGTGATAGAACCAGCCAGGTCTGATGGACACGTCAGCCTCGGAAGTAATCCACTTGTCACCCTGCTCGGAGCCGTGCTCGCGCATATCCTGGGTAACATCGATGTCGGTCCGCTTCGGAGCCCAATGCGGATATCCCACATAGCCCCTCTCATTGCCGGACCAGGTCATGTCCGACTTCTCGTGCGGGTCTCCCCACACATTGATGTGCGGCTGAAGGCTGCGCACAAGCTCGTATGTCGTTGCCCAGCCGTAATACTGCTTGGTAATCTGTCTTGTCTCATCCGCCCCGCCATACCATCCATTGCCTCCATTGGCCCCGTCAAACCAGACCTCGAACATATCACCATAGCCGGTCAGGAGTTCGGTCAGCTGGTTACGGAAATATTCCACATATGCTTCACGGCCATATTCGGCGTGATTCCTGTCCCACGGAGAAAGATAGACCGCGAACTTCAGTCCCTCCTTCCGGCAGGCCTCTGCCAGCTCTGCGACCACGTCTCCCTTGCCATTCTTCCATGGGCTGTTCTTCACGGAATACTCTGTATATGCGGAAGGCCACATGCAGAATCCGCAATGATGCTTGGCAGTGAAAATGATGCCTTTCATTCCGGCTTCCCTGCAGGTCCGGGCCCACTGCCCCGCATCGAGATGCGCAGGATTGAACAAGGCCGGGTCCTCATTGCCATAGCCCCATTCCTCACCCGTATAAGTATTCAGGGAATAATGAATAAATGCATAAGTCTCCATTTCCTGAACGGCTATCTGGTCCTCAGTCGGCACCGGTCCGCAGGGAGCAGGAGGGTCAGGAGTAATCACTGCAGAGCAGGATGCTGCCAGAAAAGCGGCAACGCACAACAGCAGGTTGTCAATTCTTTTCATAAAAATATGGTTTGATCAGCGTGTCCATTATTTAGGGATGGCCCGAGTCCATCCCTTTTAATTTGAACACTACTGTTCCGACAGGAAAGTGGTGATTGCATCGAAGAAGAGTCCCCTGTATGGCTCAATGCGGTCAGTCCCGAAATTGGATGTGGTGAATCCCCAGCCATGGCCACCGTACGGGTAAATGTACATCTGGGCACTTACCTTGTTCTCAAGCAAGCTGTTGTAATACCTGAGGCTGTTCTCCACCGGAACTATGCCGTCATTGGAACTGAGCAGGAGAATGGTCGGAGGGGTATTCTCATTAACCTGGTTTTCAAGTGAATACTTCTCCATCAGATCATGATAGGCTGACTTCCTGCGGGCATATTCGCGGACAGTGAGATCGTCATTGACCCATTCCGACACGGTTCCGACAAGATTGTCGTGGGTTCCTGTGTGAGTCACGGAAGGCTCCATCGTAATCACCGGATAGACAAGAATCGAGAAGTCCGGCCTGGTAGTCCCGTCCACGTACAATGTGGAAGCGCTGGCGGCGAGGTGACCTCCCGCAGAGAACCCTATGACGCCGATTTTTTCCACTCCCCACTCGGCGGCATGGGCCCGGCAGTAGCGGAAAGCGTTCTGCACATCGGTGAGAGGCACATTCCAATGCCTGTTCGGAAGGCGATACTTCACCACGCAGACAGCTACGCCCTGCCTGTAGAACCAGTCGGCCACGTAGGCCCCCTCATTGAATGAAGATACTATCGAATATCCGCCTCCGGGACATACCACGACCATCTTGCCCTTGCATTTCTTCGGAATGTAAAGGTCGATTCTGGCGTCGTCCCCGATAAGTCCGATATTGCCGTTTTCATGCATTTTCTCAGGGGCGGAAATGCCGTTGGACTCCCCCGGGCCGAGGGTTACCTGAACCCCGTTCTCGACAATGCCCTTGTCAACGCCCTGACCTTCAGGATACAGCCTTAATGTACAGGTCGGGCGGAGCTTGGTCTTCGGCTGGTAAGGCTCTGCCGCATTTGCGCAGAAAAATGACATCAACGCCGCTGCGGCGCAAATGAACGAAATGCTCTTTTTCATAGAATCATGATTATGTGGTTGACAAATTGTCTTTCAATGTCCTCCTGAGGAGCCTGCAGACAGTTTTTCCGGAGAACTCCGGGAGAGGGTTGAAGTGGACATCGTATGAATAGTCCGGAAGCCTTACCGGCATCTGGAGCAATTTTCCCGAAGCTATTTCCTCACGCACTGACATTTCCGGAACGATTCCCAGCATTGAAACGGAGTCGGCTACCACTCTCTTGACCGTCTCTACAGACGTTGAGGTCAGAGATGTACGTGCCACAAGGTCGGGGGAAAAGAAGCGGCAATAGCCGTCCCATACTGCAAAGCGGTTGGACACCGGAATCCCTGCAATGGTGGAGAAAGGCTTGGCTGTAAGCCTGTCGTCTTCCCCGCTGACGGCGGCGGAGAACACGGACCTGTTCTGCGGAGAGGCCACGACCACCGCGTCCATCACTCCTACAAGCTTCTCCTCTCCGGCAAAGTCCATCGTCTCCGGACTCGGAGATACGGTAATCTCCACCTCGGCATCCTGAGGCTCGCCGAAATGCGAGCCGGGCACGTCTGAAACAACTTCGGTACGGTCCTGATTGTCAGCCCTTGCCACCTGGAAAAGAAGGTCCGGATGGGCGGAAGCAAGGACTGCCAGGGCGGGCGGAAGAAGATAGTCGGCAACCACCGGGTCAGCGGAAATCCTTATAATCTTGCCGGGAGTGTTGCGTCCCTCCTCCCCGAACATGTCCCCGGCGGCGGAACACCAGTACAATATGTGCTCGGCATATTTCAGAAAGGCTGAACCCTCCCCTGTCAATGCGACTTCGCCGCGGAGCCTGCTGAAGAGTTTCACCCCAAGTTCCTTCTCCAATGCGCCGATATTCTGGCTGACCGCAGGCTGGGATATGCCCAGCATTCTGGCAGCCGCCGTGAAACTTCCCGTATTGACAACGGAAATGAATACCTTGAGTCTGAAATCCTCCAACATTGTCTTAAGTGCTGTCCCCTTCCGAAGTTCCGGGCAGTGGGCTGTACGGGACAAATTTAATGATTTTTTTGCCAAACACCATTATATTTCATAACTTGCGTGACCTTTCGGGGCAAGAAATGGCAACATCACGGCAATTTCGTGCATTTTTTATTGTTTTTCGTAAACTTATCACTATATTTCGGAAAATTTAACAACTTAAACAATATTCAAGAATGAAAAGGTTATTTATCATTGTATCCGCAATGCTGCTCGCATTCTCATCCAATGCGGGAGCGCAGCAGGTGGAACAGCTTCCGAACGACCCGGCTGTCCGCAAGGGGACCCTCGAGAACGGAATGACTTATTACATCATGCATAATGCAAATCCTGAAGGACGGGCCGAGTTCTACCTCGCCACCAATGTCGGAGCGATCCAGGAGACTCCTGACCAGGACGGACTTGCACATTTTCTTGAGCATATGTGCTTCAACGGCACCAAGAATTTCCCTGAGAAAGGCATTCTGAACTATCTCCAGAGCATCGGCGCCTCATTCGGAGGCAATGTCAATGCCAGCACTGGCGTCGAGCAGACCGTCTATATGCTCACAAACATTCCTCTCGTAAGGGAGACCGTAGTGGATTCCTGCATCCTTATCATGCACGACTATTCCCACTTCGTGACCTGCGACCCGGAGGAAATCGACAAGGAAAGGGGCGTCATCCTGGAGGAAAGACGTTCAAGGAGGGATGCAAGCTGGAGAATGCACGAGAAGTCGCTTCCTCTTTATTACGGAGACTCGAAATACGCTTCCTGCACCATTATCGGAAGCCAGGAGAACCTTTCCACATTCAGGCCTGAAAGCCTGACTAATTTCTATCATACATGGTACCGTCCTGACCTTCAGGCCCTTATCGTAGTCGGAGACATTGACGTCGATCAGGTAGAGTCCAAAATCCGCAGCATCTTCGCAGACATTCCTGCCGTCACCGACCCTAAGCCGAAGGACGTAATCACCATCCCGGGCAACAAGGAGCCTATGATAGGCATCATCACCGACCCTGAGGCAATGGGGACATCAATGGAAGTGTTCTGGAAGGGAGAACCGCTTCCTGAAGAATACAACAACACCATCATCGGCAAGATGACCGACCTCATCAAGAACATCATCGCAAGTGTGATGAGCGAGAGGTTCGAGGACATTTCCGCAAAGACTGACGCTCCGTTCCTCAGCGCATCATTCGGCATCGGCGGCCTCTGCGAGACTCTGGAAGCTCAGTACGGTGATATTTCCGCCAAGGAAGGCGAAGCCCTCCCGGCATTCAGGGCATTCTATACCGAAATGCTGAAAATGAAGAAGTACGGCTTTAGCGACGATGAGATCGAAAGGGCAAAGAGCGACATTCTCGCAGCTTATGAAAATGCCGCCAAGAAGGCTGACACAAGGAAGAACGCCGAGCTTGTATATCCTCTCATCAACAACTTCTTCGACAATTACGACTACATGAAGCCTCAGGATGAGTACGAGCTCGTGAAGCAGGTTCTGGCAATGGTGCCTTCCCAGGCAATCAACCAGACAATCGCACAGGGCATGATTCCTGATTCCAACCTCGTCGTCATCTACCAGGCTCCGGAGAAGGAAGGCCTTACACACCCTACCGAGGCAGATTTCCTCAGGATTATAGCCGAGGTGAACGCATCCGACATCCAGCCGAACGAGACCGAGGTCATCGAGAAGGATTTCCTGGACAAGGACCAGCTCAGGGGCAGCGCCGTGAAGAAGATTGCCGAGGGCGAATACGGAAGCACCGTATGGACATTGAAGAACGGCCTCAAGGTTATTCTCCGTCCATCCGACATCGAGAAGAACAAGGTTGTCTTCGACCTTTACAAGGAAGGAGGTTCATCACTCATCCCTACCGGGGACCTGGCAAGCTTTGACAGCAGCATCTGGGGTGCATTCCAGTCATTCAGCGGTATTTCCAGATTCTCAGGAACGACCGTAAGCAAGATGCTCGCAGGCAAGAACGTTTCCGTAAGCCCTTATATCGGCAGTCTCCGTCACGGAATCAAGGGAAGCAGCGCAACCCAGGATATTGAGACTGCTCTCCAGCTTGCCTACCTGTATTTCGCAGACCCGCGTTTCGACGAGGAGGAATTCGGACAGGCCATCAAGCAGATTGAGGCCATCATTCCAAACTATGTGAAGCAGCCTCAGTACCAGATCGGAAAGCACGCTACCCAGCTTCTTTACGGAGACAATCCGAGAACAGCCATCATCAGCGAGGAGACTATCGGAAAGGCAAGCCTCGAGACGATGGAGAAGGATTTCAAGATGCTCTTCAATGATGCTGCCGGTGCAGTAATCACCATCTGCGGTGATTTCAACATTGACGAAATCCGTCCTCTCGTGGAGAAGTATCTCGGTTCTATCAAGAAGGGCAAGAAGGCCCTCGCCTGGAAGGATCCGCATACCGACATTGTCGCCGGAGAAGCTACCGACGATTTCAAGTTCGACATGCAGACACCTAAGGTGACCGTCGTCGAGGTGTTCAATGCCTACCTCAACGAGTTCCGCCTCATTGACGAGGTGGCTCTCTCAGCGGCAAGCTACATTCTGGACATGAGATATGTGAAGTCCCTCAGGGAGGAAGAAGGCGGCACTTACGGCGCTTCAGCCTACGCAACCATGAATGCCCTTCCTAAGCCCGCTGCAATGATCCAGGTCGCATTCGAGACCAGCCCTTCTGCAGCTGACAGGCTCATTGAGCTCAGCCTCAGGGATCTGAAGTCTCTCGCTTCCGAAGGCCCTACCGCAGAGGAATTCGACATGGCCCAGAAGAATCTCCAGAAGGAAATACCGGAGTCCAGGATTACCAACGGACACTGGCTCAATGTCCTCAGAAGCCTTGAACTCCTTGGCCTGGACTACGACCGGGACTATGAGAAGGCAGTGAACGAACTCAAGCCTGAGGATATCCAGCATATTCTCGGCAAGATACTGGGTTCAGGCTCGGTGAAGACGATGGTTATGCGCCCGGGAGTTACAGCAGAGGCAGAGTAATCATACAAGCATTGCAATGAAGCCCGCCGCAATGGCGAGCACAGACTTGAGGAGTTTCGCATAGGCGAAGCTCCTTTTGTTTTCCGCAATGAGAGGAAGACAGGCGTGACCGTCCTGGGAAATGGTATTGGCAAGAAGGACGGAGAACGGAAGGAGTCCGTTTGCGAACATGGTCACGAAAACGATATGCGGGCCCGACTGCGGAATAAGGCCGACAAGTACGGCAATCAGTATCATTATGCCGGTATTTCCCTTTATCCAGGCCTCGAGGTCAATATAGGACGAGATGAGGCCTACAGCGAGGAGAACTCCGAATGTCCAGGCGAAAATGGACGGCAGATGTCTCCTGATGACGTGCTTCCAGATATGGTCGGTGAAGAAATGCACGAACCTGTGCCTGAAGCCTTCCTCGTGCCCGTCCCCATGTCCTTCCTCATCGCACTCGTGGATCTCGAAATTGTCGTCAATGTGCCTGTCATCACGGAGATGGCTCCTGTCAGTTTTGCCGATTACGTAATCCGTTATTATTCCGACGATTACAGCAAGGCAGAAAAGGCCGGCAAACATTGCCAGGGCCTTGCCCGGAAAGAGGGTGAGCATCAGTATGGACTCGTCTCCCGCCGTGGCTATAAGCATTGCCAGAAGAGCTCCGAAACCCGCCATCCTGTGAGTATAGAGGGACACCCCTGCGAAGCCTCCGAGGCAGCCCGGAAGCACGCCGAGCAGGGAGCAGAGGACAACTTGTCCTATGCGGCTTCCCGACAGTCTGTTGAAGAGTTTTCCTTTGGTTGTGACATTGAAGACTTCAATGAGGGTCATCATAAGCATTACGAGGAGACAGATTGACACCGTCTCCCTGAGGGCATCGACAATGATGTGAATCATATTGTGTTTCAGGTTAGATTAATGTTCCGGTGATATGGATGTTGACGATAGGCCTGAGGGGGCTGTTGGTGGTGAGAATTACCAGAATGCTGACTTCCCCGGCAGGGAGAGTGGAGGAATCCACCTTGAAACGCAGTATGCTTTCCTTGCCTGACGGGGTATCCTGGAAAGGCTCGGGCGTTACTGCCGGAAGTTCCGGGTCCGCCTTGTATATCTTCAGTGCGGAGCCTCCCAGGTTCCTTACCTTGAATGTGGCCGTGAATCTGTCTCCGATGCGTCTTTTTCCAAAGTCGAATGAACTTGTCTCAAGCATGGGTTTCGGCCCGTCAGCTGTCTGCTCGTCTGTCCATCCGGAAAAATCTTCTTTCGTGAAGGCCCATATTCCTACCGGGGAGTATTTCCTTCCATTCAATACCGGAGTTGCATAATAGTAGTTCTTGCCCCATTTCGAGCGGTCAGCAGTGACAATGAATGACATTGTGGCAGTCTGACCTGCAGGGACAGGATTGGGCGAGACGGATATCTTCATTCCTTCGGTCACGTCCGAAAACTGGACATTGAGCGGAGACTGGCCAAGATTGGCCACTTTCACGGCATCCGAGCGCTGGCTTCCCTGCGATAGGTTGCCGAGCTTGATATCGTCGCTCTTGAGGCCGAGAAAGCCTCTGCAGACCGGATACAGTTCAGAAAGCGGCATTTTCCTGGAGTGTGCCGTGCCCCTGAGCCTGAGAATGACAGGCTTCTTTACTCCGGATATGTAAACGGTGAGGTTCTTGTCGAACGGATATGGACCTTCGTCATTGGAATATGTGGCGTCGATAGTCCCGGAGGCTCCAGGCCGGAGAGGCTCCCTGGTCCATTTGACATCCGTACATCCGCAGGATGATACGACATTGTAAATCACCACCGGCGAATCTGATATGTTGGTCACCTTGAAAGTACAGCTGAGAGGGCCCTGCCCCACAGTAACGTCACCAAAGTCCCAGATAGTCCTGTCAATTCTTACAACTCCATCTATATCAGTGGCTTTCCCGTCAGTCTTGACCTGAGCCAGGGAGACGACAGATATGGAAAATGCCAATATGGCTGTCAAAAAATGTCTGATAGTCATTTTCATATTCAGTTATTTGCGTCTGTACGTTGCTGCAAAAATCCTTCCACTATTGGTAATTTGACGAAAATCCTATACATTTGCATTCCCATACGAGGTCTCCGGATGAGCAGCAGGATTGCCGTGCGGAATCTCAGTATCAGGATTGAAAAACATTGTTTAAAATATCAGAACTATGGCTTACAAAATTTCAGACGAGTGTGTCGCTTGCGGCACCTGCATTGGAGAATGTCCTTCAGGAGCTATTTCCGAGGGCGATATCTACCACATTGACCCGAACCTCTGCGTAGACTGCGGCACTTGCGCCGGTGTCTGCCCGATGGGAGCAATCAAGCCTGCTGACGAATAGCAGTCCGCTCCGACAGAGGTAGGTTACGCTGCCCGGGAGCTGGATCGGCATCTGCTTTGAAGATTTTTCAGAAAAATTCAGAAAAAAGTTTGCAGAATAAAAATTAATGCCTATCTTTGCATCCGCGTTCGAGGAAAACACCTCAGCAGCGACTACTGGTGCGGTAGTTCAGCTTGGTTAGAACGCCGGCCTGTCACGCCGGAGGTCGAGGGTTCGAGCCCCTTCCGCACCGCAGAAACGGTCCTGATGAAAATCAGGGCCTTTTTTGTTTATGGACGCATGCCCGAGTGGTTTTGGATATAATTGACAAAAACGGTTTTGGGGTATAATTGACAGGGACGGAAAGGAACTGCCCATCGGCAAGCCCTATCTGGACAATGTGCTCCGGGCAATGACCAGGGCGGGTCATAGCCTCCGCATATGACAAAGCGGCACTCCCCCGGAGAGAAATGCCGCATATCTGAAAACTCAATAATTGCCGTCCGGCTGCTATACCAGGCCCTGGTCGAGCATCGAGTTGGCCACCTTCATGAAGCCGGAGATATTGGCTCCCTTCACATAGTTCACGTAGCCGTCGTCCTGGACACCGTGCTCGAGGCAGGCGGAGTGGATATCCTTCATGATTCTGTGGAGCTGGGAGTCAACTTCCTCTGCCGTCCATTTCTGACGGATCGAGTTCTGGGTCATCTCAAGGCCCGATGTAGCCACGCCGCCGGCATTGGAAGCCTTGCCCGGAGCATAGAGAAGACCTGCGCTCTGGAAGGCCACGATAGCCTCAGGAGTAGAAGGCATATTGGCACCCTCAGCCACGCAGAAGCATCCATTGGCAACAAGTTCCTTCGCCTCCTCGCCATTGATTTCGTTCTGGGTCGCACATGGAAGGGCAATGTCGCACTTCACGCCCCAAGGCCGCTTTCCTGCGTGATACTCCGCATTCGGATATTTCCCCACATATTCCCTGATACGTCCCCTGAGGACATTCTTCAGGAAGAATACGTACTCCATCTTCTCCTCGTCTAGTCCGTCCGGATCATAGATGAAGCCGTCGCTGTCGGAAAGTGTCACAACCTTCGCCCCGAGCCTCATCGCCTTCTGGGCAGCATACTGGGCCACGTTTCCGGCACCGGAAATGCAGACCGTCTTGCCCTCGAAGGACTCTCCCCTGGATGCAAGCATCTCCTGGGTAAAATAGCAGAGGCCGTAACCTGTAGCCTCAGGCCTGAGAAGACTTCCTCCCCAGTTCTGGCCCTTTCCGGTAAGGGTACCTGTCCATTCGTCACGGAGTCTCTTGTACTGGCCGAACATGTAGCCGACCTCTCGTCCTCCCACTCCGATATCTCCTGCAGGCACGTCAGTATCAGGGCCTATATGTCTCTGAAGCTCAGTCATGAAACTCTGGCAGAAGCGCATGACCTCGGCGTCGGACTTGCCCCTCGGGCTGAAGTCGGAACCGCCCTTGGCACCGCCCATCGGCAATGTCGTAAGCGCATTCTTGAATGTCTGCTCGAAGGCAAGGAACTTCATGATGCCCAGATTCACACTGCTGTGGAAACGGATGCCGCCCTTGTAAGGTCCGATGGCGCTGTTCATCTGAACGCGGAAACCGCGGTTGATCCTGACCTCACCGGCATCGTCCATCCACGGAACCCTGAAAATGATGACTCTTTCAGGCTCAGTCATCCTTTCCATAATCTTCTGGTCAAGGAAATGCGGGGAGGATTCCAATACGGGTGCCACGCTTTCGAGAACTTCTTTTACCGCCTGGTGGAACTCAGGCTCGCTCGGGTTCTTGATGACCAGATCGTTCATGAAACCGGCGACATACCTTTCAGTGAATGCAGACATAATGTCAATTGTTAAGATTGTGAAACGTTTTATACCACTGGAGTCCCAAAATGTAAACTCCAACACTTGTAAATATATGAAATGTCCGGCTCATATGCAAACATAAGCCGGACATATAGCATTATAAATCAGTTTAATAGCCTCATTTTACTCAGTGAGGCCCAATTTCTCCATCAATGCGGACGGTTCAGGGTCCCTGCCCCTGAATCTTCTGTAGAGGACGGCAGGATCTTCGGTATCACCCTTCGAGAGAATATTTGCCCTGAATGAGGATGCTGTTTCCCTGTCGAAAATGCCTTTTTCCTTGAAGAGGGAGAAGGCATCAGCCTCGAGCACCTCAGCCCACTTGTACGAATAGTAGCCAGCAGAATAACCGCCTGAGAAAATATGGTTGAACGCAGTGGAGATTGCTGTTCCCGGAACTTTCGGCATAACGGCCGACGGAGCCAGAACCTTCTTCTCGAATTCAGCCGCATCCTCTTCGGGAAGTGCGGTCAATGTATGCCAGGCCATGTCGAGAGTTCCGAAATCAAGCTGGCGGACCTGATAGTATCCTGCAAGATAATTCTTGGCCCTGACGATTCTTTCCACCAGTTCGGCAGGGATGACTTCCCCTGAACGGTAATCCCTGGCAAATGAGTTGAGATACTCCGGCTCAAAGGCCCAGTTCTCCATTATCTGGGAAGGGAGCTCGACAAAGTCCCTGGATACATTCGTGCCGCAGAGAGATGTATACCGTCCCTCGGCGAACATGCCGTGAAGCGAATGTCCGAACTCGTGCAGGAAGGTGCAGAGTTCATCGTGGGTAAGCAGCGACGGAGCCGTCTCCGTAGGTTTCGAGAAATTGGTGACAATGCTTACCAGAGGACGTTCCTCAACGCCGTTCCTGATGCTCTGGCCGCGGAACTCCGTCATCCATGCACCGCCCCGCTTGGAGGCGCGAGGGAAGAAGTCGGCATAGAACAATGCCAGATGGCTTCCGTCAGCATCCTTCACATCATACACCTTCACATCCTTGTGATATACAGGAATATCCTTCCTTTCCTCGAATGAAATGCCATAAAGTCTACCGGCAAGGGAAAATACCGCGTCAATGCAGTCCTCAAGACGGAAATACGGCTTGAGCTGCTCGTCGCTGAGGGCATACTCCGCCTGCTTGTATTTTTCTGACCAGTAACTGAAATCCCAAGGCATGAACTGGTCCGGATCCATTCCGGCCGCCCTGGCCATCTCGGCAAATCCATTGGCCTTGGCATAGTCGAACACCGCCTCGACATCCTTCCTTGCGTATGGCAATGAAGGTGTCATCAGATCATCAAGGAATTTGACGACGGTAGCCTTGTCCTTGGCCATGTTCTCCTCAAGAACATAGTCGGCCCAGGTCTCATAGCCGAGGATATTCGCGATCTTTATCCTCAGATCCGCGATTTTCCTGACAGTCTCAGTATTGTCATTCTCTCCGCCGAGAGCCTTGGAATTATAGGCCAGGAACATGTCCCTGCGGAGGTCAGGCCTTTCTGAATTCTGCATGAAAGGCAGGTAGCTCGGATAATCCAATGTGAAGACCCAGCCTTCGAGTCCCCTTTCCCCGGCAGTCATCGCTCCGAGTTCCCTCACGTAATCCGGAAGGCCCGCAAGGTCCGAGGAATCAGTCAGATGAAGCTTGTAGGCATTGGTTGACGCAAGTACATTCTTTCCGAACTGGAGACTGAGAAGGGATAGTTCCTCGACATATTTCGAATAGACCGCCTTGTCTTCTGCTGAAAGGTTAGCTCCATTGCGTGCGAATGACCTGTAGGTATTCTCCAGAAGCCTGAGCTGGTCAGGCTCGAGTCCGAGTGAATCCTTCCCGGCATAGACAGACTTCACCCTTTCGAAAAGTTTGTCATTGAGGGAGACGTACATCTCATACTCGGTCATCAGAGGCGAAACTTCTTCCGCGATCCTCTGAAGCTCGTCATTGGTATCAGCCTCGAGAATGTTGTAAAATATTCCCGACACCCTGTTCAATGTCCTTCCGGCAAACTCGAGGGCTTCGATGGTATTCGGGAAGTCAGGGGCATCCGGATTGTTGACGATGGCGTCCACATCAGCCTTGGCTTCAGATATGGCCTGCCTGAAAGCCGGCAGGTAATGTTCCGCACGGATTTTGTCGAACTGAGGCGCACCGTACGGGAGCTGCGACTCGGTAAGCAATGGATTCTCGCTCATTTTACAAGATGAAATTGTTATTGCGGCACAGGCCGCCAATAAAAGATTCAGTTTCCGCATAGATAAATCTTACAAGTAATTTACAATGTTTCCAAAGATTGCAAAGATAATACATTTTTGCGGTTTCACTTCAAATCCAGCTTCCGGATATTGGTAAGTTTGCTCGGGGTCAGGATATAGGAAATATCGTAGCAGCAATGGCAATCCCGCCTGTTCACCTTGATGTGCACGGTGACATAGTCAGGATTGAACCCCCTGGCCTCGAGATCCGCCCTGTCGGCAACCCGGACCCGGTCCTTCACGAGGGCCTGCAGAATCTCGTAGTTCCTTTCCAGTGCCGTCCTGATCCTGAGCTTGAAATTTCTCAGGCTCTGCGTCTTCTTGTTGTTATACCTGTTCTTGCAGGCCTCGCAACAGAACTTCCTGTCAACTCTTCCCCCGTAGAAAGCGGTCCCGCACTCCAGGCAGACCCCGTTCTCGTCTTTCCTTTCCAATAATTCATATTCCGCCATCTCATCGTCATTTTGCGGCAATATGGCAATAAAAATCCGCTTTGCGCACAAGTAGTGGAAAACTTGGCGGATAAATATATGAATTTTAAATTCTGCTCTTCATTAAAGATTTGCATTCAGCCGGTGACCTTTCCGGCCACCTCTTAAAAATTCATAAAAACCACCTTCCGCACGGCTGAATTTTCTTGTTTCGGTTGATAAAAGCAGTTTCCTTTGTGCCGGGCCCGGAGATGCGCGCACCGGAGTCCGGAAACCATTAAACTTGTTAATCATGGAACAATTGAACAAAATCGAACTGAGGGGAAATGTCGGAAACATCAGGATCCAGACTGTAGGAGACAATGAAGTCGCGCATTTCTCGCTTGCCACGAACTATGCTTACAAAGGAAAGGACGGCACACCTGTCATCGAGACCACCTGGCACAATATCGTTGCCTGGAGCGGAAAAGGTATGCCGGACTTCAAGAAGATTCTCAAAGGGTCCTGCATCTATGTGACCGGGAGAATCAGATTCCAGAAATTCAACGGGTCCGACGGGACCGAAAAGCAGTATTATGAGGTGCTGGCAAACAGGCTTGCCATAATTGAGAATGACGATATGCCAATGAACCTGCCGGCAATGTAGGAAGGAGGAAGAAGGGACAAAACATGAAAAGACTGTTCTTGCTGACGGCCGCCGCCGTCATATCCGTGCAATGCGGGATAAGGCATAAAGTGAATATTATAAGCGGAAGCGAAATGACTGTTGACATATCGCTGCCGCAGGAGAGCGCTCCGGAACATTCCGAGGACATTATTGACAATGGACCGGATGAAGCAGTGGGGAATGTCGAGGAAAGCGGGCCGATAATCATGAATGCCATAAAGGATGAAGATGGGGAGATGGTGGCCACGGATGTCATCAGGGCTGCGGTGGTTTCAGCAAGATTCAGGAACGTGGCGGAAAGGATGGGCAAGGTTGACCTGAAATTTCAGGTGACCGTACCGGAGATGATGCAGGACAGCAGGTGGCAGCTCAGGATGGTCCCAAGGCTGCGCATCATGGATGACAGCACGGATCTTGACCCCGTCATCATAACGGGGTCAGGCTACAGGAGAAAACAGCTCCGGGGTTATGAGCAGTACCGCCGGTTCCTGGAATCCATCATCACAGACCCGGACAAGTTCATCAACGTGAGCCAGCTCGAGATGTTCCTCAAACGCAACATTCCGGGGATCTACAGGTTCAGGGAGGACAGCAGCTATGTTTCCGACGACGAGTTCGCATCCTTTTACGGAGTGACGGAAAAGGCCGCGGTCGAGCATTACACAAGGAAATACCAGATCAATGCAAACGACAGGAGAATCGCCAGGAAGGACAAGATGTACAGACGCTTCGTGAAGGCCCCGATCGAGATTGGGGGAATCAGGATAGACACTGTGCTCAGGGAGTCTTCCGGAGACTTCACATACCTCTATACGCAGACCGTGATGGCGAGGCCAGGCCTAAGGAAAGCCGAAATCCAGCTGTCCGGAAACATCCTGGAAGACGGGAAGTCCATCTACCGCATTCCATACGGAGAGCCTCTTACGTTCTATATCAGTTCCTTGAGCACCCTGGCCGACAAATCCGAGAAATATCTCCGGATCATTGTTCCGCGGAGGGTCGAAGCCAATACCGCATGCTATGTGGATTTCCTCTCCGGCAGTTCCGAAATAATTCCGGGACTGGGCAACAACGCCGGCGAAATTTCCAGGATAAAGGGAAACCTGGCGGACCTCGCAGCCGATGTGAACTTCGATCTGGACTCCATAATCGTGACGGCGTCAACCTCTCCGGAAGGCAGCGTGAAATACAATTCAGAGCTGTCCGCCAGAAGGGCCAGGTCGATTTCAGGGTACTTCAATGATTTCCTCGGACATTGCAGGGATTCCGCGGCCCGGGAAAAGGGAGTTCTGATGAGTCTCGGCGACGGCACCCTGCAGGACAATGCTCCCGAACCGGTGAAATTCATATCCAGGTCCAACGGAGAAGACTGGAAGATGCTGGATACTCTCATCGCAAGGGACACTGTCCTGAGCCGGGAGGAGAAGGCTGAGTACTTCAGGCTGTGCAAAGAAGCCGACCAGGACCTCCGGGAGAACAGGATGAGACGTCTGCCGGGCTACAGACATATCAGGGAATCAATATACCCGAGGCTGAGGACTGTCAGATTCAACTTCTACCTGCACAGGAAAGGAATGGTCGAAGACACCGTCATCAGTACTGTAGTGGACACGGCATACATGTCGGGCGTCAGGGCGATAGAGGACAGGGACTACCGCAAAGCCATCACGATATTGAGGCCGTACGGGGATTACAACCTTGCTGTCGCTTATTGCGCAATGGGTTACAATGCCAGCGCCGAGGATATTCTCAGAAAACTTCCTGAAAGTGACAGGACGGACTATATGCTTGCCCTCGTGCTCAGCAGGACCGGCCGGGAAAGAGAGGCCGTGAGACTCTACCTGAGGGCCTGCGAAAAGAATCCCGCACTGGTTCACAGGGGCAATCTGGACCCTGAGATTTCCGGACTCATGGACAAATACGGAAAGAAAAACTAAAAGACAGAAACAATGAAAAGAACTATTGGAACAATAGCAAGGACAGCATTGGCTGCCATTGCAATGCAGGCAGGCACAGCCTGCGGAGAAGCCGTTAAGGAAACGGTGGAAATTAATGACGGAAAATATGTGCTGACGGTCAACCTCGAAAGCGGGGCAGGCCTGAACATGACCACAAAGGCCGCATTGGACAAGGCTGGAGAAACAAGCATCAACAATGTCCAGATTTTCGTGTTCAATGATGACGGAAGCCTGGACTCATACCACTCCGGAGGCGAATCCTCTGAAATCAGGATAAGATGCACCGCCGGCAGCAAGAGGGTCTTCGCCATCGTCAATGCCCCTGACCTCAACGGGCAGACCGATTCGACGGCTCTCCTGAGCCAGACATCCCGCCTGACAGACAACCGGCTGGACAATTTCGTGATGGCCGGCAGGGTTTCCGCAACTCTCCCGAATGACGTTTCGGTTAATGTGGAAGTCAACAGAATCGTATCCAGAGTATGCATAAACAGCATTTCAACTGAGTTCACCTCGAATGGCTACAGCAAGCTGCCTTTCAGTATCAAGAGCATCTACATGATAAATGTCGCCGGGGACACGGACTACGGAATGAGTGCGGCACCGAAAACCTGGCACAACATGGCCAGCCACAAGGACACGTCTCTGGATACTCTGCTGCATGCTGAAATCAACGAGCCAATCGCTGCCGGTTCCACGCTTCAAGCCGGCCAGTATTTCTACGTCTATCCGAACCCTGTGACAGAGGAGAATGCGGAAGGCAGTGCCGGCACAAATCTCCTCACGAAACTTGTTGTGGAAGCCTCGCTGGACGGCAATACCTGCTATTACACCATCAGTCTGCCAGATCTGCAAAGCAACAAGACCTATACGATATCAAGTCTCACCATAACCCGCCCGGGCTCCGACAATCCTGACGAAGAAATCACAAGCGGGGAATGCCCGTTCAGCATCGAGGTCGAGGATTGGATTAACAGTCCGGAGCAGAATATCGTAATATAGCAATCTTCAAACTATTGCATAATACCGCAATGAAGATCTTGAAACACTTCCGTCACGCATCTGTGAAGACAGGATTATTCATGGCGATCGTCACGGCGTCCGCCTCCTGCAGCCTCAAGGAGGACAGGGACGGATGTCCGTGCCATCTCATCATAGATCTTGACAATGCTGTCGGAAACGGGAATGCGGACATATTCATTTTCCAGGACGGAGAGGAAGTCCTTGCCGACAATGTGGTACCTGCCGATTATCCTGAGGGATACCGCCACGAGGCCGGAAGAAGGCCTGCTTCCGTAACAGTAATCCAGGGTCTGAAAGAAAACATCATAAACGAAGGCAGGCTGGTCATAGAGAACGGAAACGATGCCGACCGGCTGTTTCTGTACAATGAGACTCTGCAATGCGGATCCGAGACGGTAAGGGCCGTTGCCGACCTGCACAAGAACTGGACGACATTGGAAATAAGCCTGGCCGTAGAGGAGAGCCGGACAGCCGAGAATGCAGAGGAGGACGGTCGGACGGCGGTCAGTCCGGAACTGGAGGAGGATGAATATTCCCCGGTCGGCAATGTAAGGATAGACATAAGCGGAGGAATCTGCGGCATGGATCTCCGGAACGGAGCCCCGGTCAGAGGGGATTTCCAATGCATTGCCAGGCTTGCTGACAGCGGTTTTGCGGTATATGCCGTAAACTTGCCCAGACAGATCAGCTCCGAGGACGAAATCCTCATTGCCGTGAGCAGAAACGGGAAGGAATTGTTCACCTGCGACATATCGGAGGCCATTTCCAGAACCGGTTTCGACTGGAGCAAGCCTGACCTGGACGACATCAGGCTGAGGCTCGACTACATTTCAGCTTTATTCGATGTCGAAATAGCCGAATGGGAGACGAGTCCGGAAAGCGACAAGGTCATCTGACCGTTGAACATTCCCTGAATGCAGTACGCAATGCTGCCCGAATGCGGTGCATAATGCACCCCGAAAGGCGGAACAAGAACCGGAATGAGGCCCGCTACCTCACATGCAGACCGCATTCCCTGTGGTCCGGGTCCTCCCACCACCATCTTCCTGAGCGGATATCCTGGCCCGGTTTGACAGCCCTGGTGCAAGGCTGGCAGCCTATGCTCGGGAAACCGTTCTCGTGAAGCCTGTTGTACGGCACTCCGTTCTCGCGCACATAGTCCTTTACCTGCTCCTCAGTCCAGAGGATGAGGGGATTGAGCTTGATGACATCATCAGCCTCGTCGTACTCGACCATCTGCATTGAGGTACGGGTGACGGACTGCTCGCGCCTGAGACCGCTGATCCATACGTCAACCCCCTGCAGGGCACGCTTCAGAGGCTCTACCTTCCTGATATTGCAGCATAGATGGCGCAGTTCCACGCTGTCATAAAACAGATTGACTCCGTGCTGGCGGACCATTTCCTGGACCTTGCGGAAATCCGGGAAGAACACTTCGATGCTGATGCCGTACTGCATATTGGTACGGTCAATCAGCTCGTAGGTCTCCGGGAACTGACGCCCGGTATCAAGGGTGAAAATCCGGGCATCCTTCCTGATCTTCACCATCATGTCCGTTATTGTCTGGTCCTCGTAACTGAGGCTGGAGGACAATGCCGCCCGGCCGGGAAACCCGTCAAGGAAATACTCGAGGGCCTTCCGCGGGTCCGAGTTCATGAACTTTTCATTTATAGAAACGGCGAAGGATCTCTTCTCCTCCGCCGACAATGTATCCAAATATCTTTCCATACCAGATATACCTGATTGACAATCAATCATTTATTCAAAGAAGAGATGCTTACTCCTCCGGCACGATCATTCCTGCGCCAACGGTATCATTGGTACCCTCCTCTATGAATATGAGGCTTCCCATAGTCCTGTTGTCACGGTAATAATCGAACACGAGAGGCTCTGCGGTCTTGATTCTCACCCTGGCAATGTCGTTCATCACAAGCTTCTCGACACCGTACTCCTTCTCCCTGGTATTGATGTCAATCTTGTACTCGATCTCCTTCACGATGCCGAGCGTCTGCTGGGTAGCGTGGCGGATCACATATTTCTTGCCCTGCACAAGCGGCGAGTTCCTGAACCAGCAGACATTGATGAGGACTTCCTGCTCGACGTGAGGCTGGACTCCGTCAGCGGAAACCAGCACATCCCCGCGGCTTATGTCAATGTCATCCGACAATGTGACATCCACGGACTCGGGGGAAACGGCCGACTCAAGACTCTTCTCTCCGAGCCAGATTCCGGTCACGGTGGAACTGAGTTCGGAAGGATATATCTTGACCTTGTCCCCGACCTTCAAAGCGCCCTCTGCAAGTCTTCCGGAATAGCCCCGGAAATCCGGGAAACGGGAAGAAATCGGCCTTATGACATATTGTACAGGCATTCTCATCCTGTCATCAGCCTCCACAGGAAGGGCTACGGTCTCAAGGAAATCAAGCAGGGCCTTGCCCTCGTACCATCCCATGTTCTCCGACTTGTTCACGACATTGTCGCCAAGTTTCGCGGAAATCGGGATGAAGGTGACATTGCCGAGCTCGATGGAGGCGGACATTGCCTTGTAGTCAGCCACAATCCTGTCAAACACCTCCTGTGAGAAATCCACGAGATCCATCTTGTTCACGCAGACCACAACCTCCTTTATGGCAAGGAGAGAAGCGATGTAGGAATGCCTTACGGTCTGCTCCATTATTCCGTGGCGGGCATCCACGAGAATCACCGCCAAATCGGCCGTGGACGCTCCGGTAACCATGTTCCTGGTATACTGGATATGGCCTGGGGTATCGGCAATGATGAATTTCCTCTTCGGAGTGGCGAAATACCTGTAGGCCACGTCGATGGTGATGCCCTGCTCCCTCTCGGCACGGAGTCCGTCCGTCAGGAGAGCCAGGTTGACTTCCTCATTGCCACGGCTTCTGGAAGCCTCCTCGACAGCCTCGAGCTGGTCCTCGAAAATCGACTTCGAGTCATAGAGAAGCCTGCCTATGAGCGTGCTCTTTCCGTCATCCACACTGCCCGCCGTAGTGAAGCGGAGCAGCTGCATATTGAGATATCCTTTTGTATTCTGAGTTTCCATGTTGTTTTCTTATAATTGCGGAAGATAATCGGAGAAAACGGCAGTGTGCAGCCGCATCCGGAAATCCTAAAAATAACCTGCCTTCTTGCGGTCCTCCATTGCAGTCTCGGAACGCTTGTCATCGGCCCTGCCACCCCTTTCGGTCACCCTCGAAGAAGCAATCTCGTCAATGATGTCCTCAAGGCTGTGGGCGTGAGACAATGTAAGTCCAGTGCAGGTCACGTCGCCGATTGTCCTGCAGCGTACCTCCTTTACCACGACCTCCTCCTCAGGACGGCGCGGGATAATGTCCGGATCCGCAGCAAGCCACTGTCCGTCACGGAAGAATACCTTCCTCTCGTGAGTATAGTAGAGACTCGGAAGTTCAATGCCCTCCTGGTAGATATACTGCCATACATCCATCTCGGTCCAGTTGCTGATCGGGAAAACGCGGAAATGCTCACCCGGATTCTTCATCCCGTTGTAGATGTTCCAGAGTTCAGGCCTCTGGTTCTTGGGATTCCACTGGCCGAACTCATCCCTGTGGGAGAAGATGCGCTCCTTCGCGCGGGCCTTCTCCTCATCCCGCCTCGCTCCGCCGCAGGCCGCATCGAACTTGTACTTGGCAAGGGTGTCGAGCAGGGTTACAGTCTGGAGTTTGTTACGGCTGGCATTGTAGCCTGTCTCCTCCTTCACCTTGCCCTCGTCGATGGACTCCTGAACAGAGCCCACAATCAGGTCCGCCCCAAGCTTCCTGACCAGGTCATCCCTGTATGTCAATGTCTCCGGGAAATTGTGCCCGGTGTCAATGTGAACCAGCGGGAATGGTATCTTGGCCGGATAGAAGGCCTTGTATGCCAGATATGTAAGCACTATCGAATCTTTTCCGCCTGAAAAAAGGATACAGGGGCGTTCAAACTGCGCAGCCACTTCCCTCAGAATGTAGATTGACTCCGCCTCAAGTTCCTTAAGATGAGTAAGATGTTCGCTCATTTCACTATGTGTTAATAAAACCAATTTCAAGTGTGCCGCAATCATTCATCAGATTTGAGCGGCAATTCTGCAAATATACTAATTCTTTCCGACAGCCGGAACAGGCCCGGCAAGCATATCAGCTGAATACGCCGGAAAGATACTTCCTGGTCAGTTCCTCCTCAGGAGAGCCGAAGACCTTCTTCGCATCTCCCGTCTCTATCACCTCGCCGAGATAGAGGAAGACGGCGTGGTCGGCTATCCTCAATGCCTGGCGCAGGGTATGGGTAACCATAATGATGGAATACTTCTCCTTCAGCTTCACGAAAAGGTCCTCGACGGTCTTGCTGGAAACCGGGTCAAGAGCACTCGTTGCCTCGTCCGCGAGAATGAAATCAGGCTCGACAGCCAGGCTGCGGGCCAGGCAAAGCCTCTGCTGCTGGCCGATCGACAGTCTCTGTGCGGAACTCTGAAGCCTGTCCTTGACCTCGTCCCAGAGCCCGACCTCGGTGAGATATCGCTCCACGACCTCGGCAAGCTCCTTCTTCCTCGTATGCATTCCGTGAATCCTGCATCCGTAGGCCACATTGTCGAATATGGACATCGGAAGCGGGCAAGGACGCTGCGGCACCAGGCCGATTCTCCTGCGGAGTTCGATGAGGTCCCTGTACGGAGCCGAGATGATATCCTGGTCCCCTATCATTATCCTTCCGCTTATGGATGTGTCATCGACATTGTCTATCAATCTGTTGAGGCATTTGAGAAGAGTACTCTTGCCACAGCCTGACGGCCCCACGATGCAGGTGATCCTGTTGACCGGGAATGTCAGGTTTATGTTCTTGAGAATCGGTCTTCCCTCGATGGAAAGATTGAGGTTCTCGACAATCATCGGTTCAGTCGATTTATTCTGGTCCATAACTGAAAACTAAAGGTTGTTCTTTGTAAAATGTCCAGTAATCCAACGGCCTCCGAGGCTGAGGATCAGGACTATGACTGTAAGCACCAGGGCCGCGGCATAAGCCCTGCCCGGGAACGGCTCCGGCATTGTTATCCAGTTGAATATGGCAAGAGGCAGGGTGGCCGTAGGGGAAGAAAGCGAGGTGGCCGTCGAATCCGAGAAACCTGCAGTGAACATCACCGCAGCAGCATCTCCGATGGCCTTGCCGACAGCCAGGAGAGAAGCCGTCGCCATTCCCGGAAGCACCTGCCGCAGAACCACTTTCAATGTCTCCCACTTGGTTGCGCCAAGGGAATAGGCCGCATCGATCATATCATCCGGCACGGAACGGGAAATCTCGTCCCCGCTCCTTATGAACATCGGTATGATGAGAAGGGTCGAGACAATGATACCGCCCAGGACGGATGCCCTCATCCCCACTGCCACCATTATCATGAATGCGAATGCTCCATAGACAATCGACGGAATGCCGTACAGCACGTCATAGACAAGGCGTGCGACGTATGAAAGCCAGTTGGAGCGCCTGCGGTAGAGATTCATGTAGAATACTACCGGAACGCTGACTATCATTGCAATAAGCATTGCCGGCAGCACGACGATCAGAGAGCCGATGATTGCATTGAGGAAGCCGCCGTCATCGGCAGTGTTCCAGTCCTTTCCCGGAGTGCTGGTCACCATTTCCCACGAGATGGAGCCGAATCCCTTCACGCATATCGTCCAGATGATGGAAATGACGAAGGCCATTACGGTAATCACGGCGACCCACATCAGCACCTGGAAGAATTTCTCCTCGATATATTTGCTTTCTATCTTCTTCATTTTCAGCCTCTTTTCTGAATCCTGTACAGGATAATCCTTGACAATATATTGAAAATCACCACAATCACGAGAAGGATGAGGGCTGCAAACATGATTGCAGACTCATAGAGAGGCACCGAGGCCATCTCACCGTAATTGTTGCCGATAAGGGCAGGCAGGGTGTAGAATCCGGACTTCAGTCCCTTCGGGATGGCCGGAATGCTGCCGCAGACCATCATCACGGCAATGGTCTCGCCCATAGCCTTGGACAATGCCAGAACCACCGAGGCGAAAATTCCAGGCAATGACTTCTTGATCACGACTTTCTTGGTGGTCTGCCACCTGGTGGCTCCGAGCGACATGGATGCGTCCCTCAGATCCTGAGGCACGGCCGAGAAAATCTCCACAAAAAGGCTGACCATTATCGGAAGCACCATCACGCACAGCACGAGGGAGGCCGTGACAAGGGAATACCCGGTCACCGGAATCAGAATGAGAATACCCCAGACTCCATAAATGACGGAAGGCAATGCAGCCAGAATGTCCAGGGCAGGATATATGAACTTTCTGACAAGCTTCTTGGAATACTCCGTCAGTGAAATGGCCGTCAGCAGGGAAAGCGGCAGGGCAATGATGATGGAAATCAATGTCACGGCCAGAGTTCCGGTGATGAACGGCAGGAAGCCGAATTTCTTCTGCGAAGGCTTCCATTCAGACGATGTCACAAGGTCCCAGAAGGAGTTTTCCTGAAGAATCGGAAGCGCCTTGACCAGCAGGCCGCCTATCATCGCAAGCAGGAGCAGAACAGATGAGGCAGTGAGGATGAACATGAATGCAGAAGAGACATTCTGTTTGTATATTCTCTTGTCATTCAATGATTTCTGAAAGAATGCCCCGCTGGATACAGCCAGGATGAAGACAATGAAGGCAATGAACATTATCACTATTTCATCCGTCGTATTCTCCTTCTTGGACGAGGCCCGGACCGCAGAACGGTAGGCTTTCATATTGTCGCTCAGGGCCTTGCTTGAAATCTGGACATAACCGGCCGGCTCATTGAAACGCTGGCCGTCCTTCAGGACGAACTTCAGGAATGAAAGCGAGGCGGAGTCCTGGGGCGCTCCCCTGCTGACGAAATAGAGATTCCTCGCAGGCGGCGAAGGGAACAAATCGTCCTCAATGGCGTGGACCAGTTTCTCCTTGGTTTCATAGAAGGATTCCTCATCCGAGATTTTCCCGTCCCCGTCAATATCAATAGGGATGACATCAAGGCCTTCCAGCGGCCTGTGCGTCTGGGAATCATAGGCGTATGCCAGATTGTTGAAGCCTACCGACCACTTGTCTTTCTGTACGGCCTGGGCAATTCCAGGATCTCCGAACACCGCCGTGCCTGTCAGGTCCTCCTGCTTGGCCCCGAACCAGGCGGCAAAGGTCTGGGCGGCCCCGCAGGCATCGGATCTGGTGTAAACATTGATCTTGTGCTTCTCCCCGTTTCCGAGGAGCTGGCCCCAGGTGCGAATTTCCCCCGTAACCCATATCTTTCTGGCTTCCTCGGAGGTGAGTCCCCTTGACCTCAACATGTCCGCATAGGGATTCCCGCTGTTGAAATCAGGAATCACGGCATCCCGACCGACAATGAAGGCCAGGGCTCCGGACTCAATTTCCTCCTGGTGGAGATCCCTGGAGAGCATCGCATAGTCGACCATTCCGTTCAGGACATCGGTCATTCCCTTGCCGGCACCGCCGGCAGAAACGTCAATCTTCACAGATGGATGCAGTGCCTGGAATTCATTGGACCACTGCACGGCAAGAGGATATAGTGCAAAAGCGCCAGAGAGGGAAACCTGGCCTTCTACATCCTTCTTGACATGAGAATCACCGCTCCCGCAAGAGAATGTGGCGGCAATAGCAAAAAAAACCGCCAGCGGTGATAGTATTTTCATTGCTATCCGCTTAAGCATCTTCTTCGTTTTAGTACACAGGGCTGCAAATATGACGACTTCGCCAATACCCTTCTGCGCTCCAAATATAGAAAGTTTTTACAAGAAAACAAAAAATGCAGGGACGGCGTTCATCCCTGCATTGAAACCGAGCGGAAAACGGGGTTCGAACCCGCGACCTTCGGCTTGGGAAGCCGACGCTCTACCAACTGAGCTATTTCCGCAAATCCCCTCAATTGATGAGGGGACTGCAAATATAACGATTTTTATTGTTATCGCAAAAATCCTTTCATTTTTTGGAAGACAAATTTGCCTACTGGTACATGAACCTCTTTATACTGCCCTTCGGAGTCTTGGCAAACGGCTCAAGACGGAGTTCGTATGAGGACACTGCGGAATAGGCCGGGACAATCTTGTTGAGCGCCTCGAGATTCGATGCCATGATCTGGTCGAGATTCTCCGCATCGGTTCCGGCATCCCCAAGGGCATTCTGGTCCAGGACCACGAGGGCTACAAGTTTCTCCTTCCTGCTGACAATGAGAGACTCAGCGACAAAAGGCATATTGTTAAGAACCACCTCAATCTCCTCAGGATAGATGTTCTGTCCGTTGGATGAGAGAATCATGCTCTTGCTGCGTCCCACGAGGAAGAGGGTATTGTCCCTGTCGATAGTTCCGAGGTCTCCGGTCTTGAACCATCCGTCCTTTGTAAACACGGAGTCGGTAGCCTCCTGATTCTTGTAATATCCCGGGAATACGCAGTCTCCCTTCACAAGCACCTCGCCGGCAATACGGGCAGGGCTGACTGAGTCAATCCTTACATCGATATGCTCGCTCACATACTCGCCTACTGACTTGAGCTTGTATGCCCCGATGTGTCCGAGAGAGATGGTAGGTGCGCATTCTGTCATGCCGTAGCCGGTGACGAAAGGAGTCTTGAGCTTGACGGCGAGAAGCTGCTCGATGTAGTCCGGAATGGCGGCGCCACCTGTAACGAACACCTCGATGTTGCCGCCCATCGCAGTCATGAAAATGGTCCTGAGTGCCTCGCAGAATTCCGGATTGTTCTCATAGTCGGCAAGTTTTGCCCTGCCGGTCTTGCTGTTTACAAACTCTCCTATGGAGTCGTCTATCATTTTCCTGAGAATCAGAGGAACGGCGAAGAATACCCTTGGACGGAATTCGCGCAGGGCCGGCTTTAGGTTTGTCGGCACCGGAGGGACGAAGAGCACCACGAGATGCATTCCGCGGCAAAGCGGGGTAATCATATCGAATGTAAGTCCGAAAATGTGCGCGTACGGCAGAACGCTGACATAATTCTCTCCCTCAATGTAGGAGAAGTGGTTAGGGATGAGATCGACGTTTGCGCTGAAATTCCTCACCGTAAGCATTACGCCCTTAGGGAAGCCGGTGGAGCCGGAAGTGTACATGATTCCGCACATTTCGTCCATATCCCTGTCAATATAGCTGACATCCTCAGGCTTCAATCCTTCAGGATGGGCGTGGGAGAATGCTGCGGCACGGTTGTTATATATCTGGTCGAATCCGTTCCTGGAATCCAGGAGTTCACCGCTATGCATGTCGATGACGCCCAGAATCTGCGGCATCTCATCGAAATGCATATCCTTGTATATCTGCTTCTCAGTGAAGAGAATACGGCTGTCTGAATGGTTCACGAGGGCCTGGGTGTCGTAAGGAGTATAGCCCGGGAAAAGTTCCACCGCGACATATCCGCCTGAAACGGCCGCCATGAAGGTCTTGGCCCAGTTGGCGGAACTTCTGGCATTGATGGCGATCTTGTCACCCTTGACAAGGCCTGCCGCCCTGAAATAAAGATGGATTTCTTCAATGTCAGCCGCAAGCTGACCATAGGTGATGCTTGATGCGCGGAACTCGTCGAGAGCCGGCTTGTCCCAGCATCTTTTGAGGGAAGCCTCAAATGTCTTGATAAAATACTGCATAACAAATAAATATTAAATAGCTTGCTGACAGATTCGGGTCAAGAATCGCCAAATCAATGTCAAAAAGCATACAAATTTAATATTTACTTCGCATTTTATCCAATATAAAAGAAAAGATTCGACCAAAATACCAACATATCAAGCAAAAAAAAGAGAGGATACGGCCATAAGGCCATATCCTCCGAAAAATCTGCAACGGTATAGATTACCGAGGTCCTGTCAGACTACTGAGCCCTGCTCTCTGAAGAGAACTTGGAATACTTGTCATATCCTGCCTGATACTCGGCGCTCTCGTCACGGAAACGGTAGTAAGCGTTCTTGAGGTACTCGGATACGCCCACCTTCACTCCGTCATCCTTTGTAATCGCGAAAGCCTTCTCGAAAGGAGCGATGCAGGACTTCAAAGCAGCCTCGAATTCCTTCACGAGTTCCATATACTTGGCATCGTCGAGTTCTTCCTGAGCCTTGGTCTGAAGCTCGATGGCGAGATTGTAATACATTGTGCCCTCGCCAATGAAACCGAACTCATACTCCGGATTGATCTCTGCGCACTTCTCATAAGCGGCCACGGCCTTCTCCCTGTCGCCGAGCTGGGCGCGGATATTGCCCTCCACATAATAAAGGGAAGCATTGTTAGGCTCATTCTCCTTGGCCTTGTCGAGAAGTTCGAAAAGCCTGTCAGTGCTCTCGTTGCTCTTGAGATAGTAGTTGATCAGACCGATGAGGATGCTCTGGCTCTGAGGGAACTTCTGGAAGCCCTCCTCAAGATATGTCTTGGTATTGAGGGTATCGACCTCTGCGAGCTTGGCGAACACCTCGCCACCCTCGTAATAGTAGCCGGCATCGTAGCATTTCCTGAACAATGTCTTTGCCCTGTCGTTATCCTTTGCTGCCCAGGCAGTGAAACCGGCATTGTAAACAGCACTTGTATCAAGCTTTGAAACAGGCTTTTCAGCTACTGCATCAGCTGCAAGTTCAAAGAAACGGCTGGCCTCGGCAAGCTTGCCGAAACTGTATGCATTGTATGCATCGTTGGTGTATTTCTGGCCGATGGACTCGATAGCCTCCCTGATGTCCTTGGTCTTGGCACCCTTCACGTCGACCTCGTATGCCTTCCTGTAGGCCCCGAGAGCCTTTGAGAGTGCATCCGGAACAACCTGGTTCGTAACCTCGATGATGGCGAGCTGGTTGTTGGCGTTGAAGTAGAGGTTCTTGTCTGCATAGACCTCCTTTGTCATAGGCTGACCCTGGATGGTAACCTGCTCGGAGGACTTTGGCTTCTCATTGCCCATGACCAATGCGAGTTCCTGCTTGCCGGCACCAATCCAAAGGTTCCCTGCAGGAGCATCGTAAGCTTTGATATATGACTGGCCGAGAGAAAGCCAGGTAGCCACCTTGGCGGCTTTCTTGGCGTCCTTGGAAGCGGCCTCGGCGGAATCCACCGCCTTCTTGGCGTCAGCCGGCTTGACCTGGGCATAGGTAAGATTGACTGAGGCAAGCAATGCCAATGCGATAAAAATACGTTTCATAACAATAGGTATTAGTTAATTATTATCTTCAACATTGCCGGAATCCGAGGTTCCGGAAACCTCTGCAGAAGCCTCTCCTTCCGGAAGAGCTTCCTCCTCTCCCCTGGCGACAACGGAAACGGATGCGATGGAGTCGTTGTCCTTGATATTGATCAGCTTGACTCCCTGGGTGTTCCTTCCGGCCTGCTTGATGTCGGAAACAGCCATCCTGATGATGAGACCGGACTTGGTGATGATCAGGAGATCATTGTCCTCGGTCACATTCTTCATCGCCACGAGCACGCCGGTCTTGTCAGTAATGTTCATTGTCCTGACACCCTTGCTGCCTCGGCTGGTCTTGCGGTATTCCTCGAAGTCAGTCCTCTTTCCGAGACCCTTCTCGCCGATGACGAGCAGAGTGTGGAGAGAAGCATCCTCATTCTCAGGCTCATAGCATACCATTCCTATCGCCTCGTCCCCTTCATCAAGATTGATGCCACGCACTCCGGTAGCCGTTCTGCCGAGAGGTCTTGCATCCACCTCGTCGAAGCGTACGCAGCGTCCGCCGCGGCTTGCGATGAGTACCTGGGACTTGCCGTCGGTGAGAATGGCGTCGAGGAGCTCGTCGCCCTCCCTCACATTGACTGCATTCACGCCCTTGAGACGCGGCCTTGAGTAGGCCTCGAGGGATGTTTTCTTGATGATGCCCTGCTTCGTGGCAAGAATGATATAATGAGAGTTCACATACTCCTCGTCATTGAGCTTAGGCACATTTATGATAGCCTTGATCTTGTCGTCCGGAATGCTGAGCACATTCTGGATGGCACGGCCCTTGGATGAGCGAGGGCACTCCGGAACCTGGTAAACCTTCAGCCAGAAGCATCTTCCGCTCTCGGTGAAGAAGAGCATGGTGCTGTGCATGTTGGCCACGTAGAGATGTTCGATGAAGTCCTCATCCCTCGTGGCGCTTCCCTTCATGCCCACACCGCCGCGGTTCTGCGTGCGGTACTCGGCGAGAGGTGTGCGCTTGATATAGCCGAAATGGGAAATGGTGATTACCGCGTCGTCGTCGGCGTAGAAGTCTTCCGGATTGAACTCGTCGGCATTAGGCACGATTTCGGACCTCCTCTTGTCGCCATACTTTGCCTTGAGTTCCATAGTCTCGTTCTTGATGATCTCCATCTGCTTTTCGGTGCTGGCGAGCACATCCTCGCAGTATGCGATGAACTTGGCGAGCTCGTCGTACTCGGCCTGGAGTTTCTCCCTTTCGAGTCCAGTCAGCTGTCTGATCTTCATCTCGACGATGGCGGTGGCCTGCAGGTCGGAGAAGCCGAACTCCTCGATGAGACGTCCCTTGGCCTCGTCCACGCTCCTGGAAGAGCGGACAATCTCTATTATCCTGTCTATCACGTCAATCGCCTTGATGAGGCCTTCGAGGATATGAGCCCTCTTCCTGGCCTTCTCAAGCTCGAATCTCGTCCTGCGGACAATGACATCGTGACGGAAATCCACGAAAACCCTGATGATGTCCTTCAGGCTCATGGTCCGCGGACGTCCCCCTACCAGGGCCACATTGTTGATGGCGAAGCTTGACTGGAGCGGAGTGTATTTGTAGAGGGTGTTGAGAACCACATTGGAGTTCGAGCCCTGCTTCACCCTGAATATCACCCTGACACCCTCGCGGGAAGTCTCGTCATTCATATAGGTGATGCCCTCGATCTTCTTCTCATCGACCATCTGGCCGATCTTCTCGAGCATCTCCTTCTTGTTCACCATATATGGAATCTCCGACACCACAATGGTCTCGCGGCCGTTAGGCTCCACCTCTATGTCGGCCTTCGCCCTGATGACGACCCTTCCGCGGCCTGTCTCATATGCGTCCTTGATGCCCTGGATGCCCTGGATGATGCCTCCGGTCGGGAAATCAGGACCCTTGACATACTGCATCAGGCCTTCGGTGTCAATATCCGGATTGTCAATGTAGGCGCAGATCGCATCGCAGCACTCCCCGAGATTGTGAGGAGCCATGTTCGTCGCCATTCCGACGGCGATACCGGCTGATCCGTTCAGAAGGAGAAGCGGAAGCTTGGTCGGCACAACCACCGGCTCCTCGAGGGAGTCGTCGAAGTTAGGCTGGAAATCCACCGTATCCTTGTCCATGTCGCCGAGAACGTCGGCAGCAATCTTTTCAAGCTTGGCCTCGGTATATCGCATGGCAGCGACAGGGTCGCCGTCCATTGAACCGAAGTTTCCCTGTCCGAACACCAGAGGATATCTCTGGTTCCAGTTCTGGGCGAGACGCGCCATTGCGTCATACACGCTGGAGTCACCGTGAGGATGGAATTTTCCGAGAACCTCACCGACAATCCTGGCCGATTTCTTGGTCTGGCCGGAAAAGTCGAGACCCAATTCCTTCATACCGTAGAGAACCCTTCTCTGCACAGGTTTCAAACCATCCCTCGCATCAGGAAGCGCCCTCGACACGATGACGGACATCGAATAGTCGATATACGCCGAACGCATCTCCTGGTCAATATTCACCTCTTCAATGATGCCTTTCGGCCCTGTCGGCTCTTCCTGCGCGATATCATTCCTGTTATCTTCCATATCGTAAATCTAAAATTTTCATTATGCCATAAGCATACAAATTTAAGAATTTTTTGGCAGTTGACAAAATATCGGCCGCCAAATTCATTCTTTTTACCTACATTTGCATCAGCATTGACGGCGGCCCCGATGTGCGGACCGGCCGCTGCGGGACAATGCGGAGCAAGCAGTTTCCTAACGCTGCCGGATTCCGCAAACAGCGCAGGAGGAAAACAATTATGGAAATCAGAATATCGGAGGAACTCAACAGCATCATCAACTACGCCCGCGAGGAGGCGATGAGGACAGGCAGCTACGGCATCGGGCCGGACCACCTTTTCCTCGGCATCATCAGGCACGGTGACAACCCGGCCTGCACGACCCTCAGGGGGCTGGGAGCGGACCTCGACTCGATGAAGGCCTTCATCGACAGCAGAATCTTCACCAACGAGCAGATACCCTATTCCGAACTGGAGAACATCACATTCTCGCGCAGTTCGCAGAACGTTCTGAACATTACCGTGCTCGAAGCCGGCAGGATGAAGTGCAAGGAAGCCCTGACGCAGCATCTGCTGCTTGCATTGTGCAGAGCCACAGGAAGTTATGGCCAGGCATACCTGCGCAATATCGGAGTTGACTATGGCCGGGTTCTCTCCTATATGGACAAGAACGGACTCCTTCCGAGGGGCGGCGACACGAGCGACGACGGAGAGGACATGCAGGAGAGTTCAGAGGAGACACATAAGGAAAAGGGAGCAGACATAACCGAGTTCGGAACAGACCTGACCAAGGCTGCTGCCGAGGGGAAGCTGGATCCGGTCGTCGGCAGGGACAATGAGATATCCAGGGTAATCGAGATTCTCGGACGGCGGAAGAAGAACAATCCAATGCTCATAGGTGAGCCGGGAGTCGGCAAGTCGGCAATCGTGGAAGGCATCGCCCTCAAGATTGCTGACGGTTCGATATCCCCGGTGCTGGCAAAAAAACGCATCATCTCCCTTGACATCGCTTCCGTGGTGGCCGGAACCAAGTACCGCGGAGATTTTGAGAAGAGGGTGAAGGACATCATAAAGACAGTCAGCGCAGACCCGAACATCATACTTTTCATAGATGAGTTCCATACAATCGTGGGCGCAGGTGGCGGCCAGGGCAGCCTGGATGCCGCAAATATGCTCAAACCCGCTCTGGCAAGGGGAGAAATCCAGTGCATCGGCGCAACCACGATGGATGAGTTCACCAAAATCGTGGAAAAGGACGGAGCCCTGGACAGGAGATTCCAGAAAATCGTGGTGGAGGCGGCAGATGTGAAGCAGTCAATCCGCATTCTCTCCAGTCTCAAGGAAAATTATGAGGCCTTCCACAAGGTAAGCTACACAGACGAGGCAATCGAGGCCTGTGTCAGGCTGACAGACAGATACATAGCCGACAAATCCCTTCCCGACAAGGCCATTGACGCCATGGACGAGGCCGGCTCCATGGTACGCCTGAGACAGTCCGGAAGCATAGTCACTGACGAAGACATAGCCACCGTGGTCTCCAAGATCACCGGTATCCCGGTCAACAAGGTGGCGGAGTCCGAAGGCAACAGGATAATGAAGATGAAATCCAGGCTGAAGGAATGCATAATCGGGCAGGACGAGGCCATCGACACGATTGCCGGCGCGATCCAGCGGAACAGGGCCGGGCTGAAAGACCCGAGCAGGCCGATAGGCTCCTTCCTGTTCTTCGGCCCTACAGGCGTGGGCAAGACTGAACTCGCCAAGCGTCTGGCCGAGTATCTCTTTGATTCCGAGGACAATATGGTCCGCATCGACATGAGCGAATATATGGAGAAATTCACAGTTTCAAGGCTGATCGGAGCGCCTCCGGGATATGTGGGCTACGAGGAAGGCGGACAGCTGAGCGAGAGGGTGAGGAGGAAGCCTTACTGCGTCGTTCTTCTTGACGAAATCGAGAAGGCGCATCCGGACATCTTCAATCTGCTGCTCCAGGTGCTTGACGACGGCAGGCTCACCGACAGCGAGGGCCGCACCGTGGACTTCAAGAATACCATCGTGATCATGACCTCCAATGTGGGCAGCCGGGACATAGCCGAATACGGAAGCGGTATCGGATTCTCGACCTCAGGAAGGAATATGCTGATGGACAGGCAGATGGTACTCGAAAAGGCGGTAAAGAAGGCATTTCCTCCGGAGTTCATCAACAGGGTGGACGAGAAGATTTTCTTCAGGCCGCTGGGCAAGGAGGAGATAGCCAGAATAATAGATATCGAGCTCAAGGGTCTGAAAGCAAGGGCCGAAGAGGCAGGATACAGGCTGAATGTCACACCTTCGGCGAGGAAGTTTGTAGCCGAAGCCGGATTCGACCCGAATTACGGAGCCAGGCCGCTCAAGCGCGCGGTGATGAAGTACATCGAGGATCCGGTATCCGAATTCATCATTGCCGACAGGGTTCTGAACCGGAGAAAGAAGTCTGAAAATGGCCTCCGCCAGCTCAGAATCGGGCTGAACCGGGAAAAGGACATGACCGTGGTCACGCTCAGCCCCGCAATGCAGGAAGAGCCTATGCTGTCTTGACAATGCTGATGTCCTGAAGCTCAAGACCGAGGTCTTTGACCATATCAGCCATCTCACGGTAAGTATCGTCAGATGAGAAGATGCTGCCGATAAGTTCGAGATTGAAGTCAACGCTGTTCATAATTCATTGTTTTTAATGTTCTTGTGCAAAGATAGGCTGGGATTGTGCCAAACCGTTGCACATGTAAATATTTTTCCAAAAAAATGACAAAACTTGCAATATTCGACCTTGACGGCACCCTGCTGGACACGGTGAAAGACCTCGGCAGCGCCACCAACTACGCCCTGAGGGAATGCGGATTCCCGGAAAGGCCCGTCAAAGACTATTACACGCTGTGCGGACGCGGAATCTACAATCTGTTCCGCGGGGCTGTTCCTGAAGGCAGGGCTGACGAAGATACGGTAAAGAAAATGGCATCCCTCTTTCTCCCCTTCTACGACTGCCACAAATGCGACATGACCCTTCCATACCCGGGAATACCGGAAATGCTGAGGAAGATTGCCGCAGCCGGCGTTGTTCCCGCAGTGGCATCCAACAAATACCAGGACGGGGCTGAAAAACTTGTCAGACATTTCTTCGGCGACATTGACTTCATCAGGATCCTGGGGCAGAGAGAGGGGCAGCCCATAAAGCCGGACCCGGCCATCGTACATCAGATCATGGCGATGATTCCCGGAATCACATCGGACGAAGTGGTGTATGTGGGTGATTCAGATGTAGATATGCAGACCGGAGCCAATGCCGGGGTACGGACCGTGGGCGTAACCTGGGGCTTCAGGTCAAGGGCCGAACTTGAGGCCGGGAAGCCGTGGAAGATTGCCGACACGGCGGAAGAACTCGGCAATCTGATATGCCTGTGAGCATGTCCTCAACGTCGTGAAAAGCGATTAATTCGACTTCAATGACAAATCAGAACAAATAAATTTGTAAATTAGCACGTCAAGTGCGCCGCGCGGTGCGGTGCGGAATAATGGTTAAAACGTTACAGATATGAGAATACCGGAATCGGAACTGATCATCAATGATGACGGATCAGCTTTCCACATACATCTCAAGCCTGAAGAACTTGCCGACAAGGTCATATTGGTCGGCGATCCCGGAAGAGTGGACATGGTAGGCGAATTTCTTGAGGAAAAGGAGTTCCGCCACGCCTCAAGGGAATTCGTGTCAATCACCGGAAAGTACAGGGGGAGCCGCATCACAGTGCTTTCCACAGGCATAGGAACCGACAACATCGACATTGTGCTCACCGAGCTCGACTCGCTGGCCAATGTGGATTTCAAGACAAGGGAGGTCAGACCCGACCACAGGCGTCTCACCATACTCAGGATAGGAACAACCGGAGCCATCCAGCCCGACATTCCTCTCGGCTCATTCATATTCTCTGAGGTTTCGGTCGGCTGCGACGGACTGCTGAACTGGTATGCCGACATTGACAAGGTCAACATCCCTGAGATGGAAGAGGCCTTCAAGAAGCATACTCACTGGGACAGCAGACTTTCATCTCCATATTTCGTAAAGGCGGGACAGAGGCTCATTGACGCATTCAGGGATTGCACCGTAAAGGGCGTGACCATTTCCGCACAGGGTTTCTACGGCCCTCAGGGAAGGGTTGTCAGACTTCCGCTTGCAATGCCTGACATGCTTGAGACCTTCGAGTCATTCAGGTTCGGAGAATACCGCATCACCAACTTCGAAATGGAAAGTTCGGCGGTGGCAGGACTCGCCGCCCATCTCGGTCACGAGGCGGGTACAGTATGCTGCGCCATTGCCAACAGATATCTGAAGGACAGCAACACAAACTACAAGCCGAGGGTGAGACAGCTTGTGGAGCTCGCCCTCGGCAAGATGGCTGAATTGTAACAGACCCTAATTGTAGAGTTCTTTCCGAGAAGCCACGGCCTTGATCGCCGGAACGTCGGGATCGTCCACCAGGACATCGGCGTTCCGGCGGATTTTTCTGGTGACATTGGTTTCGAGGAAACGGAGCTGGTCAGGCAGGGTGTAATACATGTTGTCGGCGATGTCGTGTCCGTGACCCTCGTAGCGGATGATATTGTACTCATAGCCGAACTTCCTGAGCCTCTCGACAATCTTGGAGGAGCCGAAAAAGCCGAGCCTGAATATCTTTATCTGCTTGTAATCCACCACTTTGTCAGCAGTGCCGTGCATCAGGAGCTGAGGGCATGGAGCCTCCTTGTAGGCAACCTTTCCGTGTGTGGAATATATGGCCCCGGAGAATGAAATCACTCCTGCATAATGAAATCCTTCAGGCAGCACGGATGTAATGTCGGTAAAATCATTGCAGAGTTCATATTCGGACTGAAGGGCAATGATGGCGCCTGCGGAAGAACCGGAAACCACGAGATTGTCAGGATCCACGCCGAAGACACCTGCATTTTCAATGATATATGCGGTAGCTGCAAAAACATCCTCAACGCCTATCTCAATGGCCTTTCTCGTGGCGGTTATCATCTTGAGACCCCCGGTGTCCTGGCCCTTGAGACCAAGCCTGTAGTCAACGGAGAAGACCGGATAGCCCTCATCGTTCAGAACCTTGATCCACTGGCGGTAATGGGACCTGTCGCGCTGTCCTCCGATGAATCCGCCGCCAAACACGAAGATCACAGCCGGCTTGGCATGTCCGTCTATCTCCCTGACACTGCTGTCGGCTGCCGGGTAGAAATCCAGGAACAGGTCGCAGGTATCCCTGGAAGCGAACTTGCAGGTCATTGACGGATAAGCATATGGGGCATCCGGAGCTGTGAACCTGTTAGGCTCCGGAGTATCCTCTGCAGAAAAGCAGAGGAAAACTGTAGTGAAAACGGCCGCCAGGGCCAGAATTGTCTTTTTCATATATGAACGGATTTGGATTATTGCTCTTTCTGGAGAAGCCTTCTGACAGGCTTGTACCTGATGAAGAATCTTGAGGCTACTACCCTGACCACAGTATAGGCAGGTATGGCCACAAGCATACCGAGAATGCCGGCAGAGTTTCCTGCGACAAGCAGGACTATGAATATTTCAAGAGGGCTGGCCTTGATGCTGGCCGAATAAATCAGAGGCTGATAAAGGAAATTGTCGATCAGCTGAGTCACGACAAAGACCAGGACTGTGACAAGGATGAAGCCCCAGAAGCTGGTTGAGGCTGCGCCGGCGCTGAACTTGAGGATAACTGCGAGAATGGTTCCGATGACACCTCCCACAAGTGGTCCCACATAAGGTATGACGTTCAACATGCCGGTAATGAAAGCGATGCCGACAGCGGAGGAGAAGCCTATGCCGGTCAAGGACCAGAGACCCAGCAGATTAAGGAGGGCAACACCGAGGACCTCTATCAGCAGGCCGGTGAAATATCTTGAGAGGAGATACTCTATGTCGGAAATTGCCTCTATGACGCGGCTCTCCATGTCATCAGGCACAAAGGCCGATACGATCCTGCCGAAAAGGGACGAGTCCTTGATGAAGAAGAAGGATATGAAGACGACAGAGAAAAGTCCCACCCCGATGGAAACCAGAAATGAGGCCACGTGCTCCACGGCCGACGAGATCGAAGACGTATTAAGCATCTTGGCAAGAAACTTGCCCACCACGGCCTCGATTCGGAAATCAGGCCCCAGATTGCTGAAATGTTCAATCATCCAGGAATTTATGTCGGCCACGAAAATCTTGAAGGAATCTACGGGAAGAGAATAGTCCGACTTGGCAAGGTTGTCAAATATGTTCCTGACTATGTTCGAAGCCACAGGTATGATCTGGGTGACGATGAACAGGAAGACCGGCATCACAATCAGCAGCGAGCAGACGGCGCAGAATGCCGCCGGAAGAGGTTTCTTCCTTATTCTCAACCGTCCCAGAAAGGTCATCACGGGTTTGCAGAGCAAAGACACGACCGCCGCCAGGATGACATATACAAGCACATTTCTCAGATACCAGCACAATGCCAGGACAACGGTCAAGGAGGCCGCATAAATCAGATATCTCGCAAGTCTGTCAACATTTCTTTCCTTTTCCATAGCAGAAACTTTCGGACAAAATATGTCCCGCATCCGTCAAAGTTAGTTTTTTAATGGTTAATTTCCTATTTTTGCACTCCCAAAACAAAAAAACATTATGTGGCAGAGAGTACAGACATTATACCTCGCAATCTCAACAATCCTGATTGCTGTGATGGTTTTCGGCGTCAAGGCAACGCTTCCGGCTCCGGAAGGCATTGAGCCCGAGAGATTCAAGTATTTCACATACATACCTTACGCAATCCTTTCCATCCTCATTCTCGCATTGGACATCCTTGCGCTCACGACATACAGGCACAGGATATTCCAGATGAGGACGGCATTGCTCTCCTCCATCATCACCATTGCATTCCAGATCTGGCTCGCCGTGGATTTCTTCTCCAATATGGGGAACCCTCTCGTATATAAGATTTCAATGGTGTTCCCTACCATATCAGTCATTCTGAACGCATTGGCCATCAGGGGAATACTTGCGGACGAGCTCCTGGTCGAGAGCACCTACAGACTCCGCGAATCCCGTAAAAACAAGAGAAGAAGGAAATAATCAATTTTCCCTCTTCTCTCTCTTGTCAAGGATGCCCAGAACGTTCTCGGCATATGTCCTGGTGATGGAAATCGGCGGGATGAGGTCATTGTCGAGATCCATCTCATATCCGTCCTTCTCCTTCCTGAGAACCTTCACCTTGTCCATATTGACAATGTATTTCCTGTGACATCTTACAAGGCTGCTCCCCTTGAAACTCTCCTCCACCGTCTTCAGACGGCATCTCAGCATATATTTCTTGAGTTCTCCCTTGCTGTCGGTGTACCACACCATTATATAGTTGTCATCCGACTCGATGTAGTAGAGACTGGAAAGGCGGAGAGAAAGCTTGAGCACCCCGCTGTTGTCGAACAATGTGATTTTCTGCTCGTCGGCCGGCATGACAGGCTCGTCAGACACCACATTGGCATAGTTCATCAGGCGGATGGTATTGTTCTTGTCAATGATGGCGAAATACATCCCCGCTATGATATAAGGTATGATCAGGGAAATGAAGCAATATACGAATGCATTCAGGAAAATCCTTGACACCGAATTGTTCTCAAGAGTTATTATGCCGTATTCGTCTCCCTTCAGAGAGAAAACGGTATAAAGCATGCATATCACGACTACCTCTGCCAGATCCCAGAGGACATATTGCAGATAGCTCATTTCCAGGGACCTGGTGGCGTACATCATCCTCTTGCTCAGGATGATGATGAGGAGCCCTATCGCAAAGAAGATAGCGGTGTACATGAAAGCCGTGGAAGGTCCAAGCTCGAACCACACATTGTGGGAGAACGGTATGCTCACGAGCATGAATACCAAGGAAAAGAAAGCCGTGAAGGTGACGGTGGCTATCAGCTGATATTTCTGCCTGAAATAATCCGGTATCTTGAATCTGTCTGACATTTTCCTTTTCTTTAACTATGCAAATATAGTATTTTTTCGTCACATCCCGACAAATGCCGGAAGGTTCAGACAGCGAATTCGCCACTAATCGGTCTAACTCGCCAAATTAATCTTGAAAAAGGTTCTATTCGCCACATAAATTTTAAAATTATAATAATATGCGGTATATTTGCGACAAAATTAACAAAAAAAACGACGAAAATATAAATGAGACTGATAGGAACAGGAAGCGCTATACCGGAGAAAGTCGTTACAAATGCGATGCTTTCCGAGTTCTTGGACACTTCTGATGAGTGGATTGTCCCCAGGACCGGCATAAGAAGCCGGCACGTAATCACTGACGAAAATGTGGAGGACCTCGGGGCCAGGGCCTGCCTCAACGCATTGGACATGGCCGGCCTGAAACCTGAGGATATCGACTACTTCATCTGCTCGAACGTTGTCAACGAGTACATCACCCCGAGCCTGAGCTGCGTCATCGCCGAAAAGATCGGCCTCACCTGCCCGTGCATCGACATCAACTGCGCCTGCCCGGGCTTCCTGTATGCAATGGATATCGCCGAGACGCACTTCCTCGCCGGCAAGGTGAAGAACGTGCTCATAGTCAGCGCAGAGGAACCCACCAGAATGACAGACTGGACTGACAGGTCCACCTGCGTGCTCTTCGGGGACGGAGCCGGAGCAGCAGTTTTCACTGAAGGTGACAATCTCAAGGGCATCAGACTCCATTCCCAGCCGGATTCCTCAAAAATCTGGCAGAAGAGGACATTGATGCCGACCCCCTATATAACGAAACAGGAAGAGGACGTTCCGCTCCAGATGAGGGGCAAGGAAGTGTTCAAATTCGCCGTAGGAGCATCCACCACCGAGGTAGAGGCACTCCTGAAGGAAATCGGGATGAGCAAGTCGGATGTAAGTTTCTATATGGTACATCAGGCAAATCTCCGCATAATCGACGCCATCAAGAAATATCTTGACGAGCCGGACGAAAAGTTCCCTGTAAACATCCAGGACCACGGAAACTCGTCTTCCGCATCCTGCGCCATCCTTCTGGACGAATGCAACAGGAAGGGCATGTTCAAGCCGGGTGACATACTGGTGTTCAGCGCATTCGGAGCCGGTCTCCTGTCCGCTGCCGCCGTACTCGAATGGTAATCAAATTTTTATTAACTTTGCAACTGTATTAAAACCCGAATATTATGATTAAAAGTCCAATTTGCGACATTCTCGGCATCAAATACCCTCTGTTTCAGGGCGGTATGGCCTGGATTGCAGATGCCAGACTGGCCGCTGCGGTATCCAACGCAGGCGGTCTCGGCCTTATTTCATCAATCAACTACGGTACAGAAGCCGTAAGGCAGGAAATACGCAAATGCCGCGAGCTCACCGACAAGCCGTTCGGAGTGAACATCATGCTTGCCGCCCCTAACGCAGCCGAGGTCGCTGACATGGTAATTGAGGAAGGTGTGAAGATTCTCACCACCGGTGCAGGATCACCTTCAGCATATATGGAGAAGTGGAAGGCTGCCGGGATCAAGGTTATTCCTGTAGTGGCCTCAGTAGCATACGCATTGAAAATGCAGGAACTCGGGGCGACAGCCGTTGTTGCAGAAGGCGCCGAGTCCGGTGGACACGTTGGCGACAACCACACCATGGCCCTCGTGCCTCAGGTCATTGACGCACTCGACATTCCTGTCCTCGCAGCCGGTGGAATCTTCGATGGAAGAGGAGCTGCCGCTGCCTTCATGATGGGAGCAGTGGGAGTGCAGGTCGGCACCCGTTTCCTCGTGGCTGACGAATGTCTCGTTCACCCGAACTACAAGGAGAAACTCATCAAGGCTTCCGATGTCAGCACCATGGTGACCGGAAAATCCTTCGGAGATGCAGTTCGCTGCCTCAAGAACCCGTTCTCCAAGAAATTCTTCAAGATGGAATACGACCCTGCAGTCTCAAAGGAGGAAGTGCTCGAGTTCGGAAAGGGCTCTCTCCGCAAAGCTGTATTCGACGGAGACAATATGGGAAGCTATCTCGCAGGCGAGGTAGCCGGCATGATCAAGAAGACTGAGAGCGCCGAAGCTATTGTAAAAGACATAATGGAAGGTGCCGAGAAACTTCTCAGAAACGCTCCGTCGCTTCTGGCATAGGCACAATGGCGCAAGGAGCGGTGACGTCCCTCCGCGCCTTTTTAATGATAACTGATAAAACTTATGGCAAAAAGAGTAGTAGTAACCGGAATGGGTATCATCTCCCCTATCGGAAATGATATCGAAACTTACTGGAACAATCTTGTGAACGGTGTCTGCGGCATCGATTTCATTACAAACTTCCCTACAGAGGATCTGCCCGTGAAAATTGCCGGCAAGGTAAAGGACTTCAAGCCGGAGGATTACGGCATGGACAAGCCTTTCACCAGGAAGCAGGACCTCTTCACCCAGTACGGCGTGGCCGCCGCCTATCAGGCAATGCAGCAGGCCGGTCTCAAGACTGAAGGTGAGGACAGCAACATCGACCCGTTCAGGCTCGGCGTCTATGTAGGCTCCGGCATCGGCGGATTCGAAATCCAGTACAGGGAAACCGCCAAGATGATCGAGGACCCTTCAGGCAAATGGGTATCGCCTCTCTTCATCCCGACGATGATTTCCAACATCGCCGCAGGCCACATCGCCATCAAGCATCACGCCAATGGCCCGACAATCGACGTGGTTACCGCCTGTGCGACATCGACAAACAATATCGGAGAGGCCTACAGGGCCATCAAGCACGGCTATGCCGATGCCATCATTGCAGGTGGTGCCGAGAATGCCACTATTCCTCTCGGACTTGCAGGCTTCGCCAATGCCAAGGCTCTTTCCCGCGCCGAGAACCCTAAGTACGCATCTCTGCCTTTCAATGCCAACAGGGGCGGATTCGTGATGGGAGACGGAGCCGGAATGATTGTCCTCGAGGAATATGAGCACGCAAAGGCCCGCGGAGCAAAGATTTACGGCGAAATGGTGGGCTACGGCAATACCTGCGACGCATACCACTCCACTGCACCGAGGCCAGACGGAACTACCCAGGCAAAGTGTATCGAACTCGCCCTCACCGAGGCCGGATTTGACAAGGAGAAGGATGTTCTCTACATCAATGCCCACGGAACAGGAACCAAGCTCAATGATGCCGCCGAGACAATGGCATACAAGCTCGCTCTCGGTGACTACGCATACAAGGCACACATCGACTCCATCAAGTCCATGACAGGCCACATGCTCGGAGCGGCCGGCGCAGCCGAGGCAATCGCCACCATCCTTGCCCTCAGGAACGGAATCGTTCCTCCGACCATCAACCTTGACACTCCTGATCCTGAATGCGATCTCGACTACACCCCTAACAAGGCTGTGAAGGCCGACCTCACAATCGGAATTTCAGACTCACTCGGCTTCGGCGGACACGATGCCTGCGTGGCATTCAGAAAATATACGGAATAACCGGGTTTCCGGCATTCATGTAAAGACAACTAAAACCTGCATACAATGAACAAGGAAGACATTAAACAGTTCCTGCCTCACAGGGAGCCGATGCTCCTTGTCGACGAGGCCGAGATCGACGAGAATGGTGTTGCCCACTGCAAATACACCATCAAGGAAGATGAATTCTTCACCAGAGGACATTTTCCCGGCAACCCTATAGTACCTGGAGTAATCCAGTGTGAAATCATGGCACAGAGCTGCGCCATAATGGTGAAGGACGACATCCCCGGCAACCTCACCCTCTATGCGGGAATCGACAAGGTCCGTTTCAAGAACCCTGTAAAGCCCGGAGACGTCTGCGAAATCACGGCAAAGCTCAATGAGAAGAAGGGTCCTCTGTATTTCTGCTCTGCAAAACTTGAGGTCGGGGGCAAGCTCTGCTGCAAGGGAGAGCTGACGTTCGCCCTCATTCCGAAAGAGCAGAACTGACAAGTTGTCTGAGACCGCAAAGGTATTGTTTTTGCAGTTAAAATAGTTAAATTTGCAATACTCAATTTTAATTATTTTAAAATACAAAGATCATGAAAAAGAAATTCAGATGTCTTGTCTGCGGATATGTATATGAAGGTGAGAACCCGCCTGCAGAATGTCCGGTATGTCACGCAAAGGCTGACAAATTCGCTGAACTCAAGGAAGAAGGCCCTAAGAGCTGGGCCTGCGAGCATGTCATCGGTGTTGCCAAGGACTGCGACAAGGAGGTTCACGAAGGACTTGAGGCTCACTTCAACGGCGAGTGCTGCGAGGTGGGAATGTATCTTGCGATGAGCCGCCAGGCAGACCGCGAGGGCTATCCTGAGATCGCCGAGGCTTTCAAGAGATATGCTTTCGAAGAGGCTGAGCACGCTTCCAAGTTCGCTGAACTTCTCGGTGATGTAGTATGGGATACCAAGACCAATCTCGAGAAGAGAATCGAGGCTGAGGCCGGAGCATGCGAGGGCAAGCTTGCAATCGCAAAGAGGGCAAAGGAACTCAACTACGACGCTGTTCACGACACCGTACACGAGATGGCAAAGGATGAGGCCCGTCACGGCGCCGGATTCCAGGGTCTCTACAACAGATACTTCAAGAAGTAGAAATCTCCGGCAAGGCCGGAAGAGACTCATCGATAAAAGACAGGGTTTGCGACCGCATTCCCTGTCTTTTATCTGTTTCCGTACATTGAATCGTAGTACTTCATATAGTCGCCGGACGTGACACCGTCCAGCCAGTCCTGATTGTCAAGGTACCACCTGACGGTTCTCCCGATGCCTTCCTCGAACTGCAGAGAGGGCTCCCAGCCGAGTTCCTTCCTGATCCTGGAAGAATCTATGGCATATCTGGCATCGTGACCAGGCCTGTCGGTCACATATGTTATCAGATTCATGTCCTCGTCTTCAGCCCTGCCGAGAAGCCTGTCAACGGTACGGACAAGTATTTTTATGAGGTCAATGTTCTTCCATTCGTTGCAACCCCCGATATTGTAGGTTTCGCCGGCTTTCCCATTGTGGAAAACCAGGTCTATCGCCCTTGCGTGGTCCTCGACATAAAGCCAGTCCCTGACATTCTCCCCCGCCCCATAGACAGGGAGAGGTCTTCTGTGCCTTATATTATTGATAAACAGAGGAATAAGCTTCTCAGGGAACTGGTACGGGCCATAATTGTTGGAACAGTTGGTCACCACTGCAGGCATGCCGTAGGTATCGTGGAAAGCCCTGACAAAATGGTCGGAAGATGCCTTTGAAGCACTGTAAGGTGAATGCGGAAGGTATTTTCCGGACTCAGTGAAGAAATCGTCGCCGTAGCACTTATGCCCCGCACTTGAAGCCTCAGTGGTAAAAGGCGGGTCAATGCCTTCGGGATGAGTCATTTCCAGACTACCGTAGACCTCATCGGTGGAAATGTGATAGAAAAGGCAGCCGTTGCCGTACGGATTCCAGCCTGAAGGGGCCCAATGCCGCCTCGCCGCCTCCAGCAATGTGAGAGTACCCAGCACATTGGTCCTTGCGAAAGTGAACGGGTCGGCAATCGACCTGTCCACGTGCGATTCGGCAGCTAGATGTATGATGCCGTCCACCCTCTCCTCTTCCAGGAGGGAGGAAATGCCGTTGAAATCGCAGATGTCCATCTTCACGAAACGATAGTTCGGCCTGTCCGAGACATCATTAAGGTTGGCGAGATTCCCGGCGTATGTCAATTTGTCGACATTGACAATCCTGCAATCAGGATACTTGCCGACAAAAAGCCTGACCACGTGCGAGCCGATGAAGCCTGCCCCGCCGGTTATGAGGATGGTACGTCCCATTGTCAATACAGATTAGCATTGTAATCGAAAAGCCACTCCGCATCCCTGAGCCTGGAATGGCATCTGTCCTTTTCGGAAAGTATGACATCCGATGGTGCTGTCTTCCAGTCAATTCCCAGATCAGGGTCATCCCATGCGAGAGCCCCCTCGGACTCCGGAGAATAGTAATTGTCGCATTTGTACTGGAATACCACGGACTCAGTCAGCACGCTGAAACCATGGGCGAAACCCCGGGGAATGAATACCTGACGGTGATTCTCTCCGGAAAGTTCCACGGCAACGTGCCTGCCGAATGTCGGAGAGCCTCTTCTTATGTCCACAGCCACATCAAGAACCGCCCCGCTGATCACTCTGACAAGCTTGCTCTGGGCGAATGGAGGTTTCTGGAAATGAAGCCCCCTGACAACGCCCCGGGACGAGCGGCTCTCATTGTCCTGGACGAATCTGACCCGGCGGACCGCCTCATCGAACTCCCTCTGCGAGAATGACTCGAAGAAATAGCCTCTGGCATCATTGAACAGTTTCGGTTCAATGATCACGACGCCCTCTATGCCAGTCTTTATGAAGTTCATATGAAGTCATCATTTTCAGCAAGCCTGAGAAGATACTGACCGTACTGGTTCCTTGCCATCGGGGCGGCAAGCTCCCTCAGTTTCTCGCGGTCAATCCAGCCCATCTCATAGGCAATGCCCTCGAGGCAGGCGATTTTCAGGCCCTGTCTCTTCTCCAGCACTTCGATATAGGTGGAAGCCTCGCTCAGGGAATCGTGGGTACCGGTATCGAGCCAGGCGAATCCCCTGCCGAGAGTCTCCACGCGGAGTTCCCCGTCCTCGAGGAAACGCTGGTTCACCGAGGTGATTTCATACTCGCCGCGGGCTGACTTCTTCACGCCACTGGCCACCTCCACCACCTTGTTGGGATAGAAGTAGAGGCCGACTACAGCGTAGTTGGACTTGGGCGCAGCGGGTTTCTCCTCTATGCTCAGGCATCTTCCCTCACTGTCAAACTCGGCGACCCCATAGCGTCCGGGATCACTGACCCAATATCCGAAAATGGTGGCGATACCCTCATTCTCAACGCTTGACACGGCATTCTTCAGCATTGACCTGAAACCGGAACCGTGAAAAATATTGTCTCCGAGCACGAGACAGACGGAATCATCCCCGATGAAATCGGCTCCGATGGTGAAAGCCTGGGCAAGACCGTCAGGAGACGGCTGCTCTGCATATTCGAAGCGGACTCCGATATCGGAGCCATCCCCGAGCAGACGCCTGAAGCCCGGCAAATCGTGAGGCGTGGAGATAACGAGTATCTCCCTGATCCCGGCAAGCATCAGCACTGAGATAGGGTAATATATCATCGGCTTGTCAAAGACAGGGAGAAGCTGCTTGCTGACCCCTTTGGTTATGGGATACAGCCGCGTCCCGCTTCCACCGGCGAGAACGATTCCTTTCATATTGCCGGAAAAACTAGAGGATTGTCTTCAGATACTCCGTCACATTCTTTTCAATCCCCTCCGCAGTATATTCGCGGCGGACGAACGGAGTGCCCGTAATCTTCTCGTAGAGTTCGATGTATCTGGCGGTTATGCCCTCCACCACCTCCGGTGTCATCTCCGGAACCTTCTGTCCGTCAAGGCCCTGGAAGCCATTGGCCATGAGCCATTCGCGGACGAACTCCTTGGAGAGCTGCTTCTGCTTCTCGCCCTTCCTCAGCCTCTCCTCATAGCCCTCGGCATAGTAGTAGCGGGAAGAATCCGGAGTGTGGACCTCGTCCATCAGCATGATCTGCCCGTCCCTCTTTCCGAACTCATATTTGGTATCGACGAGAATGAGGCCCATCTTTGCGGCGATTTCCTGACCGCGCTTGAAGATGGCCCGGGTATATTCCTCAATCTTTATGTAATCCTCCTCCGGAACAAGGCCTGAGGCGATGATTTCCTCCCTGGTGATATCCTCGTCGTGGCCCTCGGAGGCCTTTGCGGAAGGAGTGATGATAGGCTCAGGGAAATGCTGTCCCTCGACCATTCCGTCAGGGAGCTCAACTCCGCAGAGGGTTCTCTTTCCAGCCTGGTATTCACGCCATGAGTGACCTGCCAGACAGCCCCTTATGACCATCTCCACCTTGAAAGGCTCGCATTTGTAGCCCACTGTCACCATAGGGTCCGGGCTGGCGATTTTCCAGTTGGGAACTATGTCCGCCGTGGCGTCGAGGAACTTCTCGGCAATCTGGTTGAGCACCTGTCCCTTGAAGGGAATGCCCTTCGGAAGGACAACGTCAAATGCTGAAATACGGTCGGAAACGGCCATTACAAGATACTTTCCGTCAATGTCATAGACATCGCGCACTTTGCCGACATATTTCCCCACCTGATGAGGGAAGTTGAAATCGGTCTTGATGATAGGTTCCATATTGAGAAATGAATTTTTCGAGTGCAAAGATAATGAAACTCCCGCTTAATGCGAACAGCAGCCGGGAGAAAATTCACGGAATGTCGAGGCGGTATTTAGCGCTGCCGAGATTCACGTGGTAAAGGCAGGGGGAATCTGCCCCCGGGACCTCTCCGGACACGATGCCGGAAAGAGGCTTGCGGATATATGTAGCAGGGTCTATGGCGAAGCGGACAGGAGGGCGCAGCGACTCCTTCCGGAAGCCGAGTTTCCTGTAGACGTCCCCGTCAGTCCACTCCAGGTCGGCATAGCTCATCACATCGTCCGGACCGGTCTCCTCGATGAAATGCTTCAGCAGCTTCCCCATTCCGCCGACCGCCCTGACATCCGGCAAGGATGCGTACCTGACCCACTCGGCTGATTTATGAGGGCCCTCAGGCCTGATCCAAGTCCTTGGAGACGAGAAACTTGCACATGCCACCATCTCATCCCCGAGAAAAAGCCCGTATCTGTATCTCGCAGAAGCGTCTCCGTATGTATGGCAGGCGGACAGAAATGCGGAAGACATTGTCCTGTCCACTCTTTTAACGACAGTTTTCCTGGCGAACACGGACCTGAACCGTCCCAGATGGGCGAGTATTCTCCGCCTTGTCATTTCCGGCCGGCTGCGCCATACGTCCTCAGGGACAATCACGGCCTTTTTCCCTTCAAGTCCGGAAAGCAGCAAGGATAGTCTGTGCGACTGCTGCTCAGCCATTTCCAGGGTCAATGCATCCACAGGTTCGGCAATGATGACAGTACCCGGCATCGCTCCGGAAGAGAAGAGGGCGAAACCGAGCTCCTCTCCGAAGACTGCCCCTTCGACATTGGCATCGATGAAATCCCTTATTTCCGAGCAGTAGTCCATCACTCCCCCGACATTACTCTCTCGACGACCTCGCGCACCTCATCATACGAATAGCCCCTTCCAAGGGCGAAACGGAGCAGTTTCAGCCTGACTGCCGCGTCTTCTGACAGGGATTTGTACTTGTTCCTGAGGACGGCCTCCAGTTTTCTGGAAGATGCAGCCGGGTCCGCATCCTTCGAAGCTTCGGAGATCACCGCCCTGTCGATGCCCTTGGCCGCAAGCATATAGGAAATCTTGGCCATTCCCCATCCGGAGATTGCGGACTTCTCCCTGATATAGGCCGAGGCGTAGCGGAGATCATCCACATATTTGTCAGCCTTGAGGCTCTCCAGTATTACGGCAGCCTTTGCGGCATCCCCGTCCAGAGCCTTCAGTGCCTTCTTGTAAATGTCCGACGAGCAACACTCCCGACGGGAGCATTGACGCTGGAGAGAGGACAGGACCTTTTTTGAGATTTCGTTTTCCATCAGATTGCGGAATTATCAGAAATACAACCCGAAATTGAGGAAGGCCCCGACCTTGCTGTTGCGGGAACGCCAGTGCAGGCCGAAATCCACCGGGCCGATAATGGAGTTGTAGGAATACTTCAGGCCGGCTCCCAGAAGGCCGAGGGCCCTGGAAGTATCCTTTACATCGCTGAGATCCCTTACCGAATATGCGTAATTGGCGCAGAGGGTGATGTAATTGTTCTTGAAAAGGCGGAACCTGAAATCCCCCCTGACCATTGCAAGATAATTGTGCATCGCCATGGCATAATTGACCCCGGCGAACGGAATCTGCTGATCCAGATATCTGCCGGGCATGAAGCCTCCGATAAGATTGAGATACGGCAGAGATGGCTCCCCTCCCATTATGAAGCGGGCACTGACTGACGGCAGGAAGGTGAAACAGCCCGCAGAGACAGCAGCCTTGAAATCCAGATTGGCGATATGGAACCCGTCTATCTTCTTTCTAAGGCCGGCGAAAACCCAATCGTAGCCCAATTCCCATGAAACCCCTTTCGTAGGGAAATACCCGTCGTCGAAGGTATCGGCCTTCAGGTCCAGAAATGCCGATACGTAATTGTTGGTCAGCATGTCCAGATCGTAATTTCCCGTGACGCTCGTGGCCATGATCTTGTTCATCTTGTAGAAATCGCTCCGGATACCGAACTTGGCATCGAATTTCCTGAGACGTATGTTCGAGAGATAGATTTCCTCCCTGACATTGAGATAGGCGACATTGTAGTCGCTCTCCCCGAGCGTGAACCTGTTGCGGTCCAGCCATTTGACAGACGCTCCGAGATTGAATGTCGGTCCGGAAGGCGCGCTGACATAGCAGGTCAGTGACGCATAAGGATTTATGCCCACCTTCCCGTAAAAGTTGAGAGCCGCTCCCTGAAGCTTGTGGGCATTCAGGCCAATGTTGATGAGGAGGGATGCCACCTCCTCGGAATCAACCCTGCCTCCGATTCCGAACTGATGGACAGGACCTCTGCGGCAATGAATGAGAAGATTGAACGGTTCTTCGGACCCCTCCATCTCGTAGGTGACATAGTCGAAGGCGCCGGTTCCGAAAATAGTGGCCACCGCATCCTCGATGTCCTCCCGGCAGAGATAGTCGGCAGGCCTGATCTTGATTCTGCCCATCAGGTAGCGGGATTCCTTCTCAGTGACACCGGTAATCTCGATCTTCGACACGAGGACAGGGCTTGTGCCCAGGTCTATGGCCTTCTTGTTCCTCAGCACCTTCTCCCTCGCCCCAGTCAGGGCCAATATGCTGTCAAGCTGGTCCGACACCGCCTCGGATGCCTCCAGGCCGCGCCTGATGATGACATCTATGCTCTTGTCGTCGAAGCTCATCATATTGTATTCATGGAGGTCCGGCTTCACAGTGACGTCCGGGATGCTTACATTCTTCTCATAAGATTCCCGGCCGAGCATGTCCACGCCCTGGCCGATTATGTCCTTGAGATCGTTGAGGCCGCCGTATGTGCGGTATCCGGATGAAAGGTCCACGCCTATGATGATGTCGGCTCCCATCTCCATGGCCAGGTCAGCCGGATAATTGTTGCGCATCCCACCGTCCACGAGCACCATTCCGTCCACCTTCACCGGAGCGAACACTCCCGGAATAGACATCGTGGAGCGCATTGCCGTCTTGAGACCGCCCCTGTACCAGATTTTCGGCTTGGCCGTGACCATGTCCGTGGCAACGCATACGAAGGGAACAGGCAGGTCTATGAAATTCATGTCGTTCTGATAGCCGACAGTCAGGGAGCTCAACAGATTGTTGACATTCTGTCCGTAGGCCAACCCGGAAGGAAGACTGCTCAGAAGATTGTCCTTGACCACCGATACAGCATCATCCTTTCCGGCACCGAGGCGGAGTTCGCCGTGGCGGTGGTCCGCAGTCTCGTAGCCCCTTTCCGCCGCCTTCCTGTCCAGATAGTCCTGCTTTGCGTAGTAGAAGGGAAAAGAAAGCAGGATCTTCTCCTTGTATTTCTTCTGCGAATAAGACACGTAATCCCTCGGAACCCTGTCTGACAGGGCCATGTTCCAGTCGATGGTCCTTATGAGGGAATCCATCTCGTGAGCCGTGTATCCCAGGGAGTACAGAGCGCCGACAAGCCCGCCCATACTGGTTCCCAGCACGACGTCAACAGGAATCTTAAGGGAATCCAGATAATGTATTACGCCGATGTGCGAAGCTCCCTTGGCCCCTCCGCCGCTCAAGACGAGGGCTACAGTGGGACGCTCTGTCCTGATGCTGTCAAGATATGCTCTCAGCTCCGCCATCGAAACGGAATCGGCGGCGGGATTGATGCAATAATCTCCCAGGTACGCTCCCGGAATGTCGTCAGCGCCCGGCATGGCAGGCGCCGTAAGGGCTGCGCACAACATTGCCGCAGCAATCGCTAATCCTGACAGCAACTTTCTCATTTTCAAGAAGTTTTATTATGTTTCCCAGCAAGCATGCCGCAGGCTGCAAGTATGTCCTCGCCCCTGGAAGCCCTTATGGTGGACACTATTCCGGAACGGTTGAGCCTGTCTCTGAACATCTCGATCACCTTGTCGGCTGATGTGTCGTAAGGGAAATCCGGGATGCGGTGGAAGCGTATGAGATTCACCCTGCATTCGAGCCCTGAGAGAAGGCGGACAAGGGCGTCGGCATGCCTCTTGTCATCATTCCAGCCTGCGAACATTGTGTACTCGAAGCTGACCCTTCTCTGTCCCGTGAAATCGTATCTCCTTATGAGCTGGAGAATTTCGTTCAAATTGTATGCCTTCTGTACAGGCATCATCTCCGACCTTTCGTCCGGAAAAGGATTGTGAAGGCTGATTGCGAGATGACATCTGGTCTCATCCAGATACTTCTTCAGCTGCGGAATGACGCCGACAGAGGACAATGTGATCCTCTTCGGACTCCAGCCGAAACCCCAGTCCGCCGTCAGCACCTCGATCGCACGTCTGACATTTTCATAATTGTCCAGCGGCTCCCCCATGCCCATGAACACGGTCCCGGTAAGTTCCGCGGACTCATCGACGGATATGAACTGGGACAGGATGTCCGCAGCGGAAAGATTGCCGTGAAAGCCCTGCCGGCCTGTCATGCAGAAGCGGCAGCCCATCTTGCAGCCCGCCTGGGAGGAGACGCACAGCGTTTTCCTGTCCTGGTCCGGAATCATCACGGCTTCGACGCAGCTGGCCTCCACCCTGCCGGGATTGCCGGATTCCGCATCCCAGAGGGCGCCTGACCATGAGCACGACACCGGGAAGAGATATTTCCTGGTCCCGTCCGAGGATGTCCGGCATTCCGAGAAGACAGTCACCCCCACTTCATAATTCTCCGAAAGCCTCTCGCGGCCGGCCTTGGAAAGGTTGGTCATCTCATCTATGGAACGCACCCTTTTCCTGTACAGCCACTGCGCAATCTGACCGCCTGCGTAAGGGGGCAGACCGCAGCCGACAGCTATATCCCTGAGTTCCTCAGGAGTCTTTCCCAATAATTTTTTCTTCATACTGACAATGTTCAGCCCATCATCTGGACATCAAATGATGCGGCAAGCAAATTTAATCATTTTTTTCTTTTGGATTGTTCCGTTTTTTCTAACTTTGCACGTAGTGCGGTGCAAACCGCAATTATTATCATAAATTAATACATTATGGCTAAAGAAGCAGTTATGGAAGGCAATGCAGGAGCCATTGACGCCGGAAAGCTGAAGGCACTGCAGGCAACGATCGACAAGATTGAGAAAGACTACGGGAAAGGCACGATCATGAAGTTGGGAGATCAGCCACAATGGGACGAGCGCCAGGTCATACCAAGCGGCTCAGTCGCACTTGACCACGCTCTCGGAATCGGCGGATATCCGAGGGGAAGAATCATCGAGATTTACGGACCGGAATCCAGCGGCAAGACCACTCTCGCGATTCACGCAATCGCACAGGCCCAGAAACTGGGCGGCATCGCGGCGATGATCGATGCGGAGCACGCATTCGACAGGTCCTACGCAAAGGCTCTCGGTGTGAATCTTGACACCCTCCTCATTTCCCAGCCGGACAACGGGGAGCAGGCTCTCGAAATCGCAGACAACCTCATCCGCTCCGGAGCGATTGACATCATAGTGATCGACTCCGTTGCAGCCCTCACTCCGAAGGCTGAGATCGAAGGTGAGATGGGAGACAACAAGGTAGGACTTCAGGCCAGGCTCATGAGCCAGGCTCTCAGAAAGCTTACCGCAAACATCAGCAAGACAAACACCTGCTGCATCTTCATCAACCAGCTCCGCGAGAAGATCGGAGTGATGTTCGGCAACCCGGAGACCACCACCGGAGGTAATGCTCTCAAGTTCTACGCCTCCGTGAGAATCGATGTCCGCCGCACCACCCAGCTCAAGGACGGAGAAGAGGCCCTCGGCAACAGGACCAGGGTGAAGGTGGTCAAGAACAAGATGGCTCCGCCGTTCAAGAAGGCCGAGTTCGACATCGTCTATGGCGAGGGAATATCGCGTGCCGGCGAAATCGTGGATCTCGGTGTCGAGTACGGCATCATCTCCAAGAGCGGTTCGTGGTTCAGCTATGGCGACCAGAAACTGGCCCAGGGACGCGAAGCCACAAAGCAGCTCATCAAGGACAACGTGGAGCTCGCCGAGGAGATCGAGGCAAAGCTCAGGGATGCGCTGAAGACAGTTCAGGACTAAGGAGCCCTGGCAATCAGGGGCTTACGAGGGCGCAGCGTTCCAGCCTGGAAGCTGACTCCCTGTCGATTATACCGGCCTCCGCAAGATTGGAAACAGTCAGGGCGGAGGCCGGATTGTTTTCCCTGAACAGGATAATGGCCTTCGCAGCCGTGTAGGTCCGGATGTAGGGATGTGCCTTCAGGGAATCCAGAGGCAGGGTCCAGAGCGCAAACGGCCTTGGAGGAGTCGCGATTTCCACAAGGTCCTTCAGGGCGTCGTATTTCTCCCTGTCGAAATGATAGATATCCATCAGCTGCTCCGGATAGGAATAGCCCCCAAGCTTCTTTCTGTATTCCACCATCCTGGAAGCAAAATACGCTCCGATTCCGGGAAGTGTCTCGAACTGGGCCGAATCCGCACTGTTCAGGTCAATCCGGGGAATGTCAATGTAGGGCTCCAGTCTCCGGAACACCGAATCCTCCACCGCGTATGACCTGGCAAAGTCCGATTTTCTCCTGAAGCGTCCGCCTTTGGAGCGGTAATTGTCAATGGCCTCCGCCTGCTTGAGAGAGAATCCGAGACGGCGGAGTTCATCGATGCCTGCAGTATTGGGGTCGAAACGGAAATTCTCGCAACGCCTTTCCGAGAATCGTTCCCTGACCTCCTCCCTGCGGTGTGCGGCAGAACTGGCGTACTGTCTCTTCTGCCGACTGGCGGCATGCTGTACGGATTCATCGACTCCGGCATCATGCTCCGCGACATCCCCTGGACCTGAGGCAGGAACTGCCACATAAACTGTGTCCGGCACCGAGGACAATATCTTCAGCGTCGCCGCACGATGAATGAAGACGGCTGTCTGATAGCCGATAATAAGAAACGCAAGGGCAACAGCCCCTGTAATGAAGGATCTGGACGGAGACTTGCCGTCCTCTTTGTTCCGGGTCATAATTCACCTGGTCACCTGCCCGGATTATACAATGTCATTCGCCTGCGCCGTCCCCTCCGCGCCTGCGTATGGGAGCCCCTGCCACTACCAGCACGATCTCCCCTTTGGGTTCATGCTCCCTGAACCACTGAGCAACATCTGCGAGACTGCCCCTGCGATGCTCTTCGTGTATCTTTGATATTTCCCTGGCCACCGAGCACTCCCTCTCCGGGCCGAAGTACTGGGCCATCTGATCCAATGTCTTGACGAGCCGGTAAGGCGACTCGTAGAAAATCATTGTCCTCGTCTCCGCAGAAAGTTCCTTCAGCAGCGTCTGACGGCCCTTCTTGACCGGGAGAAAGCCCTCGAAGCAGAATCTGTCGCAGGGCAGGCCCGATGAGACAATGGCCGGAATGCAGGCAGTAGGACCCGGAAGCGTCTGTACCTCAATGCCTTCCGCTGCGCATTCCCGCACCAGAAGAAAACCAGGGTCGGAAATGCCCGGAGTGCCGGCATCGCTTATCAGAGCCACGTTCTGGCCCGAAAGTATCCTGTCTCTGATAATCGGAACGGTCTGGTGCTCATTGAACTTATGATGAGACTGGAGATGCCTGGCCTCGATTCCGAAATGCTTCAGCAGCACCGAACTTGTCCTAGTATCCTCAGCCAGCACAAGATCCGCCTCCCTGAGCACATTGACGGCCCTGAAGGTCATATCGTCCAGATTCCCGACAGGAGTCGGAACTATGTAGAGAATGCCCGGCATAGAAACTATCTGATTTTTCGGCGGACTGCCATCATGAACCTGTAAACCGCATCGGAGCCCATGTCCCACTCCGGGAATGTGGACTGGAGATAGGCCACGGCCTTGTGAAGGTCGGACATTCCGTTTATATGGTTCACGACATCCTGAAACAGCATTGAATCCTCCCTGAAGAGGTTTGCAATGAACATCACCCTGTCATTGAGGGAGATGGCGCTGCGCACATCCTTTACCTCCGGTCCCGGCATGTCGACATACCATGCCGGCCTGTCCGTCTGGAGGTCTATGACAGCCCCGGAGGCCCTGGAGGCATTGGCTTCATTGAGAGTCCTGGACCTGGAAGGCTTCCTTGCAGGGGCGGCACCGAACATTTCCCCGAAAAGGGAGAACGGTTCGTCATCCTCTTCCTGCAGCGGCTCAGCTTCCGGTTCCGCGGCTGATTCCGGTTCTGCCGCAGGTTCAGGCTCAGCATCAGGTTCCGGTTCAGCCTCCGTTTCAGGCTCAGCCTCCGTTTCAGGCTCAGCCTCAGATTCAGAGGCGGTTCCAGACTCAGGGGAGGTCTCCGGTCCGGATACGGTCCCCGGCCCGGCAGCCTCAGGCTCATCGGCATTGATTCTGATTTCATCGCCATCCGCTACAAGCTCGGACATATCCCCGAGAAAGTCCTCCTGCTCAAACGGGATTTCCTCCGGCAAAGGCATCTTCAAAGAATCTCCGAAAGCGGACCTGTATTCATCTATTCTCCTCTCAAGTTCGTCCAGCCTTGACTTGAGGTCTGCGACGGTCTTGAGAAGGTCTTCAAAATTTTCCCTGCGGTTGTTCTCCATAAACCTGAATAATTATTATATTTGCAAGCCGGTCGAAAGAATTCAGCACCGGATTGAAAGATTGCAAAATTAACTATGTTTTTAGAAAATACCAAGAGGAACGGCTGCGTTGAAGTGATTTGCGGCTCAATGTTTTCCGGCAAGACCGAAGAACTCATCAGGAGGCTCAAGAGAGCCCAGTTCGCCAATCAGAAAATAGAAATCTTCAAGCCTGCCGTGGATACGAGATACTCCGATATGGACGTGGTTTCCCACGACCTCCACAGCATACCTTGCCGGCCGGCAAAGAATGCGGAGGACATGCTGACCGCTGCGGATGACACCCAGGTGGTAGGCATTGACGAGGCACAGTTCTTCGGGGAAAACCTGGTGGAAGTGGTCCAGACCCTTGCCAACAAGGGCAAGAGGGTCATCATAGCCGGCCTGGACACCGATTTCAAGGGCAAGCCTTTCGGACCCATGCCGGCCCTTATGGCAATAGCTGAGGACGTCCAGAAGGTGCATGCCATCTGCGTCCGCTGCGGCAACCTCGCAAACCACTCGCACAGGCTCACCAAGAGCGACAAGCTCGTGGTGCTCGGAGAAAAGGACGTTTACGAGCCACTTTGCCGCCAGTGCTACAATGAAGTGACGGCCGGAGAAGAACTTTAACTGTACGGAGCGCGGAGCTCCGCAAAAACGGTGAAGGCGTCCGCAGACAAGGAAGGCCGGCACCATGAATACATACCTCAAATACCCAGTGGACATGAAAACATTCGAATGCAATGGAGAATGCCACAGCTGCCCTCTGATGGCATCAAAGGGTTTCACTCAATGCATCAGAGCAGCCGTGACGGGCGCCGGAAGCGGACTTTCCGGCAAGACAGTTTCAGGCAACGGTTTTTCGGTAAGATTCAACATACTTCCCGAGATATCGTCAATACTCGAAACGCCGACCGACATCGTCATCCATATTGTGGATGCGCTGCATCTTGAGGATACATTGTATCCCGTCACAAAGCTCAACGACATGGACATCAAGGTAATCCTTGTCGTAAAGAATTACAGCAAGTTTCTCGCGACAGGCCATTCCATCGACACGAAACAGCTTTCAAGAATGCTCGGAATGCCTGTAATCACCTTCGAGCCGGACGACGGACTGGCAGAGATGACGCTCATAGGCAAGATTGCCGACAGTTTCAGGGAACCTTATGAAAGGAAGGTCAGCGTGCCTTACGGCCAGGACGTCGAGGAAGCGATAGAGAAAATCTCAGCCGCCATCCACAAGGGACACGACGAGTGGCTCCATTTCTCTGAGCGGTATGTGGCCGTAAGACTGCTTGAGCATCAGGACTACATAATGCCGTACGTGAATTCCCTGCCCAATGCCGAAGAAGTGCTGAGAGTGGCGAAGAAGGCCCACGACGGGCTGGAAAGGGAGTTCGGGGAGCAGTCGGAAGTCCTGGTAGCCAAGGCCAGGCGAGGCTTCGTGGCAGGAGCACTGCAGGAGACCGTCGTTCACGGCGGAGACAGCTCTGACCACAGCTTTTCCATGAAGGTAGATGCCATCCTGACCAGCAGGTGGCTCGGCTTCCCGCTGATGATATTGATACTTCTGACCGTATTCCAATGCACATTCACCCTCGGAGCCTATCCCCAGGGGTGGATCGAGTCGGGGGTCAATGCCCTCTGCGCCTGGTGCAGCGGTCTGCTGAGCCCCGGATGGTTCACGAGCATGCTGACGGACGGAATCATCCAGGGAGTCGGCTCCGTGCTCGCATTCCTGCCCAACATCGTGATTCTCTTCTTCTTCCTGTCCCTGCTGGAAGACTCCGGATACATGTCCAGGGCAGCCTTTCTCATGGACAAGATAATGCATCTCGTCGGACTGCACGGCCGTTCGTTCATCCCGATGCTCATAGGCTTCGGCTGCAATGTGCCGGCGATAATGGCGGCAAAGCAGATTGAGAACAGGAGGGACCGCACTCTGACAATGCTGATGATTCCGTTCATGAGCTGCAGCGCCCGTCTTCCCGTCTATCTTCTCTTCGTGTCGGCATTCTTCGCAAGATACAAGGCGCTTGTCATGGTCGGCCTGTACGCCATAGGCATCTTCCTTTCCATACTCTTCGCATACGTGATGAAACACACCAGATGGTTCCGGATGCAGGACGAGGACTACGTGTCAGTCCTCCCGCCATTCCGCAAGCCTACCTGGAGAAATACGGGAATGCATATCTGGGAGAGGGTCAACGACTATCTCAAGAAGATTTCGACAGTCATCCTGGCAGCCTCGGTCATAATATGGGCCCTGGAATACTTCCCGGCAGACAAGACTGACAACGGAGCCAATCCGGAGGAATCATACCTCGCAATGATAGGCAAGGCCGTATCGCCGGTGATGGAGCCTCTGGGCTTCGACTGGAAGATGAATGTCAGCCTGCTCACCGGCCTTCCTGCCAAGGAAGCCATAGTCAGCACAATGGGCATTCTGTACCATAGCTCCGACGAAGACAATGCAAATCTCGCAACGGTGCTCCGGGAGGAGAAAATCTTCACTCCGGCAAACAGCTGGTCCTTCATGCTCTTCGTCCTCCTCTACTTCCCGTGCGTGGCCACCGTGACCACATTGAGAAAGGAAATCGGAGGAAAATGGGCAGCCTTCACGGTGGTCAACTCCCTGGTGATGGCGTGGCTGGCCGCATTCCTCGCATTCAGAGTTCTAAGTCTTATATTTGTTTAATGATCAATATTGCAACTATGCTGAAAGAAGGCGACAAGATTCCGGCATTCTCGGTCGTGGACCAGGACGGAAAGGCATTCACATCGGAAGACCTCGCAGGTCAGAGGACTGTGCTTTATTTCTACCCGAAGGACAGCACTCCGGGATGCACCGCGGAGGCATGCAACCTCAGGGACAACATTGATGCTCTCGCGGCTGCGGGCTACAGGGTGATCGGCGTAAGCAAGGACAGCGACGCCTCACACAGGAAATTCATAGAGAAATACCAGCTTCCTTTCACATTGCTCTCGGACAAGAGTACGGAAATGCTTCAGGCATTCGGAGCCTGGGGTGAGAAGAAGATGTGCGGGAAAGTCTGCACTGGCACCCTCAGGAAGACCTTCATCATCAATGCTGAAGGCATTGTGGAAAGGATTATCGAGAAAGTGGACACCAAGAACCACAGTGCCCAGATTCTCTGATCCGGAACCGCATTACTCGATAAGGCCTGTGGCCTGATTCCACGAAAGCCCCCGGTAGAAATCCCACAGAGCCTCGGTCGGGTCGGCGTTCGGAAGAAACATGCTCAGCCCCGAGAATGTGTTGATGTCAATCGACAGGAATCTCGGGGTTGCGGCTTTATAGATCACGCAGGAGGAAAGCGCCTCCCTGAATTCAGCAAGGCCGGAATCCGGGACCCCCGCCTTCACCAGAATATCCTCAATGTCGAAATACCAGCGCTTCGAAAATCTGTAATATTGCTGGACAGAATACATTGACACACTGCCGATTTCAGTCCGGTAGTCCTCGAAGAGCCCGGCACATGCCTCTGCAAGCCTCCCGAGACCGTCGGTTTTCACCAATGATATCGTAACGGACTGTTCCTGTCCGTTCTTGGCGGCATAATGCGAATATGAATCTCCGCACAGTTCCACCAGACCCGGTTCCCCATTGCGGAAAAGCCTTGAACATATAGTCTTATAGTCGCAGAGCCCGTCGGCCAGGACCTCTGTCTGGGAAAACACAAGGTAACGGGTCTTGTCCCGAAGCGCATAGGCAACCTCGATGCCGCCCATCAGACAGGCATCCATTATGATATAATCCATCTTCATCGGAATGGCGGCGGCAAAATCCTCGATATTGATTTCGTAGGCCGACCTCGCATTGTTCATGTCCATTCCTATGCTTCTGACCCTCGGCCAGCCCTCGATCTGCTCGGGTTCAAGGCTGAACACCGGTCTTTCGGATGCAGGGAGCAAGCCCGGCGACATCTGCGCCCCTACGGCGTACTGGGAGATTGAACCGGTGGAATAATAGCCTTTTGGAACCCACCCGGAAGCATGAGAGGAGAAAATCATTCCATATTCCGATGAGGGATACAATGTGCGCACATAGGAAAGAACTTCACCGAGGGTGGAAGCGGAGGCTGCGACAGTACCCTCGGGCCAGGTCCTGAGCGTATCCGAAACCACATCTCCATCCGTATCGAGATACAGGCGTATGAGATGGGCCGGAGTCTTCACCGAATAATCGTAGGCATTGTTCCTGGTCCGTTTCGAGAACACCAGAAGTATGGAGCGGGAAGTCTTCGACGGAATGAGTCCCGTCTTTATATCGTCAACGTCATCCTCCAGGTCGGCACTTAGATTGTTGAAACCGGCGGAATAGGCCAGCAGCACCCGTCTTTCTCCTGTCTTCGGCACTACCTTCACCCCAGGTCCCCTGCGGTCGCTCCCGGTTCCCCCGATGCCGAAATCCCCGTCCTTCGTGCAGGCGAGGACCGCCAGCAGCAGAACTGAAGAAAATATGTTTCGCAAAATCCGTTTCATAGCCGGCAAATATAGCAATTTGTCAGCGATATTTCCTATTTTTGCAGCAGGACTTGTCCCTGGTCCGGTATCAGGACAGCATCCGGAGGAAACAACATAATCCATATATGAACACATTTTCGAAAATGCTTTTGACATTGGCCTCTGCCGCGGCAATGGTATCCTGCGGGCAGAAAAGCGCGAAGGACGGCGATGAGAACTTCAGATACCTCATTGACCAGTTCGCCGACATCAAGATCATGAGATACAGGATTCCGGGATGGGAAGGCCTGTCTCTCAGACAGAAGGAGTACATCTACCATCTCAGCGAAGCCGCCAAGTACGGCTGGGACATCCACTGGGACCAGAACGGCAGATACAATCTGGATGTGCGCAAAGTACTTCAGGACATCATTGAAAAGTACGATGGCGACAGGAATTGCGGGGACTACGCCGACTTCCTCGTGTATGCCAAGAGAGTATTCTTCAGCAACGGAATACACCATCATTATGCCGAGGACAAATTCACCCCGGAATGCAGCGAGGAGTACTTCAGGTCGCTGATGGAAGCCGTCGGCCACGGGGAGGAATGCGACACCCTCCTGCCAGTAATCTACGATCCTTCAATCCTCGCCCAGAGGCGCTCCTCGGACCCGGAAGGTGACATTGTCGCCCTCTCCGCGGTAAATTTCTACGAAGGGGTCACAAGGGAAGAAGTGGAGGCCTACTATGACAGCATCATTGACAGGAATGATCCGCATCCGATTTCCTACGGCCTGAACACGAAGGTCGTCAAGAATGAGGAAGGCAAGGTCGTGGAACTTCCTTGGAAAGTGGGCGGCATCTACGGCCCGGCCCTCGAGAAGATCTGCGAGGAGCTGGAGAAGGCCAAGGCAGTCGCCGAAAACGACACCCAGAGGCAGGAAATCAGCGAGCTCCAGGAATACTACAGGACCGGGGATCTCAGACTCTGGGACAGATACAACATCACCTGGGTCAGCGACACCCTCGGCACAATTGACTTCACCAACGGTTTCGTGGAGGATTACAACGACCCTCTCGGACGCAAGGCATACTGGGAGGCTCTCGTAAATGTCAAGGACTCGGCGGCTTCCGCCAGGACAGAGGTGCTCAGCGCAAACGCCCAGTGGTTTGAGGACAACGCCCCGATCGACGACAGATTCAAGAAGAAGAGCGTAAAGGGCATATCCGCAAAGGTCATCAACGCAGCCTGCCTCGGTGGTGGATGCTACCCTGCCACCCCTATCGGAATCAATCTTCCGAACGCCGACTGGATCAGGAAGGAGTATGGCTCCAAGTCAGTGACGATAGCCAATATAACCCACGCATACGATGCCGCGGCCAACGAGTCTCCGACATCGACGCTTGAGGAATTCGCCTACTCACAGGAGGAGAAGGACATGCAGAAGAAATATGGCAGCTATGCGGACGAAATCCACACGGACCTGCACGAATGCCTCGGACACGGCTCCGGGCAGCTCCTTCCGGGAGTCTCGGCCAATGCGATGGGCGAATTCGCATCAGCATTGGAAGAGGCCAGGGCCGATCTTTTCGGACTCTACTACATGGCGGAGCCTAAACTCGTCGAACTCGGGATTCTCCCGTCTCAGGAGGCGTACAAGCCACACTATGCCAATTATATCCGCAACGGCCTCATGGTACAGCTCACCCGCATCGAGCTTGGCCGCAAGGTCACCGAGGCTCACATGCAGAACCGCCAGCTCATCGCAGCCTGGTGTTATGAGAAAGGCAAGGCTGAAAATGTAATCGAAAAGAAGGTCAGGGACGGCAAGACATACTTCGTGGTCAATGACTATGAGGCATTGAGGACATTGTTCGGAAAGCTTCTTGCGGAAATCCAGAGAATCAAGTCCGAGGGCGACTACGAGGCCGGCAAGGCCCTCGTGCTGAACTACGGAGTCAATGTCGACCCTGAGCTCCACAGGGAGGTGAAGGAAAGATATGAGGCTCTCGGCCTGAAGCCATACGGAGGATTCGTCAATCCGGACATCGTGCCGGTCGAGAAAGACGGAAAGATCGTCGATTACGAAATCCGCTATGCGGATGACTTCCTCGCCCAGCAGCTTGACTACTGTCACAGATACGGAATATTGAAGTAGGATGATTCGCGGGAAGGCAGAGCAGCTGATCGAGGATTTCAGGACGGACCTGATCGGGAGGAACCTGTCCACAAATACCTGGAAGGCTTATTGCTCGGACATCAGGGAAATGTACTCCTGGCTGTCCGGGCAGACCGGGGACGGCGAGGCCGACCTGGAGATGCTGGCCAAGGAGGACATCACTGCCTACCTGGTCCATCTTGGCGGGAAGAAGGTCTCCAGACTGAGCCAGGGAAGGTTCATGAGCTCAATCAGGGCATTCTGCGGGTGGATGGTGGAGAAGAACCTCATCTCCGCGGACCCGTCCGACGGTGTCGAGGCTCCGAAACCCGGAAAATATCTCCCCTCCGTGCTCTCCATCGGGGAGGTGGAGGACATATTGGAATCCGTGGACCTCTCCACTCCGGGCGGCATCAGGGACAGGGCCATACTGGAAGTCCTGTACGGCTGCGGGCTGAGAGTCAGCGAGGCCTCTGCGCTCAGGATCTCGAATATCTTCCTCGACGAGGGCTATGTCAGGATTCTCGGCAAAGGCAATAAGGAAAGGCTTGTCCCGCTGGGCGAACCGGCAGCGGATGCGATACGCAGCTATATGGCAGTCAGGACAGAACCCGCAGACAGAAAATCCGAGGATATCCTTTTCCTGAACAAGTCGGGCAGGCAGCTGAGCCGTGTTTCCATTTTCAACATCGTGAAAAGGCAGGCTCTCGCCGCCGGAATCACAAAGGAGATTTCCCCGCATACCTTCAGGCATTCCTTCGCCACCCACCTGATTGAGGGAGGAGCGGATTTGAGACAGGTGCAGCAGATGCTTGGACACGCGGACATTCTCACAACCGAGATCTACACCCACATTGACAGTTCCACCTGGCAGAGGGATGTGCTGGAGCATCATCCAATCGACAGAATGAACATAACCGACACAGAATAGCATTTTATGACAAAGACCATCAAACTAATTTCAATGGCGCTGACCCTCCTCATCGCAGGAGGATGCGCCAGAAACGCAGACGGGCTGCGCATGACTCCTAAGGAGGCCGCCGCAATGGAATTCCTGAACACCTACATGAGTTCCGCTGACAAGGGAGATTACTCCCAGCAGTATTTCCTGGACAATGTCAGAGTCACCCTGAAGGCAAGGAAAGAAATGGCCTGGGGAAAGACGGTTCCTGACCAGCTCTTCAGACATTTCGTCCTCCCTCTCCGCGTGAACAATGAGAGACTCGACGATTTCAGGACCATTTATTACGACACCCTCAAGGCCAGGGTTGCCGGTCTTTCAATGCACGACGCCGCTCTCGAGGTCAACCACTGGTGCCACGAGAAGGTGACCTACACCCCTTCCGACGCCAGGACATCATCCCCGCTCGCTTCAATCATGACCGGATTGGGCCGCTGCGGGGAGGAATCCACATTCACCGTGGCCGCAATGAGGGCCGTAGGCATACCTGCAAGGCAGGTCTACACCCCGCGCTGGGCCCACACCGACGACAACCACGCCTGGGTGGAGGTCTGGACAGACGGCAAGTGGTCATTCCTCGGAGCCTGCGAGCCTGAGGCCGAGCTCAACATGGCCTGGTTCAACGAGCCTGCCGCCAGGGCCCTCCTCATGCACACCCTCGTGTACGGAGACTATCACGGACCGGAGGATGTCATCCGCAGGACAAAGACATTCACGGAAATCAATGTCGTGAGCAACTATGTGAAGACCCGCAACAACATCGTGACAGTACTTGACCGCGACGGAAATCCTGTGGAAGGTGCCAGAGTCGAGTTCTGCATCTACAATTACGGCGAGTTCTACAAGGCAGTGACCCTCACGTCCGATGCCGAGGGCAAGGCCACCCTGCATACCGGATACGGAGACATGCTGGTCTGGGCATCAAAGGATGGTATAAGCGGATACTCCCTTCTCTCCGGAGAAGAGGACGTATGCAATGCTTCCGTGCGTCTTGAAAGAACAGATACTGACCTGATTGAATGCGAATTCGACATCAATCCTCCAGCCCCGGGACGCATCCCGGCCGAGGCAAGCGAGGAGGCGATTGCCCTCAACAAAATCAGGCTTGCGCAGGAGGATTCGATCCGCAATGCATACACATCCACATTCTGCGACAGGGCCAGGGCTGAGGAGAAGCTTGCCGCCACAGGGCTTCCACGCCTCTGTACCGATGGAAAGCTCACCGTGGCCGGAGAAGCTGCAGCAGAACAGCTGGTGGCTTCAAGGGGAAACTGGAGAGACATTCTCGGCTTCGTATCCTACGCCGCCGGAAAGGATGACGCCTCGTTGAAGAATGCCCTCAGCATACTCGAAAACATAAGCAGGAAAGACGTAAGGGATACCAGGGAGGCAGTCCTCAGGGATTTCCTCGACACTGCCCCGACATTGGCAGAGGGCTATCCTGAAAGCCTCTACGACGAATGGGTTCTCTGCCCGAGAGCCGGAGGCGAGTTCCTCCAGCCTTATCACAAAGCAATCAGAGAGGGTCTCTCCGGCGCTGTCGGCGAGAATCCGAAGGCTGAGGACGTGATAGCCTGGGCCAAGGACAACATTGAAATAAACGAGGACATCAATCCTAGAAGGCTTCAGGCCACACCGGAAGGCACCCTCAGGATGGGCAAGACAGATTCACGGTCCTGGGACATCTTCACTGTTGCAGCTCTCAGGTCATTCGGAATCCCTGCCAGGGTGAACACCATGACAAACAAGTCCCAGTATGTCTCCAGGGAGACCGGGGAATGGATAAACATCCGTTCCGAGGAAGCCGGGCAGGGCAAGGCTACGCCTAAGGGCACATTCACAATGCTCTACACCCCCGGCAGCGACACAATGGACAATCCGGAGTACTACCGCCACTTCTCCATCAGCCGCATAGAGGACGGAGTCAGATATCTCCTCGAATTCGAGGAAGGTGATGCCACAGAACTCGGAGCAGATGCATCGGCAAGGTATTTCAGCAAGCCTTTCACATTGGATGCAGGCTCTTATCTCCTCGTCTGCGGAAGCAGGATGGCCAGCGGAAAGGTTCTCTGCAGGATGGTTTCATTCAATGTCGAAGAGGGAAAGAATACAGATGTGGAACTCATAATGAGGAAGGCCGAGGAGGATGTCAGCGTAATCGGCACAATGGATGCCGAGAAGAAGTATCTCCCTGTGGGTGAGAATGCTGCGGAGACATCGATCCTTTCCACTACCGGCCGCGGATACTTCCTCCTCGCGGTAGTGGGCACGGGCGACGAGCCTACCAACCACGCCCTGAGGGATCTGGCCGGAATGCAGGAGACATTCGGGAAATGGGGCAGGCCGATCGTGTTGCTCAGCCCGACCGCCGTCGATGCCGCCGGACTCAGGATGCCTGATACTGATGGCGGAAAATACCTTGCCGCCACCGCATCGTTCGGAATCGACGTGGACGGCAGCGTAAGGAAGATGCTCTGTGACGGCTGCCACAGCAAGTCCATGACCCTTCCGGTGGTCACGATCTGCGACAGTTTCGGAAGAATCGTCTATCTCTCCACCGGATACAACACATCGCTGGGCATCCAGCTGAAGAATGTGATTGACAAGCTCTAGTCCACGAGGCTTCTGACAACCTCAGAGGAAGTTCTGAGGACCATCCCCGGAACCTTGCTGACCTCATCGAAGCCAAGTTCGGGAACATGGCGGAGAGATGAGTCAGGGACCAGGTCACGGGCTGTGGAATGGAATTCGGAAGCCGACGTGAGAGACTCGATTTCAGCAATATTGCCGGGATTCACACCAGAACCCGGCATTATTGTTATCCTGCCGGCCGCCTGGCGGACAAGGTCGGCTATCAATGCAGAGCCTTCCAGAGCTGAAGGTCTCTGTCCTGAAGTCAGAAGATGGTCGCAGCCAAGTTCAATGATCTGCTCCAATGCCTTTTCCGGCACGCGGCAGACATCGAAGGCGCGGTGAAACGTGACATTCATGCCGGAAGCGGCGTCCATCATTCTCCTGCAGGCCTCCATGTCAATGTCGCCGTCAGGAGTCAGAGCGCCTATCACCACGCCGTCAGCACCAGCGCTGCGGCAGGCCTGAATATCCTCCAGCATTGTCCTGATTTCCGATTCGTCATAGCAGAACCCGCCCTCGCGAGGTCTGATCAGCACATTGACAAGCAGGCCTCCGTCAGCAGCCTTTACAGCACTCCTGACCAGACCGATGGATGGGGTCACGCCTCCTGAACTGATTGCGGTGCAGAGTTCCACTCTTATTGCACCTCCTTTCCGGGCCTCGAGCACGTCATTGGCCGAGATGCAGCATACTTCGATTTTCCTCATTTTCCAAAAATTTGCACAAAAATAATCTTTTTTGCCCTTCTTCTTCATTTTTACGGCGGCATTTATTAATTTTACCCAAACTTCTTACCTGAATATGAAGAAAGACATCATATCCGCATTGGACTCGGCCTACGTCATCGACGGCATCAGGATGGACCTGACTCCCAGGCAGATTCTCGAGGCTGCTTCCGCAAGGGAGGAGGCGGGTGGCGGAGCGGAAGAGGAGCCTGTCGTGGACGAGAGTGCCGACCCCATGCCTTACAGTGCAGAACTGTCTGTCAATCATATATATGAATATGCGGCGGAAGTGTCCGGACTGGCGGACAGGGCCTCGCATGTGCCGGCGGCATCCTCCGCTGACGTATCCAGAATCATAGTGGCTCAGTCAGTCATCGATACATTGTGGCAATGCGGGCATTTCAGAGTCTCGGACCTGGTCCTGGATGCGGAATGGAAATGGGACTTCACCGATGTAGGCAGCCACGCAGCATTCTATGCATCAGTGGAATCCACCTGCTGGTATACCGACATGATGGGTATAAGGCTGGGCGGCTACTCGCTCGCCGAGGGGGAATGCAGCCTTCGTTTCACTCCATCGGTGGACGGGAAAGATGCGGACGGGGACGATGACGAGGATGCAGCCGAACTGTTTACGGACCCCTTCACGACTGCGAACCCTGTTCTGGAAGATAATCGCAAATGCCCGGACACAATCCTTGGAGATCAGGATAACTGGCTGATATACATACCTTTCGACACCTGTTCATTCAGACTTGGAGGTTCCCTGCTGGAAGAGGCCGAAAAACTCGGACGGGGAAAAGCTCCGGAAATCGGGGATACCGACTACTTCATGGACTGCTTCGAGGTTGTCCGCGAGTTCGTGGAAGACGGGATTGTGCTTTCCGGGCGTACCGTAGGACGGGGAGGACTGATGACCGCATTGGGAGGACTGTGCACGGGAGGCATCGGAGCCGGAATAGACCTGGGAACTGTAATGCAGTCCTACGGCGAGAACAACCTGGTCAGCATCCTGTTCGGAGAGGTGCCTGGAGTCGTGATTGAAATCAGCTCATCCGATTTCGATTACGTGGATGCCGAGCTGCTGCTCCAGGACGTGGCCTACTACCCTCTCGGACATCCGGAAGGAAATACTCTGAGAATAGGAGGAAACCCGGAAGGGGGCATCTACGGCATAATCCAGTCCCTGATAGGGAGCCGGGCTCCAGAGGGTGAAGATTGAAATAACCACATTGTCATGACATCAAAATACGCTAATGTCCCATCAGGCGGAAAGTCTGCCGGGAAACCGAAAATCTTCGTGCTCGACACCAATATCGTCCTGCACGACTACAAGGCGATCAAGAAGTTCCAGGACAATGACATTGTCATTCCGATTGCCGTGATAGAGGAGCTGGACAAGTTCAAGAAAGGCAATGATGCCCTGAGTTTCAATGCAAGGGGCTTCATGAGGCTGATCGACAGGCTCACCGAAGGGAAGATGTTCGGCAAGTCCGGAGTCCCTCTCGGCAAGGGTCTCGGCAACATCAAGATCGAGCCGAACCACCCCTTCCCCGACGGGATGAAGGACCTTTTCCACGATGACATCCAGGACCACAGAATACTCTCTACGGCAATATGGGTGAGGGACAATAATCCGGGACGTTTCACCGCCCTCGTCACCAAGGACATCAACCTCAGGATGAAGGCGAAGGCCGCAGGAATGGTGGCTCAGGACTATCTCACGGACAGAGTGGAAGAAAACCGCGTGGAAGACTCACAGAAAGTCGTGCAGACCATCGACAACCTTCCTGCCGAGCTGCTTCAGGAACTGCAATACGGACAGAACAACTCCATCGGATGGCAGAATGTATCCCGGCAGGAGCCGAAGGCCAATCAGCTTTACAGATTCAAATGGCCTGACAGCGAGGAAGTTGTCTGCGGGCGTTACGATACGGATGCCGACAGGATTGTATTGGTGAAATCAAGGCAGGCATACGGAATCAAGCCGAGGAATGACGAGCAGAAATTCGCCCTGGACGCCTGTCTCAACAGGAAAATCCAGCTCGTGTCGCTCACCGGCGGTGCCGGAACGGGAAAGACTCTTCTCGCCCTCGCATCAGCATTGGAACAGGAGAGGGACTATGAGCAGATCATCCTGTCACGTCCCACTGTCGTCCTCGGGAATCAGGAAATAGGCTTCCTGCCGGGTGACCAGAAGAGCAAGATGTCCCCGTTCCTCCAGCCGCTCATGGACAATCTCAATGTCATCAAGTCCCTCTACAGGCCCAGCAGCAAGGAGTACCAGAAACTCGAAGGAATGGTGAACAGCGAGAAGCTGCTCATAACTCCGCTCGCCTACATCAGGGGAAGGAGCCTCGGGAAGGCATTCTTCATCATTGACGAGGCCCAGAACCTCACCCCTCACGAGATCAAGACCATCATCACGAGGGCAGGAGAGGACACCAAGATAGTGTTCACAGGAGACATATTCCAGATTGACCAGCCTTATCTGGACCAGTGGTCCAACGGTCTCACCCATCTCGGAGAGAAGATGGCCGGCCAGCGTCTTTTCGAGCACGTCTTCCTCCGCAAAGGCGAAAGAAGCGAACTCTCAGAGATCGCTTCCAGACTATTGTAGCAATAAAAAAGCCGCTTCACCAGAGAGAAGCGGCTTTTCTTTCATCTCGATCGGTGCAGTGCGCACAGGGCTCTATTCGTCAATCCTGACGCAGCGCACTGCGAGTCCGAATCCCGGGTTCGCAGGCGTTTCCACGCCGTATCCGATGCCTTCGAAACCGAATGACCATCTTGTAGGATAGGCATCGGCAGCCTTTCCGAAGTCGGCGTCACCGAGATTGAACATCGTACTGTTCCAGAGGAAGGTAATTCCTCCGAAACCTCTGGCCAGCTCGCCCGAATAGCAGATACGGCCGGAGTTTCCGCAAGGGAACCAGGACTTCTCGCCGTTGAAAGTGTAATACCAGCCTATCGGGTCGTCGGTAGTTCCCACCTTTTCCATACGGGATTCGAAATCAGCTGTCTTTCCCCAGTCAGATCCGGCAGGCACGCGATAGCCGTAAGGACAAGGGTCCACATTGGTCTTGAACCTGTCACGATCGTCCCAGCTTCTGACAGTCCCGTACCAGGATCCGAGGAATTCCCAGTTCCACGGGCCTGAATACCATACTCCGTCCTTCTTGTTGTCAACACCGGTATAGAAGGTGGTCGGGTGCGCGTCGGCCTCCTCGCGGGTCGCGGCCTGACCATTGTCAAGAGTCCAGGCGAAATCGTATGCGCTGTTGAAGACGGTGTATTTCCTGGCTTCAGAGAATACCTGGGTCTCTCCCCACTCGTCCTCGTAGCCGCCAAAAATCGGAGATATCCTGCCGTACTGATAAAGTATCGTGCTCCAGGCTTTTCGCCCCTCCTCCTGAGTCGCTCCAGTGGCTCCGATGACCCTGTCAAGGAAGTAGGTATTGTCATTGACAAGAACATCTTTCGGCTTGTCAGTGCACCATATGAGCCAGGACCAGACCACATTGCCGCCGGCATCGAAACCGCAGATCACGGCATTGCCCTCATTGCCTGTGGCGTGGAACTTTATGGCCCCGGAGGAATAGCTGACATCGGAAATGATGTTCTGCTTCTTGGCGAATGCCTCATCCGAGCTTGCCCAGATCCAGTCAGCAGAAGCAATCCTGATCAGTGTCCCGTCAATCTTCTTCGGCTCAAAGCCGTAGAATCCTTCGGAGGATACTATGTAGGTATTGGCCGGGTTGGCAAACTCCTGCCAGTCAAGATTGACGAAGAAGGACTCACTGGCCGTGGCATATTCCCCGGAGTAGCTCATTGCGGCTACCTGTATCTTGTAGGTCTTGTCCCAGTCCAGTTCGCTCACGGTGACTCTCTGCCTGCCCTGAACGACTTCCGTGCCGTTGAAAAGTATGTTCTCGACAGGCATGTTCTCAGGAAGTTCGTCGGCACGTGCAACGAGATATGAGGAATAGATGGAATTGGAGGAAATCACATCGAACGAGACCGAGTTGTTCTCGACGCTGATATTGTCCAGGCTGATTTCAGGCGCAGCGGCGGACTGCAATTCCTCATTGTCCCCGCAACCGGAGGCAATGAATGCGAGTCCCGCAAGAGCATATATCAATAAATTTTTGGTCATATTCTGTATCAATTAAAAACTGTATCCTACTCCCACGTTGAACGTATTCTTCATCGGACCGGAAGCATAGTTCCAGGAAATGTTCAGGCTGAAGCCGGCGAAAAGCAGGCCTGCCCCGGCTGAGAAGAATGAAGGGATGCCGGCTTCCCTGCCGCAGTAATGGCCTCCCGCACGGACGAAATAATGGTCTGCATAGCCGTACTGCACTCCGGCACTGGCGCATACCGCGGACGGGCTCATATACATACCAGCCTCGACCGTGGCGTCAAGAGAATGCTTTCCGAAGCGCCAGTCTCCGTCAACACCCAGCTGGGCATAGTAGGGAAGCGGATAAGAATCCACCGGAATGCCGAGATTCTTGCCGGTGAGGCTCACTCCGAGCCATTCGAGCGGCTGATAGCGGAACTGGATGTCGGCAAAACCTGTGCGGCTGACATCCCTGACTCCGTCCATCTTCGGAGAATGCGAAGACTGGGCATAGTTGAGCGCTATTCCTGCGGAGAACTTCTCGAGAATCTTCCAGGTGAAACCGGCGCCGATTCTGAATTCGGAAGGTCTGAAAACTCCGAGAGACTCGCCGAACTCCCCGGTCACGCCATACTTGTCGCCGATGTTGCCGAGAAAGCCGAAGGTAAGGCCGAATCTCTCGTCAATGCCATAGACGGCACCGAGGGATACTACGTCGGAGGCTGACACAGACGGCTGGAAATAACCGTAGGAAATGCCGGCGGCAAAGGATCCACCACCGACTCCCGGGTCTGCCAGCGAGCCGAAATGCGAGAATGCCCCACTTGAAGAGGTCCCTCCCATCGCCATCGAAACCGGGTCCGGGGATATTGAAAGGAAAGACATTGCGTTATCCTTTGCCGCTGAGCTGATGGCAAATGTCAGCGGCAGGAGAAAAGCCAGAATATATCTTGTTTTCATCATTTCTTGGAGAATTTGGATTTGTAGGTTCCCTTTGCCGTCTCAAGGGCCAATGTATATACGCCGGGAGCAATGTCCGACAAGTCGATTTTCAATGGAGAATTGAGGGAAACGGAAACATCGGCGGCAGACCAGGCCACAGCGCCGGAAGCGGAATAGATCTTCACGGAAGCAGCGACATCCTCGCCGGTCCTGACATTGACAAAGTCGGTAGCCGGATTAGGATAGATGTCCATAGGGGCAGAAGCATCCCTCACGACAACGGTGAATTCCGACGAGGCAGAGGCGCCCCTCGCATCAGAGACAATGAGGCGCGCGCGGGTGCTGCCGGTTTTACTGCCGGTGAAAGAGGCTATACCCTCAGAATAGGAGAACGAGACTATGCTCCTGTCTGTCAATTCCACTGTAGCGAACAGAGGCTCCGCATCGGCGTCGCTGAAATAATCGCTGATGACGATTTCAGAGCTTGCGCCAGGCCCGTTGACAGCCAGTGATGGAACATCCATGACAAGCTCAGGAGCAGTGTTGGTGAGCACTGTAAAACTGAATTGCATGGAGCCCATTGCCCCGTACTCGTCCACCACGCTCACAGGCACAGTGTGCTTGCCCTCGGCAGCCTCGGCGCCGCGGATAAGGAGAGTTCCGATTCCATTGCCGTATGAGAACTGCATGCTGGACTCGAGATTGTCGATGAAGATGGTCACGTCGTGACCGTCCGGGTCCGTTGCCTCGAACTGCACATTGAGATTGTCCCAGGACCTGACTGTCAGATTGTTGCCGGAAAGGCTCCGAACAGAAGGCGAGGAATTCCTGCCGGTAGTCACGTGACGGACCTCCGAGAGTTCCGACTCGTTTCTGGCGAAGTCGGAGGCAGTCAATGCACAATAGTATCCCGTCTCGAACTCGAGATGCTTCAATGCAAGGCTTACACGTCCTTCACCCGCAGATTCCAGATCGGCAACCCGGAACTGCACCCTGGTCGCCCTGTTCAGCGTGGCAGCCGTGAATTCCGCCCTGCTGTAATAGACATTGATATAGCCTGCCCTGGCTGTTCCGCCGTCGTCCGAAGGCACGGCAAGCTCGCATTCAATGGAGTTGGACAATGTCGAGAGACCGAAGTCGGTCACAGGCTGCGGAGCTTCCCTGTTGAGGGTGGAGAGGGCCAGTTCGGCATCCACCATTCCCTTTCCGAGCTTTCCGATGTAGCCGGGGTTGAATTCATAAATGCTCTCGTCGGTGGCTCTCACGACAGCATCCCAAAGATCCCGGTTCGTATAGTCCGGACCACCTGCTGCGGAGAGCAGCAATGCAGCGATTCCGGATACGTGCGGGCAGGCCATCGAGGTACCCTGATAGCCTCCGTACGAGCCGTCCGGCATTGTGGAGTAAACGCCTCCGTCAGGGAAGGTCTGGTCTCCTCCGGGAGCGCAGACAGTAACCCAGTCACCGTAATTGGAATAATATGCCAATGAGCCGTAAGGTCCGATTGCAGCGACTGAGATCACCTTCTCATAGGCTGCCGGCAGAGCCATCGTCACGGCATCATTGCCGGCGGCAAAGATGACCAGACCTCCCTTCATGGGGCCGATCTGGTTTCCGTCCGGATCACAGCCAGCCACTTCTATGAAGTAGTCTATGCCCTGCTTCACTGCAGGAGGAAGAGTGGTTACGTGCTGTCTCTCGTCATATCCCCAGCTGTTCTGGGCAATCACCGCACCGTTCTCGGCTGCATACTGGAATGCCTTGAGCATATCCGCTCCCTTATTCACGGTAGGGTCAATCATCTGGACACCCATTATCCTGACTCCGGGAATGTCCGGGTATCTTCCTCCGGCCACGCCGCAGACTCCTATTCCGTTGTTGTTGGCGGCGGCGACAGTACCGGCCACGTGGGTACCGTGATCCACCGGATGGATGGCCGCATTGCCGGTCACGAAGTTGTATCCATGGATATCATCCACATATCCGTTGCCGTCATCGTCCCTGCCGTTGCCGGGAATCTCCGCCTCATTGGTCCATGCATTAGGCTTAAGATCGGGATGGTCGAAATCGACGCCGCTGTCCAGGACAGCCACTATCACATCGCTGCTTCCGAATACGCCGTACTTGTCCCAGGCCCTCTGGAGGCCCATATCAATGCCCTTTCTGAAGCCGAACTGGCCCGTGTTGTTGTAATGCCACTGATGGGATGCGTAATATGGGTCGTTCATTGTCACGGACATTTCCCTGACCTTGTAGACAGGTTCAGCGCTCACTATGCAGCCGCCTGATTTTCCCGCCGCGGAAACCGCCCTGGTGACCGGCGTCTCTTCAGCGAGCCCGGCCTCGAACCAGCGGTGAAGGCCATGTTTGCGCTGCATCTTCTCATACTTTCCACCTATGAAGAAGCACGGTTTCAATGACACCACATTCATTGCGGCAAGTTCCTCCGGAATGTCCGAAACCCTGACGAAGCCGCCATTGGCCGAAGCCGAAAGAATCAGTCCGTCTGCCACTTCCTCAGTCAGCTGGAGCCTCATCACTCCCGGCTCGCAGGCATCGGACTCAAGGGCATTCACACCGGTCTCCGTTCCCGCATTGATTTCCACCGGCTCAGTCTGGCAGGAGACCAGGGCAATCATGAGCGCCAGAATGGAACATATAGTTGTCTTTCTTTTCATTTTCCTGATAATTAGTTGGCTGTCAATACAATGTCCTTGTCATAGAGTTCCTCGAAATACTGGCCTTCAACATTGAAGATGCCATATTGCCGGACAGTGAGGGTCTGTCCATCCCCGCTTACGCCGATCTCGAAGGAGTTCCCCACCTTGATCACGCCGCCGACAAAGCTGGCGATAGGGGCAAGCTGGAATGTATCATTGTTGATGGAGAAGAAGCTGGACGAGGACGAGAACTTGATGGACTGGGTGTTCACATCCACCGCACCCATCACGTAGTTGGTCGTCTTGTCGGAAGGCTTGTAGCCCGGCAGCACGTGCTCCAGATAAGGGTCGAAATTGTATAGGGCCACATACTTGCGGTCAGCGCTGACAGTCACATAGACCTGATGGTTCCTGTATATCGTATTGTCTCCGGCTGATACATAATCGCCCACGTAAGTGTCGGCCAGCTTGTAATACCAAGGCACATCCGGGACCTCGACTGCCACCTTTTCGGAATAGACCGGTCCGTCCACGGTGGATGCCGCTGCCATTATCCAGTTTGTGGTACCCGGAGTGACTTTCACGGATACATTGAAGGTTCCGTCGACCGGCTTCATCGGAGTGTAGGACGACTGGTAGAAATCGAAATCGGTGGAGGACATCAGCCCGGCTTCCGGCCTGAGCATCATGTTGTCAAATCCGGACAGGGTGATGTCCACGCTCAGCGTTCCGGTGAACTCGTCCACCTCGAAATTGTCTCCGAGAGTGACCTCGATATTGTCCTTGCGCCCGGCAAACCCTGCCTCGACCTCATCCTTGTCCTCAGCCAGACCGCAGGAAAGAACCAGCAGCCCGGATATGGACAAAGGCATCATAAATCTCATATAATCGGTAATATGTCTCATAATTCAATCTTTAGAGCGGGTTCTGGTCTTTTTCCGTGATGTAGATATTTTCCTGGAGTTCCCTCTGAGGGATCTGGAAAAGCCAGTATTTGTGATGGGCGGGCACATCCACGATGACATTGAGGAACTCCATATTGTGGTTGGTTCCCTCATATGAGCGGATGCATCCCTCGGAATTGCGCCTCCTGTCATAATAGGAAAGTCCCTCTCCCCAGAGCTCTATTCTCCTCTGGAGATGAACCTCTTCAAGGGTCGCATCCTGATTCCAGGCCGGATTCCTCGTGACAGCGAACTCCGCAAGCACCGCCTGCGCCTCAGACTGCTTGCCAAGATGTATCAATGATTCAGCCTCAATGAGATACATCTCCGATGCCCTCATGTAAATGTAGTCCTGGAGCCACTGGTCCATACAGCCGAACTTCCTCGCCGCATATGGCAATGTCGAAGCCACCGCTGACGCATCGGCCGCCGCATCTCCCCCGTTCGGGCCGTTGAAGAGGCCCTTCCTGAGGTCCGAATTGGGAATGGCGTCGTAGAGCTTCCTGTCAATCAGCTTGCCCAGCTGGTCAAGTCCAGCATATCCAGGGCAGTCATTGCTCATCTGCGAGAAGAACGAGGCATAGGTCGTCTGGGTCTCGGCGGTGTGGTTGAAGCCCCACATGACTTCCGCATCCTCAATGTCCATGAAACCGGAATAGAGCCGGTTCGCATCCATGAGGACATAGCCTTTCCTTGCCTCAGCAGCCATCGCGGCGGCCTTGTCCCACTGCTGGGTGTAGAGATAGTACCTGGCCGCGAGGCCCTGTGCCACCTGCTTGTCAATGAACATCTTGGAAGGCCTGACATAGCCATCCAGAAGCGGAAGGGCGGCATTGATATTCTCCTCGATGTGCTCGCATACAATGCCGAGAGTGTTCCTTCCCTGCCTTGAGGCAATGATGTCAGAGCTCTTGGCATCCCTGGTGGCATAGACAATCGGCACTCCGGAGGCATCCTTGTTGAATGCACCCGAGGCATCCGTCGGATCCTGGAAATACATCATCAGATAAAGGTAGGAAATCGCCCTTACCATATATGCCTGGCCCAGATTCGCCCTTGAGGACGGGTTTGAAGGATCAACGCCCGGCTGGAAGAAGTCAATGATGGTATTCGAGTTGTTGATCAGAGTGTAGAAGGTTGACCAGAGCTGTGTAGGCCTCTTGTAGTCATATTCCCTGTAGTCGAAGGCATAGTCGTACATTCCCCAGCCCCTCGCTCCGTGGAGGACAATGTCACCGGCCATCCAGTCACCGATCATAAGGCAGGAAAGCATTCCGAAGTCGTCATGCTCGCTTCCGGAGGTTCCTCCGGCATTGTACTGGACCATGAAAGAGTAAAGTCCAGACACATAGGATGCGAGATAATCCGGGTCGTTCTCCACCATCTGGGCGGCTTTCTCACCCGTAAGATAGTCGGTCGTCTCGACCCCGAAGTATTTGTCTGAGCAGGAGACGACTGATATGACAGCAGCTCCGGCCAGGATGATATTACGAATCAGTTTCATCATTTTCATTCCTCCCACATTAGAAAGTGATCGATACACCGCCAGATACGGTTCTCAATGCAGAATAATTGAATCCTGTGCTTCCGTTGAACGACTGGCGCACGTCAAGTCCGCGCCTCTTCGACTTGTACCAGAGATTGTCTCCGGTCACATAGATCCTGAGGTTCTGGATTTTGGCGCGTGACATCAGCTTGTCCGGGAAAGTGTAGCCCACTGTGGCGTTCCTTATGCTGATATAGGAAGCCTTCGTCAGGAAGCGGGTTGACATCTGGTTGGCGCCCTGATATGCGTTCTGCACGCGTGGAACGTCAGTGTCGGTATTCAGCGGGGTCCATCTGCGGAAAATATCCTTGTGCCAGTTGGTTCCGAGGGAGCCCGCGCTCATCAGTGAAGAATATCCGGAATCCATGCACCATCCGCCAATCTGATATGCGAACGAGGCACTGAGGTCCACTCCGAAGAACTTGAACGATGTCGTGAATCCTCCGTAGAGGTCAGGGATGGCAGACTTGCCAAGCTTGACCTTGGTTGCCTCCGACACTGATGAGACATAGCTCACCGTCGTGGTGCCATCCTCATTTTCAGTGTATTTGGCATACATAGGAAGTCCGGATACAGGATTCACGCCCTTCCATTCGTACAGATAGAAATCGTAGAGGGAGCCTCCCGTGGAGCGGAAATAAGGATATGCCTCATACCCCTCCTTCGGCTTGTCGGAAGGGAGTTTGGTCAATGCATTCCTGTAATGAGTTCCGTTCACCGTGATGTTCCACTGGAAATTCCTGTGCTTGAAGATATCGGCGCTGACCTCAAACTCGATACCGGTGTTCTTCATGTCCATATCGTTGACGAGCTGGCTGCTTGGAGAGCCCTGGCTGAGGGCCAGCGGCCGGTAGTAGATCATGTCCTTGGTCACCTTTATGAAGAAATCCGCATTCACGCTGACTCTGTCGAAAAAGCGGCTCTCGAACCCGGCGTTGAAGTTGCGGGACTTTTCCCAGGTCACGTCAGGGGCGGCACGGAAGACCCTCTTGATGGAAGGTTCGCCGTCCACTCTCTCTACTGCGTAAAGGTCCTGGTAAACCTTTGTGACGCCGATGTTGTCATTTCCCTGGGTTCCGTAGCTGGCCTTGAGTCTCAGATAATCCACCGCACTGACTCCGCGCAGGAAACTCTCCTGCTTCAGATTCCAGGAAAGTCCGGCGGACCAGAAACTGCCCCATCTGCTGTCCGGAGCGAACCTCGAAGATGCATCCCTTCTGTAAGATGCTGAAAGGAAATACTTTCCGCCATAGGAATACTCGGCCCTTCCGAAGATTCCCTGAAGGAAATACTCAGCGGTAGAGGAATTCAGGTACTGGTAGAATGCCGCATTTGCGAAGTCTGACACAGTCGGGTCCAGATAGTTTGTCATCTGTCCGGAAAGTCCGTAGTTGCGGTCCTTCTTGATCTCGTGTCCGATAAGGACATTGAGGCTGTGGTCCCCGAATGTCGGCGACCAGGTCAGAAGCTGGTTGGTATTCAATGCGGTATATCTCGACATGGACTGCGAGCCGCGGCCGTTCACTGTCTGGGCATCACCTCCCGCAGGAGTCTGGAACACGTCCGACTTGGTATTGAAGAGGTCGTATGCGAGATTGACCGTGAATTTCAAATCCTTGCGTATCTGAACGTCAATGTAGCCCCTCGTGGTGAGGTTGTCATTGATAGTCTTGTTCTTGGAGGTCATCAACTGGCCGTATGGGTTCGAGAGCTGGCCGAACGCCCTGTTCTCACCCCAGTCATATTCCGGGTCGCCGTTTGCGGCATACTGCTTTTCTCCGGTCTCGAGATCGTATCTGTAAATCGGATAGATCGGAGCGATTGTCTGGCCGAAGAAGAAGAGGTTGTTGTAGGTAGAAGAGCTGCCTCCGCCGTAAGTCTGCTGCACCGTATTTGAATAGGAGAAGTTCAGACCGGCCTTGAGCCATCTGTAGATAGTCTGGTCAACCTTGGCCCTCACCGTTATACGGTCGAAGCCTGAGTTGGGAACATAGCCTTCATCATTGAGGTATGATGCCGAGAGATAGACCTGTGTCTTCTCTGTACCACCGGCTATGCTCAGGTTGTACTCCTGACGGACTCCATTGCGGAATACGTCCTTGTTCCAGTCGTCAGTCCACTTGAGCTCCGATGCGGCCGGATTGAGCTTGCCCGTGCGCGGGTCGATCACCTCGTCGTCATTTATTCCCCGGTAAACATTGTACTTGAGCAGCCTTATCAATGCTCCCGAAGCATAATAGTCGGCCTGGGATGCGCTCATGGGATTCTCAGTCCTGTAATATGCGGCATTGCGGAGAGCCTCCCAGGTCATCTCGTAATACTCTCCGGGATCGGAGATGACGTCGTAGGAAGGAACGCCCCGGGAATTGAATCCGGCCTTGGCGTCAAACGACACCCTGACCCTCTCCGATGTTCCCCTCTTGGTCGTCACCATTATGACTCCGTTTGATCCGCGGGCTCCGTACATCGAGTTCGCGGCAGCGTCCTTCAATACTGTAAGAGATTCTATATCATTGGCAGGCAACGAGTTGAGACTACCCTCATAAGGCACGCCGTCAACCACGATGAGCGGGCTCTGGGATGCCGACACCGAGCCGAGTCCCCTGATGATGATGCTGGAGCCGGAGCCCGGAGTGCCGGACGAGCTGGAGGTCTGGAGACCGGATACGGCCCCTTCGAGGGACTTGGAGATGTCGGATGTCTTCATCTTGGCCAGTTTCTCCCCGCTCACCTGCGAGGCCGAACCCACGAACGAGGACTTCTTCTGAACTCCGTAAGCCACGACGATTGTCTCGTCAATACTCTCCGAATCCGGCTCGAGGGCGGCATTGAGAACATTATCGCGGCCAACCGCCGCCTCCTGGCTGAGATAGCCTATCGAGCTGAAAACCAATGTCGAACCCTGCGAGGCGGAGATTTCATAATTACCGTCCGCATCAGAGGATACGCCATTCATCGTGCCCTTGACCATAACGGAAGCGAACGGAATGCCCTCCCCCGTCCCGGCATCGGTGATCCTGCCCTTTACTGTCTGGGCAAGAGCCTGCAGCTGGATGAGAGGAAGCAGCAATATCAGCGAAAATATAATCTTCTTCATCATTCCTATCTGTTAGTGTTTCCGAAATTGCCGGATGATGCCGGCATAATGAACATCCTCGGGCTTGCGGCCGTTGTCCCGGACTTCTTCGCCATCGTGAACGGCAATGCCGGATAGGAAGAAGAGAACGAGAACAGCTGGGACTTGTCCAGAGCCTGTGCAAAGTAGCCCATAGATGTTATTGAAATGGACTGGCCCTGGATTTCAAGGGTTCTGCCCGTTACTGTGGCATTGCCCGCACCGGACATAGCCGCAACTGCGATTCCGTATGAATTGTCCGCTCCCGACATCAGAACGTCAACGCCGGACATTCCATAGAATCCCAGGACGCAGGACACGCTGACATTCTGTTCATTGCGCACGTTCACCTCGCCCAGGTCGCAGGCTATGAACCTGAGGTTGCCGGTTTCCGGATCGAGCTCGGCCAATGCAGGGAATTTGTCGAAGTCCGAGATTCCCTCCCAGCCATAGACTTTGTAGAGATTGTCACCTTCCTCGCGGTCATCCTCTATGGTGATATTGTACCTGAGCTTGCTGTCACCAACGGTCCAGTCCCCGAGCCAGGCCTTGTACTCCTCCGTCATCTCCGGAAGAGTCACCTCGAAGTCAGGGGACACGGCATACTTGCCGGAAGGCGCTCCGCTGACCTCCACACCGATGGCGTACGCATTGTAAAGCCCCGTTGTCCGGAGGTTGTATCCTTCCCGGACGGATGACCTGTAGGCAATGTCAGCCCAGGTGTAGTTCGTCCCGTAAGCCTCATTGTACTGCCCGATGTAGGCTGTCATATAGGCTGCGGCGTCGATGAGGAACTGGTCGAACTGACCGTCATAATACTTCATGCTCTCCTTTGACATCACCATTATGAAATACATCTCGGAAGAGGCTGTCGTACAGGAAATCACCTGACGGTACCTGCTGGTGGTCTCCCCGCTTGTGATCTCTCCTTCTCCCTCGCACACAATGTTCCAGTCAGGGTTCAGCATCGGATCGACAGGGCGCATGGCTGTCTTGAATACGATCTCGGCCGGGTCGCCGAAGACGGCTCCGTTCCTGACATTCATAACCACGGCGCGGTACCTTGTGTAATGGGTAAGGCCGGTGAACTCCTTGGTAAGATTGCCGCTCTGCAGTTTTGAATCGATGTCCACCACAGAGGAAACTATCGATTGGCAAAGAGTTCCGGTCGGCGTATCCAGATCCTTCGTCAGGAAGATATACCACTTGTCCGAACTGTCACCCGTCGTGGTGACCTTGACAAGAGCGCTCCTGTCGGTAGGCTCCACCACAAGGCTGAGAGAAAGTTTAGGGACACCCTTTACCGTAGAGAATCTGCAGGAGCCGGGATTGCCGTACAAAGTCCCGTCTTCATTCAGGCCGAACACTATATATCTGTATTCGGTTCCGGAGGACAGACCGGTAAGAGTCAGCACGCGCTTGGCCCCCTGCTTCAGCTGAGACTTGATCTCGACCCCGCTCCCGGCAAGACGCCTCGCTTCCCTGTTGACGAGGGAATTGACATCAGCGCCCACATCCGTGGTCGCAAAACCGTAATAGGTGGCCCTGTCATTGCCGTCATGGGTGATAACTATCCTCGCCCCCTCCGAAGTTTCAGACTCCGAAGCGACCGAGAACTGGATTCCGGAGAATTCCGGAGAATCAGGATTCCTGACTTCTTCATTGCATCCCGCAGCAATGAAGACGGACACTGCCATTCCGACGCTTGTCAGGAACCGAAAAATTGTTCTTTTCATCCAAATACAATTTCTGTTAAGGTTCTTGGGATGCAAATATATAACTTTATTCAAAAATAATTGCTATTTCTTTGATTTTGAAAGCATAATTCATTAATACATAAAGATTTATAAGCAGAATTTACTGCCGGGAGCAATGCATTCCAGCCACATACGCAATGGCAAAATATTGTATTTCAGAACTTTAGGCAGCAGGAAAGTTCAAAAAAAATGTCACGTTGTTGCCCCGGAAGTTTTAATTATCTGTCAAAATGATTAAATTTGCGGACCAATAGTCAGAAATATATCAACTTAAACAAAAAAATATGCTGGAAAATAAGAAAAGAGTGTACCGTTTCGGAGGCAAGACTGCTGAAGGCAACGGTGCCATGCGTGAACTCCTCGGAGGAAAGGGCGCAAATCTCGCTGAGATGAACCTTCTCGGAATGCCTGTTCCTGCAGGATTCACAATTACCACAGAATGCTGTGCCGAGTACTATGCTCTCGGCGGTGGCTACACTGACGAGCTCAAACAGGAAGTTGCAGAGGCCCTCGCAGCCACTGAGAAGATCATGGGCAAGAAATTCGGAGATCCTTCCGACCCTCTTCTCGTCAGCTGCCGTTCCGGCGCGAGAAGTTCCATGCCGGGAATGATGGACACCATCCTCAACATCGGACTCTGCTCGGCTACTCTTCCGGGAATGATCAAGAAGACCGGCAATCCGCGCTTCGTTTACGATGCATACCGCCGTCTCATCATGATGTACTCCGACGTCGTAATGGAGAAGGCCGAGGGAATCGAGCCTGAAGACGGCCAGGGCATCCGTCAGCAGCTTGACAGGATGATGACCGAGCTCAAGGAGAAGAAGGGCTACAAGGCCGACACCGACATTACCGCAGACGAGCTCAAAGACCTTTGCGAGCTCTTCAAGGCCAAGGTAAAGGAAGTTCTCGGAGTAGATTTCCCTGACACTGCAGAGGCTCAGCTCTGGGGCTCCATCGGTGGCGTATTCAAGTCCTGGAACGGAAAGCGCGCCATCACATACAGAAAGATCGAGAAAATTCCTGATGACTGGGGAACAGCTGTCAATGTCCAGTCCATGGTATTCGGAAATATGGGTGACACCTCGGCAACAGGTGTGGCATTCTCCCGCAACCCTGCAAACGGTGACAACAAGTTCTACGGCGAGTGGCTCATCAACGCCCAGGGCGAGGATGTGGTTGCCGGAATCCGTACTCCTAACCCTCTCAACGAGGCTACCAAGTCCGAGAAGAACAAGGACCTCCAGTCACTCGAGACCGCAATGCCTGAGGTTTACAGGGAGCTCGACGAAATCCGCACTCATCTCGAGAACCACTTCCACGACATGCAGGACATCGAGTTCACCATTCAGGAAGGCAAGCTCTGGATGCTCCAGTGCCGTATCGGCAAGAGAACAGGTCTTGCAGCTCTCCAGATGGCAACCGACATGCTCGCAGAGGGCATGATCGACGAGAAGACAGCCGTGATGAGAGTTTCTCCTGCACAGCTCGACGAGATTCTCCACCCTATTCTCGACTCTGCATCAGAGAAGAAATGCACAGCGATCGCACAGGGTCTTCCTGCATCTCCGGGCGGAGCAGTCGGTACTCTCGTATTCACTCCGGAGGACGCAGTAGCTGCAGCCGCTGAGGGTCGCAAGGTAATCCTCGTCCGCGAGGAGACCTCCCCTGAGGACATTGAGGGCATGAGGGCAGCATCAGGTATTCTCACAGTACGTGGCGGCATGACCTCACACGCCGCTCTCGTAGCCCGCGGATGGGGCAAGTGCTGCATCGTAGGCTGCGACGCAATGAAGATCGACCTTGCAGGCAAGAAGGTTACCTTCGCCGGTACTGATACCGAGTTCAAGGAAGGCGACTGGTTCAGCCTCAACGGCGCCAAGGGTCTCGTATACAACGCAAAGATCGAGACAATGGACGCTTCCGAGAATCCTCTCTTCGTAAAGTTCATGGCCCTCGCCGACAAGTTCCGCAAGCTCGGAATCAGGACCAATGCAGATACTCCTGAGGATGCAGCCAAGGCTGTTTCATTCGGTGCGGAAGGCATCGGTCTCTTCCGTCTCGAGCACATGTTCTACGGAAAGAATTCCGAGACTCCTCTCGCAAAGCTCCGCAAGATGATTCTCTGCGACACCGACGAGGAGAGAAAGGCAGCCCTTACGGAGCTTGAGCCATTCATCAAGGCATCCGTGAAGAGCACCCTCAAGATCATGGACGGCAAGCCGGTAGTATTCCGTCTCCTCGACCCGCCTCTCCACGAGTTCGTTCCTCATACAGACGAGAAGAAGGCTGAACTCGCCAAGGAGCTCGGCGTAACCCCTGAGGAAATCGAGAAGCGCGGCGAGTCCCTCCACGAGGTTAACCCTATGATGGGTCACAGAGGAGTCCGTCTCCACGTTTCCTTCCCTCTCATCGCAGAAGTAGAGTACAGGGCCATCTTCACAGCGACAGCCGAGCTTCAGGCAGAAGGTCTCAACCCGATGCCGGAGATCATGATTCCTGTGACCATCTCAGCCCGCGAGCTCAGCTTCCAGAAGGCTATCTGCGACAGGGTAAAGGCAGAGGTAGAGGGCAAGTTCAGCACCAGCATTGACTATCAGTTCGGTACAATGATCGAGATTCCTCGTGCCGCCCTCACCGGCGACAGGATGGCAAGGACCGCAGAGTTCTTCTCATTCGGTACCAACGACCTCACCCAGATGACATTCGGCTTCTCACGCGACGACGTGGGTACCTTCATGGGCGAATATCTCGGCAACAAGCTCCTGGATGCAGATCCGTTCAAGACCATCGACACCAAGGGTGTCGGCAAGCTCGTCGAGTACGGTATCCAGTCCGGAAGGTCCAAGAGGCCTGAACTCAAGTGCGGCGTCTGCGGAGAGCACGGTGGCGATCCTGATTCAATCAAGTTCTTCAACAGAATCGGCATCGACTACGTATCCTGCTCACCGTTCCGCGTGCCGATCGCACGTCTGGCAGCTGCGCAGGCAGCTATTGCACAGAGCAAGTAGTTCACTGAAAACATAGAACAGAGGGTGGCTGAAGAGTCGCCCTCTTTCCATTCCGGGCCGCCAGAAGGCCACGGGCCACTATTCAATCAAATGCAAAAACCGATGAAACGTATACTCATCATTATCCTATGCGCCTGCCTTTCTGCGGGATTCATATCGTGTCATCACGGAGAGCGGGCTACAGAACCCGAGAATCCCGGCAATGTGGACGATAACAAAGAGACTGGTGACGAAAAACCAGACGGGGAAGCCGGCGCCGGGAACGATGTCGTCATTCTCTTCACCAATGACCTTCACAGCCAGATCGAGCCGATCGGGAAAGACGACACGTACAATCCGGACAAGGGCGGTGTTGCCAGAATCAAGGTATTGGTTGACAGTGTCAGGGCGGCTGAGAAGGCCGTGATCGTGGCAGATGCCGGGGATTTCGTGCAGGGCACCTACTATTTCACCTGCCTCGGAGGCGACGTGGAAATGATGGTCCAGAAGGAAATAGGCTATGATATCCGGACTATCGGCAATCACGAATTCGACAAGAAGATTCCGGGCCTGAAGCATATGTTTTCCCTCAATGAGGTCACAACGGTAAGCTGCAATTACGACTTCAGCAGGACCGTATTGGCAGACGAGGTCAAGGAGTCGGCCATCATCGAAGCGGGAGGTCACAAGATCGGATTCCTCGGGCTCGGAGTTAGGCTGAGCGGCCTCGTTGCACCGAATGCCTGCGAGGACGTGGACTATTCCCTGCCGCTGAACAAAGCTGACAAGATTGCCAAAGAGCTGAAGGCCAATGGCGCAGAAATGGTGATAGCACTTTCCCATCTGGGATACAACAGCGATGTGACCTTTCCGTACTATGACAGCGGTGTAGCCGCTCAGACGGAGAACATTGACTTCATTATCGGTGGACATTCCCATACGTTCATGATGAAGGAGCAATATGTGGAGAATGAGGCTGGCAATGCCGTCCCTATTGTCCAGACCGGCAGCAAAGGCATCTACCTGGGATATATGAAGATTCATCTGGACAAGGTCGGGAAACAGAGATTCTCCTACCGCCTGATACCGGTGGATTCCAGGCTTGACAGCAGGATTGACCCGGCATTCGCAAGCAAGCTCGCATATTATTCAGAGAAGCTTGAACAGTCAATGAGTGAAGTACTTGGATACTGTCCGTCAACCTTGAGGAAAGGCAGTCCGCAAGGGACTCTCGGCAACTGGGCGACCGACTCAATGGTTGAGATGTGCGAGGATGTCTTCGGGGTGACTCCTGACCTTGCTGTTTGCAACAATGGAGGCCTCCGGGCCGAGATTTCGAATGGAGATGTGACCAGGTCGGACATTTACGCAGTCTTCCCGTTTGACAACAAGATGACATTGCTTGAGCTCACCGGGACGTCACTTCTGAAGTTCTTCGATTCAATGGCAGTCAATACAGAGCCTCTGAGTGCGGGAGTGCGGCTGGTCATAAAGGACGGTGCTGTAAAAAGCGTAAGTGTCGGAGGCAAGGCAATCGACCCGAAGGCGAAATACAAGATTTGTACAATAGACTACCTGGTCGAAAGCGGAAGGTATTCCCTGGATGAGAACACTTCACGCCAGGACAGTGCGGAATACATATATGACCTTTTCTGTGACCATGTCAAGAAGATCACGGCAAGGGGCGGAAGTCTGCAGGCGGACATTGATGACAGGGTTACGGTATTATAATTTGCAGATTTGGAGGAATGACAAATAATTCTTACATTTGTATCCCTTTCGGATACAGGTAGAAACAGCTTCCAAAGGTTTCTTCCGATGACGGGCTCCTGTTATAAGCCTTCCGAAGGGTTTTGCGAGCGTGTTGTAATTGGTAGCCAAGCCAGACTTAGGATCTGGTGCCTTTGTGCGTATGGGTTCGAGTCCCTTCGCTCGCACAAAAAAAGCAGCCTCTCCGGCTGCTTTTTTTGTGCCGCGAAGGGACAGAGTCTTCGTATCCCCGTCCTTTGGACAGCCCCGGGGATCTGCCAAGCGAATACTGTTCACATAAGCAACAGCCGGCAGGCAAGCGGGCCGACTCCGGAGCCCGGCGCAGTCCTGCCGGTCTGTAGCCGCCGGAGATGCTTTTTTCCGGCGGCGGTGCCGTCATCGAGAATGCCAGAAACCGATTGTAAGAAGATATTGTGGAAGCGGGTGAAGCTGGAATGGTTGTAGCAGGCAGGTGTAGGAAGCGGGTGTAGCAGGACATGTTGTATTAGAAGCGGTAGAAACGGAGCCAGTTTCCACAGAAGCACAACACATAGCCGGATTACGCAAAACAAATCCTCGTGACATTCACCTGGCCGACAGGCCTGCCCCAGAAGGCCTTGTAGGGCATATTGCCCGGCCAGGTGGCATCAAAAACTGTTCACCTGGCCGGCAAAAAATCAAAAAACCGGCTCACAGATACCTGTAGCGGGGGTACCCCCGGCCAGGTGAATGTCACGAGGTCGATAACCAGCAAGCATCTCCACGGCGCGGGATAACATTACTGCAATGCATGTACGCGGGACACACTTCGAGCCTTATCGCTTTCGTGCAATTCATCGAGCAGGAAGTCCAGCGGGATCGTTCGTGCAAATCATCCAGGCAGGGGACATTGCTCACAGGGCCTCCAGATGACATGCCACTGCCTGGATGGAGCGAAATAGACCTCATCTAGGCAGGGCACACGGTCCACAATGGCCCCAGATGGTGCTGGCCTGCCTGGATGAATGTCACGAAGGCATCGCCGCCGGAATATGCGTTCTCCGGCGGCTAAAGTTCAAGCGCTGCGGGGAGCTCGCCTTAAGGCTCTCCTCGCGCTTGACTTTTGCCTGGGGGAACCCTTTGACTATACGAATAGTAGTAATTCCAAAATGCAGCGTGTTTGACAGGCCGTGACGTTAGAGGGAGTGGTAGTGGGTATGGAAGCGGGTGCGGTAACCTTCCATGCTGGGGGCCCGTTTCATGGATGGTTCAATGTTAACGGGGTGAACCCTCCATGCTAATGCCCAATATAGTGGATGGGTCATGCCTCAGAAGCGAACCTTCCATGCTGAAGGTCCATTTCATGGATGGTTCGACATAAAACAACGGAACCTTCCATGCTGGAGGTCGATATCATGGAAGGTTCAGCGGCCAGAAGCGAACCTTCCACGCTGAAGGGCCATATCATGGATGGTTCGATATAAAATAACGGAACCTTCCATGCTGGAGGTCCAAATCACGGACAGTTCATGAATACCGTCAAGCAAATTCTGCACACATAAGCAACAGCCGGCAGGCAAGCGGGCCCACTACGGAGCCCGGCGCAGTCCTGCCGGTCTGTAGCCGCCGGAGGCCGTATAGAGGCCACTGAAAAACTATACGAAAGACATTATCTTGTAATCAAGATAGTGT
>OBLI01000014.1_pt1 | contig 162417 bp, 239 predicted proteins | sample 1519701 | NCBI WGS metagenome assembly OBLI01 (sample SAMEA3663005, study PRJEB22513) | pig gut metagenome | biome: pig gut; feature: pig-associated habitat; material: faeces | place: France | collected 2012
GGCTTTCACCTTGGCGTTGCTGGAGATCTCTACTGTGGTTTTGCCGAAAGCGTAAACCTCTCCAGCCGTAACAATATGCTTGCCCTCTGTCAAAACATGTCCCACGCGCCATGCCTCAACGGCTTCCTCCACGCGCTGTCGGTCGGCATCCACATCCCACCACTCAGGCACTATATCCTGATCCACCCTTAGCGTCCACCTGTCCAGCGGCTCTCTCAGTGATCTTGTATTGGTGTTTGGCGGCAGAAGCTCCACCCGCACAAAGGTTTTGCTGGCGTGTAGGTAGTTATCTTCAATGCCCAACCTTTCTAACATCTGCTGATGACTGTCATAACCTGGACAGAATACTCGGTCTTTCAATACCAAACACGACTTCAATTGGCACATTTTTTCTAACTCCTTTCTCTCTTTAGAGACAACTGTAGTATATCATAAGCACTAAAATATGTCAAGAAGGAATATTAGGTGGCCTCCACCTAAGTCTATGCTTTTGCCTTATTTGGCAAAAGCGGCTTCGTAGGCATTGCGTTGTAGATTCCGCATATATTCTGCGGCGGTGATTTCTTTACACTCAAGCGGTAATTTTCCGTGCTTTACTCCCGGCATTTTGCGGCCTTTTTCCATTGCAGAAAGCGCATTTTCGGCTTCAAAGAAGAATGTTATAGTGCTACTGCGTTTCGTGCCAACGTGCCCTCTTTGGCACAAAACGCGATAGTATTTCATTCTGTTTTCAAATTGTCCTTTTCAGAATACTTGAGCAATTCTTCTTTGATTTCCTGTCGTTTGGCCGCTTCTGCGGCCTTGCGGGCCGCCACATCTGCGCGGCGGCGCTCCTTTTCTTCGGCTACGCGCTTTTTTTCATCTGCCCGTTTCTTTGCCTTGAGTGCGTTTTCCTTCTGAATGATTTCATAATTGGTCGCAGCTTCATAGCCGTCATAGCCCTTGCCATCTTCGCGGCTTCCCGTGGGAATGGAGAGCTTCACTTCTGCGTAAAATTCTTCCCCGTTCATCACAAAGGGATACATGAAAGTGTTGCCGCTGGTCAGTCGCGCGTCATAGTCCTGAGACTTATACAAGTTGAACAGTTTTTGGAACTCTTGCGCGCGTGCGGCATTGCGGTCGGCAGTTTTCTTGGGGGTTGCCATGATTTCAATCTCCTTTCTTTCTTAGGCACGTATGAATTATAACATACTCTGCCCGCGATGTCAAGAAAAAGGTTTAGGTGGTCGCCACCTAAGATATCAAGAGGGCGTTATTCGCCCTCGATGAAGGTAGGCATCCAAGTAACACCATTGACTTCAGAAGAATCGAGTTCTTTGGGTAGAGATTCACATAGTGCCGCGGCCCGTTCCATGCTACGCACTACGGTGTAGACTCCTACCACACTATCGTCATACCAAAGTAAAATCGCATACCCATGTTCGCACATTAGAAAAACACTCTCCTATCCCATTCTTGAATTTTTTCAATGGGCGCGTAAACTTCTACGCGGACTACGTTATCGCATAGAAGCGTGCTACTTTTGATATAGTAGCGGTCGAAGATGTATTGGCGGTCTTTCGAGATATAATAGGTCTTAGCAACCATAGGATACACCTCTCTTTCAGATTACATATATATTATAACATAAGTGAATGAAAAAGTCAATAGGCAAGTTCAACAAAAATTTGTATGCCCATTTGTAAGAAGTGAACAAAGACGAATATAAGTAGATGATTCGCGGCCGTCCGCGTTCATGAAGGTGGGCTTGATTCGTGCGACTGCGCCGTCGGAGAACACAATATCTACACTGTTTTCATTCGGATTGATACAACTGATGTAGTCTAAGTTGATACAGCTTTTGCGCCCGTGAATATCTTCTACCTGAATCCACATATTCAACCCTCCACTTCCAGCTCGTCAAGAAAATAGTCTAATCCTTCTTCCAGCTCACCGCTAACGCCTTCGCTATTTAGCCATTCGGTAAGGTCGCGAATATACCTCTCCGCGGCCGCACGGGTCGCAAAGATACGCCTATCAGACGTATGCGTTTCTTCATAAAGCCATACTTTCATTTTTTGTTTCCTCCTTTACGCGAATAGTATACCAAAATCAGGATGACTTGTCAAGTAGATGGTATTAGGTGGCTCCCACCTAATCCTAAAGGCCGGACATTAGTCCGGCAGGTTGGCAAGCATTTCAAGCAGTTCTGCTTTCGTGCCGCCCAGTTCAAGAGAAACAAGAATATCCTTCTGCGCTTTCGCGCGCTTGGCTTCTACTTCTGCCTTTTTTTCGAGATAAGCGTCGCGAATAGGACGAATGTAATCAGCATAGGTACAGTTGTTATTGCTGTTGATGCGGTTGAAAGAAGTGATTTTTAAACGAGCAACCGTAGCAGGATAGACAATGTCCAGCTCACGCAGCTTAGCGGCAAGAAATTCACTCGCAGCTGCCATGGCTTCGGCAACTCGATGTGCCAGCTCTTCGCGTTCCAGCTCAATAGCTTCAACAGGTTCTACGGGCAGAGGATACTTCTCATTGACCTTTTCTTCGACGAAATCGCGCACAATCTTAGTGACCTTCATGGTATTTCCCTCTCTTTATTTTATTTGTTCCTTCCTTCGGAACAATTGTAGTATAGCACAAAGGCCAAAAGAAGTCAAGAGAAGTATTTAGGTGGCCGCCACCTAAGACAAAGAGAGACCTCCTTAGAGGTCATCTTCGTAGAGAATAGAAGCGAACAGCTTACAGCAATCGATATAGAACTCTGTGTCTACAATTTCTTCGCAGCCTTCCAAATCGCAGCCATCCGGGACACCATTTTCCAGCCAACAGTCAATGAGGTCTTCATTAGCAACGTGTTCTTTGATATACTTATCCATCCACATCAGGCGACGCGCATAAAGTTCCTTCAATACTTTATCCATGGTAGCAACTCCTTTCTTGATTACGTCTATATTATAGCACAAGTGCGACCACATATCAACCAACAAGATTAGGTGGCTCCCACCTAAAGTCGTGCCGTGGGATCAATCCCACGGGCAACCGTCGCATTCATGGCAATCAGCAGGCGCGCCAGGGCAGCGCGGCTTGCGCCCAACGGCAAGCTTTACATCCAGCTCAGGGGCGAGATACAGCTTGTCATCTTCCTGATCGTCATCCCAATCGGCTACGTCGGTCATAACTTCGCCGGTCAGGTTATTCGTAATGCGCAGGGAATCGGAGTAGGTCAGCAACCCGGACAGCTCATACAGCTTTTCATTGATCTCGCCCACCAGCTTGGCAATGGTATGCCGACGTTCTCTTTCTTCGCTGATTGCCTTTTCCAGCGCGTCAAAAGATTCTTCGTCCATTTTACGCACAATACCAGTCATTTCCATTTCGGTCAATTCCTTTCTGTTCCCTTTGGGAACGTCTATATAATAGCACAAAAGCAAGCGCCCGTCAAGCAAAATTCTTAGGTGGCTTCCACCTAATACTATTGGCCTATTAGCAATAGGCCAAGTTCTTGCGCTTCCAGCCGAAAACGCTGATTTGATTGTGTTTGCGACCAATAGCAATGGCTTCTTTTTTGGTATCAACGCGGAAAGAGTGATCTACATAGTAGATACCATTTTCCAGCCATACGCCACAATTGCCATTCATTTTCTGAATCGCCGCAGCAGCTTCTTCAATGGTTTTACATTCATAACCATAATCGGCAACCTGCCAACCGGTTTTATACTCAATGGGCTGGTTGTCCTTGAGCGTCAAGCCGTCGTTGTTCTTGAGAGTCTTTAGCAAATTGATCATAGTGTCAACCCCTTTCATTTGATGTGATAAGTATAACACATATGCGGCCAGTCTGTCAAGCAAAAACATTAGGTGGTTGCCACCTAAGATTTTCTATTGACATAAACGCGAATAGGGTGTATACTATTCTCGTAATCAAGGGGTAGCACCCCGAATGAAAGAGGTTGAGTCTATGATTATTACGCTGAAAAACCATCCTTATGCTCAGTGCTGTGTTACTGTCGACGAACGGGGCGTGCGTATGTTCTCCTATGATACGTTGGTCATCAAGATTGATCGCGCTGGTTGGCTGGATTGCACGGGGCTGTATAGCAAGACTACGCGCCGTCAAATTAGCTGGTTCTTGCGTGAGTATGCGCCGATGGTTAGCTATCAGATGGTGAAACAGTGTGTAAAGGACCGCATGGTGATCAATATTGATACCGGAGAGGTTTTGCCCATCTATTGCCCGTGGGATTATTAATCCCCCGGACGATTCTTAGGTGGTTGCCACCTAACATTCTACCGCCATCAATGGCGGAAGTAAATGGCAAGATCGCCATCGTCATTGTAGAAAGTATACCAACGGGTAACACCATCGCGGCAAAAGCCCATATTGAGAACTTCCACCAGAGCGCAAATACCAAGGGAGTCATCTCCGGTCATGGCGTAGAGGGTAGATTCGGCACGAATTTGATCAAGGGTCATCACAACAGGCTTCATAGTGGACACCTCCGTTATTTGATGGGATAAGTATACTACGAAGCAGGAGAGTTGTCAAGAGTTTTTCTTAGGTGGTTGCCACCTAATTTCACGCGGGCGGCCGCGTTAGCAACCGCGCAAATATTCCATAACAAGTTTGACGCAATCTTTGTCTGTCATAAATATACGTTTTGTATCGCATTCTTCCCATACTGGACAAGGATAGCCGCAAAGACTATCATCCCTAAACAACTGACAGAGCATTTGATATAATCTTTCTTCATTCACTTCAATCATTTTCTCAACCCTCCACAATAAAGTATCCCAACTGTTCTCTAATAAACTTTTCATCTTCTACCCGCGCCACAATTCTTACCTTGAAATAGGCTTTGGTGTGGGTGTAATCTTCCACCTGCACAAAACAGGGGATGCTTTCCTGCACGATGTTCAAGGCAAGATTGCAGTCGCTACAATTCACGCAACAAAAATGAAATTGCTTCATTTTGGGGATACCTTCCTTTCCGGTTCTTTACGCGAATATTTTACCATATCAAAATGAAATTGTCAACAGAATGAAATTAGGTGGCTTCCACCTAAACTGCTGGAGGGGCATTATTATGCCCGCTTCCCAATTCCTTGTTTGTCCCAGAACGTTCCCTCGACTAAATCAAACGCATCATCTGCTGTGAGACAACCAAGAACATCATCACCAAGATGTTCACGAATACCGAAACCAAAACCCGCTTCAAGTAGTCCGTGCGCGTGTCCTATCGAATCAATATTTAGAATAAAATCGCCATCAATTTCGCGGCCATTCTTATCACAAATACATTCGAGTTTCAAACCGGGGATATAGTCTGTCTCATAACAAGCAAAATCATAACCGGCCGCCCGCAGTTTCAATTTGAGTTCATCCATTTGGGCGGTGTTCAGAAAATAAGAAAGGCCATCTCCATCAATAAAAGTTGCCATAAGAATTTTTTCCTCCATTCATTGCTTTCATAAGTTGGTGAGACAGTGCGTTTTGTGCGTCCATAGACTTGACAAATGTGAGACACGTTCCATTCTGTTCAAAAATGAAATACTCACTTGTATTGTCTCCCATGAGAATAATGCGGCCATCCGCTTGAAAGAATGCCATACGCGAATGAACAATGTAATTGCGCAGACTTTCGGGGGAAAGCGCTTTATCCGTGCGTTCGGCAAAACGTGAAGCCGCGTGAAATGAAATAGTCGCGATTGCGGCCAGTTCTATCAATTCGGAACGTAGTAGAAATTCCCCGTGGTGGAGGTTGGTTCTCATAATTGACAACTCCTTTCTGATTTACAAGAATATTATAACAAACCAAAATGAAATTGTCAACGGGGTGGTTTAGGTGGTTGCCACCTAATTCTGCTGGAGGGCGATTACTCGCCCGTTCCAATTCCAAATCGTTCTGCGTCGTCGGGATAGCGGTCGGGGTGGTATCGTGCGCGCGTTTCTTCAAATTCTTCTTCATAATCATCATACAAATCGTTAGCCAAATCTTCTACATCTTCATCAGTGAGAACCAATTCAACCTGATTGACGCTCATGGGCAAGCCCATACAAGAGAAATAGCGGGCGGCGACAACGGGAACGGTTTTCTGCCATTCATCCATTCTGTCATAATAGCTGCGATCCTGTCCTGCTGAAAGTAAAATTGTGGGTCGAATCCAATTGCGGTAAGAAATTTCGTCATTGGTTGCCCATTCGCGGATATCGTTGATAAGGTCTTGACGATTGTTGAAATTCATGAAAGTCAACTCCTTTACTTTGATTACGGGATTATTTTAGCATAAAAAATGAAATATGTCAAGAGAAAATATTAGGTGGTTGCCACCTAAGACGTGATATTTCGGGAATTAGATATTCCCGAAAGGTTTTTCTTATTTGTTTTGTGTGTAAAATTCAAATAGCATTTCATTGAGTCGGAACAATTCTTCATCACCCCAAAGATGAAATTCAATATCGTCCCTGGATACATGTATATCAATATACCAATAGTATTGTTGAACACATGAGATAACTAAAGTTGAAATTGGGGATCCCGCGTAATAGAGACTATAATGTTCTCTATAGAATTTATACAGTGCTTCGCGGGCATTCTTCAATTCGGGCGCTTCCGTGATAATGTAGGCGGCATGTTCAATCAAGTCTTGACGGGTCATAGTAGCAGCTCCTCTCTTTTATTACAGCTTTATTATAGCACATTTTCCAGCTGGTGTCAAATTTTCCAGCTCGCTTCCAGCTCGCCGCGGCGGTCGCAGCTTCCAGCTCGCCCCGCGCGTATGCGTGCGTACGGGTGTGTAGCGTGCGGGCGCACGCGGGCGCACGCGGGCACGGGCATGTTCCAGTGTCAGCAGGTAATGTGTGATCTGGTACCAGATCGTCAATGTATGATCTGGTATGTGGCGGTCATAGGGTAGTTTGCCCCATAACCGTACCCCTATTATAACCGCTTATGGATATTATGTCAAGCCTTTTTAATAGGTGGCTGCCACCTAACAACCACAAACGGCAATCGACCAGATCGGCAATGTATGATCTGGTACCAGATCGTCTCCACCTAAACCGCGAATAGATAACCGCGTATCGATAACGCATTATCGATAACAGGCAATAAAAAAGGTAGGGCTTTATGCCCTACCCTGCTTATTGCTATAATAGCGCTGTTTGGCACGCCAGTATGCGCGCATAGCGTTATCCCGCTCGCACTCCGCGTTAAACCTGCGATGAAGCATGATGCAGGCGGCGGTGATGAACACCGCCGCCGTGATGATAAAGCCCGTCATTTTTTGTATACCTCCAGGAACGCCTTGCAGTCGGCAAGCTGTTCGGCCGACGTGCCGGGGTTAAGCTGCGCCAGGATGCGGCATGAGCGAACATATCCATAAAAATCGCTGCGCCGGCTAACGATCGGGCTGTTGCTCGCGATGTACCCGCTAAACGCGGAGTAAAACACGACATAGTCACCTTCACGGGCAGACCCTATGCCGAATTGATCATTGCCTGCATCACGCCGCGCGGCCTGCTTGAGTTGTTCATACTGCTTTTTTGTCATTTTTTACACCCCTTTTCATTATAGGGCAGGTAGGGCTTGCGCCCTACCTGCTTTTTGTCAATCTTCGAGAACGCTACAATTATGCGCTACAAGCCATGCAATTTTCTTTTTGCTTGTACTTATAGGTTGAAAACGAACAACGAACTTTTCATCTTTATAGCGAACCTGCGAATTAAAGAACGTTGCACAACCTGTTGCAGGATTATACTCATCCAGCATAGCAAGAAAATCAGGCCATGGCATAATGATGTGTATGCCATAATCTTCGATGTTCAAGCGAATAAGGCTGTTGCGGTGACGGTACGTCTCGATAATCTCTTCGCGCGTAGTTAGATGATCACTATATAACCAGTCACCCGTACCAGCTTTATCTTCGATATCCCACCCCTTAAAATGGTTGTCTACTTTATCGCGGTTACGTACCCAAAAATCGCGGTATTTTAAGGCACGTTTTTGCGCTATGGCCTGATTAACGCGCTGTTCAATCTCGTTGAGAATGCCATACAGCCCCGTATTATCAGATTGATAGCGCAGACTGAAAACCTTAAAAAGATCGGCTAGATCTTGATAATGAAAAGCTGTCTCATCGAAGATACCTAGCGTGCGAATAGCAAGACGAAAAGCCTTGCTATCCCCTTTAAAGTCACGCGCTAGCTGTTTAAGCGCTTCTACCTGCTGAGCTGTCGCAAATGTTAATTTGCGACTTTTGCGCGGTTTACCGCTTTTGTTTACTTTTGCCATTTTTGCACCTCTTCTATTTGATCATTATTGTATTGCCATTGCAACCATGTCCAGCGCGTCTATTGTATCCCCACAAGTCCATAAATGGCATATATGGCAGGGATAGCGACTATCTATGCTGTTTTCAAGGTCCATGCGGGCAATCGCCCGCTGCGCGTCCCTGTTGCTTTCCCCCTCTCTCTCATCGGGACGCTTGTATTATATCAAACACATATGGCAATCGTCAATAGTTTTTGTTGCCATTATAGGCAAAAATAGCGATTTTTCTTAGGTTCGGCAATTTGCACAAAAATCGCGGGCTATTTTATATAAATTGCACAAACAAACATACGCGCATTATAGCAGGGACGCGCACCGCCATACAAGCGAACACATATTCGATAACAGCCTATCGATAACAGCCTATCGATACAGCGATATCGATAGACCCATACCGATAAAATTATATCGATATAATTATATCGATACCGGGGTATCGATTCGGGGAGTTTGAGATCTCTAACTTGCCGAAAAGCCCGGGCCTGGTAATTCTCCGCCAAATCTCATTTTTTTGATTTTTATTTTACTTATTTCTTTATTTGGCGATAGCGTATTATTATATTCTTTTTCTGTCCAGAAAATTTGTATTCATTGGCAAAAATGGCGTGCTTACGCACGCCTTCTTCGGCCCGCAAACGGGCCTCGAAATTTGACTTTTTCCAAATTTTGTGTTATCCTTTATATAAAAGAGGTGATAAAATTTGCGTCCATATACACTTGACCTATCGCTCGACTACGCCGATGAGCGTGTCATTTGCGTATAGGCAATTCTCGACTCCTTGGAATATGTTCCCAACGAAACAGAACTGGAAAAAATGGGCGATTACATCGTTCGCGGCCACGATCGCCATACATTCTCTACACCCGCTGACCGCAAAGAAATACAAGACCCCGCCCGCGCGAAACGCCGCAGTCGAAAAGAAGCTCTTTCTGTAGAGGGCTACATAGAAGACCCCACCCACGCAAAAACCAGCCTTATGTCTTCCGATAATGAACCTGTCTACACCAGTCCCAAACGCGCCCCCATCCGTCGCCCAACCTACGACGAAGAAGGAAACCTACTTGATCTTGGCGACGCCGCGGACCTCGATGGCAATCCCATACCCCAATTCTTTGATCTCTGGGATTCTATTGATCGTCTAAAAGCCCGCCTCGACTCGTGGGCCGGCCGTGTGGGGGGTGGTGTTTCCGTCGTCCACAAACCTACCTCCCTGGCAACCTACAAGGCCCGCAAGCTACTGGTGGAACTACAACGAGAACAATACGCTCTCCGCGACCTTTTCCGCCCTACCATTGGCAATCACGGCGTATCCTCCACTCTTGCCAATTGCGATCACGTCTTCGATTGTCCAACAGGCTACTGGTTGCCCATCGAGGAATGGTGTGAGAGAAAACGCAATCCCCATCCGCGCGACTACCCACAGCCTTCTCTTCCAGATGCGCCGGCCCGCCCCGATGGCACAGTTTTCTGGACGGTGAGCAACAATGTCATCGACTATGAGAATCCAGACCATATAAAGGCACTGCTACAATGGTATGTGCAATTGCTGATGAAGAATTATGAGAAGCTGCGGGCCGCCACCCGTATACTATTGTGGGATGTAGAGCGTTATGTAGAGCTGGCCCATTTGGACGATCTGGATACGTTCCTTCTCCACCACTATGTGCTTCATACACCTGTTTTTCTGGTCCAACGTGCTCTCGCCGACGAAGGTATCAACCTCACCGTTGCTCAAATCCAGCATCGCCAAACCCGTTCCATTCCGCGCAAAATCGCCACGGCGGCCCGCATTCAACGTCTTCTTGATCTTGCGGCCCATCATCAAATAGAGACAATCGTGTGCGCAAAATGCCATCGAACCCTCCCAAAGCACCCAATCTTCTTCTCAAGATCCCACAATTCCGCGCTTGGTTTCAAACGAACCTGCCGCGATTGTCAAAAGGAGGGCTTGTAATGGAAAGAGTATGTGCGAAATGCCGCCAAAGTAAACCCATAGAAGAATTCCTCCAGACTTCTTCTCCTTTCCACCCAGGCGGCTACACTATTTATTGTACAAATTGTTTGGAAGAAATGGTCCCGCCCGATGATTTGCGGGCCGTCGATAAGTTGATGGCTTGGCTGGACTGGCCATTTTTAGTTCCTCAGTGGACAAAATGCTATAGGAACGCAAAGTCCCAAGCATTGCATCTCTATAAGCAACTAATGAAGGACCGGCCGCAATACCAAACGCTGGACTGGAAAGAAACCAACGACAAGTGGAAAGAAGCTATGGAGCTTGGTGTGATGGATGAGAAGATTCCAGATATCAATCAGGCGTGGCTAAGGGAAATGCGGCTGAAGTGGCCTGCGGACGTAGAACGCACCGTGGAAGATTATAGGTATCTGGAAAATTTTTACAATGATTTGATTTCTACACAGAATATTACGTCGGCTACACAGAAAGATGATGCTAAGAGATTGGTGGAAGTGGGCCTGCTGGCAACCAAGAAGATACGGTAGGGCTTGCCTGCCAAAGACGAATTGGCCGGAAAGATTTTATACATGGCCAAGTAAAATTTTATGAATTGCTGGAACAGCCGTCCACGCGGCCAATCAGCAGCGACACCCGCTTTCGCGGGCCGTCCAACGACTATCACTCCGGTGAGTAAGGGAGAAGTCTCCTTGAAGCGTAAAACTTAGATGATATAGTCTCATCTGTATGGCAACATACAGCCCCAAGGGATAGAACTTACGATTCTATCTAAAGAAAATTGATGTATCACAACATAATGAAAGCCGAAGGTTTTGAAGCGAAGAACGCAAAAAATATCTCGGATTTCGACTCAGTAGGTGAACTCTACCAATGGTTGGAACGTAGAGGCTGGAAGCCAGATTGGCACGTCGAGCCGCAAGACAGCGTTGACTTCACTATCAAGCAAATCCAACAGTATCTTGTGCGGCTGGTCCAAGGTGAAAGCAACCTATCTGACCAAGTGGAGTCCCGCCGCAAACAACTTGAACTCGCAAATCGTCTTGAAGAAACCGAAGATGAACCACAACAATCTTCTGTTGACCCAACGGATGAAATCGAGGCCATGTCTACCATTGAGTATGAGGGAGATGAAGAACTCGATGCTGAAATGGGTGGTGATGATGATTGTCTGAACTAAACTTCGCTACACCGCAATAGGGAGCGATGCGTGATGGTGTTCCTATCAGTAAGGGCGTTGTACTGACTGAGAAATACTTGGAAGAGCACGAACAACTCTTCCAAGATTATTCTCGGTATTTTATGTTGTATCCTGATCTGTAAACTAAAAGCAGCATAGCGGTAAAAGCTATGAAAATTTTTCTAACTGCTGGGAAGCCCTAAAGCCATTTATGCCATTTGGCCGCGAAAGCAGAAACAAATAAATGGATGGGACATGATGAAAATCTAAATCCTGCCACAATGGGTTATCAGCAACCGATACTAATTATATCGGCTCAACGACTATCCAGTAATGGAGTAGAGAATAAACTCGAAATGAAAAACTTAGATGATATAGTCTAATCCTATATGAAAGTATAGGTATCAATGTTTTGGATACAATCCGAAGTGTCAATTGTCCAATTCGCTTCTATTACTATCAACGTATACTACTCCGCGCGATGATGCGTTTTAGATACTTCTATGGCACATTCACTCGTGCTACTTCTAAATCTTTCCTCGCAATTATCTCATAGTATTTGGCGTGTATCTTCCTGCCGCGGTCTAAGCGTTTCGTTGTATCTTAGTTCAAGAAAGCCTCGCTAAGTATCACCAAACAAAAGTTGGAAGAAATATGGACTTATTGGCCTCTTCTCAAAGCAGAAGTGCTTTCTGACCATATGTCCAGTGATTACATCGAACTAATTTTCAAAAATGGTTCTACTTTCCAAATTCTAACTTTGAGTGCTTCAAGCCGCGGCCAACGCGCATCGGGGGGTTTAATCGAAGAAGCGGCGCTGATTGATGGTGAAACATTGGCAGACGTTATTATTCCTATGATGAACATTCCCCGTCAACACTCAGGTGGCGGAGTCAATCCTACTGAGCCACACGCACAGCAAGTTTACATAAACCAATGAAAGTTTATTCTTCACATTACTAAAAAGGAGGTGAATATCGATTGACAGGATATATTTATTAGATTCGTAATATAATCAATAATAAATGCTATATTGGGCAAACTGTTCGTCCAGAAGCACGCAAGCGGCGGCATTTCTCTGATTTACGTTGCCAGCGGCACGACAACGCTCATTTACAACACGCCTTCAATGAATACGGCGAAGCAAATTTTGAGTTTTCTATCCTTGAGACGTTTGAATTTGAAAAACAAGAAGAAATTGATGCTAAAGAAATTCATTGGATAGAGATCAAAGACGCCTATAAAAATGGCTATAATTGTAATCCTGGCGGGTAGGCTAATAAACCAGGTTGGTCTAAGTTTTCTGATGAAGATATTATGGCGATATGCGCAATAACTAAATATCTGCCGCATTGCGGCGGTGTAGTAGCAAAAATGTTCAATACGACCAACACTACTGTTTATCGCATCCGCCATCGTCTTTCTAATCCTTGGCAAACAGAAAAGTTTGATATTCTTCCTGAAGAAGAACAACGAGCACTTTATGATTCTCTTCAAGAAAAATTTCACCTAATAGAACAAAAATACGCCAATATGACATGGCGGAGAACTCGGCGGACCTTATCAAAAGAATGCGTATTTATTGCTTTTATCTATCAGGAATACAAAGGAAAGTTGGGATGGAAAGCGCAACTTAGCCAAGACTATAATATCGCTAATATGAATACGTTGGCGGGCGCCCTTCGTCATGAAACCTACGCAGATTATTATGAAGAATATAAACGCCTTTCTCTCGAAGATAAACTTTCATACTTGTGTCATTATATGGAAACATATAACAGAAAACCTCCTGAATTGCTGGAAAATCTTATAAAAGACAATCAGCAGTCAACCTAAAAAGATTCAACGACCATCCGAAAGGAATACAGTCAAGCGACTGGAAGTTGGAGGCCCCTTCGGGGTGAAGATATGGTCTGTTCATGTATAGTAATATACAGCAGCGTAAGCGGGATGAGAATAGCGACCTCATCTGAACACAAAGAACAAGTGCAGGCTCAAAGAATACTTTCGCATATGAACGTCTGATTGAACTTACTACTCTCGGAGTAATAGATTAGGAAGATTACTTCATATGCGGCGCAGGATATGAACTACCGCTAAAATATGGCTTATTCGACAAAAAAACTATTCAAGACCAGAAACTTTCTTCAAGTTTTTCTGCGGAGTCTTTTGCTCGTGAAAGCCAATCCATCAACTTTCCAGGTGGATGTAAAATTTATTGAATTGCTGGGAACTCTCGCGGCTCGCCGCGAGACAATCAGCAGCGAAACACGTAAGTGAATCGTTCAACGACCATGCCGCGAGGCAGTAGTTCTAAATGGAACGAAGCAGTAAACATTAGATGATATGGTCTATTCTTGTATGCGAATACAAGTAGTAAAATTGGACAGGTTCAACCAAAGACTCTTGGTTTGACCTGAATAGGTTGCTAAAATGTCGTTCTCTTCTCCACGCAGAAAGAGAGGGAAAAATTATGAAAGAAGGCTTCTATCTCTGCGCAGTAGACGTCGCCAGAACAAAAAATAATGATTCTTCTATAATGGTAATAAAGGTTGTTCCTCAAGCAAACGAATGGAAAAAAAAGGTTGTCTATACAGAAAATATGACAAATACTCCTTTACCTGAGTAGTCGGCCCGCATCAAGGAACTTCATTCTCTTTACCATTTTCGCGAAATCGCAATTGACGCCAATGGTATCGGCCATGGTCTCGCAGACGAATTAGTCCTTCCCCAATGGGACCGCAAAGGCCGCTATTGGGAACCTCTTTACGTCTCCAACGATCCTGAAACCTATCCCTACCCCCGTGAAGAAAAAGATAAAGCAATTGTCTACAACATCAAAGCAAACGCCGCGATGAACAACGAGATCTATTCCAATCTCTTTATCCAAATCAACAATGGACACGTCCAACTTCTCGCGAACGAACGTATAGTGAAAGAAAAATTGCTTGCTACCAAAAAAGGGCAAAAAATGAATTTTTTGGCAAAAGAGCGATTTTTGTTGCCTTATGTGATGACCTCGCGACTTATAGATGAGCTGAATAATCTAAAACTGCGGCCGACCGGTGTTCAAGGTTAGATAGCGGTTGAGCAAATCACCAAACGCATCAACAAAGACCGTGTTTCTGCCCTGGGATATGGATTATATCGCATAAAGTTTTATGAAGATGAAGAATTCCGCCGCAAGAAAAAATCTATGTTTGGCGGCAAAACTTGCGCGTTTTTCTCTTCCTCTTCAGATAAACGGAGGACAAGACGATGAGCAAACAACCAAGAAACATTGAAGAATTTCGTCAATTTGCTCAAAACACTTCCAAAGCAAAGGATAGAGTGCGGCTTCCCAATAGTGAAAGAAGCTATTAGAACCGTTATGGGAGGAATGTTTCCTCCCTTTCTTTTACGTCCTTTGATAAGGAAGAAATAAAGGATATCATTGAGCAAGGAGACCCACGGGAAATCCGCGAACTTTCACGCTACTACGCTCGCTTCTGCGGCGAGTATGCGGCCATGATAGAGTATAAGAGCTCTCTGCTTTCTTATACCTATCTACTAACTCCGCACTATAATGTTGCGGCCGCCCCTAAGAAGCTGAAGACGGCGTATTTTGCTATGGCAAAGAAACTGAAAGAAGCGAATCTTGATGCTCTCTTCCCCCGCATCAACCGCACTATTTTATTGGAGGGTGTGTTTTTCGGGCTAATGAAAGAGTTGTCGGACGGCCGCATGGTAGCATTTCGTTTACCTTGTCAGTGGTGTCGTTCCCGTTTCCGCGATGAGAACGATTTGCCAATTCTGGAGATCAATCTACAATACTTTACTCAAGTAGCGACTACAGAAGCAGACCGCAAGAAACTTCTAAATCTCTTCCCAAAATATATCCAACAAAAATATCGCAGTCTCGCGGGGAAAGATGCGTTCTGGGCTGAAATTCCACCAGTAGACGGGGGTATATGTTTCTGCTTCAATGATGATATGCTGCCGCCCTTTATCTCTGCTACTATCGCGGCCGAAGAACTTCAAGCAGCACGAGGCCGCGAAGAAGAAAGAGATGAAAACGAACTACATAAGTTGCTTATCCAGAAGTTGCCGATTGATAAGTCTAATGGTGAACTTCTCTTCACTCTGCCAGAAGCCGAAGAACTCCACAATAGTGTATGCGGCATGATGGCAGACCGCGAAAGTATTGATGTTCTGACAACCTATGCGGATGTGAAGCTGGAAAGCGTCCAAGATGCTGATACAGCGGCTTCATCTTCTCAAAGTCGTCTGGACAAATATACACAAAATATTTATAATGAGTTAGGTATTTCTCAGGAAATTTTCAACTCAGGTAGCGGTTCTACCGCACTAACCTATTCCATCAAGAAAGATATTGCTTCTCTATATGCGTGGAGCAAACAGTATGAAGTATGGATCAATGCTTATCTACGCGGGCAGTCGAAGGGCGGCATTTATTTCACTATTCGTCTTCTTCCAATTTCTTCCATTTTCAAAAAGGAAGATTTGGATATGTTCCTCAAGGCTGCGCAGTATGGTTATCCTAAAACCGCAGTCGCGGCCGCTTTGGGTATTGATACTCTTGATCTCATACATCAAACTGACTTTGAGAACAACATTTTGAATATGACTAATTTTATGGTTCCTCTATCCTCTTCATACACTCAGTCGGGCGTCGATGGACAAAAAAATTTGTCGCAAAAAAGTGGCGAAAGCACCCCCGGAGAGGACATAAATAGTGAAGGCGGGCGACCTGCTTTGGATATTTCTGAACGCGCAGACCGCACGCAACAAAATATTGATGGAATGACCTAATGGGAGGAAAAGAGATGGACAAGAAAATTCCGCTAACGTTTGATATTACGATTTCCTCTCCACTAACACCTATCAATGAATCCCTTCCAAATGTAGCACGCGCAAAATGCCACGCATTCGTCAAATACCGCAATCGCAACTACAGCTACATCACTGATGAAGTGGCCGATCAACTAATTGCTTCGGCCGCACAAGGAACGGTTCCTGTTGTTGGTTTCTTTGATAAGGAAAAAGGCGACTGGACCTCTCATACGGGACCGGAACTTGCCAGTGCTTATGGTTATGTTGAGAGTTTCGCGGGCTGGGAGAAAGTAGTTGACCCAGCAGACGGCGTAGAACGCGAATACGCTACATTCAACATCGTTCTTTTTAGTGAGTATTTGAAGGAAGCCAACTCTATTGTTGGTAAAAAGTAGAGTATGGAACTAAACCCCGACCCGGAGTATCTTGCGGGCGAATGGACGTATATGGGTGAGGATGACGGTGAGTATTTCGTATATACGAAAGCCCGCCTACACGCCCTGTGCGCACTGGGAGATGGGGTTGAGCCGTGTTTTTCTGGCTCTACCTTCTTTGAAAAAGACGGTGCTCTCAAATTTGAGCAATTCTCCAAATTGCTAATGGATTTACAAGATAAAGTGAAAGAACACAGTGGAGGTCAGAACGCTATGAATGTAAAAGTAAATGGCGTAGAGAATGAGCATTTTGCTGATGTTTTCAATTCTCTGAATCCCGACTTCACAGAAGAAAATTCTTGGGTTATCAATGAAGTGCCTTTCTCCATGAATGACACCGAGATTCTAACCTACGCCTGCGGCGGAAAGAAGCGAATCAAGAAGTATAGCTACACTATTTCCGAAGAAGGCGAGCTTGCTCTGAATTGCGAGAGCGAGTTTGATTATGATGAGCTCACGCAAGGTTTAGATGACCTCCGCGCAGAGTTTGAAGCATTCAAGACTTCTTCTGGTGAATCTCTACAATCTAAGGTGGACGAGCTTGCGGAGCTTCAAAATAAGTTTGACGCTCTCAATGCTGAAAAGGAGCAACTTCAAGCGTCTCTGGAAGAGTTGAAGGCTACCTATGAAGCACTACAGCAAGAAAAAACTACTGCTACTTCCGAATATGAGGCCAAGATTGGTGAACGTGATACCACAATTGCTGAACAGGCCGCAACCATTACGGAATACGAAAATGCGGAAAAGACCCGCATTATTGAGAAGTTTAGCAAGTGCCTGCCTGCGGAAAACATCGCTGGTATTCTGGAACATAAGGATGAACTAAGCGTTGATGCTCTGAACACCCGTCTGGCTCTGGAATACACCCAATTCTCTATGGCTAAGAATCAGGGCGAAGAGATTCGCATTCCTCAGCCTCAACAAGAGGAAGAATCTGCTCTGGTAAAATACCTGAAAAAGTATGTAAAGTGAGGTAATTAGTTATGGCTAAGTTTCCTGTAAAGAAGTATGCGGCACTTGAAATGAATCGTGCCCGTTATCTGGCTCAGGGCAATGTCGTGTCTCAGACTCCTCTGGCGGCTGAGTTCACCGAAGAGAACCCCTGCGAAAATGGTATGTGGGTTTGTGCCAATAAGGCCAATGGCGAAATTCGCACTCTAAAGGAAGAGGGCGAAATGGTTGGTATCGTGTATACCACCGAAAAGGAATGGGGTCGCTATGAGTATGGTCTGAATCTACATCACGACGTTGCCGGTGATTATCCCCGTGTTGGTATTATCGACCTGGGTGATACTTTCACTTCCAACTGTTTTGATATGGGCGATTTCGGCAATGTAGAGGCTGTTGAGGCCGCTATGAAGAAGCTGAATGAAACCCCTCTGTATGTGGTTCCTGTTGTGGGCAATGGCCGTCCTAAGCTAACTGCTTCTATTCCTGTGTCTGGTGCTTATGCCCAGGTTATCAAATACACCACGATGCCTAATGGCGAAAAGGCCATCAAGTATCAGGTTGTTCGTGTGTAATTGGAGGGCAATAACATGGAAATGACTTTGAAACAACTATTTGATTGTGCTCGCGGCAAGAATATTCCTGCCGAATTTGCTAATGAGCACGTAGATTATCGCTCTGCTCTGCGCGATGAACTGGCCCGCACCATGGGCACTCCCGCCCTGCGCCGCCGCAATGCTCCCGAAGTATTCGAGATTCTGGAAGAGATCGCTCAGGAAGAGCTACCCCGCCGCGTTCAGGAACTGATCGGTATGTTCGCCGAAGTTCGCCAGTATGGCAACAACGAGCGTGTTATTTATAAGAAGCAGCTGGGCCGCCGTCGCGGCAAGAGCTACGTCACTCGCGCTACCGCGGCTGGCGTTTATGAGACCTTCCGTCTGGACGCTGAGACTTTTGAACTGAAGCCTTATGTGTATGCCGGCGCTGGTATCGTTGACTTTGAGCGTTATTTGGATGGCACCGAAGATATCATGGATATCTACGACATCCTGATTGAAGGTCTGATGGACCGCATTTTTGAAGACATCCAGGCTTGCCTGATTTCTTCTTGGAATGATGCTGGCCGTCCTGCCGCGAACAAGGTAGCCGTGACTTCCTTCGACCCCGACAAGATGGCTGATATGATTCAGACCGTAAGCGCTTATGGCGCTCCCGTCATCTATTGCGGCCCTCAGTTTGCTGCGAAGATGGCTAACGGCATTACCTATGGTAGCACCGTAAAGATGTCTGACTCTGATATCGAAGAGTTCCGCAATACTGGCTATATCGGCAAGTTTGCTGGTGCTCCTGTAGTTGTAATTCCTAACTCCTTCGTAGACGATGAGAACACTAAGCTGGTGTTCAATCCTCGTTTTGCTTATGTCCTGCCTGCTGGTAAGGAAAAGCTGGTAAAGGTCGGTCTGATTGGCGATACTCACTTCAAGGAAGTTGAGAACCGCGACTGGTCTATGGAAGTCCAGATGTACAAGAAGATCGGTGTTGGTATGGTAGCCGAGCCCAATTTCTGGGGCATCTACTATAATTCCGGTATTCCCGATGGCGGCTGGGATAACAGTAGCCTGAATATCGTACCCTAACATATAATGGGAGGGCCGCGCAAGCGGCCTTCCCTTTGACTTGACTTGAGTAAAAGGAGTAAGAAAAATGGAAAAGAAAGTTTACGTAAAGAATGTTAGCTCGTTCAATATTGAGCTAAACCTTCGACAAGTCCGCTACGTGCGGGACCTCGAACCCGGCCAACGGGTTAGTCTCGCGGAGGATGTTTATGAGGAATTTAGTTGCGACCCTGGTTGTAAGTCTCTAATGAAGGATGGCTTCCTAAAGGTTGTTTCTGATGATGAGGAAGTCAAGCAGCAAATTGCTGAGATTACTAATTCTAAGAATGACGAGGAAGAGATTGATGTGGATAAGCTTCTCACGGAGCAGTCCGCGCAGGCTCTTGCTAAGGTTCTTATGAGTGCCACTCCCGCTCTCAAACAAAAGATTGTAGACCGCGCAATGTTCCTCAGTATCGCGGATGCTACTCGCGTAAGCCTAATCAAGCATCACTGTGGTGTGGATGTACTACATGCTCTTGCTCTTCAACGCTAAGGAGGTGCGGGCCTATGGCTACCCCTCTTTCCGTAGTCTATGATGCTTTTCTCGCTAAAGTCGAAGCAGATGATTGGATGATGAATGAGTATTGGGATGAGGTTGAAAAAGACTGGCGACAAATTCTCGACCAAGCAATTTTTCAATTCAGATATTCTCGCATCCCGCTTGACCATGATGATGTTCAATTTACAAATGATCTAACCAATGATGAAGTTCAAGTTCTGGCAAATCTAATGAAACTTCAATGGGTAGAACGTTGTGTCGCTACGTGGGAAAACCTGCGGCAGATGTATTCAACGTCTGATTATTCGATGGCAAACTTCCTTCAAAAATTGAATGCGACCGCGCAAAGAGTAAATGATGATTGCCGGTATATGATTGACCGGTATGGCCGCTCTGAGCATTATAAGCCTAATTCTATATTTGGACGCTTAGCGGGCAAATGACAGAAGGTTATTACAATAAGCTAAAGGGTCGCATCTACGGCTTATTGTGTGAGAAGGAAAAAGAAGGATCTTGGGAGAAATTCCTTGATACCATCATCATCGAACTCATGGGAAGTTCCGAATTAGATAGGACAATAAACTTTTGGCCCCTTATTGGCAAATTATCTTCCCTCCGATTTTTGAATTATGAATATTTTAGAAAAACAGTATTTGAGTGTATCAACTTAGTAGGGGAGTTGAGCCACAATGAGTGAATACTGGCAGACGTATCAACGTCGTATCAATCATTTGGGAAGAACGCCTCAAGAGCGTGCCAAGAGAATAGGAATCCTGGAATTTGAACGGAATTTGAAATATAATGCTCAAACCCAAACCCTTCACCGAGTTGGTAAGCATGACAGTTGCTTCCAAGGAATTGTGCTTACAGACAAGCAAGATGAGAACAGAGTTTCTCAGGTTTTACTTACGCGGTTGGAAGATAAATTAGCAGTTGGAGAATTGATTTATTGGGATTCCGCGCCCTGGCTTGTGTGGAGGGATAATATTTCTTCTTATCAGCCTTACAATAAGTATTATATGGTAAAATGTAATTACGAAATCAAGTGGGTTGACAAAGGAGATTTACATAAATCTTGGGCTTATATTTTAGGGTCGAAAGACTCAAAAATATAGGATAATTTCAGGACTTGAGTTTCAGGTCCCTCGGTTAGTAATAACCCTGACAAAACTATTGAATTGCTGGAAGCCGGCAGGTAATCAGCAGCCATGCCCGTAAGGGAAGGTTCAACGACTATCCGTAAGGAGTAGAGAAATCGAAGTGAAAGTCCCCGGCCCGCCGGGTGAAGATATAGTCTATTTATGTGGAACTCACTTATTACGCCGCAACCTAACAAGCATATCCGTATTATTATGCCTAAGCAATATATTCCGAAAGGAACTGAAATTATTGTGGGCGATGAAAACTGGTATCTTGTAGATTACGATGTTGTTTCCGTCCCGGAAATTATTTTTATGTCCTTCACAGAAGGAAAATATAATGAATTGCGTGATGATTTAGAACAAGATATTGCTAATGTTGATAAACTCAATAAGTGGAAAATTGAACTCTCTCCGGTTGCTTATGCGGCCAAAGGAGATACAATTCATCCCGTATTTTCAATTACTAAGAATGGTGAAGTGCAAGCCGATATAGAAAAAGAGATCAGTTATGTGCTCGGCCCAGGTTTGCGGCAAGACGGTGAAGACGTTATTGTTGAAATGGAATCTGGTGAAACCAGTATACTGATAAAATATAAAGATGTGGCAGAAGCACTACAGACCATCTATGTTGGTTCGGCCGCGAAAGAATTGTTCTCTATTATAGGTGATGACTCTTTGAGGGTCACTTATGATGGAACATATTCGTTTGTGCGGGCCAACAGTAAGGCAGAAAATCCTGATGTTCAGTTTGAACTGGAACCTACAAAATTAGCAAAAATTACTAAATCTGAACACAATACTTGCGTAATTCACGCAAACGATCTTAACAAAACAGGAACCATAACTGTGTATGTTATTTACAATGGCGAACGGTATGAAAAAGAAATCAGCATTATCTCTCTATGGCAGGTGAAGTAAGATGGAACAGCAAGCCACACAACGAAGATTCGCAGTCATGGGAGAAAATTTGTTCAGGATTTTGAATAAGTTGATTACTAATCAACGGTTATGCCGGTTATTGAAGTATCAAAATGAAGACCCTTTTAGTAAGGAATTACCCGATGTAGATGGATTGGAGCTAATAAACAATTCTATTTGTATTACTCCTAAAATTCCTGAAAAAGATGGGAAAGAAACTGCTTATGTAATGGTGGTTTTTGATAGGTTCATTGTAAATACTAATAACCCGGATTTCAAAATTTCTACCGTGCGTTTCGATATTGCTTGCCCATATAATGAATGGGTAGTGAACAATAGTAATTTGCGGCCTTACCTTATTATGCAGGAAATTGATACTATGTTCAATCAGGCGAAAATGAGTGGTATTGGTAATTTACAGTTTGTATCTTCCAGCGCTCTTACTCTTTCGCCGCATCTTGGTGGATATAGTATGCTTTATTCTATCAATGAATTTAACTGATGGCGATATCTTGCGGCTTATGCATGGAGACCCGCTTTTCTTCAAGGACATTTGCCTTGTCTATTCTCCTACGCTGGGAGAAATAGCTACAGCAGGTCTGGAAAAATTCTATAGGTATCTTTCTTTGATGTTGATTGAAAAGCCGCCAGTTGAGAACAACGATGAATTGGGTCAAGTAATGAAAGAATTATCTGATTTTCAGTATCTTTGTTTTCTTGCTCAATTGGATGGTGAACAATCACAACTAATCAAAGAAGGATTTGAATTCTTCACTCATGAATAGCCGACAATTATCACTCTTCCTAATCTGTCAATTGTAGTCGGAGACCCATCTGAAAAGAGGGTCATCACAGAAGATATGTTTGAGGGCTTTTAGTTTCTTATCCGCGCCAGTTGTGCGCTGGTTGATCGAGATGAAGAAGTTATTGAGCTGCTCGACACAGATTCTCCCAAGGTTAGGGAACTAAAGATGAAATTGATAAAGGGCCGAAAAGACCGTGCGAAAGCAAAGTCAAAAAGCAAAAAAGATGGGGATAACAAATTGGGATTCTCTGATTTGATTGCTTCTTTACTTGCGGGTAGCAATGGCGCAGTAAATAACCAAACAGTATGGAGTCTCACTTATTATGCTTTTCAAGACCAGCTCAAAAGAATGAATTGGCGTGAAGAGTTTGATATAAATACTCGGGCCGCCATGGCCGGAGCAAAGATTGATAAAGACAAATTATCCCACTGGATAAAGAATATGTCTTTCAATTGAGGAGGCTAAAAATTTATGGCTCAGAATAACATTTTTGAACGTTTTGGCATCAAGGAAGTTGCAAACGTTTATTTCCAAGCCTTGAGCGATGAAGGCAACATCAAGGCTGGCGATATCGTTCTTTACCTGGATTAAAAAGAGTAGTCCAGGATAAATCTTGTGAATTGCTGGGAACCCCTAAAACCCCAAAGGAGGGATAGATTTTGAAACAAAATGATAATGGGCAATCAGCAGCCAAGCCTGAATTATGGGCTATTATTGATGAAAATAATAATTATGAAGTATCTACTTATGGGCGCGTTCGAAGGATTTCTACTGGAAAAATTCTAAAAGGTGGAAATCATAAACGCTATATTACTGTTGCTTTACACAGTAATGGAATACGTAGTGATAGATATGTGCATCGATTAGTAGCTCAAGCATTTATACCTAATGACAACCCTGAAGAAAAAAAATATGTAAATCATTTAGACCACAATATTCAGAATAATCATGTTGAAAACTTAGAATGGTGTACAAGTTCTGAAAATGCACGACATTCTTATGAAAACGGCCGTCGCAAAGAGGAATATGCCACAATACGAAAAAATGTACAACGAAAAATGATTGAAGCAGTTATGCGACCAGTCGGTCAATATGATTTACAAGATAACTTGATTCAAGAATACGAAAGCGGTGCGGCAGCCTCCCGCGCTACTGGTATTTCTCAGTCATTGATTAGCGCGGTTTGTCGCCAAGAGCCTGGTAGAAAGACCGCGGGTGGATATAAATGGAAATTTCAGGAAGGTTCAACGACTAAGTGCGAAGAAAATCCATCTTTGCCAGCGCAAGACGCTGAAACAAGCGATGATATAGTCTAATCTCATATGAAAATATGAGCAGCGCAAGCGATTGATAAGAAATGGCTTATCAATGAATATAATGACTCTAAAAGTTTCCACGGTAGAAACGACTGCTCAAAATGTATCAGCAACCGGCGGATGGGGTAACCCTAAGCTCGTGACTTGGGACTTTTGATTGATATCCATCTATAAAATCCATAGGTCCCCTACATCGTGAGGTGTAGAAAACAAACTGGTGAATTGCTGGGAACTCTGACCGGATAATGCCGAAGACAATCAGCAGCCAAGCCGCGGTAGCCCCGCGGAAGGTTCAACGACTAAGTGGAGAAAAATCCTTATCTCCCAGCGCCAGTCCCTTGCTCTGAGCCGCAAGGTGAAGATATAGTCTGAACTCATAGGAAACTATGAGAAGTTTATGAAAAGGCATAAACAAAACAAATTGATGGTAAGGATATCAACCTAAATCTGGAAGATGCCGTTATTTCTTGGGAAGAAATGCGCATTCTGCTGGGCGCCGAAATGAAGAACGGCTCCGACACCGACAGCAACGTAAAGATTTACAAGAATGCCGAATACACCTTCGCCAAGGATGTGCAGGACCAGGATGTGAAGTTCCCTGTTACCAAGGAGGGCCAGTCTGACAAGACCGAAGCCGGCGTCAACGCCTTCCCCCTGGAAGCTAATAAGCCCACCGAATTCCGTTGGATCAACCTGACCAATGGTAAGCGCGGTCAGCAAGACACCTTCACTAAGGCCGCTCTGGAAACTAATGTTGAAAACCGCGTTCGTTTCTTCTGGGAAGAGAAGGCCGCCGAGGGCAACGAAGCCTATGATGCTAAGACCCTCGTGATTTCTCCTAATAAGTATCCCGGAACGTATCGTGTGGTTGGCGATGCTCTGATCCGCTCTGAAAAGGACGGCCACGACTACGCCTTCCAGTTTGTAATCAATAAGGCTAAGCTAATGAGCGAAGTCACCCTAACCATGCAGGCTAAATTCCCTTGGTCTGCTAAAATCGCGTGAATTGCTGGAAACCTGAAATGGTAATCAGCAGCTGAGCAATAGAAAGTTCAGAGACTATCGAGCAATCGAGTAATGATAACAATGAAGCGCGCGATGTGCAAAGCACAAAGATATAGTCCAACACTCAATGAAAATTGAGGTATCTCCGGAGGGAGATCCTTCCACGAATTTGCTGAATGTGGAAGTAAAAGCTGCTTAATTGCTGGGACATCCTGTTAGACAACTAAACCTAAACGGTTTGACAATTAGTTGGTAGGGACAATCAGCAGCGAAGAATAAACGTTCAACGACTATTCCGCAAGGAAGTAGACAACATGTCGAAAGAGTAGCTAAGTCATTTTATATGATGAATGATATAGTCTCATCTCATAGGAAACTATGAGCTAAGAATAAACTGGTTCAGCATGACCCTGAATGTGCTGCGCGACAGTGACGGAAAGATGATGTCACTAACTCGTTATTGATAACAACTCAACCCATATTCTATGGGCTAATGGGGCGAGAGAAATCTCGCCCCTCTTTTTTTATTTGGAGGTAAAGGAGATGACTATTCAAGAGCTTGGTGTAAAAACCCTTGAGCACGTCACTATAAAGGCCCGCCAAAACACCGACTTGGGGTCAAAGATAGTAGAAAAAGGAGAACCTATAATTTACTTTGAAAATCTACAAATTGCAGTTCTAAGTGAGCGCAGTAGTATTATCGCGGCCCGCGGAGGTTTGCATAATGAAGCGCGCGTAGTATGGGAAGACCGCGGCGACACTGTATTTACTTTCTCCAATGGCACAATAAATCCTGTGAGTTTAAACTTTCTCTTGGAAGCTAAGGTAATTACAAAAAATGAAGGATTGCTTGTTCCACATGTAGAAAAAATTCTTTTAGATGATAACGGGGACGCATATCTTACCTATCAAATTGCTCCCAATACTAAGTTTTTTGTTTATCAATATGACTTCAATAATATCCAAAAGAAACTTCATCCCATTGTATCTGACTATACAACCGCAACCGGCCAGGCCGCGACAAAAATTTCTTGCGGGCCCGCCCATTCTGGTGAAGTAATCTTGTGCGACTACTACTTTATATATAGAAAGGAATCTGTTTCCTATTCTATGTCCAGAGAACGCTTTTCTTCTACGTATCGTCTTGAAGCAACTTTTGAGCTAAAAGATGAAAATGAAGGCTTGATTCGCACAGGTGTAATTACAATGCCTAAAATCACTATTCTAAGTAATATCAACTTACGGATGGGTGAGCGGGCAGATCCTATGGTTTCTACTTTCAATGTAATCGCTATGCCAGAAAACGCTTCAGACGCAACGGAGGAAGTGTGTAGGATTACCTATATAGACGAAGAAATTTGAGATAAAAGGAGGTAAAGGAGAATGGCGGATAGAAAGGTGCAAGAAATTACAATACCTATTGTATTCAAAACAGCAGCCAACGAATATGCGGCAATAACCAGAAATATTCAATAGGCTCTGAAAAATGTCGATGTGAATTCAGCAGTCGGCAAAAGAATGCAGACCGCCTTGCGTAATGCCCAGTATAAACAACTATAGTTGGAGAATCTAACGTCTGGGGAGTTTATGAATATCAAAGACTTGAATAAGGTCAATTCTTTGACAAGTCAACTGGAAACTACCCTGACGAAGATTCAGACGGATTTTGCGAGTATTGATGTAACAGCTTTGGCTCTTACACCAACGGAACTTGATTCTTGGAAACGCGCACAAAAAGAAGTTGACAAGTATGTAAAGGCTATCAACGATGCCAAAAGCGGTGGTGCTACAATTGGTTAGCTATTTTCTGGAGATGACAAAAACAAGCTAAACAAGGCTGGCATCAAAGATAGTGCTACGCTAACAGATGCTATTGGACAGGCCGCAGACAAATATAATGATTTGAAAGCCAAAGCCGAGGAAGCAGCAGATGCCGTCAAAAAAGCGAATGCAGAATTGGCAGCCTCTCAAACGAAACTTTCAGATCTAAACGGTAAGAGTGAAAAAGAAGTTCGCACAAAAGCAGTAAATGAAATTTTGAGTTCTCGTGCAGATTCTGCTACTGCGAGAATCAAAATGCTTTCTGCTTTGTCTGATACAGTAAAAGCGAAGGGCGCAATTGGAGACAAGGTTTCTGATGTTTTCAATCGCACAGTCGCGGAAGCCTTCCAAAAGAATAAAGAGGGCGAATACACTAATAGGTTCAAAGCGGGCGGCGCAGATATTGTTGGTTATTATTTGAAAGTGCTGGGATTGGATGATACAGCCATTTCTCAAATTCAGACAAATACTGCTGATCGTGTAAAACTTATCAAAGAAGCGATTGAAAAAGCTCTTCGAGACAACCCTATTGAGTCTTATTCGGCACAAGCGGAAAGCGCTTTGTAGAAGTTTTGGGGTAAAGGAAAAGATCCTGTTTCTCAACTACATAAACAACAGTAGGCTGCTCAAGCGGATGTAGCCGCAAAGGCGGCCGCAGTAGCTTCGGCTAAAAATGCGGCGGGGATAGCAAGTGGAGACCTAAAAGCGCAAAAAACAATTGTTCAGCAACTTCAAGCTACTCAAGCCAATCTTCAAACCAAAGTAGATGAGCTATAGACTGCGCTAAATGCGGCTATGCAGCGAGTAGATGAACTTGAACAGCAACTTCGTGGGAAGTACACTCCTGGTGGCACAGATTATGGCACGCAGGCCCGCGGCATCAATACCAGAGTTTTATCTACTGCTCAAGCGGAAAAAGATAGGATTGCTGCGGAGCAAGCACAAAAAGATGCAGCCGATCTGGCAAAACAAGAGACGGAGCAATTCCAAAATCGCTTGTAGATGTCTCTCAAACGATGGATGGGCTTCTCACAAATTATAAATATCGTCAGAAATGGCATTCGCAATGCTTATCAGGATATCCAAAACCTTGATAAAGCTATGACGAATATCGCTGTAGTTACGGATATGAGTGTATCCGATCTGTGGGGCAAAATCAATGAATATATGAGTATTGCTCAACAGTATGGTGTAACTACACAGGGCGTATATGAAGTCAGTTAGCTATTTTATCAGCAAGGTTTAGGTACTGCTGACGTAATGGAACTCACGACAGAAACCTTAAAGATGGCACGTCAATAACCCATCTATAAATAAAGGCGTGAAAAATGTTTGAATTGCTGGGAACCCTCTTTGAGGCAATCAGCAGCAAAGGCGGCCAAAGGGCTGCAATGTTCAACGACTATCGAGAAATCGAGTAGCCCCAGGCGAAGTGAACATACCTTATGGGTAAGATATAGTCTACTCTTTATAGTGATATAAAGTATAAAGGATTGCAGGCATGGGCTACGCTGAAGCAGCCGATGCTATGACTGTGGCTTAATTACCACGATAGGCCACATAAAACCATTTGAATTGCTGGGAAACCGTGTGGGCAACCAGCAGCGAAATAAATCGTTCAACGACTATTGGGAAACCAAGTAGCCCTTGCGGGCGAAGCAAATGATGCGGCGGGCCGCAATGATATAGTCTAATCTTTTGTGAAAGCAGAAGTATAAATGATTCGTGGTTTCAAATTAGAAATGTCTGAAGCACAGCACATCACTGACGTATATAGTGAAGTTGCAGCCATATCAGCCAGTGATACTCAAGAACTCGCTACCGCAATGAGTAAGACCGCATCTTCTGCGGCATCTGTGGGAATGAGTTTCGAAAATACTACGGCGATGATCTCGACTATGATTGAGGCAACCCGAGAGAGCGCTACTAACATTAATATTAAAATTTGACTTTTCTTTATTTTTATGTTATTATTTATAATAAATAAAGAGGAGCAAATTGCTACCGGTGTCATTATGGGATAAAAAATAAACCATAATTGAGAATTCTCTCTAATTGACTTGGACGTCCGAATATGGCGGATAACAGGGCGGAAAGATAGCAGGTTTACCTGAGTTTCTACCGTGAACGACTAAACGAGAGAAACCCATTATTCTTATGGGTATGCGATAGTCTGAACTCCTACTATAACCATAAATATAAGAAATAGGAGGGGCAAATATTTATATTTGCCTGGTCGAAGAAATGAGTTTTACTTACGAACGAGATTCAAATGTATTTGAAAAAATTGATACAGAAGAAAAAGCATATTGGCTTGGTTTTCTTTACGCAGATGGTTATGTGAATGAAGAAAATCATTTTCTTACTTTAGGAATTGGAGATAGAGATAAAGAGCACATAGAAAAATTTCGCGAGTTTCTAAAAACAAATGCTCCATATGTAGATAAAGTGAACAATGGTGGTCATCCATTTCGTTATTTCCGCATTTATGATCAAAAAATAGTTGCTGATTTAGCAAAACAAGGTTGTACACAAGGAAAATCCTTGACGCTAACGCCTTCTTGTGATATGGATGAAAGCCTATGGATTCATTGGAGCCGCGGCATATTTGATGGCGATGGTAGTATTTATGCGCACACTTCGCCTCGCGCGGCTGAGCGATACTATATGGGGCTATGTGGGACAGAAGATATTTTGTATGCTGTGCAAATGATTTGGGGTGTACATCGTAAATTAGACTATAATCGCTCCGTTCCTAAATTTACTATTTGCAAGAAAACTGAAGTCAATGAAATATTGCATCTTTTATATGATGACGCTACAATTTATCTCGATCGTAAATATGAGTTGGCTTATAAAGCTATTGAACAGAATCTTCGATAACGTATTGCGGTAGCGCGATGAAGTCGATCATAAGCCGTATGTCCGAGATGAAAGCCGGACTTTCCCAAGATGAAAATGGCGAATTTCTCGACGCAAGTAAAGTGGAAACAGCCCTAAAATCAGTTGGTGTTGCTTTGCGTGATACCCAGGGGCAGTTCCGCGATTTGGATCAAGTAATTATTGAATTAGGTAGCAAGTGGTCCAGTTTGGACAGCGCGACAAAGAGATATGATGGTTCCCATTAGATTCTATGAAAATTTGACAAATTGTAAATTTTGTGGTATCCTTTAGATAGAAATTTGAGGAGGCTGCAAAATGTGTGAATTCAAACGATTATTTTACCAAGGTCAACCAACGCATTATATTATTTTTGAAGACGGTTATTTATTCAATATCGTAAATCATAAGGGTACTAATGGTACAGCCAGTAATGGTTATTGCCGCTATCTTATTACATTAGATAGTGGTAAACCTTGCTCTGTTGCTAAACATAGAGCCTTAGCTGAAACCTTTATTCCTAATGATGACCCGCAGAATAAAAATGTAGTCCATCATATTGATGGCAATCCATATAACAATAATTTATCTAATTTAGAATGGGTGTCTCAGAAAGAAAATACTCAAAAACGAGTAAATTCTAAGCAAACAATTGAATTTGAACATCCACTTACTGAGCAGGAATTATTGGAAGAGATTTGGGTTGATTTTGTTCCTGGATGGCAAGTTTCTAATATGGGCCGCCGTAAGAATCTAAAAACAGGAAATATTACATTAGGGAGCATCAATAAAAATACCGGCTATGTGCGTTGGAATTTCGGCATTGATAAAGAAACAAAAAAACAAATTGAGTATCAGGCTCATCGAGCAGTATATCAAGCGTTTCATCCAGATGAAGAAATTGATATTATCAATCATATTGATGGTTGTCGCAACAATAACAGATTAAGCAATCTGGAAAATGTAAGTCAATCGCAGAATGTTTTATATGGCCTACAACTGCGTAGTAAGAAATCTGTGGCTCAATTGGATGAACAAGGTAATCTAATTGCTCTTTATCCTTCTGCGTCAGAGGCTGAACGTCAGATTCGAGATCCTGAAACTCATAAATCAATTGGTCAAATTTCCTCGGCTATCCGTAATCATATGAAAGCCTTTGGCTATTATTGGCAATATGTTTTACAAGAGGATAGCGAAGAATTCTTAAAACAACACCCCTTTGTATCTCTATAATATCTATTGAATTGCTGGAAAATCCTTAGAGATAAATAAGCTACAGCATAAGGATGAAACAAGCCTAAGTGCGAATGCGAAAAATTATTTATATTGGACAATCAGCTCCTAAGTTGCGAATAGCAACGAGTTCAACGACTATCGAACGCCCGCGGGCCAGTAGAGTAGGGAGGAAGTCCTCCACGAAGTAGTAGGCATAGATGATATAGTCTGCTCCCCTGTGAAAACAGGGGCTTTTTTATAGGAGAAAATATAACGAATTTTCTCAAACATTAGGTTAGGCACTATAATTGCCGGCAACCGCCAGCAGTCGAGATTTCTCGCGCTCATGGAGAACTATGACCGTTTCGCCGAAATCCAGTCTGCGGCTATGGACGCTGAAGACGCCAGTGTTTTGCAATATGCGAAAACATTGGACTCCTTAGAAACAAAACTCAATCAAATAAGTAATAGTTTCCAACAATTTTACATGTCGATACTAAACGGCCCAGTAATTGGTTCTTTTTTGAGTTTTCTTAATTCAATGATTACAGGATTCGCTAAACTGGGCAATTTCAGTTCATTATTCAATATTATTTCTATTATAAAAGGCGTAAAGACTTTAGCATCGTTCTTATTAACTACTTTTTCTAAAACTGGTACAGACATTTCTATTCGTTTAAAACAACAGTTTTTAGAGACTGTTTCGGCCGCGCAGCAGATAGGCAAATAGGCTGGCGAAGCATATGGCTCTAGTTTTGCTTCAGCCGCGAGGACGGCGATGGGTGGCCGACCTGCGTCTGGAATGCTTGGCCTACCCGGAAATAGCGGGAACGGAAATATAAATAACGGAAATATTAGCAATTCAAAACGAAGCTGGGGTAATTTGATAGCAAGTGTAGTCGGTGGAGCACTCTCCTCTCTTGGGGCCATGGCGTCAGGTAATGGTAATGCTCGATTTGGTAGCATCCTTTCAGGTGCTGGCACAACTGTTTCTATGGCTAGCACGGGTTTTGCTATTGGTGGGGCTCCCGGAGCTATAATAGGCGGAGTTGCAGGAGCGGTTTCTTAGTTACCTGCTATTATTAATTCTTTCAAAAATGCTTTAGAAGAGTCAGTAGCTAATTTGAAAAAAGAAACAGAAGAGGCTAATATTAAACGTGTAGAGAATAAACAAGCAGCTTCTGATTTACAATCCTATATAGAAAAAGAAGAAAAATTACGTTTAGCACGTAATGAAAGCGCTGAAGCCGAGCAGGCATATATCGATTTACAAAATGAAATAGCAGAAAAATATCCTCAGTATGTTTCTTCTATTGATGAAAGTGGCAATGCGATAATTAGTATGGCCACGGCTACAGACGATTTGACTCGGGCTTTGGACCTTGCGGCTGAAAGCACAGCAAATTGGGCCAAAAAAGCATTAGAAACTGCTCAAGCAGATTTTAACAGTAAAGCAAATAAATATGATGTAGAATATAAAAAAGATTCGAATGAAAATATAAGCTACGGCAATCTTTATAATCGCCTTGATCCCGGAAGTGAGGCTTGGAATATTTTTAGTCAATATTTTGGAAAAGATATTTCTTCCGAGAATTTACCAGAAATTACCAAGGGAATGGGTTATGATGAGCGAATAACAAAACTTTATGACTTCTTAGGAATTAAAGACATTCAAGAAGTTATAAGCCTTATGCGCGCTCTTGATTCAATTGTATCAGGAGGAAATAATTCTTTATCTGAGTATGGTGTTACTGCGGAAAATGCGGACTCTACCTCAGTCGCTTTGCATGCTCTTCTTCAAGATGTTTTAGGCGAAATTATCGCTTATGATGAAAATGGTCTTGTCGAAGTTGATGAACAATTTAGCGAGCTACAGCAACTTTACCAAAAAATACTTGATACAAGTGCGACATCTATTTCTACAAACACGCGTCTTTTTGGTGACGTTTATAATAGAAAATCTAATAAAGCAGAAAACGCTACTATTTTAAAGTCTTTGTCAGATGAAGATAATATCATCAATCAAATGATTAATGATAGCCCCGATATTACAGCGGAGAATTATACTCAAGAACAATATGATGCAATTGCAGATTCTTTTGTTAATTTTTATCGTAGCTTAGGGGTTTTACGACAAGAAACTTTAGCAACATATCTAGAAGATTGGAATGCAGTTTCTTAGACAGAGCTGGATGATTTACTAAAAGATGCTGATCCGGAAGATGCTGCCGTTAAAGGTGTTTAGAATTATTATGCTTCTTTGCGAGGCCTCTATACACAAAGATTAACGGCAAATATGGAACTATTTGGTGAAGATTTTTCCACACAACTCAAAAACTTCATCGATTCGCTTTCAATTGATCAAGTCGCTGCTTTTAATTCTTAGCTTGTTAGTTTGTATAAACAATACGAAAAGGGCGGCAGTTATGCTAAAGAGCAAATTCCAAAGCAGGTTGAATTATTAACAAGATTCTATCAAAATTATTCAAAAATTCCAGAAGAAATTCGCTCTCAGTTTACTACAGATTTCGGCTCTTCTGATTGGGCTGCGAAATTTAGTCCGGAAGATATTGCTGCGTTAGTTAAAGCGGGTGTATTGAAATCAGAAGAAGTAATTGAAAATTATATATATGAAATTCTAAATACTTATTTGAATAAAACCGCTGAACGTTTGACAACTTTATCTAATGAATTTGCGTCTGCGGTAGATAAACAAAATAGTTCGGGTTTTTCTTTGTCTGACGCAAAAGGTCTAATTCAAAAGTTCAATTTAGATACGGATTTTGAACAACTTTTCAATTATGATTTTATTAAAGGTGCTTATACTCTGACGGCGGAAGGACTGAAATAGTTGTCAGGGCAATTAGATAAGTAGAGAGATGCGTTATTATAGAGACAGAAAGAGTTAACTGCTTATCAATAGCTAGGCTTAGATTATGATGAGTATGCCACTACAGGTAGTAGTGATATTTTTTCATCTCTTGATAAGGCTACTGAAGACGAACTAAAAAGCATTTATAAAGAGGCCACAAAAACAGGCGTTTTTGATGAAGATATCTGGCGACAAGGAATCCAAGATCTAATAAACGTTGGTCAGTTGGCGCTTGATGATGTTGGTAATACACTCAGCAATATTGCTTTTAAAGGTCTACAAGAAGAAACCAATTAGCTACAAAAATTATTAAAGCCATCTTCTTTATCAGATTTGGATTCTACTATTTACGGATAGGTAGATGCAAATGGTAACACTATTCTCAATGAAGAAGCCCTAAAGGCAGCTGGCCTTTATTATGACAAGTTCACTGGAGATATAGTTGCTGGACTACAATATTATCAAAGCATTATTGATGACCCTTCTCAAAGTGAAGATGTTAAAAACCAAGCACGAGGCTATTTGAATGAAATTAAAAATGGCCGCGAAGAATTGGCAAAAAGCCTTACTGGGAAAATTACCAGTTCACAAATTGAAAGTTTACGTCAATTAGATCAAGATGTCAGTAAACTTACAATCGGCGGGACTTGGACATCAGAACTAATTGATGGTCTAACAGATGCAACAGTAAAGGCAATAGCTAAGGGCTCCTTTGCCTATTCCAAAGCCTCTACCGCAAAATCAGTAGCTTCTGATATGGAGAACCTTCTCACCGCCATGGCAGAAGGCTCTAAAGTAGCTGTCAATGATTTGGTAGACATTTGGGAGACACTAACTGGAAATACTGCAACCGATGACAATCGCCGAGATATGGAACAAGCGATGGCAAGCGGATGGCAGTCCGTTGCCGCATATCTTCAAACAGTTATCACAAACGCCGGCTATAGCAATGAATTGGCAAAAGCTGTTGGAGACATATTCGATGCTATCATTGACGCAATTCGGACAGGGGCTAAAACTGGTATCTCAGCTCTCAAAAATGGTGCTTCTGGTACGCTTTCTCGTGCAGATATCACTGATTTAGCAGCGCGTTCAGGTATTTCTGAAGAAACTTTGATGGCGGGCGCGACCGGCGGACTTGAAGGATATAAACTTGATACTAATACTCTTCTACAGGTCGCTGGTGGCTTATCTTCTCGCAATCCTCTCTATACTCGAGATATTGCTTCTCAGCTAATTGATACGGGCATAATTAAAAGTTATGAAGATTTACAGAAACAAATCGAGACAGTCAATAGGCAAGTCAAAGAAGGACATTCAGAACTTGAGGACACACTAAAAGTTCTTGAGCAAATGGATGATGTCTGGAAGAATATAGCTGATAATTCTGATTGGTTCAATCAAGATATTTATGGCGATACTGATGACAAATTCCAAGATTATGTTTCCAAGATTGAAAAGGGCGCAGAAGTTATGCGTTCTATTCGCGATGGAGAGCAGATTGAATGGGTCGATGCGAATTGGATTACTTCTTTAGTTGCTAAAAGTGAAATTTTCCAAAATACTTTGGCTGCCAATGGTAAGTCTCTCTTTGACTTCTATGACGCAATTAACAAAGCTCAGGACCTTTCTACTGGTAAAGTAGATTTCGGTAAAGCGCTAAAATCCATGAATATGTCCTTTGAGGACTTTGGTGAAGGATTCGCCGAAAGTGCTCGGAATTTTGCAAAAACTCGTGTTGAATATTTACAAGGTTTGTTAAAGTTCTTAGATTCTCAAGAGGCTTTTGCAAAGGCTTTGAGTAGTAAAGAGATTACTGACGCTTTTAACAAGTTAGGTGAAGCCGCGGGTCAAGGAGCGGGAAAAGCAGAAGAAGCCATTAATAATCTTCGCACTGTGATGGATAATGCTGTGGCATCTGCTTTTGGCGAAGGAAGTACATTTGCCAATGTCTTCCATATGGACATTATGGACCTTATTGGTCTAGATGCTGAGACTATTGGAAGTTTGAAAGGAGACGCAAAAACAGAGTTTATCCAACTTGCTAATGAAATTCCTAATTGGTTATCTGATGCTTTACTCAATGCAGAATGGTCGGATACAAATGATCCTTCTGTTTATATGCAAAATGTTTGGCAAGAATTTACTACTAAAATTACAGATTTTGCTAAAAAGCACCCAGATATTCCAATCGATGTTTCCCTGCTCCCACAAATAACTACTAATGGTGAAAACACTGAAAAAGCAGGCGAAGAAGCCGCTAAATCTATCGCTAACGATTTCTCAGACACAACAACCGCAATTAGTAATGCGGAAGAAGCATTCAAAAACTTTGGTCAAACCGGCCAAGAAGAAATAGGCAAAATAAAAACAGCAATAACTGATTTGATCACCCAGTTGAATAGTTTGAAGGAATCTTTCAATTTGGGCACTACTGAAACTCCGATGGAGATTCAACTCAAAGCTGTTATAGGTAAGTATACCAATGCTCCCGGAATAGACCCGAACAAGCAAGTAGAAAATCTAAATGGGACAGTTGGTTCTTTTGCTCCGACAGCCGAAGGGGCAGCTAGCAAAGAATAGCTTGTAGATGGCTTAGTAGCAACAGTAGACAGATTCCTTCCCGCCCCAGGTGTTGATAAGAATTCTTTAGTTAGTGATTTGACGGCTATCGTCAACCTCTCTTCTGATCCAGAAACATTATATAACAATATCGTTGCCTATATGTCAAAGAAGAAGGTTGATGTTGCTGTTCAATTAGCAAATGATGGCAATGAAGAAGCCTTAGCAAATCTGTGGAAGGATTTGAATCCGGCAGAACAAAGTTTAGTAGCTCTCAATGCTACCAGCGAAACTGCCGCTAAGACGCTTAAAACTGTAGCGTCTAATTATACTCTAATTGGTGCTGCTGCGGCATCCACGGGTTTAGCAATCAATACTTCTGAAACAAACAATCAAGAGAAGTTAGCTGGAACTAATGATGCGGTTGGCAATGTTTCTACAAAGTATGGCGAAGCTTCTACCGCTGCTAATGATGCCAGCACAGCAATTGCGAATGCGGAATCTGCCAACCAAGACAATATTAAAAAAACTGGTGATGCCGCGGGCATAGCTAAAAAGAGAATAGCAGATATGGCGCGCGGAGAGCATAAGATTAAGGTCAATGCAAATACAAAGCCCGCTATTATGGCTGCTAATCAAGCTGTCAAAGATATTGAGGCTAAATCTGCTACTGTTACTGTTACTTATCGCTCTGAAATGACAGGGGTCGAAAAGTAGAATCTGCGTATTCAAGCCGGCGAAGGTATGCCGGAACCTCCTAAGAAGGGCGGTCTATGGAATACTGTTAAGAGTTGGTTTGGTGGAGGAAAATACCAAGGCACCGTCAATGATCTTGGTCCTGCCTATGCTCAAGGAACTAAAACTCTCGTTGGCGAACTTGGCCCTGAATTGGCTGTCTACGACAATGCCTATCACCTGCTGGGCCGCAATGGCGCAGAACTTGTTGATATTCCCGACGATGCCATCATCTTCAATCATAAGCAAACCGAGGGCATCCTCAAAGGCCAGGCCAACAATGGTCGCGGCAAAACCATAAATGGTCAGCCCGCGTTTGCTACCGGTAATGTAGATGGCCCTGCCTATGCAAGTGGTATTGCTGGCGCCCGCGCAGCTATTCAAGCCGAAATTAGCATGTGGCAAAATTTTATAAATGCCACTATGAATGATCTTCTTGGTTCTGCTGGTGGTGGAGGTGGAGGCGGCTCAGGTAATACCCTGAAAGCCCATATTGAAGACCTTGTTGAATGGTATAATCTAACTCGTTAGATTGCTGACATCGAACAAAAGATCAACAACATTATTGCCAAACGCGCCAATATCACAGACGGTCGCGCCTATCTCAAGAGCTTGCGCGAGCAACAACATCTACTTGAAGGTCAAGCCTTAGTTCAGAAGACTCTGCTTGGTTATCAGCAAAAGCAACTTGAACTACAAGCTGAACAAATCAATACCCACAATATATGGAAGCAGTTCTTCCACGTAGGAAGCGATGGTCTGCTCCAATATAATATGGGTAATGAAGTCAATGGCGGCAAGGGCACGCTAACACTTCTACAACAACTCAATCAGATGTCTGGTGCCGAACAGTTGTCCTACATCAAAAATCTTGGTTATTCCTACGTGACCAATGATGGGGAGCAACTTGACGGTGAAGATCTTATTTCCCAGTTCTTCGAGGAAGCGCAGGCATAGATTGACAAGTATGACGAACTTCGTGATACAGTCGAAGAAACCGACGAAGCCCTCTCTAAACTTGAATCTTCTATCAATGAGATTGAACAAGAAATCCGAGACAATCAGAAAGAACTGGAAGAAATTATTTACAATACATTGGTTGAGGCTTGGGAAAAACAGATTTCTCAACTCCAAGAACAAACCGATATGTTGCGTGAAGCCAATGAGGCTTATGTAAATGGACTAAATGATGCTCTAAATAAAGAACGCAATCAATATAGTCAAAATAAATCTATTAGCGACCGCCAGCAACTCCAACGTCAGCTTTCACTATTGCGGCGGTCCGGTGGTTCCGCAAGCCAGATTGCCAGTCTGGAAGAACAACTCAATTCTGCTCTAAAGGAAGAATACTTCTCTCATCAACAAGAAACCATCGACAGCATCAAAGAAGCTAATGACAAGCAGCTTGATGCCTTGAACAAGCAAATCACTTTACAACAAGAAACACTTGATTTCCAAAAGGAAAATGGCGTTCTGTGGACAAAGGTATATGAAGTGCTATCTCAAAGCGATGGTAAAATTATGGAGTTCCTAATTCAAAATTCAAGCGAGTTTATTCAGGCTTCTGCTTTGGCACAAGCCGATATGCTGAATGAAGAATGGGCAAAGAGAATTGGTATTTACAAGGCAAACTCCGAAGAAGGCTTTGAACCTTATGTCCAAAAGGCTAACCAGATGTTTGCCACCGAAGCGTGGAATAGTGCCGAAGGCCCGCAAAAGCAATCTATGTTCAATGCTCTGGATGTTGCTTCTCAGAAGGCACTACAAGATTACTTTGCCAGTGCATTCGCAAATGAAATGCTGCGGAATGGCGGCAATGAAGCCGCAGCCTATGAGGTCGCTCGTCAGGATATGTATCAGAAGTTGTATCAAGCATACAACCAGATGAAAAATATTCAGAATACTACGCTGGATGCTATTAGAAATATTAGTCAGCCGAACGTAGCACCTAAGGATAATACGGCTGGTACAGGCGGTGGAAGCAGCAACACAGGCGGCGGCACAGGCGGGAATAAGGACAGTAGTGGTTCTTCTAAAAAGCAACAGCTGAGCATTACTTATAAAAGGTTGGTCACTACTGGTGTTTCCAAGGGCAGATCCGGTGGCGGTTCTCCTTCTGGCCCCAGTAGTTTGGAAGTTGGTAAGTCTGGAACAATTAGCTGGAATTGTAATTTTGGTTTCGTTCAAGGCGGCTTTGAGATTTCTGACACATCTAAGTGCTCTATTAGCGGTCCTACCATTACTGCATTAGCGTCAGGCTCCGTAACTGTAACGCTAAAATATTGGGATAGGAACCCTGCTCCGGATGATGCCAAGAAGAAAGCCAGAGAGAGCGCTCCGAAGACCACTTCTACTCCCACTTCTCCAGCCAGTCTGCCTTCTAATCTTTCTGACGCTGCTCGAAAAAAACTTCTCAAAAACAAAAAGAGCGTTTTATATGCCGACTCTGGCGCATTGGTTGGTTCTGACAATACGCCCGCAATTCTCCACAAAGGCGAAGGCGTATTCACTGCTGGTGAAACTTCCGCTCTACGCAGTATGGTCAAAAATTATCAGACCCTCGCCGCGAACCTCACTGGCAACTCTCTACTGAGTGCTATGAGCAGTATCGGTTCTTATTCTTTCTCCAATACTCGTAATGCTGGTTCTGAGCTCAATATCAATCCCGGCGCAGTTGTAATTCACGTTGACAAACTGGATGATAAATATGATGTTGATGAGCTGGCTACAGATGTATTCAACAAACTATCTACTATCGCTTCTAAGGCTACTAATCGAGGAGTCAATAGGAGGTAAAGGATTATATGGGCTTTCAAGTCGAAGAATTGACCCAAGGTCGTCAACCTTGGGAAAAGGAGTTTATAGACTTCTCCTTCGATGGTAAGCACATCAGTGAGTTTGGGCTGGTCGCTGTCTCTGACAGCGACCGCCACTCTACTGATGCTTCACCGTCTTTTTCTGATGAAACGAGCAAAGTAAATGGTCTAAGTGGCCAATATTTCTGGGGAACAACATTTGACGCAGGAAAGAAAAATTTCAAACTTGCTACAGATGGAATGACCGAGAAACAACTTTCTGCTTTCAAGAAACATTTTATTCCCGGTCGCTATGGCAAACTAATACTTGATGAACGTATCGGCCGCTATTGCTATGCGCGCGTGTCTTCTGTGATCACACTTAGTTTTGTGCCTTTCCAAGAGGACATTACTATTCAGGGCGTTAGTTTCCAAACAAACATCTACAAAGGCGAAGCATCTATTTCTTTTGAAATGGATTATCCGTTCTGGCGGGCTGAAAGTAATTATATAGACACAGCGGCCGCACTTACACAAGAGAACGTCCGCAAGGCATACGTAAACAATATTCCTCTTTCTTCCAGTTTTTATAATGAAACGAACATTAGTTCCAAACCAATCACTGGACAGCCTGATACAGCGGACAATAAAATTATGTTAGATTCTCCGCTGTATAGAGACATTTTAGCAGCACTAAATAATAAACCAACAGATGCTTTTATTACCAATGGAGACGCATTATATGTAGGAGATGCGACATATTATCTTACCAAAGATGGTATCGCCGCGCAAAACACATATGATGCTACCGCAGACAATGATAAATACAAGATGGTTCTTTATAATGCATCTGAGCGTCCTTCTTTTATAGATATGACACTAAAAGATCAGCCCATTACCATCACACCTACCGCACCATATTATATCAACTTTGCTCGCGATAGCATAAATGCGGCTGGCACAGACCGTCAATACGGTATGTTCTTTATTCGCAACTATGATGAGAAAATTACTAATGTAATGAAGTATACCAATCCCGCATTATTCTACTTCATCAACTATGTTATTTCTCTTGCTTATTCTTATAAAGACACTATAGGTGCTAATCTGGTAGATTTCCAATCTCTTCTTCAAGAAGAAATCCATCATCAGGCAGTTCTCTCCTGGGCTGCCGCGGGCCTGCGATTTATTAGCACGCACGCTGAACTTTATAATCAGGAAACTGGTGTATTTGGAACTTCTTCTATTACCATTTATGATTACACAGGGACTGCGCACACAGTAAAATGGTATGAATACTTGAATTACTGGATGTTGAATTTCTGTGCGCCTGCCTCAGAAAGTGAAGCAGGCAACAATTTACTTATCGATATCGCCGAAAAGGATGGAACGTGCTGGACCCGCAATGGTTCTCTTGGCACTTTCACAATTGAGATGAATGGTGAAGACAATGCCTCCTTTATTACATACAGCCGCCACAGCATTGGCACAGTTCTCATAAATCTTGAAAATTTGTGCGAAAATTGTGGCGAAATGATGCTCTCAGAATACCTAAAAGTAGAGGGAGGAAGTTGCTTGGATGATAATCTTGACGTTCAACCAAAAACTTGCTATCTTCTCTACAATATCAAAGATAATGTTCTTGTTGAATTGGACAAGAAAAATATCGTATTGAAATACCGGTATCTGTATTTGTGATAAAAGGAGTGAGGAGCTTTGAGTGTAAAATTAGTTTTAGCTCAAAACGCCCGCCCATATAAGATTGAGGTATACGGACTACAGGATGACTTTATTGGAACCCTGTAGTCCTATGCCGATTCTTTTTTGGGACAGGTTGTCTCTCCATCATTGACCATTCAAGATGACGGTTCACAATCTTTGGAGTTCTCTATTCCATACTATTACGTAGATTAGAGCACAAACCTCCGAGTTGAGAACCCTCGTTGGAGAGATGTTTAGAGCGGAGTTCTGGCAGAAAATACGCGAGTATTGAAAGTTTATATCCAATATCCCGATGAAACAAAGGTTTATCCGTTTATAATTGATTCAATAACGGATGGCCGCGATAGCGAGTTTAAGGTTTTGAAACAAGTCAAATGCTCTGGTTTGGCTTTCGCGGAACTGGGCAAAGTTGGATATAAGATTGAATTTAGTGATCAAACCATAAAAGATGATTGGGAAATAAATGAGAATTTGCTTCCTACCATCAACTACTGGTTAGACAAAGTGTTCCCCAATAAACGAGACGAAAACGGAAAAATAACCGATTGGCTTACGCCGTGGAGTTATGAAATCCGGATGGATTGGAGCAGTTATACAGATGCTAATGAGCGGGCCGCCGATAAAGTCTATGAAGATATTCACATTACTTCTTGGGCTTTGGAAGAAGGTTCGGATGCTACATCTAAAACTCTGATTCCTGGCGCGATTTCTGTGCTGGAAGAAAAGTCTCGTTTGATGGAAGTATCAAATAGTAATAAGTATAATATTACGCAGGACATTGCTGAAATGTTTGGTGTGTTCTGTGTTTATGAATACAAGACTGACGCGGCCGGTCGATTCTTAAGAACATATGTTGAAAACGGACAAGTGAAAACAGGTCGCACTGCGGTTTTTTATAATAAGGCTATAAAAGGAGAGAAACCTTTACACCTTACCTATCAACATAATCTACAAACAATTTCCAGAACCTCTGATTCATCTGAGTTATATAGTAAACTTTATATCACTCCTATCGAATCAGACAAAATGGAGACAGGTTATATCTCTATTGCGGACGCAGAGAGCAATCCTATCCAAGATGATTTCATCCTGAACTTTGATTACCTCTATTCTGTTGGTTCTATCAATGATGTTCAGAAGAATCAAGTAGAACAATACAAGGTGAATTTGCGGGATTATAACTCACAAATTGCTAACTTGGAAGAAAAAATAGCCAATGAAACGGTTCTGCTAAATGATGCGTCTGCGGATGCTACCTCGGCCCGCGAAGGAGTTTCTTCTGCTCACGAGCAATATCTACAGTATCAGACATTGGCAGAGAATGAAATCTATACTACTCCGCTACATAAGGATGTAAACAATCGCTATAGTGGCGTATTTGTTCCTTCGGCCGCGGAAGGTATTGTGAAGTGTAGTATTCACTTAGATGGCGTCCTCGCAGAAGGCTATGATATTAGGGCTTATAAAGATGTAAAATATAGCACGGCCACAATTTTTACTTATGCTGATTTGGTGAAGGTTTCTGGAGTATCTGCTCCCACAGATAACTCTACTTTCTATGGTGTAATTGATGAATATGGATTCTTGACAGATATCTACACCTCTATTGAGAACACCAAGTTAGGCGAAAAAGTGTCCACTGGCGCAGTTGTCTACTTTGATCTATGGTATTCTCCTAAGAATAAATATGAGAAGGTTATGGAAAAATTCCAGACCTTAGAGCAGGTCAACGAAGCGAAGGCTAAGGCGGCCGAAGAGAAACAGAAAACGCTGAAAGAAACGTTAGACAAAAATACGGCGGCCCGCGATGAGTTGCTTGCGAAGAAAGCGGCGCTCAATAACCAGTTTGAACGCCAGATGAATGGCGCATTACGAGAAGGTTATTGGACTCCTGATTCTTATGATGATACTGGTTCTTTGGTAAAAATTACAGCACACAATGGCGGCAATCATTTTATTTGGGATAGTGAAGCCTTTGAGGAAGAAACTGTTCCTTATTATTATGCTAATGCGGAAGACCAAGCAAACGACAATAAAACATATTATCCAATCATTGATTTATCTGCTCCTTTGGCAGCGAACGTTCCAATCACAGACACATTCCCACTTTATCTAACTAAACCTCTGAACCCATATATAACAGATGAACATTTCACTGGCGGGCCCGCGATGGTTAGGTTGGATACAGTAGCCTATTACTTTGATTTGACCGGCTACAATGGAGCTAATAACACAATCATTGTAGAGATTGATTATACTGCGAATCCTAAAGTAAAGGTCAAAGTAAATGGGACATACATTACAGTGTATGATAGTGCGGAAGCATTTGGCAGTGGAGCCAGTGAGGCCAATAACTTGACTTCTCGTTTTGGCGGCTTAGCGGGTTCCTTGGTGACTATGAAACTATATCCAAACGCAGGGTATGTATTTGGATTCTTGCGGGCCGCCGATGGAACGATCAAGCCTATCGCATTGCTCAACAATGACAGTATCAATTATGATCCGTATAAGAATGGTAGCGTTTACTACGAGAGTTCAGTCACTGCTAAAGCAAAAATCACTACTGGTATTGAAGAATATCCTTCGGCCGCGACGTATGTGTATCCTCGCGTATTCCTTGACTACAGAAATGTAAATTACACTTCTGATGAATTTACTATATATACTACTTCCACCGAGGCTGATATTCCGCAAGATCAGCGCACAGATGCTGATTATTTGACAAACTTTGAAGACTATGCTACATTGCTCAGAGATTGGAAGCCTTATGTAAACTTCAAAATTACTCAACGTTGTAATGTTTCTAATATCTTCAATGATTATTTCCACCTGACTTTCCGCGTTTCTCGTGCGAATGATCAACTCTATCTCGACGCAAAACAAGTAGCGCTGGATAATTCCCAACCTAAGTATTCCTATGACCTCAGTAAGGCTAATATTCCTGATGAGATGGAAGCAGTTGAGCTGGGACAACTTGCTTATATCAATGATTACAGTTTATCTATTTTCAAAGCAACAGGCTATATCAGTGGTATCACGCTCGCTTTGGACGATCCAAGTCAAGATGAACTAACAATTCAAAATTATAAAACAAAGTTTGAAGACTTATTCAGCACAATTACCGCTTCCAGTGAAGCAATGCGTGTGAACAAGAGAAGTTATGATATTGCCGCGGGCGGCTTCACATCAGGCGGCACAATTGCTCCCACGATTTTTGAACGCTCTCTTGCGCAAACAAATGTCTCATTCAACTTCTCTCGCACAAAGGTTTCAATGGATAATACAGGCGGCATTACCTTGACAAATGAAACACCGTATTCTAATGGTGTATATGGTTAGGTAGCACTGCGTGGTGGCGGCATTTTCTGCTCAAACTCTGTGGATGAATTGGGTAATCGAGTATGGAATTCTGCTATTACTCCTGATGGCATAAATGCCGCTCTTATTACTGCGGGCCAATTAGACACAAATGTTATTCGCATTTATAATGGCAATAATATGTCTTTTCAATGGAATAGCGAGGGCTTGTATGCTTATGCTACGGATGATCTCGGGCGGCCCGATTTGAATACATATGTCCGCTATAGTCAAGACGGCTTACAGTATATTGCTAATGGATTCACTGCTGTAGATTTAGGCTGGAATGGATTACAGATTTCCGCACAAGATGGTGCCTTGAGTCTGAATGGCTCAGATGGTTTGGTTATCTATAACGCGGAAAAGAATAAGGTAGTTCATTTGGGCAAGGTTGAAGAAGGTGGCGTTGCCTACTATGGATTGCGACTATATGATGGAACAGCAGAAGAGAATCTAACTTTCTATAATACCAACGAAGGCAATTTGTGGTTGAAATCTGAGTTGCTGGTTGGTGGCGTAGAAGAAGGCAAAAATACCGGTAGCGGCATTAGTGGTAAAGAAACTCCTGCTAATGACTTGCGTTTTTGGACTGGTGCGACCGCGAATGACTCATAGTCTCGTGAGAAGGCTCCATTCCGTGTTTATGAAGATGGTAGTTTCTATGCTTCTAAAGGACAAATTGGTAGCCTAACTATCGAAGGTATAGAAGATAGTCTTCAACAATATAAAATTCGTATTGAATCTTCTTTAGGAATTACATATAAAGATGGCGTGGCGGCAACGACCATTCTCACCGCCACATTATATAAAGGCGAACAGCCTACAACTTTACCCGCTGGAGCAACTATTACTTATCAGTGGTGTAAAAAAGAAAATGACGCTTGGGTTGATATCGCAGGCGAAACTGGCACAACTTATTCTGTCGTTATGACCGATCGTGCTACTTATTGTTGTAAAGCAGTTCTAACAAAAGGAGGGGAATAAACCATGCCCGAACCTATTACTATGTGGAGTGAACCACTAACTTTTATGGCAGTAGAATCAGGAGCTCCTGGTCCTGCTGGCAAGCCTGGTCCGGCTGGTCCCGCAGGCCCGCAATATGGCTTGAGATGTAGTGTTTCTTCCATAGTGCGGGGCCTTGTGGCCCCCATTTCGCCAACATCTATTGAGTTCAAGGCATTAGTGAATAATGCGGATGGGACTCAAGAAGAAGTAGCGTGCGGAACAGATTTTAGAATTGAGTTGACGCAAACTTCTTGGGATGAGGAAAGCGCGCAGACTGTGAATTTTACAGTAAGTGATGTGCTGATAGGCTATGGTACAGGCCAAACAGCCGCGGCATATACTACAAAAACAGTCAATTTGAATTATGTGTTATACGACCCAGAGAATAATCAAGTCATTCTTGAAGACCGCAGCTATACTCGCACGGGCGGCAACTCGGATGTGAGTGCTATTCGTGCTTCATTGTATAAAGGCGATATTGTGCTGGTCGAATTGGCTATTCCATTTGTGCTTGCTAATGAACTAATTGATTTAGGTATGGTAGATGAAAACGGCCAAGTCGTTATCGGTGATGGCCGAGTGGTCGCTTCTTCTATTGTGGCTAATTCAATTACTGGCGATAAAATTGCTGCGAGCACTTTGACGTCTGATAAACTGTTCGGTAATCGTTTGGATTCTATCAGTCCGCCGCCTTCTTTCCCTTCTGTTTCTTATGTAAATGAAGCAGGAGAAACAGTATCTTCGATCGATGAAAACCACTTTACCTCTGAGGGCGCCCGCATAAATTTATCAAATGGTGGCTCCATTCACTTCAAGAATTTCTACATTGACCCCACTGGTAATATCAGTCTTCGTGGTGCCATTGAAGCACAAAGTGGTTCTATTACTGGAAAACTTGGCGTAGGATAGACAGTCAATGGAGAATATCCTATCTACATCGATGGCTCACCAGATTCTCAATATTCTTTCTATGTGAATGGAAAGTTTATGGTGTCTCCCAATGGAGATATGACCGCAACTTCTGGTAAAATCGCGGGCTGGCTAATTGAAGAAAATCAGTTGATAAGCGAAAATCGTAGCACAGGAATGTATTCTGGCTCAACTTTCATCAAAGAAGGTTCTCCCGTAAGATTTTTTGCTGGCAAAGATAGTGATGATTATAATTTCATTGTCAATGATGCTGGCTATGTATTCGCTAAGAATGCTCAAGTCCAAGGCCGCATTGATGCTTCAAGTGGTTCTATCACTGGCCCGCTGTGGGTTGGCTCTACGACCAGTGGCATACTAATTGATGGTTAGAACGGCAGTCTTCAATCGACTCCTTTTGTTTCTTCTGCGGTTGGCTGGAAGGTTGATAAAGGAGGAAATGCTGAATTCAATAATGCGACCATTCGCGGTAAACTGACATCGGTTATCTTTGAAATGTCTACTGTTAGTTCTGTTGGCGGTGATTTGTATATTGCTCCCACAGTAGATATTCCTAAAGAAAAAGCGGGAATTGTTGAAAATGATACAGATAATTTCTATCTACATATCAACAATACTATAGATGAGCGTTCTAAGTATATGGATTCCTCCTGGAATAATTCCCAAGTAAAAATAAATTTGACTGCCGCTTTGAATAATGGCAAAGAGATCTCATATAGTGGCTTGAATGGTTCGGCCGCGTTATCCAGCAACGAGCAACAAATTGATATTACTATTCCAAAGAACGATGTAGAAAACAAAAAGATTCTTGCTTTACAGTCTGGTGAGTCTTTGACTTCTATAGTAAATACGATTACAGTGCTAAAACTTGGTGTTGGTAATAACAAGAAATACATCTATCTTACTGCTTCTTCTAATAGCAGTCCTTTTATTGATGTTCAAGATTATGATATCTCTGATACAACCGCCCTACCAAAAGTTCGTATGGGTCGTCTGGATGGCATCATAGATGACGTGAATGGATTCGGTAAGTTAGACGGTTATGGTTTATACTGTAATAGAGCTTATCTCACTGGTGCTCTGAACTTGCCTAACGCAGGAATTACAAATCAAATGTCTGTTGGTTATAGCGGTGGTGAAACTTATCTACCCACCACTGATTCTACTGCCTCTCCGGTTCGTATCTGGGCAGGCGGCAAGAATTAGCCTAAAGCTGGCGAAGAGGCCGCACCTTTCATAGTGACTGAAGACGGTTCGCTTTATGCGTCCAAGGGCGTGTTCAAGGGCCAGGTTATCGCTACAAACAGTGAGTTTTCTGGTTCAATCCGTGCCGCAGGCATCCTTATTGATAAAGGAGGAGATGGCTATGTGCCACAAAAAGCATCTAACCACTTCTTCGTAGGCTATAAAGAAGAACCCACTACTTTTGATGACTATGTTCTTGATATGAACTCTGCCGGTCTTTCTATATGGGAAGGCGGCCTAAGAGCATACAGTGATGAACTGTCTGGTTGGGTTGGAGATGAAAAAACTGGCACCGCGGTTTTACCTTATGGATATACCGAAACAAATAATAAACCTTATCCTTATTTGGCCGCGATTGACGCGGGTCGCCTAATGACAAAGGAATGGCACAACCTAACAGTTGCGGAAGACTACAGTGCCTATTCTATTGGGACAAAGAATGGTAAGTTGTATCTTGGTCATACTGGTGCTCCTGCTGAGAAAGATAATTATTTATCTTATGAAGAAGCACAATATGAGAAAATTGAGGGATATGGGTATTTGGGTGTTGATACGAATTAGAATCTCACACTTCAAAGCACTCGCATTATGAACATAAATGGAACCCAAGTGAAGATGTCTACTGGGCAAGTTCGTGTAGATAATCCCGCTGGTAAAGCAGAGATTTCTTTGGGCGGGGCAATTATGAGATAGGCTATACAAGATAATATTGTTGTTGGCCTTGATTTTATATTTGAGTAAAAGGAGAAAGAAATATGGGTTATTCAACAAGTTCTAATCAGCCGCCGTTTGCGATAACTAACAGATGGTGGGAAGATGGGCAATTTGGCGGAGAAACGCTTTGGAAAACAAGAACGGCCTATGTTGGATATGAAGATGGGCCGCGCAATATATCCTTCACTTTTCCAGACTTACCTACAAGCAATATTACCATCAATAACATTCTAATATCTATCAATGTTGAACTTCAAGGAGACTTCAAAAATCGTAATGGTTTTGTATTGACGGTTGCTGGGACAGACTATACTGCTCCTCCTTCTCAGATTACAATTTATTCTGGGTGGACTGAGACATTATCTTCTTAGACTTTGACTGTGCCAATGAAAGGAAAGTATACTCCCTCTCGTACGAGTTCTGAGGGCGGAAGTAAGCCTTCCAGCGGAGTATATGTCACTTTTACTGCTACAGCTGAATGGTCTTATAATTATCAAACATTATCAAAGCCTACTAATGTAAGTCTTTCCTCGACATACATTACTTCGTCGTCTTCTTCAACTTTATCTTGGGACCCTGTAAGTAATTCTCCTTATGCTAACTCCGTTTCTGGATATCAAGTTTATCGCGACGGGTAGGCTTATGGTCAACCTACAACTGAAACTTCAATGTCTGTATCAGGAGCGACCGCGGGCACCTACTATGATTTTACAGTAAAAGCTATAAGCGATATCTCTGGCTACGACAGTGAATCATCAAGCTCGGCCAGGTTGTATATATATGGTAATGACTATTCAGCAGACCTAACGCTTTATACTGATAAAAATTCCGCGCCTGCGAAAACCATTTACATAGGCGATATCGGCCAGCCCACTATTCTACCAAGAGTAAATTATGAAACAGCTACTTATGATAGTTATAGTTCTTATAATTTTATGCAAACTACTACCACTTCTGGAAAAGCGGGCACATATACTCTAACAGTTTATTTTTCCAGCGGTCGTTCTGCCACTTCTACAGCAGAAGTAAAGCTCATAGGCACACCCACGAATATCTCCTTTACCACACAGCCTGCCGCGGATAGCGTATACGGAAGCAATCCAGGTTATAAGTGGTTAGAAACTACCGCAGCGAACGCAAGTTCTGTAGGATACTGGGTGACCAATAAGGCCGGGACTTAGGCACAAGAGGGAGTTTCCTATACGTAGAACATTCTTGAATATTCTAATAATGAAGCCTTTACAATTTCTGTCCAACCATACGCAAACGGCCCTTATGGAGGATATACAAACGGCACAAAGATTACTTCTAATCGAGTTTATCGTGCTAACACTATTGAAGCCGGCACAATTACTACAGGTATAAAAGGCGCGAATATTGATGATGAAGAAGTTGCTAACACCTATGTATTTAGTGAAACTACTCTTTGGTGGAATTACACGCCCGCAGAGCACGGTGGAAATTTAGCATCTATAAGTTATTCACGTATTTCTACGAAAGACGACAACACTTCCACTACCTATTATGGTGGCCCAGAAACTATTACTTCTAATAATAGTTCTTATGGCGATAATGTTGGCGGTCTATCAAAGAGCACGCTAAAATATACTATTACCTTTACAGATGAATATGGCCAAACCTATACCGCCGGTCCATATACAATTGAAAAATTAGACGCTCCTACGGTAGAAATAACAGGTATTACAGGATCTACGCCTGTACCGCCTGTTCAAGGCGCCACTCTTCACTTCATTATCTCACCAGTTGGAGCTTCAACTGCTGCGGATATGCGATATAAGATTGAAGTAGGATATGGCGATGAGTTTTATGAAGTCCAACCAGAAAAAGTATGGGGCAATGATATATCTTGCGCGGTTCAGTTCAATGTAAAGACTGCGAATGCCGCAGGCAAACTAACTACGCTGTATCAGGCCCTTACTCGCACTGATTCTGCTCCTCTGGGCAAACCAATATTGCGTTATCGATTGACGGCATATGACGTAAATATCCCAATTGCCACTGGCGTAGCATATACCACCCTGTCCACTGATTTCACCACTAAGCCCACTCTCACAGGCAACCTTACTATCACCAACTTACTAAATCCTTCATTAGATTACGCAAGTTCACAAGATAGTATCAACCTATCTGGTGTAAATGTAGTTCATAAGAACTTCTTTGGTGATACCACAACAGATCATCTAACAAATCTGCTGGTCCGCAATGGTAATACTACTCTATTCAATAGAGCATTGACAGAAGCAAACTATAACTTATCTTATACCGCCGCATTTGGCGAAGATGCTGTCGCCGCAGATACAACTTATACATATGTTTACACTGTCCGCAAACAATATAGTGATGCCATTACAGAAGACTTCAAATCTGGCTCTCTCAATATGAGACGTTGGATAAAGCCTAATATTACCCTCACCAACCTGGATTGGACAACTGCTGGGGCTACGCCCTCCATCATCGGCCGCATTTATTCCAGCACGTCTAAATGGGGCGGTTCAGGTTTGGTAGACAATATTGCCTCCATTGAGGTGTCTATTAGCACTATAGATGGTAGTGGCACTAAAACTGTTGTGCGGCAATACACATTCAATTCTACCAGCACACCCGCGCTATCTGGCAACCTGATTGGCGGCAACTTGTATGCGGGCTTCCAAATTGGAATGAGTGAAATGGTTGATACGCAATTGATGGCTGATATTATCATTACCTCAATTACAGGTCAAACTTATACACTTACTACGCCTATGGTTCTCGTAAAAGAATAGGGCATTCCATTTGCTATTCGCCGCCACGGAACTGGTGTGAATATTCCGAAGGGCTTCAATCCAGCAACTAATGAGCCTGCGATACAGATCACAGGTAATATGGATACTGATAATGTAGCGACTTTCACCAATGGTCCGAACCGCAATAAGACTTGTGTTATCATTCAAAATGATAAAGGCGGCACAGCAGACACTGGCAAGGCTCGTCTTTCTTTGAATAAAAACGGCACAGAATGGGTATTATCTATCTTCTTTGACTAATATAAATAAAAAATGGGGACTCCGTTTGGAGTCCCCTTATTTTTTTTATCCTTCTATGAAAGGCATCAACATATCAAATTGAGCAGGAGAAAGGCTGACATTATCCAGCCATTCAGCCGGAATTTTACTTACTTCTCCCAGTTCAATCTCGGTGTTTAGAATCTCATTGAGTTCTTTGTTCACCGTAGGAATGTGTTCATCTGCGATATGAACATTGCCTTGCTCATCCAGAATCGGCTCGCCCGCGTCATTCTTATCGGCATACTTACTAATCAGTTCCTGACGCACAGTTTCAAATTCCTTAGCTTCCTGCTGAAGCACACGATTCAGACGAGCGATAGTAAAGGCTTGGCGGCCAGTAAAGTTTTGGCTCATAAGAGCATTCAAAACTTGACCCGCCAAAATAATTTCGCTTACGCTACACTTCATATACTTTCGCCCCAATTTATATCTTCTACTTTTCTTTTGATATGATTTACAGCATAGCGACCAATACAAATCGCATCTGCTTCATCTTGTGTACACTTTAGATTACAAGTCATTTGAACGTAATCTTGTGCTTTCTTTTTAGCATTCTCACGATCATCTTTACGATTCAGACCTAAATATGTTCTCCACTCAGTGGAGTAAACGAGTATATACTCAATGTCATTCTCATAAAGATAATCACAAATTACACCTTGAAGATTCGCAAGAGTTTGGAACATTTTTACATTCTTTTCCAATTGAATGTTTTCTACACAAACTGCGTCTGGTTTCCACGTATAAATTGCTTGGTCTAACCATACCTTCAATTCATTTATGCGGGCCGTCGCATCCTTGGTCGCATCAGTAGTAAAGGTTCCATAGGATGTCAATTTCTTATCGTCATAAACTGAGTATCCTGTGGTCCCTGTTGCCGCGTCTAAGCCAATCACTCGGAAGGCCGCGGCATCTGAGCGGGGAAGAATTTTGTTTCTTTCAACAGAGTTTGTGAGAGTTTTATGGCACTCGGGGCATATTTTATATCGCCGCCATTCATCATATGTAGTCTCAACGTCGTGCCCTTTAGGACATTTGAACTACATTGGAGTGCGTAAGTTTTTATAGGTGGTAGAAACCAATTGCCATCCGGCAGATTCGACATCAGCCTATACAGTGTAAATATTGATTGCCATAGAGGTTATTTCCCGCTGGAGCCAAAGCCGCCTTCTCCGCGGTCAGTATCATCTTCTACAGAATCAACTTGGGTAAAAATACCACGGTAATTGCGTTCAAGAATCATTTGGGCAATACGGTCGCCAGCCTTGATGGAAACAGGTTCATCAGAGAAGTTATCAAAGAGAACACATACAAGTCCGCGATAGTTAGTGTCCACGGTTCCTACACAATTACTAATACGCAACGGAGTTTTCTTGCTCATTCCAGAACGCGGGCGGATGGCAATTGCCCAGCCTTCAGGAATATTGAGTTTCAAACCAGTTGAAACCATTGTGCCATAGGAATGCGGAGGAATAATCGTATCCTCGACGGCGTAGATATCCGCTCCTTGGTCGCCCGCGTGAGCATAGGTGGGGATCTTAGCATTTTCGTGGCACAGTTCAACTTGGATAGAAGGAGCGGCCGCGTTATATTCCGCGACAGTTTCATCCAGATAAACACAGGTCGACTGGTAAAGGTTATCAAGGAACTCTTTCTTGTCTACATTTTCAACAGAATCCTTCAGATTCTCAATTAGACCGAATAGAGCCTCTTTGATTTGCTCAATTTGAAGTTCTGCTTCTGCTTGACTCATACCAGCAGCTTTGAATTCATTGATTTGAACGCGGCGGGCTTCCAAAGAATCCGCCCCGTGAAGTAGAGTCTCAGATACAGTTTTCTCAAGGTCTTTGCGAACGAGAGAAAACATCTGATCATCATACTTCAAGATGGCTTCAACCATCTGAAGAATTTCTTCCATAAATTAGTATCCCTCCACAAGGTCATCCCAAATGCCCTGATAGGAATAAGTTAGGTCAACAACATAGGCTTCAATAATTTCATCCTTACGCTTCTTCTTCTTATAGGTATAACTGGCCTTGGCAATGGTAAAGGCTTCCCCCTCTTCCAGAGAGCGTTCCTTCTCACGTTCGATCAAAGCGACAGCCTCCTTTTCAGTGTCAACACGATAACTCTTAGTTTCCTTCAACAGAACCATTTGCTTTTTGCTCCTTTTCTTCTAATCTTTCTTCCATAGATTTTTCTTTCAATTTTTCCAGCGTCTTCATATAGACATATTGTTTGAAATCTTCGGACTTAGTGGTTTTCTGAGCAAGATTGATATATTCATCAAGTTTAGAATCCTGTCCTCTGAATTTCTTCATCTTTTTGAGGGCTCGTCGTTCCGCACGATTAGGAAGCCAGATACCCTCAGGAAGAACATCGCTCTCTTTCGCCGGCTCAAACACCGGGGCTTTATTCATTGTTTCGCTCACAGTCGTTCATATCTCCTGGTTTGATAGTCATAAAATCAATCTTCACTGGATAACCAAATTTGTCTTCAAGCATCTGCCTAATAATTGCTTGGGCATCGTGAATACAAACGTGGATACAACCGTCGTCGTGAAGTTGATAATATCCATATTGCTTTACGAGTTTCTTTCCCTCGTTTTTTAGTCCATAAGTATCAAATACACTATCGCGGCACTCGTAAGTATCAAAAATATATGGCATATTGAAACCGTGGACAAAAATACTGGGATCTACACAGAAAATCATTGAGCGGCCAAGAAGAGCTTGCTTCCCAGTTTCACCAGCTAAATTCATCCTATCTTTACTGATATAAATTGGAGAACATTTATCCTCCTTATCCCGCACAAGGACATCTGATTCAATTTCTTGACAATTGGGTTGAATAAAAAACATATATACTTAGTCTCCTTTATCCTTATAGGCTGAGCCGCTAACTTGATTATAGCCATAAGTTTGAGAGTCGAAGAAATCTATGTAATACTTCTCTCGCTCACCTAATTGGTCTTTTGGACATTCTTCGAGAAGCTCAAAACGGAAATTCCAAAGACCCTTATCCCGCATTACTTCGTGGACACGTTGACTGGCGATGTTTTCAATGCCGATGGCTGATTTGATATGTTCTTGAAGACGCTTGCGGACGGAAGTAGAACGTCCGATGTAGCATTTTTTATTTTCGCAGTCTGTTATTTTATAAATGCCAGAACAGTCCTTTGCGGGAAGAATGTTGTTTAGAAGTTCATTAGTAGGAGCTTGGATATACTCCGACCAAATGAGCTTATAGATGATATTGGGATTATTTAGACGTAATGCGACAGCATTTAGGAGGTATTCGATGTCTGTGCGGGCAGTTTCAGGAATGTGAAGTTTATGCGTTTCTTCATCATCTTCATTTTGCCGCAATACTTCAAGAACAGAGAAATACTTTGCCTTCGCAGTCTCAAGTTCCGCGGTATACCTGGCCACTTCGGCCTCGGCTTGTTGTTGAGCGGTCTAAATTTTCTATGCGTTTATAGATTCCATTGAGGCAAGGTCCCGTTGTAATTGCTCTACTTTAGCCTTACGTAATTCTGCAATATCGTTATCAATGCGATCTCGCTGGATAGCAATAAGTTTCTGAACGTGTTGGCTTTCACAATTATATCGGTTTACTTCTTCTTTAGCAGATGCTACTTCGGCAGAAATAGTGGCATAGTCTTTGCGGGCTCGCGATAAATTGGCTTGAGTTTCATCATATGCGGTCTATGCTTTCTCAAGTTCAGCACAAATATTACCATACTTCGCAAGTTCTATCCTTTGTGCTCGGATCTTTCTCTATTCACGGGTTATCCAACAAATACCAAGAAGCAGAGCAATGATGAAAAGAATAATTATTGTGTAATCCATTACTTCTTTGTTTTGATATAAAGACCGCATCGGCAGACTGTGCCCTTTTCCGCTTCTCGAAACTCTTTACACGGACACAAGTATTCTTCTCGGCCGCGCGAATCAGGAATACTAATACAGTAATTCTCATTCTCACGAAGGGCTTGCCGCACGAAACTTGCTTGGGCTTGGTCATCGACTGTGCGATACTTCATAATCAAATCTCCTTTTCATTCTTATGTATATATTATAACAAAAAAAAGAGGAAAAGTCAAATTTTTATTTTTGACTTTTCCTTTGTAAATTAGACCGCCCAATGATAGGGTTGATTTTTGATGAAGCGGATTTCATAAACTGTAAAAGAATCTGCTTCTGGATTTACATCCCAATCAAGCTCTGCGATGGGGAATTTACCATATTCTGTGCGGATGGTCTGATCTTTACCATCTATGGTGCGAACAACATCTTCTGCTACAATTGAATAATAATAGGTATTATCTTGCTCCAGAAGAGCATTATATAACACAGGATTCATAATATGTGTTTCAACAGTAATTCTCTTTTCTCCTGTGCTACTAATGTGATAAGATACAGACGTATTTTTATCCAACGCTACTGTCGCATAAAGTCTTGATATACAATCTTCATCAGGTTCGTAAATGGAAATCCTCAGATTTGAAACTTCTTTCTGGCCCCATTCATAATTAGGTGTTGATAGTTCCATTTGCTACTCCTTTTAGTGCTCTAAATACTAACGCCCCGACTGTATTACCCAATACTACTAAACCAAATCTCAAAGACTCCATCGGCAAGCCCGCAATAGCCATATAGGCCATATCTGCGATACAGTGCTCCCAGCCGCATAAAATAAAGAGAGGAACAAAGAAGAGAATACCTAAAACAGATTTCTTTTCTTTATAGATATCTACGGCCAAAAACACCGAGACGCCGCACATAATCGCACGGAGGAAAATCGCGGGTAAACTAAGAGTGTTCTTGATTTGAATAAATAGTAGTGCGGAAGAAACGATATCAGAAAATGATGTTGCGGCCCAGGCAACCAACAGGCCGCCAACAAAAGCCCCAAACAAATTTCCCACTAACATTATACCCAAATTTTTGGCATCTGTCAAATTTTGAGCGTAGCCTACGCGGCCAGTGTATAGATGAAAACCATAGTAGCAAATTGTAAGTAGACCGGCCGCGAACAGTATAGCGCCGACCACTGCAGAGCCGCAAGCACAGTATGCCGCGGAGCCTATGGCAATACATAGGCCCGCGAGCATAGAAGAAATAATTAGTCGCATAGTAATACTGTTTCTCCTTTCTGGAGGGATTGCTGAACATCAATTACACGTTGATTTGAGCTGCCGCGAAGATAGAGAGTAATGTCTCGCTTATCTTCTTGATAAGGCCCATCAATGAGGACATCTGTTAGGGAAAGAATGTGGCGAAGAGTGGGGTTATAACGAGCATCTTGTTCGTGATGTTCGTAAATGTCGCCAGTCCAGATATAGACAGGGGTGGAGGGATATACGGCCTTTACTGCGGTGATAACACGATCAACAATTTCAAGATTATGATGATATAGTGGCTCTCCGCCTTGAATCGCGAGCCCGCGCTCTATACCATTCTTGTGAATAGAGTCCACAACTTCTCGAATTGTTTCATCTGTAAATTCATAACCGTAATTTTCATCCCAAGTTTCTGGATTATGACAGCCAGGACAATGATGTGGACAACCGCTGGTGAAGAAGGTTAGAAAGAAACCAGGACCAGAAACAACATCATTGTAGATAATACCACTATATTTCACTGTTCTATATCTCCTACGTGTTTTACTCTTTCTTTTACTTCTTCTTGTTTGGCGTGATTGAAATGCTTCCAAGTGGTAGACAAATAACCAGTCACTCGACGGAGCTGCTGGATGTTCTCACTTCCACATTGTGGGCACCTGTCATTGATTTCGTCTTGATAGCCACAATCGAGGCAAATATCATTGGGAACATTGATGGCAAAATAAGGAATGTCTTTGTCCATTGCATAATTTACAAGGTCTTCCAGAGCCTTGAGATTATTTTTCACTGTGGAAGGAAGTTCTACATAAAGAATACAACCGGCGTTGCTATAATTAGTTAGTTCCGCTTCGATATCTATTTTTTCAAAAGGAGATAGATGTTGCCAGACAGGGCAATGTATGGAGTTAGTGAAGAAGTCTCTATCACTAACATTTTTAATAATGCCATACTTCTGGCGGAACTTATTTAGAGCAGTGCCACAAAGACTTTCCGCAGGTGTATAATAAACACCAAAGTTCAAATGATACTCTTGCTTGAATTGAGCGCATCTATCCTTGAATAGTTGTTCAATTTGTTTGGCGTGCCGCATTCCTTCAGGGGAAGTTTGATCTTCGCCAATTAGAATTTGAAGCGTTTCCGCCAAACCAATTTGACCAATTGCCAGTGTGCCATGCTTCAAAGCACTTTCAATTCCTTCTTCAGGAATATAACCAGCCATTGTGCCATTCTCATACATAAAAGGAGCGACACTCGCGGGCTGAGAACACATTAGTTTATAACGCTCAAGAAGCATATCTTTTGCTTCATACAGGGCTTTATCCAAAATGGACATAAAGTTATCGAATGTATTGCCGGGTTCTTCTTTAGCTTCCATAGCAAGGGTAGGCATAATAATGGTGACTGGGGCAAGATTGCCGCGGCCATCTTTCTGGAAGCCTAACCCATTGATATCATAGCCGTTATAGGTTCTACACATTTCTTCTGTTATTACTAACAGCACTGACTATATCTTCAAAGTTTTTTGCTTGGAAATAGTGCTCATATCTATTTCTACTCCACGAGGGATAGTCGATACACGGCTCGGCCGCACGGTCTCATCCTTTACAGGACCTAACCGTTAGCAGGATTTTTCCCACACCTTTGAGCAAAGTTCAAGAAATTTTAGATGAGCTAAGATACCTAAACCCATCGTGCTTACATATTGTTTGGGGTCATTTTTATCATAGCCTGCGTTGACGCTCCAATCTACATTACAATAGTTTGGGTAAAGACGCAGAGCGGTAGATTTCAAAGCAAGCTGGAAAAGATCATAGTTGGGGTCACCAGGTTTGCGGTTTACGCCTTTCATACATTGGAAAATTTGACAAGGAAATACTGCGGTTCTATGAAATTTACCTACGCCTTTGATAGAGCCTTCCAGTAAAGCGTGTATAATCATTCGGCCTTCTGGAAGAGTGCAAGTGCCATAGTTAATGGAAGAGAAAGGAAGCTGATTTCCACTACGTGATTGTAATGTATTGAGATTATGAAGTAAACTTTCTACGCCTTGATTCACTTCTTTGAAAGTCATATTGAAAGCATATTTATATATCGTTGCAAATCGTTTATATTTTTCATCCTCAATAGATAAAGTATTATTGAGTTCTTTGAGAATAGAATCCTTATCCATATCACTACAATCAGCAATATACATCAAGCCATCTTTATAGTGCTTATAAAAACTTTTTCTCACATAAGGCACCATAGTCCAGTCAAGGTGAGTGGCCGCGACGCCCCCGAATTGCATCAAAGATTGAAGCTGGAAGATTACCGCAATAAGCTGGAAAGCAGTGTCCGCAGAATTTGCTGGCCGAATATCGGTTTGACGAGTAGTAAAGCCATTGGCAAGCAAATCGTCAAATGGGATTGAGAGGCAGTTATGCTCTCCGACCGCATAGGCATTGAGATCGTGGATATAGATACGATTCCCAAGATGATTATTCTTTGCCATCTCTGACATACAGTAATTCAAAGCATAATCTCGCATCATTACACTCGTTGCTTCACCAATGCGGCCGCCAAAGGAGTTTTCATCCATATTGGCATTAGAATTTTCAATTTTCTTGCCATTGAGCTTCTCAGAGATTGCTTCAATGAATTCTGTGGAGTTTTTACGGACGGCTTCTCGCTTATACCTATACCTAATATATGCCCTCGCAATATCTTTTCTCTCACAGTCCATCAATTGCTCTTCAATCTGGTCCTGAATTTCTTCCACGCTCATATCGCGGTCAAGATTCTCAATATAGTCCGCAATTGTCTTCGCAATGATTGGGTATTCTTGCCCATCTACTTCTTTTGCCGCCTTATTGATTGCTACGATTATCTTGTTCTTGTCAAAATCAACTACATTACCATTTCGTTTAGTAACTTTCATTATATCTATCACCCTTATTACAGTTTTTTACCGCAATAAGAACAGCGACCCAATACATTGGCAATTTCGCCTTGTTCGTTTATATGCGTGCATTGTTGTCGTAGAGCCTGAATTTTATTCTTGTTCTCTACAATAATTCTATTGAGAGCAAACGTAGCCCCGCTCTCAGTTAGGGCTTGCTGACATTCACGCTGATACTGCTGAATCTTAGCTTTGATTTCCTCGTTAGTCATAGTAGTGGCCATGGCCCCCTTGTAAGTTTGAGATCGTTTTTTGATTTACCCATAAAACCTTTGAAAACAGGATGCTTTTCCAAAAGCATATTGAGTTGCTCCTTTCCTTCCTTTGTGCGGCCTAAGGATCGCTCAATCTTCACGTCCCAACTTGTTCTCGACCAGGTTGCTAACGCCTCGTAAAGTTTAGGATATGGATTGACAGCATCCATAGGGGCATCTTGATATTCGACGGCCCGCACGGGTATATTGCGGGAATAATAGGAGAAAAGAAGGTTTAGATTGTAGAAAAGGTTCTTTGTGTAGAAAGTTTCTTTATATGCCTGAGCGCCATAGTTCTTGCCAAGATAAATACAAACATCTGAATTAGTTGTAATTTCACCTAATAGTTTCAATTTATATTTACCAAAATACAAGTCTAAGTCGTGATAAGGCACATAATAATCCAGCACAATCTTATTACTACGGGCAACCCTTTCATACTCTTCCCGCAAGAAAAAGAATTGTTTTGCTGTGTGGCATTGTATTGGTTCAACCATATAGATACTGGTAGGCTTGTGTGTAATGACTTCATCTAAAATTTCCCAGCAATCTGGATAAGCAAGGAAGTCTTTATCATAAATATAGAATTTCTTGCGAGAACGTGAAGGCGGAATTGGGATTTTTTCGCCATCTACATATGCCTGATAGTATGTTGAATCCAATATATCAAGGCCGCGGTCTACTGTCATTTCATTTACAGCGATAGAAGTTTGAATGTATTTTTTGTAGAGATCTGTGCTGGGAATCATATGATTTATGATTCGTTCTTGCGGCTCTTCAAAATACTTACCAAATGCTGTAATGTTGTCCATGGTTAGATATGTATAAGGTATTTCATCAAAAGGTTTATTACTGAAAAAATAACCCTTCTCACATAATCCCATTTGGACATCTGTAGTAATAAGTTGCGGCCTTTCCTTCTGTAAATAAGTATATAGTTTCATTGCCCCGAGAGAAGGCACCGCGGCCTTCTTCTCGGCACAAGTGAAATCATAATCCATTATGCCTATCATAAGGCACCTCACTCATCATACCGCTTGTCGGTGTAGAGGAAGGTAGAACCATCTACTGCGGTGATTTTCATAATTGGACATTTATGGGGACTGGATTTATAGGCTTTAGGAATGAAGTAATTACCTCGCCGCATACCTTGAATATAGAGCAGATTGCCGCGAGTAAACCAACTGGGTTCCATAACGTGCTTCTTACCATCTTCGCCTACCTCTGAAATGCGGCGATCATACTTGGCAAACTGAGCATTCCACACTTTGACCTGAACCACTCCATCTGTTGTGAGAAGAGTGACTGTGTGTTTAGTCTTGTTGCGGTCCAATACTGTTCCTGCGATATTAGAGAGCACATAAGTTTTTACCATAAAGCCCTCCTTGGTTTTGAACTCTGTCTTCACCAGCGGCTCTTCCGCGAGAGAAAAGAAATTATCAATATTATACTTCTGAGTATCGATATTCTTTAGTTCGTGGTCGTGGTAATAGAAAGATAGGCTATCCATTTCCCATTTGCTAATAGAGCCTGCCGCGCAAGATTCCCACGCTTCATCCATATAACTCTTGTTGAGAGCAGCGAGAAGTTCTGTAGTATGAGCTTTGAGATATTGTCTTAGCGGATCCATAGCTTTATTGTATTGCTTTTCCCACGCTTTGATAGGAATAGAGTTCTCTGTGGCAAGTTGATCTACATCAAAGTTGCTACAATAGAAATCTAACATTTTATTATTCATAGGGTAGCAACCTTTAGTAATTTTTTGTTTCAATGCTTTATTGAAAGAATATACAATCTTCTGGAACTCATATTCTGGCGGGAAAAGATCTCTGGCAATAAGCGTAGGCACGGTTGCTAAAGTAATAACCTTTGCCTTCTTTACAATAATAGAGAGATAATGTCGCAAAGCTTCTTCACGAGAAGGATAAAGAGAATCAAAAGTGCCGGCCTTGATAAGACTAATGGCCTGAGTCTTGTTAACATTGTTCTTCTCCAAAAAATCATCCAGACTGGTATATGGCCGTTTTTCTACAATCTCCTTTACCAAATCAATAGAGATTCGAGTAATACCTCTTAGGCCGCAAGCGATTGCGTTTTGTTCAGGGAGGGGCGTGAAAATGTAGCCAGACGTGTTGATATCAGGCGGCAAAATCTTTACACCCCAGGATTGGAACTTACCTATCGCCGCGCTTACCTTACCATAGTTGATTGTCTTTTGCTTCTTTTTGACTACTTCAATAGGAGCGAAGGGATCATCAGGGTTGGTTTCTTCATCTTCATCCTCTTGGCCCTCATAGGTTGTTTCTTTGGTTTTATCCAGCATATCAATAGATTCATCTAAGATTGCTACATCTGGTTGAGGTGCGTCAACGTCCTCAGAGAAATTATTGATTTCCATCAGATCCAGACCTTGACTATCAATGATAAGATTAGCCGTATTCCAGAAAATTGCCGGGAAAAACTTACCAAGAATAATTGTTTGAACACCTACGAAAGAATAAGGCAGAGAATGACATACAGAGAATGAATAACCCAACTGAGGATGAATTGCGGTTCTCCACACAAACTCAGCCAACTCTTGGCGCGGACAGTTGTCAAATATCTTCTTTTTTAGTTCTGGAATTTTTGACATCTGTTTCTTTGCTACTACCTTACGTGCAGCGTTAGCTTCTGTCAAGGTAAAATGGCTAATGTTCTTGTCCATTAGGATTTCCATTAGAGTCTCTTGATAAGCAGGAACACCAGAACATTCTTCATAATAAGGCTCCAAGATGGCAATTTCCTTATCAGAGCAGCCCATCTGTGCGGCCTCTTGTTTCCACTGTCCAGGATGGTCCCTCATTTCCTTATATCTATCCAAAGGCCGCTGTTCACCCTTTTCAGCCATTAGACGCATTAGAGCATTACAAATAGTCATCTCATTAGGATCTCGCGGCTTGATAAGTTGAGCGGTATCGCGGCCTACTCCGTCATTGAACTGGAAGATGTTCAATACTTCTGTGCGGCCCAAGGCGTCCCAAATTATATGATTTTTGATATCAATAACATCAGGGTGAAGATACTTGTTATAAAGCTGACGAAGGGTAAAATCTTTCTCGACCAAACCATACTCTTGAAGAAATTCCAATGTGGTTTTTATACGGTCAGATACATCTGTCAATAGGAAGTCGAACTTCGTATCCGAGTAAGTCCGTTATTGCTAACGGCTCTGACTATATCTTACTCACTTATGTGAGAAAACCATTTCAAATTGCGTATCAATAGCAATCTTACTCCTGTTAGCCAGGATAGTCGATAAACATTATAGAAGAGAAGTCCAGGTTTTATTATTGATGACCCCTCGGATGGAGGTAGGAGTCACCATAGGATATTTTTCGTAAAGAGCCTTACGAGTTATTCCTTCTGCCCATAAGCGACGAATTTCTCGGACATCATCCGCAGTCAGTTTCGCACGGCCATTCTTTTCTCCAGAGGCTCGCATTGACGAGAACTGCTTGCGACGTTCTGCGGTAAATACTTCTGGCATTACTAAAGCATAGCGATTACCAAAATAAATATTCCAGAAGGTCCATTCATCGGGATATAGCTCTTGATATTTCTTAGTATAGGCATCTCGCCAATAGATTCCATTGGCATATTGTTGTCGTAATTCAACGACTTCTTCATAAGAAAGCTTATTTTTGGAAGTGAATTGAGCAGTAAAAGCGGCATTATTAGGATATTCTGGAACGGTTGGAGGAATATTTTTATATGTTTCGTCGTGATAAATTCTTTTGAAGGCATTATATGTCAGTTTATCACTATAAAGCTCGTATAATACATAGATGGGTTGGTCGCGATGATCTTTGATATACTTCGCTTCTTCATAAGTCAAATGAGCATTATTATTTGCTTCGCCTTCTCGGCTTTCCGCCCCTACTCGATTATACATCCCGCCTTTGGCTACATTATAACCATTAGGCACTAAAGAGTTATGTTTAGTAATTTGTTGCCGCTCTAATTCATCAATTTCATCCATGGGCACATCTGAGAACAATACTTCAAATGTAAAATTTTCTCTGCCATATTTACGAATTGCTCGTGAGATAACAGTATCTTCTAACCCATGATTAGCCCAACGTTTCTTATAATTATTTGTGATGCCTATATAAACTTTCTAATTGATATTATTCGTAATGCGATACAGATACATATTTTTCTCCTTTACTAATTAGTTTTTCTCTTCTCTTCTATCTTTGTTCGGGATTACCTCAGTGAGGCTTCCCCGATGCCATTATATAAATGACAGCGTTGATAAAACGCTTAGGTTTTAGTGGGCGATTATTCACCCAGTTTTTCTGAATCGTGGAGTTCAAATTGAGTAGTAAGAGAACCATCGGGCGCCCGCATTACTGCGTTAGTTTTCCACGGGTCATCATTATAAAGGATAACGCCGGAAGCGTGAACGCCGCGTCGAGTAATCAAGCCCTCAATTGTCAGCATGATTTCCTTCAGACCAGGAAATTTTTCCACTTCTTCAATCATTGCTCTAATGGGTTTACGATCTTTACTTTCATCACCTTCAAAACACTCAGTAAGTGTCCATAGAAAACCACGCTCACTGGGAATGAATGAGGCAATATAAAGGGCTTCATCTGAGTTGATTCCTTCGGGATAGAGTTCTTTGCCATTTTCATCTTGTAAACGGTAGCCGCGGCAGGAGGTCAATACGGCACTTTTACTCTTTTCGGAACCAAAGGTTGCTACTTGTAATACGCGGATGTCTTGTCCTTTCCGCTCACGTATTTTTTTAAGTATCTTAGGCCGCACAGAAGGGCATAAGTCAATATCAATATCACCAATCTCAATACGCTCTTTGTTGAGGTATCTCCAATATGGTAAGTGCCATTGAACAGGGTCAAGTTGTGTAATACCTAAGCAACGATTAGATAGGAAGCCGCACGAGCTGCCGCGGCCCGGACCAACAATAGAACCGCACTCCCAAAACATATCAATATATTGCTTTAGAGTATTATGATATGCGGTCATATCATCTTCCAATTTCTCAGAAATAGTGGCAAGAACTTCGGCTTCTTCTTCCAATCTCTGCATATAAATTGGCTTTTCATTCCATCCTTCTCGCTCCATTGTGGACATACATTCATTTGCCCAATAGCAATTTTGAACATCTGAATCATCTAAGTAAGCACGAAGTTGAGGATAGTTATCTTTAGTGATATAAGGATAGTTTCCTTTGGGATATTCTGGAAGCGGCTCTTTGGGAATAATTTGTTTACGGAAGATATCATATCCTTCAATCTTATTCATTATTTCCACGCTATTCTGGAAACATTGGTGTAGGATTTCAGGAGAAAGGTATGACATATGTTTTGCTACTTCTTCATTGCTCATTAGGTAGGTATAAGCATAAAAGTCATCTGTTTCACGAGCACCATCTTTAGAATTGAGGAAACTTTTATGCATATATCGATCATTTTCTGTAGCATAGTGAGCATCTGTGCCAATGGTGAGTTTGATATTCTTTTCTCTTGAGAGTTCAAGAAGAAATTTATTATATCGGATCTGGTCTGGATATTCTGCTGGAGCCATTTCCAAATAGAAATCATCTCCAAAAAGTTTTAGACAGTAATCCATAAAAGCATTGAGCCGCGGCCAGTCCTTCTTCTCAAAAGCATACGCTGTTTCGCTGCCAATACATGCTGAAGTAGCAATAAGCGTATTTGGATATTCAGCAACAATTTGTGCTAATTCTTTTTTGAGGGTAGGCACACGGCACATTCGCTTATCTTCAAAACTATTATACCACGCAATTGAACTTAGTTTGCGTAGAGCTTCGTGGCCACGAGTATTTTTAGCAATAAGTAAGAAGTGGAAATACTTTTCTATCTGAGTTTTATCTCTGGTATCAGTAAGATAAATTTCATTACCAAGACCCACTTTGAAGTCTTTGCTTATCTTGCCTTTCTCCTTGAGTTCTTTCTCAGTAAGAAGAACTTTCACCGCATTACCTACGAATTCGTGATCTGTGAATGCTAAGCCCGCATACCCTTTTGAGTATGCGGTCGTAAGCAAACCATCAATTGTGTTGATAGAGTCAATCAGACGAATATTGCTGCCCATTGCCGTGTGGGCGTGGTTTTCGAACCGTTTGATTTCGTCCATCATAGTCTCCTTTTTATTCTTTTATTTTACAGTTTTATTATACCCTATTTTTTCTCAAAAGTCAAATTTAGAATCCTTTATTTCATAATCATCAATAAAAACCTGTAGTGATTTCTTACCAGCCCACACATTTATATTGAATCTTCCATATACAGTAATGGTAGAACCACTTGAGACCTGGCTTGCCAACTGAGCAAAGTCTGCGTCTTTGAAGCGGAGATAACTTACGCTACCATTGATGATTTTTGTAGTATCCTTATTCTCACCCATTAGAGCAACTGAACTCATTGGAATATCTTCGATTACTACTGTAGGCTCTTTTATTTCATTTCCCCAAAAATCTTCCGCCGCGGCCAATTCAAATCCAAGTTGCGTAAAGTTTTCATTGGCATTGAAGATGTAATCTACGTCGTATACATTTTCAAGACCTTGGTCGCTGATGGTGGTGTTGGCATAGGATAGGAGTTGAGAAATACGCGAGTGTTGGATAGAGAAACCACAAGCATTTGAATGCGTTTATCCTATTGTTTCTAATAGGCCAGACTAGCTCTTACATATATTTTATATGAATTTGCGTTTCTTGCCGCGTATCAATAGCGGCATTACTCCCGAAGGATAGTCGTTACAAAAGTTATTTACGAATAGGATAGGAAAGTTCTTCACGATAATACTTTTTGCCACGATTAATGCCATTGACGACCTGTTTTGAGCAACCGCATAACTCGCCAATTTCAGATTGAGTTTTCAAAGTGTTTTGTAAATACCAGATTACTTTGTCAACGTCTACTGTCTTTTTAGAGCGAATCGGATAAGACTCATTTGGGTCATAATGATTTTGCCCAATATTGATCATGGTGACAAATGACCTGCTCAAGCCAAGTTTTTCGCCAATTTCTTTTTGAAGTAGATTTGTTTCTTTGAGTAAACGTTTAGCTTCTTTTACGCGAATTTCAATTACGTCTGCTTCGCTGGGCCGTAATGGATAAGTCAGAGAATCATCTCGCCAAGAACTTCCATCATTGATGTGCCGTAAAATATCCTCGGTAATATTATATTTTTTACGGATATTTTTACGCAAGATAGAAATGTCTAATAAATCTCTTTGAATAACTTTCGCGGTTTCATTTGAGATTTTAGCAAAGGAGTTCTCTTCACCAGAATAATGCGGTGGTTCTTCTCCTCCTTCTTGGATATTATATCCATGCGGAGCTAAGCAATCGAATTCTTTTATAAAAGCTTTTTCTTTTTCATTATAATCCTCAAAGAATCCTAAAACCTCAAAAGTAAAATTATCTTTACCATATTTGACAATGGCTTGATGAACCAAACTATTATAAGATTCATTTCGCTGGCAATGCTCTTTGAATCTACGATCGGGGTCTTTACTTTGGCCAATATAGCATAGGCCATTGATTTTGTTCGTAATTTTATAAATATACTTTCCCATCTTGACAAATAACTTTCACGGTATTAGCTCTGCCTTTCGGTTTAGCTTTTCTTACCATCTTATTACGATAGACCGTTAGCTGCTTTCGCAACCTCCTTGATAAAAGATAACAAATTAGGGGCCATTATATCAACCCGCAAGGTATTCCATTAGTTCGCTCTCATTCAAAAATTTCTTGAAATCTGGCACTTCTTCAAAACTATCATTTCCACGTATACTTCCACGGAAAAACCCTTCTTCATTAGTTTTTCCAATCATTGTGGGCCTATGATATTTATTTACAAACTGAGCCGCAATAAGACCGCGTAGTTCTTGAGGAATGTCATCTTCATCGTATACCTCAATTACCAAAATCTTATTATCTAAAAGTCCTTCTTTCTGAATGCGGCCTTCCAGCAATTCTGTCGCCTTATCTTTGATACGGTTCTGCCGCGCTTTTGCGTTGGTTGCTTTGCGGGCTACCTCTTCACAAATCCTCACCATATCTCCGGCTTTTGCTCCACGCTTTGTGCTTTGAATCATAGTGTCTGGTTCAATAAAGGCTTGGAACATCTGACGTTTTTCTTCCATTGTTCCCACGCGAACCATCGCATTGATTAGTGGAGCAATATAAAAAGCAATTTTGATATAGTTGAGGGTATTAGAGGTTTTGAAAAGAGAGTATGATTGCTGCTCAATTAGTTGCTTGAAAAAACCATTGTTGATTTGGGTTAGACCTTTGCTAATATAATAGCGTGTTTCTGGATCAGCAGGACTCATACAGTCGGCGATCTCTGCCATAGCGACAAGATCGAGATAATAAGAGGAGCGGGGATTTTGCGGGCAAAGTATCTTATCTAATACCTGGCAGAATTTATACACAACACCAGCACCGCATAGGGATTTATTAGGGTAATGTTCTGAAAGTTGATTATTGACGCAAATACAATGAGTGGGGTAAGAATCAAAGGCGTGATGATCTACACAGATACACTCTGTTCCAACATTTTCCAATCGCTCATAGTAAGCAGAATCCCCGGAGCCCGCGTCTAAAACCAAGATCAAATCAAACCCGTATTGTTCGATCTCGTCAATTATATCTTCAAGTCCGTGAGCCTTATGTTCGTGGCAAATATACTTGAGATTTGCTTCGGGATAGAAGTCTTTTATATAGTTCCAAAGTAAGGAACTTGACGAATAACCGTCAGCATCAGCATCCGTAACAAACAGTATGCTGGAATTTTTATTCAGGTGTTCTACTAATCGTTTGGCCGCGACCTCAATATTATCCAGCAGCATACTATCATTTTCATATTCTTGGCTCGGCCGCATATATGCTTCAATATTCTCTACACCACGGGCGCGCAAAATCTCTGCCACGCATATATTTGCGTCTTTACTTAGATATTGTGATTGTCTATATTTCATTTCACCATAAACTTCCTTGTCATCAATTTTTCTAATGTCTCCTTTCCTTTATCACACGGGGCATCTTTTTCTTCCAACAATCCTTGGTCATCTACTATACAATAGAAGGTTGCCAGTCCGCGATAACGACTACATTTTTCTGCTAATTTCTGTCTGTATTTCCAGCCCTTAGCATCATATAGGTCAGTATATTCTTTATCGTATGCGAGTGTTATCTCATTTACGCCTAATTTCCTTGTAAGTAGATTGATTTGAAATCTATTTAGCTGAGAGCCACAAGTAGCGACCGCAACACTATTGCGGCCATAGAATCCATCATCCAACATAACAGATTTTTCAGATTCATATATCGTGGCTCTCTTGAAGAATTGAATTGCCTCCTTATGCTCGTGTATGCCATAAAGATTGAAACCCAACTTATGAGCATATAGTGTGTTTTCTATTTTTATCGGCATATATTTACCGTAAGCTAAGTCTTCTTCATTTATACTACGCGCTCGGATACCAACAAGCCGCCCATCAATATCATAATGCGGGATTATAATTTTATTTTGGCTAATAGAGAATTTGATGTTGAATTTATCCATCGACTCTGGTGTAATTCCATCGCCTAACCACAAAGGATGATAGTAATGGTCAAATACATCCAGAACATTTTTATCATATTCTGGTAGAGTGATAAAGTCAACTCTTTCTACTTTCTCTTCTTTTTCTGGAGCTTTGTATTCTATTTGCGGGCCGCCGAATACGAACTGCCGCACATAATCTGCGGCCTCTTGATATGAAACTTCATAGTGGTTGATTTTCATATACTTACAATAGAGAGTAAGTATTGAAAAATTCTCCGAACACTGAGTATAGCAATGAAAGTTTTTTGTTTCATCATAGTAATAGAGCTTCATAGATTCTGCCCTATCTATGGGATTATGACATATAGTTGGACAAATCAGATAGTCTGAGTGTTCATCTATTTCTCTAACCCCTAAACTAAGAAGAAACTGTTTGACTTGGGGCAAAGTGATTTGATGAATGATATCATCATAAGATAGACTATTTTGTCTTGCTACATCATCATCAAAGCACTCGTTATAGGATAACGTCAAGCTCATTGAGCGTCTCCTTTCTTGATATAATCATATAGGTCTACAGGAATACTTTCCAGTTTTTTCAAAAACTCATATGATTCAAATTGAATTACTTTTTTATCTTGGGTAGTCATAAATAGATCTTTTCGTTCGCCATTACCCATATTGATTTGGCACCATATGCGGACGTTCTTGTAAGCACCGCTACGCACTTTGTAGACATCAATAACGTGATCTGCGTAGCCATATTGCTCAAAGAAGCCTTTGAATTCGTCTAACTCAACTTTTGAGACCTCAGAGAAAATGAAGCCAAGGTCGATTTTCTTTTCTACCGTCGCTTTCGCGATATTTACATACGGAATAGACTATATCTTTATCCCAGTGGGATAGAGGGAACTTTGAAGCATTTGCTTCTACTCCGCGCTACCGGATAGTCGTTGAACCCGTTTCCGGGCTGCTGGTTGTCCACGAAGGAGATTCCAGCAATTCACCCTCTTATACTTTCAAATATTACTATCTGAAACGACCGGGGCCGCGAGGCCCAATCAGCCAAACCTTTGGCATCTCTCAACATTCTCTGGTCTTTCTTCTCGCCATCTTTGAAGCCTTCACCATTCAACTGACTGGAAGAAAAAATAAATACGTTTTCTGTTTTTGCTATTTCTTTTAGCTGGTTCGCGAGCATACCCAAAGCAACATCTTGGCGAACATTACCCGCAGTAAATTCGCGAATCAAACCAGGAGAAGTAAAGATGTAGTCGTAGAAAATATATTTCACGTGATTCTGACGAATTTGCTTCTTTATTACTGCGGAGACATTATTCAAGTCTGGGTCAGTGATTTCTTCTATATGAAAATAATCCGCATATGCCTTTACAATATCCGCGGCTTGCCGCACTCGTAGTTCTTGATCCATAGATAAAGTATTGGCGCGAATAAATCTTTCTTCTACACTACTGAGATAGGCAAGAATAATGAAGCGTAGTTCGCGGGCCGTCTGCTCAGTCACCACATATAGCACTTTTTGCGGCTCTACATCTGGCCGATACATCCACGTTTGTTTGCTCTCATTATATTTGAATGGATAAGCGATATTACAAGCATCAAATACAGCTAAACGTGTTTTACCTACACTTTGTGTAGCAGAACGTAAATAGAAAGTTCCCAATCGAGCACCGCGGCAAATAGAGTTGAAGTATTCACCACAAAGTTCTGCTCCAATGTCGGGTTTTTCTCGCAGGGCCGCAAGGTCAGCATCAATGTCTTCGGCCGCGGTCGTGGCAGTAGATGTTCCTATGGTGTGGCGGGCGCGCAACTTTGTAAACTCTGCTTCTACTGAGTTCAGGATTTCTTCTTCTGTTGCTTTATCCGCCCTTTCTTTTACTTCTCTTTCTTTATCTGGGCCGCGGTTTCGTGCGGCCTCATAATCAAATTCTGGAAAGTGGTAGCCATTTTCGGCTAAGTCTCTCAGAAGCGATAACTTTCTCAGGGCTGTATAATAAACCGGATAGTTATCTGGGTCCCCCTTCTCAAAACATTGAGTGAGAAAAGTTTCACCGTTATTATTCTGAAATTGTCTCCAAGTTGTCGGTGTTCCTTGTAGGTAGGTTATTACATCAATAATATCGATTTTGTTAGCGCCTGCGGAAATCAAATTATTTATCGCAAAGAATATTAGCTTTGCGTTTTTTGTTGTCCCAGGCTCGGTGAAATCTTCTGCCGCAAGAGGGGCTGTATCTGGTTGAAGTAGGCTGGGCATCTTCATTAGGCTACCCAAGACCTGTTGATACAGGTCTGAGTTTTCATATCCCAAATACAATTCACTCCTTTCTTACGTTATAGTATATCTTCAAGTTTTATTGGCTTCACCGCGTTTACGCGGCCTTGGTCATAATTCGGGCGAACTTGTTGCGCGGCCGCCCGCATTTCATCATCGCGTTCTTTCGCGTGCTCTGCTTCCGCAGTTCTAACCTTGATTTCTTGATAATATTCTGCGGCTTCATCTTTGTATTGCGGGATGAGATACAAAGACTCCCAAGGCCGCTCCTTTTGCTTTACATTATAAACATAATTTAGAATGAGAGCCTGTTGGGTGTAGGAAATTCCTTGTTGCTCTTTGTATCTCTTTATTTCCGCAAGCATACGTGAAGTGGGAAAAGAAACATTGAAAATATCGCGGATGATGTTATAAAGCCTTTGCCGCGTTTGGACTTCTTTTAGGCGGTCAATAACAACTTGAAAACATTCACGAGAACAGTATGATTCTTTGTCGGGATCATAGTAATAGAAATGATGTTCATCTACTGTTTTGCCACATTTCTTACATATTCGCATAGTCCTCATCCTTTCAAGTTATTATAACACAAATTTTAGAAAATGTCAAAAAAAGACCCTCGGAGAGGGTCATAGAAGAGATTTTAGTTCGTCTATACAAAGTTCAACCAAATCTTGCTGAGCATCAGTGGCCTGACTAAGTTTCATATCGCGGCCAAAGGTCTTTTTGACAATACCATTCATACGATTGGCAAAGGTATCTGCTTCTTCTTCAGGCATAGACTGGGCTTTTTCAACGAGTTGCTTCCAGATATCTTTGGCTTCATTCATAACATCGGAGAAGGGACGCCGTAAAATTTCGGTGGTGGTCGCGTGATCAAGAACAGTTGTGCCAGTCAGTTTGGCTTCCTTTTCCATTGCTTCGGAAATGGCGTCAACCAAACTCTGATAACTCAGAGGAATCTTAGGAGCAAGATAGCGGTATCGACTGCCCGCAAAGATATGCGGCGTGCCGCGAGTATACAGGAATCGATGGGATTCACCAGTTTTGGTGTCGTATTCCACACCAATATAGCCGATTACGTCAACCATACGATTACAAATCTGATACGCCGCATTAGGTAGGTCAGGAGCATATGCTTCAATTGGATTGCCATCTTCATCTGTATACTCGGTTGTGCGAGTCTTAGAGTGGGCAATAAAAACGAGAGCATAACCCTGCTGGGTTAGGTCGCGGAATGTAGACTCAAATTCATCTTTGAGCATATTCCATCCCTTGCCATAACCAATCTCAGATATCTGAGAAACTCCTTGTTGAGCAAGGATATATTTCTCACAAAGACTATAAGCTCAAGTTGTTATCCTATAGGCTTTTTATCCTATAGTTCTTATGCTTATTATTCGCATAAGTTCAGCATATCTTTTTATCCTCGTCCGAGGATATGTGGCCTCGTGCGTGAGTATTCATATAGTGAGTAAAGAAATCATATTTCCTTTGAAGACGTAAGCTATTTGGGACATAAAGAGCTTTATAGAGTTTTTCCATTTTAGCTTGCCCAGTATATTGTAAATAATAAAAGTCGGTGCCATTCGCTAATTTACTATAATACAATTTATTATTTACAATACCATATTCTTCCGCCAAAAAACTACGCATCCATTCTAATATCTTTTTACTGGCGCTACCAACTCGCCAAGTAAAAGTGGTCCCGGCGTAATAAATTGAACCATCTCCATCAAAAAAACCACGAATATAAGAAATAATATATTCTCTAGCCAATAATTCTGGTGGAGTTAGTATAAAAGTTTTAGCTGGGACAATATTATAATGTGCTAAATCTTTTTTCATAGTCGAAGAAAAAACTTGTAGTTTAGCTGTGAGCTGATGTCCATCATGGCGGTCATAAATTTTGATTGGACGAGTATTTTCAATCTCTTGATTGATTTTCTCTAAAATCTCTTTATCAAATTCAGCCAATGCCAAATTGATTTGATTTTCTTTTTTCGCAATATTGCCATCTGCCGCTAAAAAGCCCAATATATAAGCCATATTATGACTTTGTGTTTTAAAATAATCATCATTTACTGAATATTTTCTAAGGCCATCTTTGGCCTCAGTATAAGTGCGTTTACGAATACCATACTCTTTTAGGATTTTTTCCACCATAAACTGAGTAAGTCCATATGGAGCCCCACTGGGAAGTAACCCCTTTTTTAGAACACAATAATTATAAACTACTTTTTCAGCAATTTCTTCAGGCACTGTTTTACCGTTGGCTTCTTGAATTGTTCGAGTGGAAATCTGATTATTTTTAAAAACACGGCGGATTACGGTGCGACTAACATTGTATCTCCGTCCAATACTATCTTGACTCTCGCCATTTTCATAACGATTTCGCATGTCTTCAATTTCTTCTAAAGTAAACTCTATCCTTCTCACTCCGAGCCGGACCTCCTTTATGTTTCCTCACGTATGCGTTGCGCGTGTTATAACTTTTGAATTATAACTTCCGCTCTGATTCCCATTCCAGGGTCCCAGTTTTTGCCACAATGATATTTTCTAATTACTTAGAAAAACCACAACTATTTATGGATACTGTATCGATTACGATCGTTTCGTAAATTTCATGGGCCTTAGGATCTCTTAGCTGGCGACAAACTTTTTTGAAATCTGCCCAAGATGTAATATCTTGAGCACGCACATTAGTTAGAGCATTGTATCCAATTTCAAATGCCACGAGCAAAGGTTTAGGCCACATTACAGACATTGATGTTTTGCCAGACTTTGCCTGTCCGTAAAGCATAATGAAGCGTCCACGCAGATCTTTACAAAGTTGTGTGGGTTGAATATTAAAAATATCAATATTTGCCATATCTATTTACTTTCTCCTTTCTTCTCAATTTATCAGGATAGGGATGAGTCTCACTCATCCCAATCCATACCAACAACAGAAGCCTTCTTAGTGGCTGCCTTGGGCTGGGCCGCATCATTGATCAGCTGCTGCTTACGAGCTTTACGGTCAGCAATCAACACCTGAATATCCTCTGTAGAATAAGACATTTCTTCTTCGTAGGGGAAAGGATTACCATTGGTGATAATCAGTTCGTGGCGCGCACGGGTAGAAGCCTTGGGAATATCTTCGCCCCAAGTGTTCTCGGTATGATACTGAACTTCCTCAACACAATAACGAATGCGGCCTTCTACATACTGGGTAGTATTGATTTCCCAATTGCGCTCAATGTAGTCAATAGTCTCTGCGCGCTCTACATAGAAGGTCAGCACTTCGCCAAAGGCCGCAGAGGCGGGACCGCGGTTATTTACATAGCAACCAGTAATCTTCAGACGACCAGTCTCTTCGCCGCCCGCGTTCAGTTCACGATCAATAGACATAATATAAATGTCCATACCGAAAGTAGCGCTGTCATTGGGAGTGCGAGCTTCATTGAAATACATAGAAGAAATACGCCAAGAGGATACAACATTTTCGGGGTTATTGGGAGATACGAATAGGTTCTCATTTACGTGGCAAGACTTACCAGAGAACTGAATGCGGGAGGCACCTTCTACGCCGGCCTGTGCGATAGAGCGATAGTTAGTGACCAGTTTATTCAGATTATCATAACCAGGATTTAGGCTACCACCCTTCTTGAACTTGGCGGCAAACAGGTCTACAGGAACCTCACTAATTTCAGCCTTGCCGCCATAAGTCTGATCTACACGGACAGTCACTCGGCAAGAGCGATAAGGCTTACCAGTCTTCTTTATTGTGCCCTCGCGGGTGTCGATCTGAGATACAGTGCCAGTGATATTTACAATATTCTGACCAGCGATGTTTACATTCTTACTCATAAATTTCTTTTCTCCTTTTTCTTACAATACGGAATTTGCTTGTGCTCGTTGTGCTTTTCTTTCGGCTCTCTCTTTTCGACGAAGGGCCGCGGCTTCTGCCTTCTCCAAGAGTTGTTTCTTTTCTTCGGCAATGGGATCATAGGCCAAACCGGATTCTGTAATTTTTATCCATCGTAGAATCATAGGCTTATTTTGAGTGCCAAAAGTTGCGGGCAAAACCTCTTGACGTTCTACAACAAAATTTTTCTTGAGGAATGCCAAAACTGCCCCATTTACACTTGCCATAGGAAGACCTAATTCTTCGATCATATCTTGCTTGGTGAATTCTTCCTGTGGGTGCTCTTGAAGAAACCGCAGGACACGAATCGTGTTTTCTGAAAACATATTCTTCTCCTTTCTCTCAGATTATATCTCATTATAACTCAAAATTTAGGTTTTGTCAAATTCTTTTGTGAAGATTTCTTGGAACTTCGCGGCCTGTTCTTCAGGAGGTAGGGCCGCAACCGCATACAGACTGGGGATTAGATGGGACACATAGGCATCTACAACCGCAGACCACGCTTCAATCTTCTTCTCAATTAGTTGCTTGGAGATAGAAGCAGCAATCCACAGATAAGTGTAATCTTCTTGTGTAAGGTCTTCATCTTTCTCCAGGTGTTCGCGGGCTGTTAGATAACGATCCCGCATAAGCATTGTAGTAGATACATCCACATTGGGGTCGGCCTTACTCATAAGGTCAGCCGCTTGTTCTGCGTGATTGGCACCCGAAAGGGCAACCTCCATTAGCAGTTCCTTCCACTCAGGTCTAATAGTCATTCTTTTACTCCTTTTACCGCACGGCCTGTGATTTTCAAGCCCGTGGGATTGAGTTGTGCTTTAATAATAGTTTGATTAGCGCCCAGATTAATTGCCTTGACTCCCATCGCGGCCTTACCACTCTCAGGAATCTCCTGGCCAGAATAATGAGCATAGAACTTGTCGGACGTATGAACAGAAATCATATCTTTGTCTCCGGAAAGTAGGTAAACCGCAATGACAGCATCATCATCTTTCAGTTTCAGCATTTTAGTGCCTTGACGGCCAACATAATTATATTCTTTGATCGGAGATTTTTTGATTAGGCCATTCTTTGTAATGAATACCCAATACTTATTGAGATTGATATTGGAAAGGTCATAAATTCCTACAATAGCATCCGCAGCCTTAGTAAGCTGAGAAACACTATATGTTTTTCCCTCTTCGACGTCCCGCATACTAATCTTGTAAAGTTGACCCGTGGAAGATACACATACCAGCGTGCCCAAATTAGTCGTAGAGATGTTTTGACCAGCAACCTTCTTAGGGTTGATGCGAAGTTTATCGCCCGCAATATTCACATTGATTTCTTTCTCTTCAATTTCTTCTTCGGGTTCCTCGGCGATGGTGAGAATTTTGGTTCGACGTTCATCACCGAATTTATCAGCCACTTCTTGAAGAATGGAGATAAGAACTTCATCAAATTTATCTTGGTGGGAAAGAATATCACTTAGACGATCAATTTCAAGTTGATTCTGCTTACGTTCACTTTCCAATTCCAACGCTTCCAAATGAGCAAGACGTGCGAGTTTGATATCTAAGATGGCTTTCGCCTGATCTTCGTCGATATCGTAGTGCCGCATTAGGGCAGCTTTTGCGGCCGCAGAGCTCGCACTGGACTTGATAATATGGATGGTTTCGTCAATATCTGCGATAGCAGTGAGGAGACCATCAAGGATATGATTACGAGCCTTGAGTTTATTGAAGTCATATTCCAGTTCGCGACGTTTACATTCACGGATGTGATCAATATAGGCTTGAAGGGCATCTTTCCAGCCGAAAATGCGAGGGAAGCGACCGTGGTCAAGCATTGTCATATTGATAGAATAGGATGTTTCCAGAGAGGTTTTCGCATAGAGTTGCTTAAGCATAGAAGAAGGATTGACACCATTGTTTAAGTAGATAATGATATCTGGTTGGCCGCCAGTGCTGTCGCTCCATCCTTTGATTCCACATTCTGGATCTTCATCCAGCCAACGAACTAATTCACCTTTTTCACCAAAGATAGTATCTGTGTAAACACTATAAGGCAACTCAGTAATATGAAAAGCATTCCCCTTAGCGTCGTAATCAATGACGGCCCGCAACTTCGCAGCCTTACCGTGGCCTTCCCGTAGAGAATTGCGAACTTCTGCGGGATTGAGCAAATAGCCACCAGTAGCAAAATCAGGCATACAAATAAGGGAGTCGGCGCTGGCATTCGGATCTTTGATTAGTCGAATAATAGCATTATTGACTTCTTTTAAGTTGAATTGAGGAATACTACTACTAATTGCGATACCCAAACCAATACTACCATTGACGATATTATAAAAGCCAATAGAGGGCAGACAGGTGGGGGATTTATCTGTTTCATCGAAATTATCTCGCCACTCAGCGATAGCGTTCTTATTCAAACCCGCGAAAAGATAGTTAGTTGCCACTTCTGAAAGTTTCATTTCGGTATAACGCATCGCGGCTGCGTCTCCTGTTTTCTTTAATGTGCCGCAATTTCCCTGGAACGCGACAAGCGGATATCGCATCGCAAACGGGGCCGCCATACGACAATACATGGCGTAGCAACTGCTATCACCGTGGTAGTAAAAGGTCTTGAGAGCCTCGCCTACAACAGCGGGAGACTTTACAAAACCTTTGGAGAAAATGTTCTTCATCTTATATTGATTATATAGAAGAACTCTTGGCGAAGGTTTGATACAATCTCGCACGTCTACAATAGCTCGGTCCGCGATAACCATACCCGCATAAGTGCGGAAGCTATTCTCCACAATACTTGATAGATTAGCCAATTTTTATTCCTCCAAAATCAATATTATTGAAAACAAACTCTTTACGTGGCTCAACATCTTTACCCATAAGCTCTTGAAGCATTTCCACGCCTTCATCTTCAAATTCAATAGGCTCAAGAAATCTCTTTTGGACACTGAACATAGTTTCACGAAGAGATTCATCGTCTAACTGACCAATACCTTTTACACGAATAATTTGTTCTTTGGAAGCACGTTCTGCTTCAACAAACTGTTCATAAGTATAATAATAATTATGACCTTGTTTGAACAGAGGGCAGTGAAGCCAATACATTCGATTAGAAGCAAGATAGGCGGGGCATAGGAAGTTGATAAGGGATAGAATTAAAAGTGCGATATGCGCGCCATCGTCGTCAGCATCGACGCATATAGCAACTTTACCATAGCGGATTTTTCCAAGCGGGCGACCATAGACAATTCCCAAAGCTTGGCAAAGAAGTTTTACTTCCTCATTAGCCAACACATCTTCCAAAGAATTTGTATATGGATTGATACATTTACCGCGAAGTTTCAAGATACCAATGTTATCCATCTTCGCAGCTTGCCGACCTCTCGCCATAGAACCGCCGGCGCTATCTCCTTCCACGATCAACAGCATACTATCCTCGCCTAATTTTCGTGCCTCGCTCAATTTTGACGAGATAATAATTTGCTGTTTTTTGGTGGAAGTCATTTCTTTTTCATGATTTAGAATGGCTTCTCTTACCTTGTCTGCTTCATCGGAAGCCTTAGCCAAACGCTTGAAATAAGCAATAACTTGTTCAAATTCTCCGGGATGTTGTTCTTTGAATGTAGTTAGCGCTTGTGTCATACTGCGTTGAGCCAGACCGCGCAATTCAGGATTTGTAATCTTGCTCTTAGTTTGACCATCATAAATAGGATTTTTGAGGTTGACTGAGCAAATATATACCAAACCACTACGAACAAAATCGCTATTAGTAGTAGTTAGATATTTCTTGAAGAATGTAGTTAGGGCTGTCTTGATGCCGGTAATCGGCGTGCCACCAATGGGATTCTCGCCACCATTAGAGAAAAGATAGAACTTCTCAGGTCCTTTAGTCCATTGAGCAATAATTTCAATATCAATATCATTCTCTGTCGTGGAATAAGTAATGGGTGTGCTATGGAGAGGGTTTTGAATCTTAGTCTTAGCAAAATCTGCTAAGCCCTTTTCACTGTAATATTCTTTTCTTTCACCCGTCTCAAAATTATTTACGACAAAGCGAATCTTTTTATTGAAATAAGAGTATTCTTCAATAATATTACAGATTTTTTCATAATCAAAATGAACAACATCCGCATTGAAAACTTCCTGACTTGGCTTATACCAAATATAAGTTCCATTAGGATGCTTATTCAAAGGTTTCTTTTGGCATTCAGGAAATTTAGGGATGCCTTTCTCAAATTCCATATACCACTCAAAACCATCTCGATAAGAAGAAATCTTGAATATATCAGAAGAACAACAGGTTGCTGCGGATCCAGTGCCATTAAGACCACGGCTCTTTCCTCCGTAAGCATTTTCATCAAACTTAGCACCAGAGTGGTTTTCAGTCAACAAGTTTATCATTACTTCGTGGGCAAATGCGTTTGGCCCGTGCGGCATTCCGCGGCCTTTATCAAGACAACTGGCCCAATCAGGACCAATTGTAATTTCAATTTGATTAGCAGCAGGACAAACCAGGGCTTCGTCTGTGGCATTATTAATTAGTTCCAGTAGGCCCGCGATTACACCAGTGTTATCCGCAGAACCCAAATAAATACCAACACGTTTACGAACACCTTCACGGAAAGTCAGCTGTTGGACTGAATTAGCATCGTAGTTCATTGATAATTGCCTCCATTCTTTCCGTCAAGTTTTCATCAAATCTAATCCGAAAAAGTTTTAGATTATGTTCTTTACAATAGTTATCTTTGATGAGGTCGCGTTGATGAATATTTTCATATTCATTCAAAAACCAACCCTTGAGATTTGGATTATAGTGTTGTTCTCCATCAAACTCAATTAGACCAAGTAGATTTTGTTCTTTATCAAAAACAGCAAAATCATAATAAAGTAAGGCTCCTGTAATATTACGACAATCATCAAAGTTGTATTGAGAGATATACTCAATATTTCGTTCTTCCAAGAAATTAGCAATTGCTATTTCTCCATGTGAATTGGCACAAAATCCGCAAGTTTGCGTATCACCACAGCGAAGATAAGTCCCTTGTTTAATACATTCGCGGCCGCACTTACATAAACATTTATATAATGCTTTGCGTTTTCCATCACTACTTAGGGTAAAACCAGCAAATTCTTGAACCTTGAGCTTACCAAAAGTCTTCCCGATAACATCTTCAGTCCTTGCCATATTCGCTTGAACAACATGTTCGGTGCGAAGACAATCGCAACTTTTTGTTATCCCATTCTTTAGATTACGAGCATTTGTTAGAAAGTAAGTCCCACAGAAACATTGACAAACGAACATTACTCGATGGTCGGAGTTATATCCGCAGGGATATAGAGCCTTTATTCCATTGAATGTTTGGCCACTCAAATCCTCTCGGGATTCTGGTAATTCAATTTTAGGTGGGAGATTTGTCTCTAATAAATGCCAACTATTATGCTTCTTTTTATAAAGATAATCTTTAAGAGTAATCAAATAATTATTCTTTTTATACCAATCATTTACTTGGTCTCTTCGTTTTTGTATAATACAATCGCAGACTTTTACCTTGCCAGACTTGACTTGTGGGCTTGTAAATAATCGTTCGCGGCCACATTCATCACAGATCCCTTGCCAAAGTGCGTAGCCGCGACTATTTGACCCTGCTCGTCCTTTTATTGTAAAGGTCATTAGTTTCTGACCTGTATAATCTACATAACCGATAGTTATCTTCTCCTTTCTTTTCCATCTTACACTTTATTATAACACAAAAAAAGGAGAAAGTCAAATTTCTCCCTGTTGCGGTTTTATCCTCGCATTACCAATTCCCATTATACCAAAAAGTCCATCCATCGGCCGCCATATCATCCCATTGCTGCCACAGTTCACACAACTTTGGCACACTGGTAAAACCATCAAAATAATCTCGGTTATAACAACAGAAATGGATGATATCTTCTAAGTCTTCCTTGGTGAGTTTTGTGTCAGGAACTTCGCCGTTATCTACTTTAGCATCAGTAATTTCTACGATGTAATTCTGTAGGTCCCAAAACTTACGCCAATAGACGATCTCCTTACGTTCTTCCTGCGGCGTTTTAATATTGCGGCGAGCGTCAATATACATATCAAGACCCATAGTGATTTTCCTCCATCTCTTTATTCCCAATCCTTCTCCAGCCACTTATAATCAGCCGGTTGCGGCAGAGCATACTCGTGTTTTTCCCAAACAAAAGGCTCATAATCCATATAGAAATCGCCATCTACCGACGCAAAGCAAGGATACCACTTGCTCTTTTGAAAAACATATCCCCTTACATAGCGAGGAATGTTTCGTTCACCTGGGCCTTCGCCGTGTTCCTTTACATAAAAACTACGTGTAATTACCATAAAGAGAGGATAGGCGGCCGCACATTCTTCAAGAGTAGGGTAGCCAACTACACGAGGAGTATTGATTAGACGCATTGATTTTCTTCTCCTTCAGAAAAATGGACAGGGGCATGAACCCATTCGTGCTTTTTGAATTTTTCAATGGCTTCTTCATCATCTTTTGCTTCAATGACTCGGTTTGCGTAAATAGACCAAATTTCAATTTTTGGAAAATGCCTGTTTATACGATAAACAGGACTTTCTTGACTTGCTTGATCAAAATCTTTTCCTTGATAAAAAGCAATTAGCGTAGTATTTTTATAAGCCTCATAACTAAAATAACCACAAAAATTACCCGTCTGAATAAGATCCTCTGGCTTAGTAAAAAGGCCAACGCAATCGTGATATTGGTCTGATTTATAACCACTTCCCCATTTTGGAAAATCCTCTGTAATAAGATTTACGCAATAAGTAGCCATTGATTTTCACCATTCCTTTTCATAAACTTCTTCAAGATCTTGATCGTGTCCGCGCCATTCTGCCAAAAGTTCATCTTCCCAGCCCATAGGCATATAATCGCGGCATAGGCCGCCATCCCAAGCTGCGTAAGCAGGAAACCACAAAGTTTTTTCAAATACATAACCCCGAACATATCGCACAATCGTGCCAGTTCTTTCACTGGTGTAAGTAATAGGAGAAAGAAAAGGATATTCTTTCATACATTCTTCAATAGTAGGCTGACCAATAATTTCTTTACTCAATGAACTCATTCGACCAATTCCTTTCTTCTTTTTACACTTATATTATAACTCAAAATTTATCTTTTGTCAAAAAAGAGGGAGATAGATTTCTCTATCTCCCAATTATGCGTTAGTTGCTACTCAGTAGGCCCGCGAGTTCAGCAACTTCAGACCTCTGTGTAGTGGGTAGATAAACCGCCCCGAATAAATGATGACCTTTCAAGTTTTGCTGTAGACTTACTACGCCATTGCGTTCTTTGAAAGAATTCTTATCAATTTGTTTCATATCAGCATTGAGGAAGAGCTGAGATTCTTCTCCCGCTCTACTAATCAAACTCTGAACCATACTTTCCGTAGTGTTCTGTTGCTCTGTTGTATAAAGGATAGCCCGAGGTCCGAGGGAACGCCCTCTAAGAAAGCCATAGTTGAGCTGCTCAATTACTCCTTGCTCTTCTACCCAGCGGAATCCTTCCTCTCCACCCAGGATATCGTATATCGGACCAAGACCCCAAGAAATCTTTTCCTCAAGACTTCCCGCAAGATATCCAATTTGTGGAGCATCCTTCAGATCGATAAGATTGCGGATGAAATAAATCTTATTGATTTCTCTACGAAATACTTTATCTAAAGCAACAGCAGTAGAAAGATAATCTTTACCGCTACCAGCAACACCGTGGATTAGTTTTACGGGAACTTCATCCCGTTCAAGCAAATCCATAGCCATTTTCTGATAAACATCCCGCGGCCGAACCACATCCATAAACTTATTATTTATATCCTTACAGTCAATAGGAAGTAGTTCTGTGCCATTCCATCTTTTTACATCAACAATCTCATTATCAAGTCGCATAATGAGGTATTGATTACAAAGTAAATTACAAGGATTATAGGTCGTATCACTATAGATCTTATTGAGGTCCGCCTCAGAAAGTTCCATATCAATATAACCAGTATATAGACCGCCCTTATCCTCATTGATAGCCGCGAAGTGAGAATTGATACCAAATTGCTGGGCCAATAGATGTAAACAAACATCACTGGTCTGTAATTCAATCTCTGGGTAAGCATACTTTAGTTCTAATAATTCCGCAATAATATGATTATCACCAGTATCGGTGAAAGAATATTTACTTTTTACCTTTTTCCATTGCTTTTCAGAAAGCACGTGGACACGGGGTGGATTATTGAGTAAGAAGCGGGCGACCTTACGAGCCGCCTTCTTCGTTTCATCATTTTTCCTATCTCCTGCGACTTTGATATTTTCAAGTTCGCGTAGAACTGTAGCACTGACCCAATCTTTTTCTGTAGGATAATTACCATTGAGCAATGCTGAGGTATCGTAAAATTTTATGGACGCATTATTCTTTAGCTCCATATAATCTTCATCACTTCCGTTGCTTTAGTCATCCTCGCCAATAATCTTATCTACCAGACCATATTTCTTCATATCTTCCGAGAACAAGAACCACTGCTTACGAGCTGCGGTTTTATATTCTTCTTCGGTAATCTTCGTGTTATTGACAATGATGTCCTTGATTTTCTCATCCATCGCGTGGTTGAAAGCCATAATATCCTGAGCCGTTCCAGACTCACTGGCGGCCAGGGCAACATAACCATCGTGGATTAGAGCATAACTGTTCTTATAGCAATACGTTGTGATATTAGGATTCTTCGCCGCGGCCGCAAGAAAAACCGTCGCCATAGAACACGCATAACCAAGAACCAGAATATTCAAAGGCTTGGAATAGTGTTCCAAATAGTCCGCAAAGAACATACCGTCAGCAACTGAACCGCCCTGAGAATGTAGAATAAGCGTTGCGGGCGTTTGACAGTCGTCTCGTTCAAAATCCCGCAAAGGCATATAAATGCGTTCTACAATTTCTTCACAGATACCATCATTGAGAATCAGTGTGCGATTATCACGCAACTGTTTCAAATACTGGTAAAGGGCAATATCCATTGAGTTATTGGCAATCAGGTTGTCAAGTAGTTCATCCATAAAAAAGTTATCCTCCAAAAATAATGTAGCATCACGGGGTCGTTTCGCCAGAATTTTTCACTTTATTTTTACTGATATAATAAAAGCCGGGTCTTCGCGGGTCTCCACTTTGAGCAAAATTACAGCGGTAAATCCGCATATCATCATATATTTTTGTAGTATAGATAATAAAGCGAACTTTATCTTTCCATTCTTTATCGTAAACTCGCCATTCTTCTCCAAACTCTAAGACAAGATTATCTAACTTGATAGAAAAAGGAGAGATTTCATAGAAGTCTTCTTCATTGATTGACAAGATATTTTCGTAAGAAGAAGCAATTTCAAGCGAGTAGTCATTGTTATAAATAGACATCTCAATGAGCCAGTAGTTTACTTAGTTGACAATCGGCCGCATCAATATCATCACGAAGTTCAAGAAACTTGGGATGACGAAGGGAATATTGTGTTTCTCCATTCTTAGAAACCGTTTCACTTATCATCATTCCGCTAATTCTCGCGGGCCGGCCGATATAATCATCCGGATGATCTCGCAAAGCGCATCTAAATTCATCTGTCAGATTAGAGCAATAGCACAAAACCTTCGCATTACCTTCATCATCGTATACAGAACATTCGATAGAGCCAGGCAGCCCAAAGAAATAGGTTTTAGATACTGGTTCGTAGCAGCCACCCTGAGAATACTCTGTATAGTAGTTTCCTCGCACGAGTTCTCCGGTGCGACTGTTTTGCCAGAGCGTCCACGTTGGAAGCTCCTTACCCTTATATTCTTTATCTCCCGCGGCCGTTCCACTGATAAAGACATCTACGTCAAATTCAAGCTCTCTCTTGACTTTTACTGTGTCCCACGCGGCAGTTCTATCTTGGCAGGGCCGCATATCTTTTTTATAGAGAACCATACCCTCGCCGCCGGCGTTGAATACGGCAGTAAGTCTATCATAGAACGTGTCTTCGTTCACTTCATAGTATTTAGCATATTCTACAAGAGGACTATTGATGGCTTCGGCGGCCTGCGGAAGATACTTGATGCGCTCTGTAATAGGAGCATCAGTAAGATCAATACCGTTGTAAACGAGACAATCGAAGATGTAGAAATGAAGAGGCTCTGCTTTTTTCTGGCGATCAATTGCCTTATCAGCATTACAACGCAGAATAGTTCCAACCTCTTTGGCTGTCGCAGTTGGTTCGGTAAGATAAATTTCACCAAGCAGGACTGTTGTATCATCGAAAGCTGCGGCGACACTATCCATAAAGAGAACCTTATCAGTCAAATCACTATATTCGCCAGTTTTCTTGGAAGTTGTGCGGGACTGTAAGATACATTCACCATCTTCCCATACAATTCTACCAAGATTTCCATCCTTCTTCTCTGAGGAACAATAGGCGTGCGACTTTACAAGCATATCCAATTTCTCACGCTTCTCCGCAGAACTAAGAGAAGATCCCATAGACCAATACTTCATAGGAATCCACTCTTTCGGAGAAATATTCGTATCAATCTTCTTCCCCATCTTCTACCTCTACTTTCTTCCAATAGAATCCGCCCGTTGTTTCGCGTTGTCCTCTTAGCACTTTGCCGATTGAATTAGGATAGATGCCTAATTCTTTCTCCGCGACATTCGCGTTAGGCCATTCTTTTATCACATTTCCTTCTTTATCACACTGTAATAGGACTGTCTTTCGCGGGCGGGCCGCAATCTTTTGTGGAAAATCATCACTTGTTTTTTCTATCCATTGATATCCAAACGCTGTTTTTTGTTCCCCAATAAGCACTTTGTGAATCGTGCCCTGTGCCATACCATATTCTCGTTCGGCCGCGGCTTGCGATATCCATTCTTTTACAAAATTTCCTTCAAGGTCATATTGGAGAATGTTCGTCCCTTTTTCTTTAGAACGAAGAAAAGCTCTTGATCGAATTTCCGAAGCTGTAATACCATAACGGCGAAGGGCACGCCCTGGAAGTTTTCTATTTTTCAACCCAAGCATTTCCTTTATCTCTAATGTAGAATATCCACATTCCCAAAGATAAAGAATTTTATCTTCTATTCGACGAACGTGGCCAAGACAGCCAACTACAGGTCTATAAATCTTAGCCGTTTTCCTCTGAAATAGTTTCACCATTTTGCTTTTTCTCCATTAGCATCTTCAAAAACTTTTCATAATCTTCATCATTCATTTGAATCTGCTTGATTCCTAAATAAGGACCAAGCTCTTCATTAGGAAGAAAATAGAAGATAAAGAAGCGGCGAGCTGGCATACACATTACATTCTCTTCTTCATAGCCATATAACCATTCGCCTGTTTTAATATCTTTGAAAACACTAACGCCTTCGCGAGGCCGCACTTTCATTGTCTGGCGATCTTTACAACGATATTCATATGAGCGGTAGTCTTGTTTATCTACCTCATACAAATCTATATTATCTAAATAGTTTTCCATTTTATATCTCCTTACCGGCCAAGCGCGCTTGTTCCGCGGCCGCCTGAGCGAGTTTATCTACTCGGTCATTCCATCGGTCTTTGCTGTGGCCTTTGATTTTGATGAAGGAGTAATGAAGATTTTCAAAACAAGGAATAAGTTCTTCCCAAAGGTCTTGATTCTTTACAGGCTCATTCTTACTGTTATACCACCCAAATTGCTGCCATTTCTTATACCAACGCTGGATATAACAATTCACCAGATAAGCACTATCGCTATAAATCTCGAATACTGCGTCTTTGGAATTGTTTGCTAAATGTCGAGCATTCTTGATTCCTTCGAGGGCTGCCCGCAACTCCATCCGTTGATTGGTGGTATCATTTTCGCCGCCGCTACCTTCTGCTACCACACAGCCGTCATAAAGAATTATAAATGACCAGCCGCCAGCACGATGGGCATAATCGGATCCTTTTGCGGAGCCATCGGTATATATCTGGTATGGTATCAAACCAAACTTCATTACAAATTTCTCCTTCTTTCTTTTATGTTATAATTATATCACAAAATTTCAAAAAAGTCAAAAAAAAAGAGAGGACGTCGTCCTCTCAATTATTACTATTCTTGTGTTGAGCAGCAAGATACTGCCGTTTAGAACTATATGGGTGCTAAACAATTGTATTCCACATATTCTCAGCAAATCCATCTTTACCTAAAGCGTGAATATCGCGATAATGTTTATTCGCACTATCGCGATCCTGTTGAGTCGCATAGTTTTGTTCCAATACTTTTTCATAAAGACGAGTAAGCGTTTCAAGAATTTCAGATTGAAGGCCAGTCTTGATTACTTCGGTGTCTTTTTTTAGAACCTTGATATCATCTTGTAGAGATGTAAGGTTTTTATCTATATTTATTATGGTCGCACCAGCATTGATAATTCCAGCGAAACCTTTGAAAAATTTCTTGATTGAACTAAAAACACCCATCGCTATCACCTCCCTACATTATATGTAGGAAGCACGACAGATTTTTATCTCTGATTCAGCTCTGAGCAAAAATTTTGTGCGTCAGTGATATTTTTGAATCGAATTGTAAAATATGGGAAAGTTTTTTCGATATATACTACGGCGTGAAACTTGGAGATTATATATGCGAAGAACTCTATTTCTGTAAAGTTGTATTCCCGCATAAGCAAGTAGAGAACACAATAATTACCTTCTGTATAAATGTTAGTCGTATATTCAGATAATACTCCATACGATGGAATAATTTTATACTCGATGCCATCTTTTTCAAAGGTATATCTCTCCATTTTCCTCCAGCATCCTTTTCCAGAATTGTTCTACACGGATATCATAATCAAAACATTGGCGCGATAGCGGCTCCATAGGAATAGGCCCATTATAAGATAGAATAGGTTTTAGATTCTTATCTGCGGGAGATATATTGTTTTCTTTTAAAACCTTATCCAATTCTCCTTGAGAAATACCTAATACCTCGGCCGCCCGCGTCTTCGAACCAATATTCTTATAAACATTTATAATCTTCTCAGTCTGCGTCATAGTATTCTCCAAAATAACCCTCGTCAGCGCACAGCTGAAATCTACGTTCAAGTTCTAACGCATATTGCTCCGCATCTTGGGCATTAGCAAATTGTATTCCTTTGATAAGACCATTAGATTTTTTTATCAAAGCGTGATATTTCCATTGAACATATTTGAAATAGTCTGATGGTTTCAGACCAAACATCATAATATCTGCCCAATTATAGGAAAAGCATTCATTCCAATTCGTGGGAACATACTTACAAAGATTGTTAAAAGCAAGTTCAGTATGACCAACTGAATAATAACCCGCATTAGAATATGGATTTTTATCAAAATATACCCACTTATACTCTTTCCGCATAATCTTCTAACCATTCCTTTCCAGGATTATAGAAATGAAGAACAGAATTTTGGTCGGGAAATTCCACTGGTTGCGGGCCGTCGTAGGAAGAGGATGAAGAAAGAGATTTTGCTTCCTTGATGATGCGTGTCGCAATAGGGACTGAAATACCAAATTCACGAGAAACAGATGTATAGGTCTTATGAGCAGCATAGAAATCAAGGATTTTTTTGAGTTCATCGTCCGACGGAACATACTTTGCGGGCATAACTTTACTTCCTTTCTCTTACTGTGCCTTTATTATAGCAAAAATTTTGGAAAAAGTCAAATTTTGATTTGCGATGGCGGCCCTGTCCCACGACGGACTTTTTGTCTGTCTTAAACCTCGTAAACTACTCGCTTCGCTCGTAGTTTACTCTGTTTTCTTCATACAGTTTGTTCAGTAGATTTGTGTGTGTATAAAAGTAAAAAATTTTTAGAATAAAAATTTGACTTTAGATAAAATTTTTAGTATAATAGAGAGGAAGAAAGAGAGATAGAAAAATATAGTATGTGTAAACAATACTATTATAAAAGATAGTATAGAAATATATTATCTTTATTGAAGTGTATATTTATATAATATATATAAACGAATAAGAAAATTGAATAAAGAAAACGACTTGAAGAAAAATTTTTACGAACGAAGTGAGTAAAAATTTTAAGACAGACGAAAAGTCGTTCGCGGATGTGCGGCCGAAGGATGAAGCGGCAGCACGCGGGAATCAGAGCGATGGATCTGTTCAGTAATCACGGTTCGACGGCCCGCGAAAGCGTTTTCGTTTCTTTTGCTCTCTATGGGATAATTATACCCTTCTCTAAAGAGAAGGGCTTTGCTGTATCTATATAAAAAAAAGAAGAGATGATTTTCATCATCTCTTTTATATTTACGCTTCTTTATTTTTTAGAACAAGATTCAGAATGATACCCACAATGACTGCTAAAGCAACACCACTTAGACTAAACACTGTTCCACCGATAGCAAGACCACTTACGCCCAAAGACAGAGCAACGCTGGCTACCAGTAAATTTTTCTGGTTCTCAAGATCAACCTGTTTCAGGGTTTTAACACCACTCATAGCAATATAGGAATAAAGAATAAGGGCAGCGCCGCAGAAAACGCAAGAAGGAATAGAAGCAATGAAGGCTTGGATAGGACCAAAGAAACCAAGCAGAATCATCATAAAAGCAGATACGATGGTAATTCTTACAGATGCTACACGAGAGAAGCCAATAGTAGCAACCGACTCGCCGTAAGAGCAACTACCAAGACCACTAATAACACCATTCAGTAGATTAGCTACACCAGTGCCGCAGAAGATTCGGCCAAGACCGGGCTTTTGATAGAGATCTTCATTGATAATATTGCTAAGAACTGCGGTATCACTTAGACATTCGCAACTGGCAGAAACTGTATATACCAAATAACTTACCACAATAGATGCCACTGCTGTCCAATTCAATCCATTCCAACTCATAAATGCCATCTCAGGAATAGCAAAAAGCCGCAGATTCTGGAAAACAGAAAAATCAATTACAGGATAAATACCAGTTAGTGTAATTATCGCGGCTACAGCATACCCAGCAAGTGTTCCGATTAGAAAAGGAAGAATCTTCGCTACTCCCTTAGCATAATGGCTAACTAAGGCAATTACAAACATAGTAAATAGCGCGATACCAACACCTACAATATTAGTGATTCCAGCAATCTGAACATAAGTTAGACAGAAAGGCATTAGATTGATACCAATTACACAAGTAATAGCACCAATCAATGCCTTAGGCAGCACCTTGTAGATTTTCTCGGGTGAAATTCTAAAGAATGCCAAACCAAATAGGCAATATACCAAACAAGATACCGCACCGCCCAGGGATAGGCCCGCACTTCCGCCAATAGCCATCGCGGCGAGACAAGGAGCGACAAAGGCTCCGGAAGACGAGATAAACATTGGACTACCGGCCTTAGTGAGCAGAACATATGCTAATGTGCCAATACCGGCACCCACTAACGCGGCCGAAGCACTTACACCAACAATATTGGCAATTAGCACGCTTGCTACGAAAACAGCCAATACCATTTGAATACTAAAAAGTAATGTTTCTCGCCAGTTGGGTTTATCGTGAACCCCATAAATCATTTCAGACATTAGTTTCTCCTTTTACTACATAAAAATTACAGTTTTTATATTCTACGATTGGATGAGAGAGTAAATCTCCAAACCAATCAATAAAAGAAGAAGCTACAACTATATTCAATTTTATATCTGTTGAAAAGGTATTGAATTGAGCATAGTCGAGCAACTTCAATACCGGAAAATTGTATGCTCGTTCAATTAGACAAGCAATTTTTTGTGGGAATGGCCCAAGTATGTAGCAATTTTTCTACTGGGCGAATTCATAGATGGACTGGCCGCAGAGATTTTCATACTTTACCATCAAACTTCATCTCCAAAAAACTTGTATCAGGACCATCGGATACGCCATAAAGGAATTTTCGAGAAATACCTAAGAACTTGGTAAGGGCGGCTGTTCCTTCGTCAACAAACACAGGGCGATTTTGTGGAAGGATGCGGCCGCCATTTAGTTCTTCGTAAAGGTAGATATCCTCTTCTGGAAACTGGTAAATTTCTGCGAAATAAGACTTGGTGGATGGTGTGCCATAGCCAAGATATACAATACCATTTACCATCTTAGCATTCTCAAAGCACCAATGAGTTTTACCAGAGGCACGAGGACCATTGAAGTAAAGAGGCATTAGATTTCCTCCTTATAGGCTGCGATTGCTTCTCGCAGAGCCGCGATAACTTCATCAATAGTAGAACACATTGTGCCATAACGCTTTAGACAACCGACTAATAGCAGATTCAGATAAGAATACTGGCATTCCGCAAATCCTTTCAAAGCAGCATCTTTCGCGGCATTAGTGGTGTGAGAGCACTCACGAGTGTCGGTATAGAGAGAAATGATTTTCTTCTTCGTGCTGCCAAAACGATTGATTTCATCCTGACAAATACGGGAGAAATAACCACACTCAAGCGTAGTGCCAATGCCGGGCGTGTCTCCATCTACAATTGCGACTACAATATCATCTGTATCAAGATTATTATTGAAATCACCCTGACAAATTTGTTCAGCGGTAGCGCATTTGGTTTTATCATTGATGGAAGCATTGCGTTGTGGAGCATATAGTTCTACTTCTGGAAATTCTTGCTCAATACGTTGGGCAACCTTTTCATTATAGTCTCGCCAACACTCGGCAAAAATTTGTGAAGCGAGATATACTTTGATTTTCTTACTCAAATTTTATAGACCTCCTTTCTTATTTTCTTTATTATAACAGAAAATTTGAAGGAAGTCAAATTTTTATTTCTCATAAAAGCCCATATATAAAGCGTTGAAAGCAATCATATTGAAAGTCATATCAAGTTTAGTGTTTTTTGCTACTTGTTGTGCGACATAATGCCAACGAGCGGTTTTACTAATATCATCATTTATTTTTGGTGGATAGTTGTCGTAGGCTTCTTGATACATTCCTTGCCCATCACTACCCATTTCCGCCCAATCGATAGTAATTTTTAGAGGAGAATCATTGAGTTGTTTATCACTGAGTAGTAGATTCATATAATTATTTATAGTAGTAAGAATAGAATAAAGAGGAACAAGTTGTCCAGTAAAGTTGGCAATATACAAGGTATTTCTACTGTTCATTCCCGATATGTTTCCGTCATAATTTGTATTAGATGGATCGAAGGCAGCCGCGAAAAAGTTCTAAGAAAGCAACGCCTTTACTATCCATTCTGCTTTACTTCGATTATCATCGCCCGCAGCATAAAACGCAGCTAAGCTGGAAAGGTTGAGTAAAAGCAAGTATAGAACTCGGTTATCCATTTTACCGTGGCCGCTATCTAAACTAATGAGATTGGTAAGTAAATCACCCTACATAATGCCATACTCTCGCATATTTTTTATATTATAAAGTTTGTCTGAAAAAGCAATATTATAACTTTCTTGGCCAGAGCTAATATGTAAAACTGTATCTATTTTCCCCTCTTGTTTTTTAATCTGATTTCTTTTATTTTCTATGAAGCGTTTGGTTTCTGTCAGGCCAGTCTTTTTATCGTGATGAGTGTAGGTTAGATAAGGCTCATTGATTAAACTTTTTGATAAGGCTCCTAATTCTTCTATTCGTGTTTCTATAGCATTAGTCCCACCTGGGATAGCATCCTGTATAATACTACGATTCTTATCTTGGCCCACATTTTCTACCGTTAGATTATATCGATAGTGCCCATCTTGTAATACCTCTTGAGCAATTCCTGGATCTTTATTTATGCGCGCCACTCCAATTTCTGGCGCGTATGTAGCTAAACTATTACCAACGCGCTCCCAATTGACACCTGTCTCACTATATTGATTTCGGTGAGAGGATATTAATCGGATTGTATCTTTTCCGTCTAGTGCTTCTCGAACAATTGCGTGAACAACATCTGAGTCTGAAGCTTCTGCTTTAGCAAGAGAACCTCGCTTTTCTATAATCAAAGCATCCATAAGAGCGTGATATGCTTCGACAAATGTTCTTACGGGAGAATCTGAATCCATTTTTTTGAGCTATGCTTTAGAAATAGAGAAATAACGACTAATATCTATATTTTTATCGTCTTTAGCTCGTTGACGACGAGAGCGGGAATATTTAGGGTTGCTCATAATGGCCTTCTGGCTGTCTTTGAAAATTTTTAGCTGTTTACGAATTTCTTGTAATTCCAAAGTGCCTCCTTTTCCTCGACCCGTGCCAGAGGTTATCGAAACCCTATCTTCATCAGAACCAAATAGGCTATCTGCGATTTTATCAAGCATTTGAATATAAGTTGTCTATAATTTTTCGGACTATAACCCATAAAGTTCGTCTTGGTAATATGCTTCTTCTAAGCCCGCGACTTTTGGTTCATTTTGTTTTAGATAATCATAAAAATTTTTATAAGAAAAATTTGGATTATTTTTCATTCTTCTAAAATCATCAAATATTTTTGCGACTTTAGTTAGCATAGAACGATAAGCCTTTTCTGTCTGGTCTGTTTTCTTTCTTATATCTTTCTAAGAGCGCTCGAGGGCATTGAGATCCTATAAAGATTTATCTATAGATTCTTGCGGGCTTGTCTTTAGAACATCTCCCAAGCCATAATCTTTCCCAAAAGCATCGCCTTGAACACGCTTGTTCAAAAGGTCTCGCAGAGCCTAATCTCCGCCTACTATACGAGCGATGGAGGCCCAAATTTGTTTCTATTGGCCAATGATTTGATTATTTTGTTTAATATTTGCTTCGAGCACGCTCCTAATCTCTTGTGATGCTACGCTGTCTGCGTGTTCAAGAAAAGAAGAAAGATAAGCATTTGAAGAAGGAATATAAGGGTTGCCTTCTATATTTAGAGTGACTCCGAAACCGCCTAATGTATTTAGCCATTCCTGAGCATTTACATCATTTGACGAAAGTTTTTTACTCACACTCTCACCTCTATATAAAAAAATACCGTGCCTTACGCACGGTAATCATCGATACCATTGGGGAATTTACCATCTTCTGTCTGGTTTACCAGATACAGCTTACCAAATTCGGTAGCCGCATATAGTGCGCCCAGATAACTGCGGGCGCTCACATTGAGGTCGCCGTCTACATTAGTGAGGACATACTTGTCTGCGGAACCATCATGGTTGATGATAGAGACAAACTTGTTTACATCCTGAGCAGTAGTTAGAAGAATTTCAGCACGAATCATTTTAGGTTTTCTCCTTTCAAAAAATGGTGGAGGCCAAGAGGGGGAACGATCCCCTAACCTGCGGTTTACGAAACCGCTGCTCTACCAATTGAGCTACCTGGCCATATACCCGACTTTCTGCGGTTATGGTCCGCTTGAATCAGAGGCGTTCCGCTCTCTCCGTATCGGGTGGGCTGCGTGAAATCCAGCCACGTGGTTGTTCCGGAAACAACATATTGGTGTTCCAGGCGGGAATCGGACCCACGACACCCAGATTTGGCGGGAAGTATAGGAATTGAACCTATCTACGGAGGTTAACAGCCACCTGCTTAGCCACTAAGCTAACTTCCCAAAAGTCTGGTGCTCTACCAACTGAGCTACTGGAACATATGGCAGGAGAACTTGGTGCTGACCCAAGGCCAATAGTTTTGGAGACTATTAGACTACCGTTATCCTATTCTCCTATGGTTGGAGCGGACAGACTTGAACTGTCAATCGCATTATGCTACACTCCAATATTGGCGTATTTTCCGGAATGGCTACGCCCGCCATAGACTTTGCGTTTATCTCTCGCTCATTATCTCAGCATAGTAGAATCAAAATGGTAGCAGGAGAATGGCTTGAACCTTCGTTTTCTGAGATATGAACACGGCGAGATACCACTTCTCTATCCTGCGCCGTCGTCCCGTTAGTAAAAACAGTATCACCACGTGAAGGTGGGACTTGATACCTGGGCGATAAGGGATTTGAACCCTTATGGTTTCCCGTTGCGTTTTGAGCGCAATGCGTATGCCATTCCGCCAATCGCCCATCTGGCAGAACCTAAATTTAGTTTTTTGTGGTCCTGTTCCATTCTTGAATTTCGGCATTGTTATCACGAAGCCATCGCTGGATTATAATTCGTTCACTACAAGCATTCTTTGGCGCTTCGAAAACAATAAAAGCAAAATCAACATCTTCTAAGTTTTCACGCTTTTTGACGCGATTTGCTAAATTCTGTAAAGAATTACAAAACTTAGAGAAATCAATTTGAGAAAGTTGTTCATAATACTTTTGTAGAAAGTCGCAATCTTGCGGATGCCTTGGCTCACATAGGCCACGACAAAGATTACTACAGCCTTTTCCTGGTTTTAGAGGTGGACAATCAATTACCCAAATACCGCGTTTGTCTTGGCCCAAGGGCCGCCATTTGGGCGGCCATATGGTTGTATTAAGCCCTACGAGATTCTTTGGGAAATTACGAACCATAGCCCAATAAGAAGTGTAAAGATTCATATTTGTCCTTTACCAATCAGTGTAATCTGTGATATTCTTACTCTCGCCGCATCGAGGACAAGTAATAATAATTTCGTGTCCAATGCCGCAACCAGTTATGCGATAGGAATAACTATTTGGATTGAGACAACCGGTGTCTTTCCAGTGTCGCTCAATAAACGCTTTTGCGGCCGCAAGTTCTTTATCAGAGAGCATAACAAGAGAGTGCTTATAAAGAGAACGAATTAGTTCATCACGCCCTCTTATCTCTTCATCTTTATCATAATTCTCAAGTGCTTCTTGAAGTCTATCAGCCCGCGAGGTTTGATAGTCATAAAGCATTTGAATTTGTTCAAGATGCTGTGCGACGGAATAGGTATCATCTCGGAATTTCATTTCCATAATATTATCCTTTCGAATAAGGGAGGTAATAAGGTGCTACGGGTCTCTTCGAGAAAAATACGGAGGTTGGAGCACGCGACGGGAATTGGACCCGCACGATCTGCTTGGAAGGCAGAGGTTCTACCATTGAACTACGCGTGCGAATAAATGGAGAGATTTTGACGAAGCCGTTTGCGAGGACACCGTCCTCGCACTCTCCGAGGTGTAGCAAACCTCTCTTTTGAATTTACTAACTGGAACAATGGTTCGTTCACTGGGATTATATGAAATCGCTACTTTCAAGACCAATGAATTTCACCACTATCCCTACAGCTTCAATTCATGGGAGCGACCCAGTTTCGCAGTAATCGCATAACGATTACAGAAACCGTTTCTACATCTTGTAGATCGGCGTTTGTCATCCTCTAACCAATTTGGTATACATCTCAACTTGGATGACATCTCTTGCCTACACATACCTATTGAGCATTGGCATCTTTGTTCAATAGAGAGTGCGGTAATCTCTATTTGCTGCTCGCTCGCCTTAGCCATCATAGCGGCACGTCCGCGGCGGGTATCCTAACTCGGCAAGAAGTTTCCGTGGGAAAGCGTTATCCGGCCTGCTTATTACGTAGCCTACACCTTTACTCTTAGCTACAACCCTTTTCTCCCGCCCTCCTATTGGGTCTGTAGGAGAATAAGTCGAGAGATTTCATTCGGTCCTGAACCGCATAGGCATCCTCCAACCGATTTGTGTTATGGCTGTTCCAGCCTGGCTTACTACATATATTGTGGCCCAGGAGCCACCAGTGATAGTTTCAGTCCAGATTCCCATCAGTTGTTTGGTATAAGGGGAAGTTTCTTTCCTCTCTCAACCTTACACACATATTATAACTCAAAATTTGAGAAAAGTCAATTATTTTTCTGCTCTAAAATTTCAACTCTTTCTTCCAAAGCATCGATCTGCCGCAGAAGTTGATTGAGAATCTCTTTGAAATCTCGAATTGTTAGCACGATTTCGCGTTCGTCCATATTAGTTCCACTTTACCTTCAATAAAAATAAGCTCACTTAGTGAGCTTTGTAAATAAGGTTTTACAATCTGCCTCATAATTAGGGTAGCCCAAGAGACACATTTTGTCTTGATTTTCTTCCAGCAAGTCCAAAAATTTTTCAAGATTTTTATAAGTAGAACGCACCAGACAATATACAAGACAATAGGTATCATTTGTGAAGGATGTCTTGGGCTTGAAACGAATACCTGCGGCTTGAATTTTATTGGTGATATTGAGGCTTAGTGTATCTACATACATAATTTCTTTGTAGAACAAGCCAGACAACCAATTACGCTTCTTCAATACAATTGCGTTGTAAATCATTATTCCTCCACGATACATTCATCAACAAATTGATTCAGGAGTTCTTTGACAAAGGCGGGTCCCATTCTTTCTGTATAGAGGGTAGCGCGGCCACCTCCGCGAGGCATCACAAATTCCACGCGACCCCATCCTTGCGGTCCTTCCCAATCGATGCCAAAAGCATCACAATCAGGAAGACGATTAGCCCAAGGAGTAAGGCCATAAAATGGATAATGTTCTTCACTTTTAGAATGCCCATCTTTGAAAAAAGAGAGGCGGTATTCATTGTTTTCATCTTTCTCCAGAATTACATCATCATTTTCAAAAAGACGTGTCATAAATTACTCCTTTCAATAATGGTCGTGAGTGCCCGTTCTGACCAAGCGCTTCCGCGATGTATTACTCTGCCACGGTGTGCTACCATTACACCAACTCACGACGAGGGGAATTACTTCCCCAGTTGGTCAAGCATTGCTCGAAGTTCTTCAGGAGACTTATTGCGAAGTTCAGCGTTCTCACGCTCAAACAGGACTTCTTCGATGCGGGCGCGCTGCTGAGCACGAGCCACAGCAGATTCGGCTTCCGCACGCTGTGCCTGCTTGTAAGCCACGATATGACGAATAATTTCAATCTTATTCATCAGATCAATGTTTTCCTTAGAAGGAGAAGCCAAAAGGCTTTCTTCCTCAGACTGCTTTACCTGAGCATTGAGCTTCTTGAAAATAGAATCCAACTGTTGAACGTTGAGTTCCCACAGATCATCTGTAGAAATCATACCATTGAAGGGAAAACGATAGTGATTACGGGACGCCAGTTCAAAATTAGCAGTCATAATTTTTCATCCTTTCTCAAAACAGAATCTTCATATATTGGGAAGTAGTAGCAGTTTTTACATTGACAACCAGAGAATTCCTAATGGTAGTGCTAAACCCAAGGCCGCAAAGAGGATTATCAATAGGCTGAACTGCCATCTGCGCGCCCAGTGCTTCCAGAACCTTACGATTCTTATTGAGTTCCTGATTGAGGAATTCATTATAGAAGCCATTAGGAGTTTCAGAAGATACACAGTTTTTCAGCATAAAGAAGTAATGCTTATTGCCAACGCCAGGCTCCTGCCAATAGTTAGGAGAATAGCACACCAGAGACACAGGAATGAAGTTGTTAGTAGAAATATTCCATACTTCCTTCGAGGACAGAGAAGAAGGAATATGTTCTTTCTTCATCGTAAGAGTGTTGCCTTTCTTTTCTACCGTAGCGACTCGAATCTCTTGGTTATCACGTAGGAAGTTGGGATAATCGAAAGAATAGATCTTACCATCAAACTCAACTTCAGCGCGGAAGCCAGAGCTGGCCTGGCAACAATGAGTATTATAACACTTGACATAGAAATTATATTCGCCATCAGGCATTCTATCCAGAGAAGGATAAGTAATGTTTTCCACCACAGCCTTACCTTGGGTAGGATGGATGATATCTACATCAAGATTGCCGCAGGTAAAACGACTGAGTTTTTGACCATAGTAGATATGGAAGCAATTGTTAGGCTCTACGCAATGAGCGTCGTAGTCAGCTTCGTTGAAATCGTTCATATCATTCCACTGGATAGAGAAACGAAGAACGCCATCAACTTTGCCGCCAGCCTGCTTTACATTTTCACGAATCTGAGAATCAGTAATATTGCCAGTATAAGCCCAAGAGAAGTTGTTATTCCACTTGAACATCGTCTTGCTTTCGGGATTGATGGGAGCAATCAGAGAGCAGAGATTTGCGGTCAATCGATTCTCAAAATAAGCCTCAACAGAAATAGCATTAGGAAGAATCTGCTGAATGAATTCTTCAATGCCAATGGTAGCTACACGAGAGAAATCCTTGGGCTTATCAGAAGTTTTCGCAGCCAATGCTTCAAAAGGATTAGCCGGAGCATTCATCGCGGCCCGAGCATCACGATTAGCAAACAGAACATTTGTAATCTTGATGTCATCCAGCGTAGCATAGCGGCGACCCAAAGAATCCAAATAGCCCATATTCGTAATATCTTTTTGCGCCTGTTCAAGCATTCTCTTGGTGAAAATAGGCTTGGAACGCTTGTAGTTTGCGGGAGCAACAATAGTTTCATAGGCCCGCACAGCACTATCCAGATCGCGGCCACCCGCGATATCAGACAGCAAAGTGCCGATAGAAGAATTTAGAATGTGGGAAATGGTAGTAGGGCACTTAGTGGCCTCAAGCCAGCAATATAGTTCCTTATCCGCGGCTCGCTCATATTCGCCCTTCTTGATAAGCAACGCATCAATAATCGTCTTCCATTCATCGCCCTTATAGAGAGACTTGGAATTGATTAGGTCGAATACGGTAGAAATAGCCTCATAGGAAAGCTCAGACATCGCACGCTGGAAGCACTTGCGGTCATCATTGTAAGCACCCTTGAGACCCGCAATTTCTTGACGATCGCGAACATAAGCGCGAGGAATGTTCAACATAAAGTGATCCCAACGAATAATCTTCTCGCCACGTTCGTAGGAATAGGTCTCACCGGCCCGCGGAGTATCAATGAAGAAACGTTCATATAGAGGATGACGCTTTACTTCTGCGGACAAAGCCTTGCAAACATCCGTAAAAGGATAAGGAGCATCAAAGTCCCAAATGGTATTGAAAGACTTAGTTTCCTCATTCCAAATTACGATAGAGCCCACCTGATTGATGAAATGATGGCAGCAGGAGCAATCATACTCACGACGAACGCGATACATAGGATTAGTGCCATTGGGGAAAGAGTTTTGGTAGAGCTGGTAGAAAGCATTTTTATCAATATCTACTTGGAAGATAGGCGGATTGGTGGACACAAGACGATCGAAGTTAGCTTTCAGAGCATCACGGAATTGAGGGAAATTGTCAATCATAGTATGTTCCTTTCTGGGTTATAAAGCAGCCCAATCAGAGTCGGAGTAGGAGTTGATTTCGGTTTTAGATGTCGGTAGGCCAAGTTTTTGGCAACGTTTTGTTATCGCTGTGCTACTAACACCATAAAAAAGTCCTGCTTGTCGAAAAGAAGGTAAGGTTCGCAAAGTTTCTTTCAATTCTTCTCGTGAGGGATTGAATTTTTTCTGTAAGTCTCTTGAACACTCCATACACATTCGAGCACCCTTTGAGATAGGTTTCCCACACTTTTCACAATGATAAAGACCACGATGTTTTGCTGGTAGTTCTTCTCGACGTTGTGTTTCAGTCAAAGCGTGGCAGTTTGGACATAAAAACATCAAATTTTCTAATCTATTATCGTCATGAATAAAATTGATATGATGTAGTTCTAAAGAAATTGTTCCGCCCTACCAATTACCATCGCATCCGCAATTGGCACATTTATATTCTAAAAGATGATGACGCAGAATAAATAATTTGATATCTTTTCTTGATTTATAATCTGCGTCTTTGAAAAATTCTTCTGGAGTCTTAGCTTTTCCCATATTTTCACCCCACATGAAAAAAAGTAGTTTAGAAGCCTGATATGGGGTCATTATCTCACTGGTTCCGGGGCCAATGCTCCCTTCTAAACATACCATGGTAAGGCCGGAAGAATTCGAATCTTCATCTGCGCGTTCAAAGCGTCTTACTGATTTAGAGTCAGCTGTTCTACCATTGAACTACGGCCCCAACTTATAATAAGCTACTTAGTAGCTTAGTAAAGTTCATTACTGTAGAAAAAACATTGTCAAAGGATTCATATCATTGAATTCCTTCGGGTAATAACCATACTCTTGATAATACTCCTGGAGTTTCTTAGCATAAGAACGCTGAAGTTCTGCGTAAGACCTATAAGCCTTATCGCTCTCCTTCTTCATCTCCTTTACCTGCTGCTGATACTCCCGCAGTTCTTCAATAGCATTTGTGCGATTTTTTTCTCGTTTTTCCTGCTCGTGCTTGATTTCATTTTCCGCGGCAGTGGCCTCATCAAGACTGTCGTAATATTTATTCGTGATAGAAGAATAAAACTTCACCACTGGAATCATCTCCTTTTCTCATCTTTCATATATAGTTTACCAGAAAATTTGAAAAAAGTCAAATTTTTATCCCAGTGATTCGTCATCTGAATCAGAAATTTCTTCGTAGTCATAAGTCGCATTAGTCATAGCGTTTTTTATACGGCTATAGTTCTCCAAGGCGGCCTTGCCACTGTAGAGACCACGCAGTGCTACGAATGCGGTCGTAAGGTATCCTACAATTGCCTATAAATTATCCGCAAGATGAGGAAATATGACGGTTAGTGTTAGTGCGACTATCATTAGAATACAATAAATTGCTGTATCAATGACGGTAAGTTTCTTGCTATGTTCATTTGCGTTGGTAATGAAAGTTTGGAGAAAGTTCATCTGAGATTGATTATTATCCATTGCCATCTTCACCTCCGCAAATATTGATAATTTGCTAATCTGTTAGCGGTTCATATTGAAGGTCAAGATAGACAAGAAAGTTTTCTTTTAGTGTTGCTTCTGCTGGGGCGTTGAGGTAGTTTCCTTGTGCGAAAGTGAAGTTTCCTGTAATCACTAAGTTTCCCTTACTATCGATCCTAAAGGCTTCATTGGACACGTCCATCACCACCCAAGAAGGTTAGCAAAATATCTTCTCTTGCTAACATACCAGTCGCGGGCAGAGAGAAAGAATACTAAGCATTTTTCACGGATTTTTCAGTGTCCTTGTCAAAATAACCACTTAGTTCAGTCTTACCATCGTAGGCCCGCAAAAGTTTTTGTAGCATCAACACATCACTACCACTGCGGCCCGGCCCTAAACTGCGAGTGCCCAGGGTATAGTGTTGACCAACATTGATATTTTTATACAAGAAATATTCGGTCATAATACCATAAAATTCCCAGTCTTCGGGATGGAAGTATTCCCGCGAAAGAATATTGTGGTCAAGAAAATATACATAAAGCAAATCATATTCATCATAATTTGCTCTACCCATATCTCTTGCTCCGGTGTAGCAGGTGATACCAAAATCACCATTCTTGTTCTTTACAAGAACACCTTCTGTCCACGGCATATCCTCAATTTCTCCCCAACTACTAAAACACCAGTCCTCGATAAGAATTTTCTCATAAATGGGAATGCGAGAACCGGCGATTTTTTGATAATAAGAAGAAATTATATCAGGAATAGACGTGTATTCTGTCCCTGTAATATCTTTATTGTATAATTCAATGAAGTAAGCAATTAGGTCGCTTACAGGAGCTTTTTTGATTTTCATATTTTATCGCCCTCCTTATAAATAATGTCGCAAGCGGAGGTCGAAAAATGCGTTTTTGCGATAAAAAAATTGGAGGCTTACGCCTCCGGTTGTGTGTTATGCGGCAGTAGATAGCATACAAGAGTAATAACACCGTTTACTATCAGATGTACCTGTTCATTTAGGTTGATTCCAGCCTTAGCCAGCGTGGTCTCAATATAGGTCTGAGCGTATTCATTGCGCTTTTCCTTATCGAGTTGACCCTGCTTCCACAGGTTTTCTGCTTCTACCGTGCCTTCAATCGCGGCCTGAACAATCTTAGTGGCAATTTCCACAGCATTCTTATCCAGACCAATCTGGCCGGCCGCGCCAAGTAGAAGTTTGACAGCATTTAGCACAGTCTTACAGATGCCAGAATATTTTAGGTAGTCCTTATTTAGGAATAGTGCTACAATAATACCAATTAGTAGCACACCACCAATTCCGAGATACACATAACTCATAGTGTCCATTTGAATTACCTCACAGGTTGATATTAGGATTATACTTGGTTTCAATACCAAGCTGTTCCATTAGTTGAAGGGCCGCCACCTGGTCCATAGTTTGGGCAGGCTTAGCATATATAACTTTACTTAGTTCCGCATCTGCTACTGCCTGAGCACCATTTAGAGAAATGGCATCATCTACAAACATTACACCGTGGATGATATCTTGTTTACGGGCGCGTACAAATGCCGCCAACGCTGCGGAATAAGTAAAGTCATCATTATCTGGCACAAGTTTGTTGGAGCTGGCATAAACAATGTATTCGTCTTTGACGATTACCGCTCGATTTACCATACATTCACACCTCTTCTTTGGATTGTATATATATTATATCAGAAAATTTGAAAAAAATCAAACTTTTCAAATATTATTTTTGTAATAATTTTGTAATAATTGATTTCTTTTTGAGACAATGTTTCTTAGAAGTTGTAATATCCATCAGCCCGCGTTGATAACTTTTCTACCCTTTATTGCTACCTATATTGTGAAGGGGTGATAGAGATGGCTCTAAATTATGGCGGGAGCCCTTACTTCAATACACAGTCGGCTCCAATGTTTCCGCAACCTAATGGCAATGTTTATCTGATTCAAAATAGTCTGGAAGTAGCAAATATTCCTACTTCTGGCGGGCTGGCCACAGTTATTTGTATGCCTGAGAATTTGATGTATATCAAAACAATTCAAAATGGGCAACCAACTCTGTTGGCTTACACAATCGCTCCATATGAGGCTCCTAAGACGGTTCCTACGTCCACGCAATCTAATTTAGAGTCGCGGGTGGCCGCATTGGAGCAACAACTAAATGCTATACGACAAGGGGGAGGTAAAGCAAATGTTCAACAATCCTCAGCAAGTAATACGGCAGTTCCAACGGAATCAAAGTGGGATGTTTAATGGATAGCAGCCACAAACGCCACCTATAAACCAATAGCAATTTATTGCTTGGGTGCCGCAAATCAATCCAGCGATGTTGAACCAATTAGCTGCGGTTGCTCGTTCACAAGGAATGAGCGAAACGGACATCAATGCTGGAATCAACTTTATTCAAGACTTACGACGCTAAACGTGGTAAAACCACGAAATTTTATATGAGGTGAATTTACAATGACTTTTGAAAATGGTATGTCTCCTGCTGATATGGCAGCTGTATTCGGCAACCGTCGTGATGATGGCTACGGAATGGACGCAATGTGGAGCAATCCTTTTGTCTACCTAATCTGGATTTACGCTTTCCGTATGTTCGGTGGTTGGGGTAATGGCGATGCCGCGGCTCAAGGTGCTCTCACACGGGCGGAACTGTATGATGGACTAAATTTCCAGACAATTACAGATAAACTCGATACTATGGGCCAGACCCTGTGTCAGGGCTTCAATAGTGTCAATACCAATATGCTACAGGGCTTCAACCAAGCCAATATTTCTAATCTACAAGGCTTCAATCAGGTCGGCCGCGATCTATGTTCTGGTTTCAATGGCGTTCAGCAGGGAATGGCTCAGCTGGGCTATACTCAGTCTCAATGCTGCTGCGACATCAAGCAGGGCTTAGCTGCTCTGTCTGCTGAGAACTATCGTAATACTTGCGAAATTACCAATACTATTCGCGATGAAGCTCGCGAGACTCGTGAACTTATCGTTGCGAACACCATTCAGGATCTACGCGATCGTCTCGCTGATAAGGACCGCGATCTGGTCGAAGCTAACAACCTTATTAGTCAGTATAGTCAGACCTCCACTATTATTGGTGCTCTACAGAATAAATCTCCTGTGCCCGCCTATGTAGTTGGTTATGCTACTAATGGTATGGTTCCTAACGGCTACGACTATACCTATTTTGGCTCTTCTACTGGCGGTTGCCAGACCTGCCGCGGCTAATATAATAGGAGGAAACAGTAATGCTATATACCTATTCTAACACAGACCAGACTGTTGCTGTGAATGGAGTAGTCGCTCTTGGCAACAACGGCGTCAGCACTTGCGGATGTATTTCTCATACCGCTGGCACTGGCTCTGTAAGTCTTCAGCGGGCGGGCTACTATCGAATTACTGTCAACGCTGACGCCGCGAATACCACAGCAACAGCTGGCAACATCACACTACAATTGTATTCTAATGGCACCGCATATGCGGGAGCAGAAGCAACGCAGACGAGTGAAAGCACTACAGACGTTGCCAATTTGAGTTTCACGGCACTGATTAGAGTTTTACCTAACTGTTGTGCGATAGACAATAACTTGCCCACTACTTTGACACTGGTGAACACAGGTATTGCGGCGACAATCAGTAATGTAGCGATGACGGTGGTGAGACTGTAAAATGACAACCAAGTATTATAAGTATTTGTATAAACTTATGAAAGACGACCTAACTGATGCGAGAATGGAACTTGACTACGCTTATTGCGCCAAAGAAGATGGCGAAGCTGAACTGGCTAAGTATTTCGGAACGGCCGCATCAGAGCGTCTAAATAAGTCATTCAAAGAAACACACGCTTTATTCCAGAATTATGCGCAGCAAGAAACAGATTTTGAAAAAGAAAGTGTTTCTATGTGTCTATGGGATGAAATTCACCAAGAAATGGAAGATGAATACGAATATTTGCTAAAGCGTCTTGCGAAACTATAACATATAAGGGGTAGAACTTCGGTTCTACCCCTATTTTTTTATGTATACCACTCTTCAACAAAGGAGTTCTCCATCGTATAACATACGTGCGTAATACCGAGGTCCCGCATAAAACTTTCACAGGCAATACAAGGGCGGGCGCACGCACGAGTGCCATTGCGTAATTCACGATAAACATATACATCGACTTTGGAAAAATCAATGTCTAAATATTTTATCTTATTTAGAGCCGCAATTTCAGCGTGGACACAAGAAGGATAGTAATGATTGGTAGAAGTATCAAAGCGCAAAGAATTATATCGCCATTGAACCGTGCTTGTGCGGCTCTTGTTGTTGCTTTTAGCAATAATATTTCCTTTCCACACAACTACGCATCCAACGCGGGCCTTCGATGCCCCACGAAAATCACTATTCAAAGCACATTCCCGCGCAAAATTGAAAAAGCGTTCTTTCAAATCAATCTCCCACCAAATTATAGAATAGCTCAGGATCAATGTTGAGGAAATACGTAATAATTTCTTCTTGGGAACTAAAAGCGCTGGCCGCGGGTTCAGCCGCTAATAGGTGAATTTCTTCTATACAAGCCATAATACCATTTGCGGCTTGCGTAGTAGACATATGGTTCTGCTCAACTAAGAATTTCATAAGTCCAGAAACATTCATCTCTTTATCCTCCCGTGAAGTTCATAGTGGTCATCTTCTTTGGATATAGTAAGCTCCACTACATTTGGATCGAAGACACCTAATACATTATTCATACACTGTTCACTAATGTCTGCTTCGGTATAAATGTAATGGAACTCTCCCCAGGCCCGCAAGAAATTAGAGAATTTCTCTACCAAGAACTGTTCTTGATTATACATTCTGAATTTGTTCCTTCCACCAATTGATTATGATTTCACTGGTATGGCACCAGAGATAATCTTCCCCATCTGTAAATACAACAGCACAATAATAGCCATTATGTGCCCAGGGTGCTTCATAAGAGATACCAATAAGTTGATAATGGGATTCGTGAAGTTGTTTACAGGTGCGGCCGAAGGAAGTATCGATAAAAGAGTTGTCGGAGGTATGAACCCAATTGGATAGTTCAGTAGATGAAAATTCATTATTAAGAGCTTCCGCGTCTTCAAAATGACAGAACTGCTTTACATCTTCACTATAACGCTTATAAGGGTTGATAAACTCCATAGTTTTCTCCTTTACATATTGCGGGCGGTCGTAAGTTCGGGATGACTGCCTGTTGTAGGAATGGCATCGATACTACGATAAAGAGGAGTAGCGGTAATGGTCTCTGTCTTGCTTCCTTCTTTCAGTAGTTCATCCAAAATCCGTTTGACATTATTGATACAAAAATCTTCTGTTTCTTTGCCAACAATTCCTTTGCCAATAATTCCAGAATTCACCAAAACATCCATATAAGCCGCAGCCTGAGCTACTTTACTCAATTCTTGATTAGTCATTGTTTACTCCTTTTTTTATAGTATTTGTTAGAATAAATCGCTGAGGTCTACATCGACATCATCAATATTGCCGTCATAGCGATAGGACTGTTGGGCAATTTTTTGGGCTTCTTCAAAATCTTCCACGGAAGCATCGAGCCATTTAGTCTTACCCATCTTGAGATAGTCAAGCTGATTACGGTAAATTTTCTTGGGCTCTACAAGTTTCTTATATTTACCTACTTCATCCGCCATCATAAATTTACGCAACACATTGATGATGGTGTAATATACTGTATCTACATCTTTGGTGCCATCAATTGCTACAAAATTAGCACGAGAACGAGCCATACGATCATACTCCGCAATAACTTTCTCATAGAAGTCGTGTTGCTCTGCTTCAATGCGGTCTGTGGGAATGCCACGGGCCGCCTTACGTTCAAGCATAACCTCATAAGGAATGCGAAGATAGAATATACAATCTGGCAGACATTCTTCTGTCGCCCATTGATTGAAAGAAAACATTGGCCCAAGCATTCGACGAGTTAGATTACCATTGGTGTCTTCTACTAAGGTAGAAGGGGTAAATAATTCACGACCACAACCTTGATAAGCATAAGAAGAATATACAGATCTATCCGAAATTACTACGTCTCCGGCTTCAAGATGTGGCCGAATGGTTGTAGGAATAGCCTGAGCACGGGAGGCCGCGAAAAGCAACGCTTCGGTCTTCGGAGTCATATCTTTATTTTCTGGATTCAGAATGATTTGACGAATCTGTTCTGCGACAGGTGAATCCGTGCCGCCTGGTTCACGCGTGAAGAAGGTAGAGAATCCTTCACAATCAAGCCAATGCTTTACTCGCTCAATTTGAGTTGTCTTTCCCGCACAGTCAATGGCTTCGAAGGCAATGTAATAGCCTGGATACGGCCGATTTTTACTCATAGTTTACCTCCGCAATACGGGCAGTAATTATAGGTAATAAGCATCGCCCGCCCGCAACAAAATGTAGTGCGATAATCTTTCTCTCGCTTATAGGGGTAAAAATCGCATCTACGTGTATCTCCTTTACAAGAGCAGGGGTCTATTTCTTTTGTTCCCAAGCAAACTTCACGTGAAGAATCATAACAACTACAACATTTTTCCATAGGATTACTTCCTTACAGGGTCTTCAATAGATTGAACACCATTTTTATCAATATAGAATACTTTCTTATTTTCAAGATCATATACAGCAGAAACACCACACGCAGCTGTGCCTATGTCGAGGTCAAGTTTATTGCCGTTGTAGAGAACAGCCTTGTGATCAAAATTACAATGGCCAGTCAAGGATCCTACAGGAGTATGACCATGAATTAGCATGCGGCACTCATACCAAGGTTTAGCAAAGTGATAACGATGCCACGTGAGATCCCACAGATCTTGTTTAGCCCAATCCTCATAGAGATCAGTCTGTGCGCAGCCACTATGGCACATATCATAATTTCCATCAGACAAAGTAGCAGGAAGTTTATCAAGCCAGTTGATAATATTCATTGGCCGGCCCGCGTTGTCCCACGCTTGGAAAGTAGAGGCACCGCCATTACAGAAGAGAAGATAAACGTGTTCGCCGACAACTTCATCTCTCATATATTCGCGGGCCGCCTCGATTAGAAGTTCTTCGTGATTGCCACGGAGATAAGTAAGATTGGGCATATTTTTCATCTCATAAATAATGCGGAAGCCGTCCATACCACGATCTGCGGCATCACCAAGAAAAACAGCAGGCTGGTTGCCAATGAATTTTTTGATTTGTTCCCAAACCTCACCATTGCCGTGGAGGTCAGTAAATACAAAGCGATTAGTCATTTCAATCCTCTCCTTTTTACTCTTATATTATATCTCAAAAATTGAAAAAAGTCAAAAAAAGAAGGCTGAAATCAGCCTTTCAATTTATAGATAAATTTTACGTGCGTATAATCTTTTATGGTAATATCAAAGTCTCGTTTTACAATATTGGCCAAAAAAGGAAGAATATAGTGATCATAATATTCCAAGCTATAAGAAGTTCCAATTTGTGAAGCAATATATTCCGTAGAGCAAGGCAGGTAGTTTTCTTTTACCTCTCGCTGCCAATTATCCTTATAACGATACTTTAGCAAAAAGTGAATCAGATTGTAATTATCACAAATACTACCGTGTTCCTGCTCAAACTCTTGTATGGCAGCCGCGGAATAGTTGCTTTTTACTTTGATTAGATCTTCTTTTAGAGAAGCACGATGGGCATTTTCATCTAAGCACATATCACGAATAATTATATATTTGAAACCAACAGAATTGACGAAATGCCAGAAATCATCAATTCCCTCTTCTGAACTATAACTATATACTTCGTGAATGATGGAAGACAGGTTGAGAGCACATTCGTCAATACCATAGTGGTGTTCTTTTAGCCAAGCAATAAATTCATAAGGATTAGCATAAAATACACAATTTTCATATGTGTTCGCTGCGGCGGCTTGTGAGATCATATCTTCATTCTTATCATAACCAATAAAGGTCATTTCTGGAAATAGTGGTGCGAGAAAACGAATAAGAGCTCCATCCGCGCAACCATAATCAACAATGACCTTGATAGTGTCATCAATCTTGTCCATAAAGAAGATCTTATCAATCAGACTTTTAGACATCGAAAGATTATAGCGATTGAGATCAGTAATAGGATTGGTGTTTAGTTCGAACATAGGCTCATCCTTTCGAAGAATAGATAATTTCTACAATAATCGCGAAAATTCCGGCAATTATAAAAATAAAGTTGAGAATCTTGAAAGCAGATGTCATTTTATACCTCTTTTAGTAGTCTCTCAATTGTGCTTTCAATTTTATCCTTTCAATTCTCTTAGGAGGCTAACTATTATTACAACGAGCCAAAATATTCCTGGGATTATCAAAGAAACAATAAAAACAATGCTAAGAACGAGGTCAAGAGTAGATGTCATTTTTATATCTCTCCTTTAGTCGTTCTCGCAACAATTTCTCTTGTTCACGGGCAGCCGCACTTGCGACATTTTCTTTTTTATGTTGACGCTCTCATATAATATCTGGTAGATCTAACGCAAGCCATTTCCCAATAAGAGAGCCCACCGCAAATGCGGCCAAACGCACAATAAAAGATAGCATATTATTTACTCCTATTGTGTTGTTTACTAAGTATGAAATAAACAACAAATATTCCAAATTGGATAGTGAGTTCTATAGCAATAATCATCATTATAGTTGCGAGAATACCAATGCCAATCTGAATTATAGTCATTTCCTTGATCTCCTATCTTCATTTAGCAAATACCAGGTCACGATAGAACCCCATATACACCCAATAAGATACCAAAACAATCCGGGCATATTATTTCTCCTTCTTCGCCTTCTTCAGCAAATATCTATTCGATACCGCCTTGAAAGAAATCTTACCATCCCAAGAACGAATTACCAGACCCTCTCGGTCGGTAGGATGAATAGTAGACTCGCCTTCCGCATACGCAAGCATATCATCCACTTCATCAGGCAAAATATAACTGGTTTCCAAAATAGGGACAAACTTCAAGCCACGGGCTTCCACAAGGCTTTTCGCAGTTAGGCTACCATAGCGGCCATTCTGACTGTCGATAAAGTTGAATACATAGAAATCATAGTCTTTCAGTTCGTAGATATTGCCGCAAATCTTCGGGCCAACAATTTCACCCTGAACTGCGCAATACTTCCAGTCTGGATGAATGTCGAGGAAGAAAGCAAGTTTATTGCGAATATCGTATTTATTGGCAATAATCCAATAAATGTTCTCGTCATAAAAACACTTCTTTGCTTCGGAAGTCTGGCACACATTGCGAGAACATACATAAAATTTATAGTGTTTTCCGTGCTTGCGTTCCAGAATAAAAGTGCCCGACGAACCCTCAAGTTTTTCGCTGACAATCATAGGAGTTTTTATCTTTAGAACATCCGGCCAAGACTGGACACGCACTTCATCGGTTTTCTTCACAAACTCAAACTGAGTGGGGAAGCGGCCTTCCTTGGGAACACTACGGAACATCCACTTGAAAGTAATCTTGCGGAACCACTCATACTTCATCATAGTCTTGAACCACTTCTTCTTGAAGAGGTCAGGCCGCTTAGACTTCATACGCTGTTCCGGAGTGATTTCAGGAGCAACGTAGTCATCCTGAATCTTTTCAATACCAAGAATCTTCGCAACATCCTGGCCTACAGTATACGTGCCCACGGGCAGAACAGACATAGGCAGAATCAAACCCTGAGAGATTTGACCGCGAAGTTTGATGGTCTTTACCTTGTAGTTGCGGGGCGCCAGGAACTGCGCCCACTCTGCGTCAGAGGGACAACGGCTATCAATTTCAACATAGACAATCTTGTTGCCTACACTGTAGTTTTCGGCCTTACGAACAACAACCTGCCAGCCCAAAACGTGAGCTACTTCGATGTTGTCTGCTCCTTCGATAGGGGTAATGTTATTGATAAGCTCGACGTGAGCCATTATACGTTCAGACATTGAGTTCTCCTTTCTCTAAATGCTTATCTAATTCTTCTTTCTTACAAAAAAATTGAAGTATGGCTTGGCATTTTGGGCAACGGACACAAAGTTCACCGAACCATCCCTTCAAAAGATCTTGCTCTTCAAAAGTGAATGGAGCCGCACATTCACCACAGCGAATGCGCCACATTATAGGCCCTCCTCTAAGGCAGACCACTCGTGCGAAAAGCAAGGAAGTGAATTTTTATAACCACATATTGGACATTTTAAAGAACGCTCATAATGATAAATTGCTGCGTCTCTATCATCCCACACCCGATATGCGTCCATATCGTGATTAGTAAAACTAAGCACAGAATGACATATTTCACACTTTAGTAAATAATAAGGAGGGACTCTATCTCCTTCTTTAATAATTTTAATCATTTTCTTCCTCCAAAATTTTCCAACGCCGTTTTTCAGGTAAAAAGAGGGTCTCTTCACATACTGGACACGTCAAACCATACGGAGCAAAAGGAATCATTTGGTAGGGTTCTTTTTCAGTATAAGCCAGCTCAGAGCCACATTTGCGACAAATAACTCTATACCAAATCGGCTTAGGTAATTCACATGCCTTAATTACTTTGATTGCCATCGAGTTCTCCTTTCAACCGTTCAGTTTCAGCAACCCAATCGATTTTCGGTCCCGGCATGTTGATATAACCACACACAGGACAAGTGAGAGAATAATAGTTAGTAAGATCAGATTTTGTAAATCTTAGAATAGATTTACATTGATAACATCTCGTTAGATATTTCGGCTCGTGGTATGCGTGCCGCACAATTACTTCAATTGCCATTACTTCTTCCTTTTCATCCACATAAGAATCAAACTAGAAATTTTTTCACACATATCAACAAACAACTCTACCGCCGCCATAATAATTATCACACATAGGCCCGCGAAGGCGACATAAGCAAAGATATCAAGCATCAGAAATTCCTTTCATAATGGCTAATACGACAAGACCGAGAGAACAAGTAAATAGGGCGGCTGAACCATAGATAAGGAAAAGTAGGAGTTCTTTCATTTGTTTGTCTCCAAAATAGTAGTGAGAATAAAGAAAGCGATAGTAAAATAACCATAGCAATATATAAGAGGAATCTTGTCCAGAATCCCAAAAAATCCTAATCCCAAGGTTCCAAGATATGCCGCCCAAAGTTTGAGTTTAGTGCTCTTCATCATCCTCTTCATCAAATTCACCAAAAATATCATCACTATAGTAGAAACAAGGATCAATGTTCTGTTCCATATAACCAAACGCCGCGGCCGCGCGAGAACTCATATAAGCAAAGGTATCAGTAGTAATATCGTGAGGGCAGGTAAAGGTGAGACTGGCGTTGATACCAGTCTTGGCATCATAGTGAGAAAAAGTGTAGTTCTGAGTAGTATCCTTCATAATAATTACTCCTTTATCATCCATTTTTCGTTAGCTTTTTTCCAACAATGTTCTCAAGTGGCTCACCGGATTTCACACGAATGATCCGTTTTTGCCACGAGGCTATCATCATCCAACAATACTTGATGTCGCCTTGGGGTTCCCGTTTTATATGTTTGGCTTTGCGCGATATTCTTCGCTCATTCCTCGCAATCCTTCGGAACATATATTCCTGTTGTCCTACATAAGAAGCGACTAACTGGCGACGTTTCTGTTTTTCTTCTTCTGGAATATTCATTGTATCAAATACATCCATACTCGCTTCACTCCTTTCTTCATCTTACATATATAGTATAACACAAAAAAAGAGAGAAATCAAATTTTCTCTCCTTTGAATTTATTCTTCCATTTCCTGCTTAGTAAAGGCCCAATCTGTCTTATAATTTTCACGACTGTAAATATTGTAATCTGGGCCGGGCCAACCCCATACATAATACGCGGTTTCTCCGTCTTTCGACCACGAGAGATTTCCAGTTTCTATTTCAACAATAGTATTATTTTCCACAGATGTTCCGTCAGCATTAGTATATAGGCGAGAATAAATAATTGGAATAGTTTGAAAGATTTCTTTCAAAGATTTATTGGTATCAAGATTTATTTCACTCATTCTTTTCCCCAAATTCCTCTACAGTAAAAGCCCAGTCTTTCATATAGTTATACCAAGTAAGCACACTGGACTCACCGGTTTCTTTCCATACATAACACGCGGCTTCATCATTGTTGCCCCATACTAAATCTTTTGCGGCGATGGGGATAATAGCATCGCGTAGCCGCACATAAACACCGTCTAGGAGACCAATAAAAGTTTTTAGCGTGATTGTGGTTTCACAAGAAAGAATGCCTATGGTTGGGCTAAGAGACAAATTAGAAGCCGGAATCTTATTCAATGCTTCTTCTTCTACTGAGGTAAGTGTCTCGACGTTTATCTTTCCTAATTCAATACGTCGGCCATCACGTTCTAAATAAGTTTTTTTAATATCAATCGGAACGGCTATTTTCTTCATCTTCCCAGCCATATGTAGACCATCTCCATACCAGTTCGGCTAACTCTTTGCGGCATTGTGGACATAATCGTTTTTTGACGGTTAGAATGTCTTTTGATTTGTCCGCTATCATATCTCTAGAGGGTAATGTAGATTGAAGCATTGGCATAGAATATTCCCGAAGTTCTTTTTGTGGGAATATTCTCGCACAATGACTACACAAGCACATATCAATCATATGATCTGCTCAACCTCATCGAATAGAATATCTATATTCGGACCTGTATTTTTCCTGTTTGCATGCCAGTGGCCGCAATACCACTTGTCATAGGTAATTTCTTTCTTTACCCTCACCAAAAAATCTTCCATACGACGGTCTGCCTTGGACTGGTCTACTCCCTTGATGAAAAGATCAGTAGGAATATAAGGAGTAGGAATGGTGTGGGTGAAAACAAAATCAAAGTGCCGCGTATGAATCTGATGAAGAATGTTATTCATATCCTGAAGACTAATAACTTCGTGCTCAGTCCAATACCAGCCCATCATTTGACGATATTCTTTATCAATACTCGCGGCCCCACCTACTACAAGGCAAGGATGGCCCGCGATATAATAGGTATTGCCATTTACCGCGTGATAAATATTGGGATATTGGAAATTCTGATATGCGATTCCCACCATATCATCGCCCAATTTCATAAGTGTTTTCAGATATCCTTCAGCCGCGCGATCCTCGGGAGGGCAACTATGATTGCCTTGAATATCCAGAATGGTAATAGGAAGAGTGGAGAGATATTGCTTGAGCATATGTTCACGAGCATCTTCCTTTTCTCCATATAGAATGCCAGAATCACCCAGAAGAATCAGCACATCGTTGCGGGTAGTATGATTATTCTCGCAGAAATATTCAATCCAGTCAAAAGAACCGTGGGCATCGCCACGAACAAACGCTCTTACTTCTGCCACGAAATTACCGCCTTTCTAAATTTTCCTTCAATCAGAGCATCATTTACATCAAAGCCACGTATCATTAGTTCTGGCTTGTGGTCCATAATGAAAGACGCCATAGGTTCAGTAGAAGCCAATAGACTTCTGTATCCATGAACAGCCGCATCATATAGGCTGTATACAAGATAATTTTCCATATTCATCGCAATCATTTGCGAAGGTCCATCGTGCTGAGCATCAGCAATTCGATTGAGTTCCGCTGCTGACGGTATATTCATAAGGTAGATTCCTCTTCCTTTCTATGCTTACTCTTTCTCTTATAAAGTTTCTTGCTGGGAATTACTTTCGTCGCAGGATGGACGTCTCCCCAGTTGCGACGTTGCTTCTGAAAAATTTCAGTCCAACTCTGTTTCTTCGATGAGTCCTTCATCTTTCATTTCCTCCATTGCTACAGGAACGAAGTCTTCACCATACTCTTCCAAAAGCATCTCCCAGGCGTTAGACCAACCTTCCCAATTATCTACGCCCGCGGCATTGAGATATCTAATCAAAATCTCGTTATAAACAAGTTCTTTCAAATCAGATTCGCGAATAATATAATAACGTTCCATTAGAAATTCCTTCCTCCATCATATGGATAAATCTTTTCTCTGCCCCTCAGTGTAAGAGGGCGGCCGCAAAAGGGACAAGGAAAATCAATAATTTCTTTACGTTGCTTATGCCGCATAGTTATTACAACACTACAGTAAATACAACGCCATTGTTCTTCTATAATAAGAGGGATTGGCTGAGCATTCGTGTCAATCCCAGAGGTCAAGTAGCCATTCGCCAAGAGTATTCCACGCCTCCTTGACCTTAGCCGCACCCTGTTTAGCACGCTCCAGGTCTTCAATTTCATCAATCATATCGTAGCCTTCTTCAAATTCCGCGGCCAGATGGTAAAGGAAATCGTGCCACTGCTGCGGCGTCTCACTGATACCCTCTATTGGCGTGCCCGGATAAGAATGGGTGTTATCTGCGAACTCACGCAAACCGTTTACCAGAATCTTCATAAGAAAAGCATCCATATCCCACAGGTCGTAATCACAATACCCTTTTTCAATGCGCTGTTTCTTCCATTTCTCCAAACGTTCTTTATAGAACGCTCCGTCCGCAGAAGCAAGTTCCTGTTCGGTATACACCTTATTCAGGTCAAATTGTTTCTCCATACCTACTGCTCCTCCTTCACTTTGATATATATAGTATAGCATAAAAATTCATTTTTGTCAAAAAAGAAAAGCTTCCAGTAAATTACTGGAAGCCATAACGTTCACGAATAAGTTTGTAAATATCTTCAATATTCACTGGATAGTTGTTCCAAGCGTCAAGTTCTACGTGAATCGAATCAGTTGCGGGGTCCCACTTCTCTTTGGTATGAGAATGGCCGCAAAGATTATACACACGTTCCCAAGGCTTCTTTTCAAAATCGAAGTTAGTCGTGGCCATAGGATAGTGAGAAAGCATAAAGTTCTTACCATTGAACTTGGCTGGAGCCGCATAGCCCAGCATTTGGTATCCAAGAGAATATTCATAGAGGCGAACTCGGGTATCAGTACAATGATTACCACGAATTACGCGAATATCTTTACATTGAATCTGACGTAGTTTCTTTGTTGCTTCGTCGTTGTTGCCTAACATAAGGTCGCCAAGAATATACAAAGTATCTTCAGGAGCAACTAATTCGTTAATATTGTCAATGATTGTTTCGTCATGCTCTTCTATGGAGGAAAAGCCGCGAGGTTCATAGAGAAAAGGTTTATTATGTGAAAGATGAAGATCGCTCGTCAAGTAAATCATAAAGATTATCGCTCTCCTTCCAATGAAAACCATATGCTTTTTCAGTAATACCATCTAAGCAACGACGAATATTAGGATGAACCGTTTTATTAAAATAACGATCAATTTCAGCCATGGAGTTGAAGATATGCTGTGTCTCAATACAAAGAATATATCTTTTTGCTTTTTTCTGCCAAGATAAATTTGCTTCTTTCTGAGGTTTTATTCCCGCAGCAGACAGGGCGGAATAAACAACTTGGTCATAAATCTAAAAGTGCTGACATGTCTTTTGTAAAGATTTATGTGCTAAATAATACTCTACAATTTCCGAATAATTATATTTTTTATGCCCAGAACCACCTAAAGAAGCATTATAACCATTATAATAAGAGTTATATTTTTCAATATATTGAATTTCTTTTAAATCTAATTCTTCTTGAGAAAAAGCATAATCAACCTCTTCAATTAGAAAATTTTCAGTTCCATATTTTCGTATCGCTCGATATAATGGCAAATTATAGTCTTTACTTGTCTTACGATAGGCAACTGAACAATGGTCTTTCCATCGTATAGCAATCGTTCGAGATGTCTATCCAATATAAATTTTCTAATTTATTTTATTTGTAATTTTGTAAATATAGCCATATATCTTTTTAGATGGCCAAATTTCTTGCTCTTTTTCCTATACTTCGCCCATTTTATTCTTCCTTTCTTGAATCGTAGGAGTAATAATACCATCCATTCATATAATCTTTACTGTGGCGATATTCTTCATCGGCCTCGTCCGCCGCGTTCAACTTATAAGTCTTCAAAAATGACAAACAATTCGGAAGTTCGCATTCACAGTAATTTACCAGATTATACCATAGGTCTTTTTCTGGCTCAGCCATCAAGTCATACCAATTACCAAGAGAAGTAAGAATGTCAAACATAATGCGGTTGATCGCGGCCTGCCGCATATCCTTATTCTCATACTTCCGCGCCCATCCAATCTGAGAGTCCCAGAAATCCTTGGCTTCTTCTTTAGTATATTCGGTGAATAATGTATGACCGATTTGATTTAGAACATACTCAGTTGTTTTAGGGACAGTAGTCTTCCCAACAACACATACCCACATATTATCATACCACCTTGATTTTATTATATTCATTCACTTCAAAGATAAATGAAATTCTTTCATCTTCTTCGTAAATAGGAGCTACAAAAGTTTGTGCCATTTTACGGAGAACATCATCAGGAACACGAGCGCGCCCTTTTCGCTGAGCATTGCGGGCCAACGCTACATCAATAGGTACGTTGAAGTAATAGCACTGGATTTCAATTGGTTCGCCATCATAGGACAAATCAATGTCTTTCAGAAGACGTTTGCGGGCTTTCTCACTCATATTAGTAGAATCTGCTATAACATCCTTGCCCGCAGATAAATTCTCCACAATGAGGTCTACATAGTCCATCCACACGCGAGTTTCATAGGCAAAATATTCATCTCCTTCTTGGAGATAACGCATACGAATTTCATCGCGAGAAATATATATGCCCTTATCCTTCAATTCTTCGTGGGCAAACGTAGACTTGCCAACACCAGGAAAGCCGCAAAGCATAATCAGTTTAGGCATCGGGAGCCTCCTTTCCGCTAATACTAATAGCTTTTTGCCACTCAGAAATCATTTCATAGAAAAGATTTGAAGGAAATACATCCTTATGGCCGCCAATCCAAAGATACACAAGGCCGTCTTCTTCTGCGTAGGAATAGCGAGTGTCAGCTATGATTTCTAAATAGTGTGCTTTGGTAAACACGGCGCCAGACATAAAAGTCATCATCACTTCACGAGGAATCCACTCACCGCTTGCCAAATTTACCGTGCCATCTTTAGAAAAGGTGTAAAATTCATCATTTTTCATTGTGTTCCCTCATAAGTGCTTCCATCCAAGCATCCGCATAACAATATAATTCCTTATCAATGTTTTCGCCATTCTTGTATAAATGGCCTTTGGAAAGACGATAGTAATCATTACCTATTACCGCGGCCCGGTCTTCATTGTTCCACCAGGCACAAAAGAACTCAGCTTGAATCTCAGGAGGCAATGGTTCCAACTCCTTTCTACCTTTATAGTATAGCAAAAAATTCGCGAAAAGTCAAATTTTCGCGAATAGAACTCTCAATCCAATAATTTCAAATATTCATCTACCGCAACAGACCAAGCGGCAGACGTGCCAAAATCAAACGAGATGTCTTGTTGAAGACCACCTCTATGGCATACGATATCAATATAACCACATTTAGGCATACAAGTATACATCCAAGAATATCCATCGAGGCCCTTCCATATATCTTTTTGAACACCGAGCCGCCGCAAATTTAGGACGTGTTCGATTATATCGGCAGGCAAGAATTTCTCGCCTATCATTATACCTTCTCTTCTCATCGGCGATCGCTCCCTGCGCCAAGGCAAGCCGCAATAACAAAACCAAGAATACATCCCACAGAAGCACAAACAAAATACCACATATTAGTTTTGAGTCTCCTTTAGCCAATAGTCAAGGGAAGCAAAGAATTCTTTCGCAGGCCGCATAAAAGAAGACCTCTGATTATGGCACCCCACAACCGCCCCATCGCGTTGTTCAAACATCCAGTCATCAATAGTCAACTTAGTGAAATCACGAGGAGCCGCGCACAATACTTTCATAGTTGAAGAAGGACAAGAAAGTGAAATAAGACCTTCCCACATAAAGTCATCATTCGGAAGTATCAGATCACGAGGATCAACCTGAGACAGCGGCTGGGTGAATTTATTATATGCCTGAATAATCTCCTCCCAATCATCTTCGGGGAACCAAACAAAACGTAGGTTATCTTCCTCATAACACTCAATAATGATACCCTCGTCGTATAGCCGCCAGCCAGGAGCAGTGCCGCTGGCGTTCCAACAAATAGGTCTGCCATCCCGCCAAGCCTTGATAATTCGCTCAAAAGGCGCCCGAGCAATCCTTACAGCATCGTGTTCATCACGAAGAATAATTTTCTGCTCTGTGCTATAGTAGTCGATAGAGGAGAGACCTGTCTTATAGAAATAATTCATTCTTTATTCTCCTTCATTATTTCATCCAACATTCTGCTTTGCTCATATGCTTCATCCGCGGCGGCCCGCAGTTCTTCATCGCTCATAGTAGCGAGTCCTCTTCTAAAATCCTCAATTATTTGAGCCATATCCAACATAATCTTTCACCTCAAACCACTTACACCAAGGTCGTGGCATAGCGGGACGATGGATAATCTTATCCTTCAATTGACATTCAAACCAATCTGGAAATTCTGGCAATACGGCAGGAGGGCCGCCTCGCTTACAATAACTACAAAATTTACATCTCTTATGGCTCTCTCTGTATTCACGCATCTTCTCGTCCACGCGGCCCATCCTCCATTGTCCCATTCTCGTAGATTGTAGAAACATACTTGGTATAACGACGCTTATAATTATACCAATATGTTATCGCAATCTCGTGCGTTTCTTCATTATATTCTACCGCAACATCATCAGCATTTAGAATCAAAGTCTTCATTTAGTTTTACCATCCTCTTGCCGCATTTATATAGCCATTCATCATAATCTGCTTTTACCATCGCACTGGGAACCATTTCTGCGAACCATTCAGGATGATTGCGAACTGTAGAACCAGTAATAGTGGATTCAACAAATTCATCAACTTCAAACTTACTAAGTTCACCCTTCTTCATTGAGAGAATGTCAGGCCCGCATTCATAGCAAATCTCACGGTCGAGGTAATGTTCCAAAAACCGGCAAGCTCGTGCGAGATGATAAAGTGCTTTAGGATTATAGCCTAACTTCTTATCGAAGTTTTTACCAGTCTGCTTATAGAGTTCTTTTGCCATCGCTCCAATATACCCCATTGTAGCATCATACATCTGCTTTGGCCGCACAAACGCAATCGCCTGGCGGGCGTCTACAAGTTCTTCCCATAAATCACTGTATTCGGGGCCAATAGATATAACCTTAGAATATAATGGTTCTAAGGTAGTAATATTAGGCGTCCGCAGTTTTTTTATGAAGGAGAAATGAGACATAGTTCGTGCGATGCCGAGGGAATAAGGAAAACTTTTCTCCCATTCGCAAGAAGCGTTAGTAGCAAGAGAATAGAATGCTGGCACAAATATACCAAGAGAATCAATATCAGAATCTAAAGTATCAACACCATAATTTTGAGAGCCAATCAAACAAGTAGCCATACCAATTGCTCTGCCGCGATAATGAGCGTTCAAAGTTTCGCGGTGTCGTTTGATTTCAACGGTAATATCATCTTGACGAAACATTTTTCCCTCCATTGCTACAGATGCTTGCGTAAATCTTGCGGGCTTCCTTGAATGACAAACTCATAGTTTTCTTCTCCTTTCATCCTATATATACATTATACCCCAAAATTTGAGTTAGGTCAAATTTTCCTCTAAGGTCTCAATTAGTTCTCCTTTGGAGAGAGACTTGGGACCCACTGTATTTTCAATAGAATCGAATATGGTATTGTTGATTATTTCAACTAATTCTTCATTTGTGAGATCAGATGTATTCTTCACAAAATAATTGCTATTTGTTGACTTAGATAAATCAAAAGATGCTTTGCCCGCATTGCCGCCCACACGTTGAATGCGGAAGTCCGCGTTTTCCGGCGTAGTAAAAGCAAATAGGGAAGTTGTAGTTTTTGCTTTTTTCTTTGTGCGAGGTTTGTTTGTGCGTTGCCAAATTTGGAAAACGCAAGGCACTTCGATTTGCTGCCCGGTAGGTAAAGTAAAAATTGTATTAGGGATTTCAACATCTTTTACAAGGATAAAATCTAAGGATAGCCTATTCTGGACTGAATCTTTTCTAAAAGACTTAGGTAAAATAAATGCTATTGTTTGAGCAAACTCCGCGGCCTTATTGAAGAATTGAATAGCAAGTTTACTTTGTTGCCCATAGGGCGGATTTCCTACGACAAGAATATTGCCTTTTTCGTGAGTATACTCCAAGAAATCTTGCTGCTGAATTTCTGCGGCCTGCGGGTCTATATCGAAAGCCAAGCAATTTTCTATTTGATTAGAAAAAGCACCCCGACCCGCACTGGGTTCAATGATTAGCGAATATGAGGATAAATCTAATTGAGATAAGCAAAAAGCCGCGGTAGATTCCGCGGTATAGAAACGATCAAGAGGATCTTTTTGACCTTGACTTTTAGTGGTTCCTTTCATCCAAATCAACTCCATATTTAGGAACAAAATATTTATAAAAATCACCGTTGTTGATGGCACATTGAATTCTTTTTTGAGTCTTGTGGTCTCGCTTGAAGCGGGGCCGCACGAGATTAGAGGTTTCGTTTTGCCAGTTCTTGCGGGCTTGCTTGGTCATAGCCTTCCATTTTTCATCATCATCGTGAGAGTTAGTAATATTATCAAGTAAAGACTGAAAGTCTTCAATAAAGTGAGAAGGAAACAATTCGTGCCATTCATCACCAGAAATATAAAGCACTTGAATATCTACGATATTATCTTTCTGACCTTCCCAAAAACCCACGATAAGATAGAAGTCTTCAGTATTCGTCGCATTACGGCGAAAATCCGCAAGTTCAATATCAGAACCATATTGTTCTACTTTGATGGAAACAGGAACACCATCAAGAAAGCCGTCCCATTTCGCAGTATAGTCAGTGGAAGGAATGATATTATAATCTTCCATAATACTTTTTTCAAACTTGAAACCGTGATTCTGGCGCTCCATACTCATTCCTTCTTTCATCTTTATATATACATTATACCCCAAAATTTCATTTTTGTCAAAAAAATAAGGGAGGCATCTGCCTCCCTTTTTTATTTGCCTAAAGCAATACGCATTTTTTCTACAGCAATTAGCAAATTATTCCAAGCCGCATCAATATCGCTGCTGCCGCTTGTGGGTGTAGATGTAGTCTTCTCAAGGAATTTCCGCATCATATAGCCAGTTTGCTGTCCATAGATAACTTGGCACCAATCAGTGCTCTCAGCAATAACTTGAACAGTGTTCCCTACAGGAACAGCATATAACTTTTGAGCGTCGGTAGAGGGTTGAGCGCGTAGATTCACTGTGCTACCACTGGCCGCAACTACTTTAGCCATATAATTTACTTCTGTCATTTTATTATTATCCTCCGTGGGAGGTGTATCCTCCCCATCAATAATACTCCAATCAGGATGTCCATAGCCAGCAATGCGGGCGTTCGATAGGTCATACGACTTTTTACATACGGCTCCGCCATTGGGAATTACCTGCGGGCCCGCGGAAGTATTGCCTTCAATGGTAATTACTTTGTTGCCCTCTACCCCTACAACTAAACCAGTGTGAGAGCAGGTAGAAGTGTCGCCTTTGGTGTAGAAGAAAATTTGGTCGCCCCATTCAGGAGTCTTAGACCATCTATTCTTCCTCTTGTAATAATTCATAGCAGATGTACAGCCCGCACCAGAGTTGTTAGAAGTGGGCTGACATTGAAGTTTCAATGCCTTATCCTTACCAAAGGCTTGAAAATAGCACCAACTTACAAATACAGCACACCAAGCAACACCTTGCTTGGCGCCATTGAAGTATTTCACCGCCCACAGGTCGCGAGAATACTTAGTGTAATTCGCAGAACCCGCATTGGCAGTTTTATCATCTAAATCATTTGCGTTGGCTTTCTCAAGATAGCCAATTTCTTCTGTAGCAATATCTATAACTTTGTATTGAGGTAGCATAATATTATTTCTCCTTCAATTTCTTGATACGGGTGATAAGAGATTTCAGACGAGAAATTAGAGCAGAATTATCCGCGGGAGGGGTTGGCTTCTGGTTGGACAAACTATTGCCTTCGCTCACCCACCACGCTTCCAGTCCTTCAACAATTGCGGTCGCATACTCCTTATAATGGCGTAAGAAATCGCGGGCCGCATCTGGATTAGAGTTCCCATAATCTACTTCAAGATAGCTATGCGGACAGGGAGCCATATTGCCTTCATAACTTGAGTAGAAGCGCGCCCGCACCATATAGTTGTAATGGCGTTTGAACGCAATCATAAGGTGCTCACACAGATGAATACATTGTTTCCACTTGGGGTTGCGGGTAGTAGGCCACATACATTGAATGCCGCGGCTGTCCGCGCGAGCAGAGTTGGTATGAATAGAAAGAGAAACATCTAACCCATTGCTCCACATTTCTCTCATTGCGACTTTACATTGTTCATCGCCTACGGGAGCAGGATAGCCCAGACGTTGAGATTTATCTGCGATGAATACTTGGTGGCCACGCACACGCAGTTGTTGCGCTACTTCCTGTTCAAGTAGCTCCGCAGCTTTCATTTCGCACCACCAAGCATTTTCATCACAACGCTCGGCTTCTGCCACAGAGCCACGAAGGCATCCAGCGCAAAGAGAAGGATTATTGGAGTGTCTATTACATTCGTGGCTATCCCTTTTACCAATTGCCCAGGATTTGCTATGCGGGGCTCCACGCAAACCTATGCGCATAGAAATCACCTCTTTTCCAAAAGAGCAACGGCTTTTTCAAGCAAAGGAAGAGCCTGAGCAAGTAGTTTTTCGGCATCATCGGAAACAGGTGTAGGCGGGGTGCTCGGTATAGATGGACCGGCCGCAGGAGGTGTGGTAAGTTGTGCTACCTTTACCTTGGGACCGCGTGCCCATTTAGATTCTCTTCCATAGGTATCTCGCAATTTCACTTGTAAGCGATACTCGCCTGGAGTCGTTAGTATAAAGGTTGCGGTGTTGGTGGCAACCCAGCCAAGAGACTGAATTTCCTAATTGCCTTTTACAAGGGTAAGGTGGTATGCGGTAGCACCTACCGCATCCACCGTAAAGGTTAGTTTGTTATAAGAGAGAGAAGATTTGATTGAAGAGATTTTCATAAATGAAAGCCTCCATTATACAGTTATTTCGATATAGGGTGAATAAGTTCCTCCAGGGGCTGCGTTGATTTTCATATGAGTGCCTTTAGAAATCATACTAATCACAATAAAATTACCAGAGGAATCTGTTTGCTGATTCTTCTTGAGAATACTCTTTATAGAAGACAAGTCTATTGTATTCCAACTATTGGCTGCGGAAAGAGTGCTTTTTGTGCTATTGCTGGAAGACAAATAAAAAATACTATCATAACTCATATTTGTGCCTGCGTCATTCCAAGTGGTGCTGGGAGCACCAAAATCTGCGGGGCCACTGGCAGAGCCAGCATTGCGATAGATATGTAAAGTCATAGTCTTGACCTTATTCCAATCTTTAGGAGCGGGGAACCGCATAAATACTGCCCAGTGAGCGCTTTCTGTAGCCTTACCAACTTGTAGATTAGAACTATTGACAACAGAGGCATTAGATTGATAGCCGCCAAAGCCAACCGAACGAGTAAGTAATAGGTTATAATTGCTAAGTTCATAGGTAAAGGAAACTGTGTTGGAATACCCAGGACAATAAATTGTGTTGCCATTTTCATCTGTAGTATAGGCATCTATTTTGATAGATTTTGCTGTTGTCCAACTACTAATTTCAGATTCAGAGAAACTATAATATGTATTTGTAGTTGTGGCATACGCAGGAAGACTATTATCAATAATAATACGATACGTAATCGTATATCCAGAAGGTTCTACCGTAGAAGCATACCAAGACAGATAACAAGAATCTCCTGTGCTGGAAGAACTACTGCCATTGACGGTAAGACCGTAGGGAGCGCTAACACTAATCGCAGGTTTATAGCTGAAAGAAACGCCATTGGTGGTGCCTGATTGGGTGCCGTCATCTGTTCGAGCATATACATCAATATATGTAGATGTAGTATATTGAGATGGATTTGTTAAGTCCCAATACAAACTTGTAGTGGCTCCTTGCGCCTGGCCAATATTTACATAATAAGTAATATCTTGCGGCGGGTCTACTTCTGCCGCGCTCCAGGTGAGATGACACGTTTCTGCTTCTACAATCTGACTTGTTTCGCCATTGATTCGTAGGTTGCTCGGGTCTTTCAAGAACGTCGTATCCGCATTACCAAAGTCTAATAGATTGATTATCGGCATCTCTATCACACCTCGGCAATGAATAGTTGGATGTCCACCTGTGGTTTTATACCAAAAGCAACAAGATTCAATGTGTTGCCACTATATCCGCGCACGGCAATTCTCGCCCTCGCGGCCGCGTTATAGGCTTCTAAATCGGAAGAGGTAGCGGTATAAGTTGCGTGAGATAAAATCACTGTTTTATCTGAATTGTAGGAATTAGTCAGAGTAATAGTAGCTGTGTATGGAGCAGAGCTCCCACTCCATTGGCTGGAAGATACTACAAATGTCTCTGACTTTTTCGTTTCCTTCACCACCGACAATGTGCCATCGGTGGAGAGGGATAAACCCTCTCCACTTTTTACTCCGCCAATAGTAGTGGATGTGGCAACTGGAATTTCAGTGAGATATTTTGAGCATTTCTTGTTTATTTGCGACCAAAGTGTCGCAAGACCTGTTTCAGAAAGATAATTTTTTGTTGCCATAGTTTTGCCTCATATCAACTTAGAGTAATATAAGCATTTGTGCCGTCTACGGTCGCATAGGCATTCTTGGACGTTAGTGTGATGCCCCATTCACCGCTACCGGAGGGCTTGTAGGAAGTGATGTCCAAACTAAACCAAGTGGATGCGGCGCCGACAGACACCGTTCCAATTTGTGATGTATAATTATTATGGTAGAACTTATCGCAATAAATTGTCGCGGAATAAGCCTGATTTAGATGTCCCACAATTACTGTAGCAGAAGCAGAGCCGCCAGTGCGGTAAACGTGAAGGACCGCCCGCGAATAAGACCCCCAACCGCCGGAGGGAGCATTGAACTTCATAGCTGTGCCCACAGGGGTAGAAGAAGTCGAACGACCAACTACGCAGGAAGAGCCGCCACTGTTTGCGAAAGAACTGTTGTCTGTAGTTGCGTATTTGGACGCAGCTACAGTGACATTTGTGGACGCGGGCTTATATGTGAAAGTGACTTCATTGGAATAGCCGGGACAAGTGGCATAAGAGGTATAAGCCTCTACCTTTATTGTGCGGGCAGACGTCCAAGAAGAAATTGTAGAAGAAGAGAAGGAATAAGAGGTGGAAGTAGTAGTCGCAAAAGAACTATTATTTACATAAATGCGGTAATTGACTGTTGCGGAAGGCTGAACGGTTGCGGGAGCAGACCACGTAAGTGAGCAAGAAGAGCTCGTGGAAGAGGCGCTGCCATTTACCTTTAGATTGGAGGGATTACTTACATAGGCATATTGGAAATACCCCGTGCTTGAACTGCTTGACCAGGTTCCGTCCGCGGCCTTTGCTTGAACATAAACGCTTGTTTTGGATGTATAGCTGGAAGCATTGGAGACGTTATAGGATGTACTTGTGGTAGTGCCTACATTGCTGCCGCCCATATAAATATAGTAAGTTATCGTCTGCGACGGATTTACGGTAGACGCGGACCAACTCAAGGAACAACTACTGCCATAAACTGTAGAGGAAGAAGCAGAAGTGTTGTTTATCTTTAGAGAAGACGGAGCAGTGATGGTTGTAGAAGGTGCTTCTTCATAGTAGTATGTAACACTATTTGAGAAGGAAGATACAGTGCCATCTTCTGCGACCGCCTGTACCTTGATTGTTTGGGCAGAAGTTGTGGAAGTAAGGTTAGCAAAAGTGTATGAGGTGGAGGTAGTAGATGTGTTCAGCACACCATTCACGTAAATTTGATATGTTATTGTCTGAGAAGGCGTCACCGTCGCGGCCGTCCAGGTTAGAGGAGCAGTTTCACCAGTATGGGAAGAAGAGCCAGCAATCTTTAGAGAAGACGGGGCAGTGATTACTGTATCGGGGTCTTTGTAGGTAAGGGAAACGGTGTTGGTTGCTGGAACATCTATATCTACCGCAGGGTTGCCAGCGTAAAGAGTATATGTAATTACGTCTCCTTCTGTCCAAGAAGAAATATCATAAGAGAAATCGTATTCAAAAGGAGAGGTAATAGTTGTGCCGTAAGCATAATCTGAGCCTTGCGTTGCCGCAATTCTATGATAAATAGGACCGACATCGTCTCCAGAAATAATACCCTGAGTCCAAGTGAAAGTTAGTGGGCTTACCTTCGTCTGGTCTGCGGTCTTGCCATTGATTTGGAAGTCTGTAGGAGCCGTCAACGTGAAGTTCTTGGCTTTACGAATAATAATTACACCGGAGCCACCATTGCCGCCAGCACTATTCCATCCGCCACCGCCGCCACCGCCGCGATTAGCGGAACCATTGCTGCCGCGTGTGCCAGAAACAGAAGAGCCGTCGCCAGCACCAGAGCCGCCGCCACCAGCACCAATTGTGTAGGTGCCAGTATCATAGCCGCCGTGGCCGCCGCCAGAGGCATATAAAGTGCCAGAGTTGGAGCGGAATTTGCGAGTATTTTCAAACATTTTATACCATGTACTATAACCACAATCAGACCAAGTAGCACCAGCGGAAGAGTCATACTCGCCGGTACTGCCGTTTTCGCCGCCACGCTTGGCTGCGTCTATATTCTCTGTAATCACGCTCCACTTCAACGGCGCAGCACCGCCGGAACCACCATTGCCGCCTTTGACGTGAGTGTAATCTGAACTCCAAGTAGGCGCACTACCACCGGGGGCGGTATACAATTTTGTCGTGCCTTTCATAAAGGTAGACTCGCCGCCATCTGAGCCAGTTTGAACAGAGGACGTGCCGCCAAGGCCGCCAGCACCAATCACACAAGAGTATGTCTGATTAGCTAATAGCGTAATTCCTCTTTGATAGAAAATGCGGCCGCCGCCACCACCAGCAGAAGTCCAATCGCCTATGGGGCCATATGAGCCACCACCACCACCGCCGACAATAAAGATATCAACAGTCGCGGCTTCATAAGGAGTAAAGGAACCACTTGAGTCAAATTCAAGTTCCCATTCATCATTGCCGGTTTCAGAATAGACGGCTTCACCTGTGTATTCAAATTTGAAAATCTTTTCAGGTGCGGGCACGCCACCATAAGGTAGATAGTTGATTATTGCCATATATTATTACCTCGCATTACGAACAATTACTATACCAGAGCCGCCCGAGCCGCCAGTATAGCTTTGGCCAGTAGTATTAGCTAGCGGACCACCACCACCACCGCCACCTGTGTTTTCTTCAGCATCGCAGTAATAACGAGAAACGGTATCGGAAGAAGAAGCAGATGTGGTGTAAGTGTAGGCTACTGTTGCTGTAAAGGTATGGTTAGAAGCGGAATAGGATTTACCAATATCATCATAAGTGGCAGTGACTGACTTACCTTTGTATGTAATTTTGATATTGGGTGTTGTTAGTGAAGAACCACTAAATGTATAGCCAGTAAGCGTAATATCGGAAGAGTTGGTATTGTTGTATGTTGTGCCATTGATTTCCATTGACCAAGTGCCTATATACCAGCCCTCAAAAGAAACGGACGTGTGTAGGGTCACTGAACTAATGGTAGCATTAGATGGAATATTGGAAAAATTGAATGTGAGAGTTTTGTTGCTTGTGCCAGTGGAGGGATAGTTTTTCCACTGGTTCGTGCTATTTCCAACATCAGACCAGTTATAATTACTCCTTGTAGTAATTGTTTGTGAGTTGGTAGAATCTGAACTACCCGTGTGTGTAGTGGTAGTGGTAGAGCCGCTACTTGTCTTCACGAAGTCGCAACCATTTCCTCCGCCGCCAGCACCGCCATATCCGCGGGCCCACGCGCCGCAAGTCCAGGTGCCACCACTGTAGGTAGAGTATCCACCGTGTCCGCCGCCGCCCGCATAAAGTTCACCAGCAGATTCGCCAAATTCACGAGTGGTAGTTCCTTGACCATCGCCATCTTGTGTGCCATTTAGACCATTAGAACCGTCAGAACCACCAGTTATTTTTTCTGTGGAGGACGCGATATTAGGATTAGTAGAACCGGCGCCACCTGAGCCGCCATCGCCACCCCACGCTTTGTAGTAAGTAGATGAAGAAGTGGCATTCCCACCTCCTGTTCCACCGTTGGCGGAACATAGTGAACCAAAGGAACTGGAGCCACCGGAACCACCTTTTGTCGCCTTGGCTCCCCCAGCACCGCCAGAACCCACAACAATGGGATAAGCTGTGCCTGCGGTTAGGGTTTGTGTTTTTACGGTAGTGGTATAACCGCCACCGCCGCCTGCGGAACCCAGCGAAGACTGGAAAACAGAGTCGCCACCCGACCCTCCGCCGCCACCACCAACAGCGAAGATATCAACCTTTACATTCTTGGTGGGAGTGAAGGTTCCGCTGGAGAGAAACTTGATACGCCACTTACCATTTCCATCATCTATAAAGATAGAGTCGCCTGTATAGGTATAATCACCTACTGTGAAGGAATCAGTATGAAGAGCACCAGGTAAATTATATGCCAAAGCCATTATGCCTCAACCTCCTTCCAGCCCAAAGGATAGGCAGTAGGCGACCAAGTATTATTGTTGATGAGAGATTCGTAAATTTTGCCTTCGAACTTCACCTTGTCGCCTTGTTTATAGGCATCGTGAGCACCTGTAGGCTGGACAAAATCAGGAATGGTTTCGGCAGGAGGATTGGGTTCGGGTTCGGGATCTGGTTCGGGAGTAGGAGCTCCGCCACCATCTTTTCGCCAAGCAGCCGCATAATCTACGGGAGAATAGGTAGTATCACTCAAGCATTCATATAGACTGCCATCTGTCCAAATCATCCACTCACCTTTCTTATACATATCGTGAGCACCAGTAGGAGCAATCCAATTACGAGCTGTCGTTTTATCTGTGCCGTGATATTCCATCCATAGAGCGGGAACAGTAGGCGGGGTCCAATCAGGATTGGCAGAACTATCGTGTGCTTGAACACATTTATACGGAATTCCATTGTATTTGCGGACATCCCCTATAACATATGCCGCGGGCGCCCAATCATACATACATTCGGCCGCGTAGTTTATTTCAGTTGGATTCTCCAAAATATACGGCATATACTTATCAAGCAAAGCCCTAATTTTCATAAGTTTTGCTTTATCTTCATTCGTCAGCGGCCGCATTAGTTGTCGCCTCCTTATATGTTCCATCCAGAATGGACATTGCTACCTCTACGCCTTCCGCAGCTTGGAGGGCCGCAAGTTCATCGGCCGGGGCCGCAATAAGTTGTCCTTCCGGTGTGAAAAATCCGCCTTTGCCCATATGATCTCCAATGCCTGCTGGGATGTCTCCCAGCAGGACACTGTTAGGGAAATCGCCGACATTGGAGGGATGGAGTTCAATAATATTTGTGATTACAAGATTATCATCTAACAGTGCGAAACGTGCCATTGGGGTTCCTCCTTATACCTGCATAATAGCGATTGAAACGGGAACAGTAGGCTTGTCGCCAAGGGCAACAATGGTGACGGATGTGCCATTACACGCGCTGATTACCATTTTCGCAGAAGCAATTGCGTCGTATTTGGCGACATCAGAAGAAGACATTTGGGGTAGAGAAATAATGACGTCGTGGGTGGTAGAATCGTAGGTGTTGGTTAGGGTTTTGGTTGCGGTGTAAGGACCGGACCCAGACCAATCGGTTGTTGCGATTGAAATTATTTCAGATTGAGTAGAGCCACCTTCAACGAGATAAAGTTCATTTTCGTTGATTAGGTTTTGGGCTTTCATTCTATTATAGAGTGCTGTTGATGGCACTCGGTTTATTACAAGGTTTTCCATGTTTGTTGAAGTTGGCATGGAATGATTACCTCCTTTTGGTTAGATACAGAAAAGGAAAGTATAATGGACAGCTGTTGTGGCAGATTTATACTATGAATTTCCAACAGCGCCATTTGTTCCTACATAATAATAATAAGTATTGCTACTATCGTTATCATTATTGCGAGTCCAATATGTAGTCGTGTTGCTATTATACTTGAAAATTTTAGAGCCGCCATTGGCGAAATAAGGTAATTGAGTTTTATCCTTGGTTCCGCCTAATGTGCTTCCGGCAATTTCCCAAATAGAAGGAAGAAAAATTTTACAAGTAGTAGTAGAAATTCGAGTGCTGGAACCAGTGCTTGTGCCATAGGTGCAGTAATAGGTAGGAAGCCGCATCACGTTTTGGAGTTCTGCTGGTAAAGTGTTATATAACGCAGGTAAAGTTGTTTTTGCCATCTCGGTATTATTATAGTTTGTCGCTGAGGAAGAGGTTGAGTGCATTCGTTTCACGGCCTGTAGTTCTTTTACGATAAATGTTATCGCGGCCTTTTTAGAACCGTTGTTATACGTAGTGCTATATTCGGTATCAGTATTGCGCAATGCGTGGAAATCAAAGCCGACAATAATCGCGGTATATGTGGTAGAACCAATGGCAAATGTCTTTGTATCTCCAAGATTCCATAAAGTAGATGCTTCGCCTTCGGCCGCAGCTTGTGCGATATCGGCCCAAGTGTTGTTTTCGAGAACGTCATCATAAGACTTGACAGTAATTGGAAGAGAAGTTGTAAGAGTGGAGTTTTGGAAAGGATATGAAATTGTTATTGAGGTTGTATCTGCGTTAAGAGTTGTGGGAGAATAGGTATAATCCAAAACATTTAGGACATAGTAATCGGTTGTTAATCTTACTACCATTCCTGTGGGGTCAAATGTTTCTCCCTTTTTATATATAAGTTTTGTAGGCTAAGTTTGGATAGATAGCGTGCCTGCTACATCAACCGCTAAGGCGGTAGAGGCAGATGTCTTTGGGATTTCAGAAGAACCAAGATATAAAGGCATATGCGGCACCTCCTTAGAGATTGAAGACAATAGTATATTTACACGTAGAGTTTTGCGATAATCCTGAACTGGAAACAGAGTTAGTAGAATTTCTATACACAAGTCGCGTAATTCCGGGTTTAGTATCATTGCTTTTAAAGCCTAAATCGCGGAGCTATGGTCCATCATAAACATTATCTAATGTTGTTCCATTGGCATTAGCAAAAGCAGTAGTATTACCATTGGCAAAAAAGGTAAATTCAGTCTCTATTGCATTTAAGCCTGAAACTGCATTATATCCAGAGGCGCTAACTTCTAATTGTCCGGGAAGAAAAACTTGGTATTTATTATCATCAGAATACGTAATGATAGAAGAAGATGAAGTGCTGGAAAAAGTCGTTTTAGAACCCTAATAACCCAATTGTACGATGGGTACCAAAGACGCTTCGAAAGGAAAAGAGTTTAATAAAGTAGTATTTACATAATTACCAATATCAGAAGTTCCATAGTGTACCTTCAAAGTTGTATCAGAACTATACCATCTTCTATCTGTGGAAGGGATTGTGGTGGCCATAAAGGTTATAGCGGTTTTATTGGAACTATTATTATAAGTTGTCCCGTAGCGTGAATCTGTGTGGCTCAAGTAATAATGATTGAATCCCATAATTTTTACTACTAAATTTTCACCACCAGCAGAAAGTACCTTGCTATCACCTATGTTCCAGTATTCTTGTGCCTTGCCTGCCGCTGCGATCTAAGCTATTGTTTCCCAAGAATTATTTTCTAGTACGGTGTCCGCGGTGGGACCATCAGCGATACTAATAAAAAATCCATTAGATGATTGAACATCATTGTTGTTCAAACTAACCCAAGGTCGCACCATAACGCCTGTAAACTCAGAGGCATCAAGAATAGCTCCACCCATTGTGGCATCGACCTTTATATATTTATCAGTTCCATCGCCAGTCCCTTCTGGACCAATTTGATAAGTGTTGCCATCGATAGTAACATTCAGAATCAGTCCGGTAGGATCAATGGTTTCACCTGTAATATATTCTAATTTTGTAGGCTCTTGAACTACAGATACCGCCTGAAGCATACCTGGCTGGGCCGCCAGTGCTTCATATGAACCAATTGTTTCAATTGTTGAATTTCCAAGGTGTAAAGGCATACTCTATCACCTCTTACGCGACGTCTGCGTCTGTCCAAGTTTTGAGGGTAATGGTGGCACCGCCCACGCTTACATTCACTGTGCCGTCTTCCGCAGCTGTCAAGCCAGTGCCTAACTTGATACCACCCAGCGTGCTGCTGGAAGCAGTAGGTAGTGTGTATACTGTATCAGTAAATTTAGCATCTGCGGGAACGCTTTTGCCCAGTGTATAGGTGGTCTTTACAAACTTCGTGCCGTCCCAATAAATAGGATTGGTTGCCGTGCCGATAGCTGTCGAACCAACCAGTTCCGCGAGAGTGTAGGTGTTATTGGTATCCTTATAGTAAACGACACCATCAATAATTGGGCAGGCGGTAAGGCCGGTAGTAGCAGAAACAGTAGAAGTGGTCTTTACACCACCAAGTGTGCTGGATGCGGTAGGCAGTGTATAGACAGTATCGGTGAACTTGGCGTCTGCGGGAACAGACTTACCCAATGTGTAAGTTGTATTTGTCCAAGCACTACCATTCCAGTATACGGGTTGCGTTTCGCTACCTTTGGCCGCAGAACCCATAAGACCTGCCAGTGTGTAGGTAGTTTGGGATAGGGTAATAGTGCGATCGGTTGAACCCGTGATGTGGCCTTGAGCATCATACTTGATGTCCGTGACTGTAATAGAGCCGCCATTAGCTGACGCGGTAGTGGAGGTAGAGCCATAGGCGGTCTTGGCTGTGATACTGTTGCTGTGGTTGAGGGTTTCAGAAGACATTGTGAGACCAGTGCCCACCTTTATGCCGCCCTTTACGGAGGAAGAAGCAGTAGGAAGTGTATATGCTGCGGCAGCACTGATTGTGCCGTCTTCTGCGACGGTGAGACCAGAACCAATTTTTACGCCGCCGAGAGTAGAGGAAGAGGCGACGGGAATAGAGGTCAGGTAGGTGCCTTTAGGTTGATAGGTAGAATCTCCCTTGTCTTTGATATAGTTCCAAAGACGAGTTAGGGGGAAGGCCGTCGATGCGGAAGTGTTAGGATTGCGAAGAACCACTTGAGCGTTATCTGATGGAGTGTAAGCTCCTTCTGGCAAGGCTTTCAAGAAAGCAAACGCGCTTTTTTCAAGTGTTGTCTTACCGCTGCCGCCATATTCAGCACTAATTACACCTACATCTACCGCGGCGGAACCATCGAAGGATTTGCCGTTGATGGAGAGAGAGTTTGCTACTTTGGAAGCCGTGGTGGCAGTAGTAGCTGTGTCAGCATTGCCGATTAGTTTGCCTTCAAATTCTGGCGCCACGACACACATTGTGCCACTACTTGTACCAGTAGGAATTCGATATTGGAAAGCAACTTTTGCGTTACTGGTGGTGGCTCCGACAGATGTTTGATAAAAAATCAAACTGTTATATCCATAACCGCCGCCGCCGCCAGATTGACTGTTCATTGTTATAGCACCGCGACTTAGAGGGCCAGTCAACTTCCCGCCTGCCAGCGGCAAATATTGCCCCTCATCTGCGAACTTCAAACTTCCAACCTTGGTCGTTCCATCGCCGACCTTCATCTTCGGAATTCCTGTTCCGCCGCCATCAGAGTAAACAATAATTTCACCTTTTTTGGGAACAAAGTTTGTTGCTTTTTCCCAGTTGGCGGTAAGATCTATTTTCTGCTACGTTCTCGCAGAAATTTGCTTTTCACTCATTGATTTTTCACCTCTATTGCTGAGATGTTTCCATCATCATCAATTTGAATTCTGAATTTCTTTGTGCTTCCTTCCGTAGAAGAACTAATTATGATGTCTTTTTCGCTTATCTTAGGCTTCGCGGCCCAAAGACATCCTTTGGAATCTACGCCTACGGGCAAGGTCATATCTGCCGTATAAAATGTTGGAATGGCAATTCCTGCCATACCTGGTGTAGCAGTGTTGATGTATTTGTTGTCCAATTTTACGGGCTTTTTCTTATACACAATACCTGCGTTGGCATTACACAGGTAGGTGCCCGCAGCTGGGATAACAATATCAGATCCATTATTATATTCCCCTATTTCAATTGGACTACCTTCGGCCGCGATAAACCACCCAGGAATGTAGCAGCAATTGACACCTACCTTGATTTCCTCTGGGTATTCGTAATCGAGGAACTCGAATAAATCATCATAGGAAAGAACTTGATCTGAGCACTTATAGTATGTTAGTGTTGAACCATCTTCTTTCTCTACTGTGAAGGAGAGCAAGCCTTCTGTGCGGCCGTCCCATTCTACATTTTCGTATACTGTTTCATCATAAAAGGGACGATTTTTTATCTATGACCAGTCCAGAATCTCCAAGGAGCCAGCCGTAATTTTCTCCAGAAGCTCATAGATTCCAGTCAAGGCCCCGCGAGATATGTAATTCAATCAACTCACCTCTCTTTTGGGTCTATTATATCACAAAATTTACATTTTGTCAAAAAACAAAAAAGGCCCGCCTGCTATACGCAGACGGGCATTATCATCGGCTATCACTTTCAAGCCACCTATAATGCCCATCATTTCAGAGCAGGTTCTTTTCAGAATATAGGTAGCCAAAGCGGTAGATTTTAGCACAAAATTGGGCGGAAAATGAAAAATTTTAGGTCAAAGATTTTTTGAACAAAGTTTATATATAAAATCGAAACCTACACGTTTTCGATTATTATCTCGATAGTTAGTGAAGAGAAGGTTGCCATATTTATCTCGCAACTTATTGAGTTCAGTATTTACCTTCTCAATTAGAACACGTTGTTGTTCTTCAGATAGATCGGCCGCACAATCTAATGTAGCATACATTCGGTCAGTAGATTTGCCATAATACAAATCATCGCGCCATTCTAAACGAATGCGTTCATTTTTGGTATCTGCCGCATAGAGATAGATATGGGTTGGATGTTTTGCTGACCGGCCCGCAACAAGACGAGAGAAAACGGAAGGAGTCTGCTTGATTTCTGTCAGTTCTCGGCCTCCAATTTGATAGCCAAATTGCTGCTCTAATTCTACCTCAACTACTTGTTCGTGATTGATACAGAATTGAATCGTTTGAGAAATGTTGCGGCCCTTCATAAATGAAAAAGCACATACGGAATAAGAGGTAGAATCAAACACGGGATAAGTGAAAAAATTGACCTTCTCTACCTGATATTCAGACAAGAACTCCGTGCGAATCTTTTCGCTACCTTCATCACAGAAGAAATTCCCTGGCACAATTACAATGCCGCCTTCACACCCAATGATAGTATGAAGAAAAATCTTATATAAATCATCATAATCATATTGAGAAAAATATGATTTATCGGATGCGTGGTTTTTTGCCAAAAAAGGCGGATTTGTAATGACCCATCGGCCCGCGTAAGCGGGTGGGTTCTTTAGTGTATCTTGACAGATACAAGGCAAAGAAGAGTCTATATCATAGGTTTCCCAAATGTGATTGGGGAATAGATTGAGTAAATCTCCGTGGCCTACGAAAGGTTCTACAAGTCGGGCGGCCGCAGGAATAGTGTCGAGAAGTCCGTCAAAAATGAGGTCATAGTTGGTTGTGTAGTGCTGAGTTTTTTGTAGATCAGTTTTCATATAAATTATATTTTTGAAGAAGTTTGGTTAGAACTTCTTCAAGGTTGTCAAAGTCAGTGTAGGGAATGATTTCAAGAGGGATGCCTGCTTCTTCGCATAGTTTGGCTTTCTCGGCGTCGCGTTGTTGGGTGCGAAGAAGGTTTTCTTCGGTGTCCCAACCAGAATTACGAGTGATGTAGTGTTGCTGGCCATTGTATTCCAATAAAAATACAGGCATTTCTTCATCTTCTTTTGTGAAGAACGCAAAATCAAAAACACAAGGATAGCCTGACTGTAGGATAAAATTTTCATTTTTCCATTGAGAAACAAACTTGATATTCTTGTTTTGTAAGAAATAAAGAATTCGGGTTTCTCCTCTGGATTTTACGTGGCCGCAGGACTGAATACCCTTACGTAAATTTACACCGGTAGTAATGAATTCTTTGCCGCAAGAACATAAACATTTGTATTGTTTACATTGGAATTTATCTGATTCTTTCAACTGCTCTAATACTGTAATTTCTCCAAATATAGTGCCAGGTTCAATTGGTTTACCTTCTGAACGTAAGTGGCCGCAACTACGGGTATGGCCATTCAGAAGATTACTTGCGGCAACCTTTACTTCTTTTCCACAAGAACATTTACAAGTAAAATATGTATGTCCCTTGATTCTTTCTTGCTTTTGAATAGTAAGCTCTCCAAAAATTTCGCCAACACGATTCTCTATTCGAGTTCCTCCACAACCTTGGTAGCCACAATTAGATTGTTTGCCACGTCGTAAGTTGGAAGCCCAAGCGAGTTTTTCGCGGCCGCAGTTTTGACACACACATTTCCATAAAGTTGAATGACCTTGATTTGGTACTCGTTCAATTACCTTTAGGGTTCCAAAGGTTTGTCCAGTCAAATCAATAAGTTTACTCATAATAAATTACCTCCATAATTTAGAAAAATAGAGCCGAGAGTGGAGGCTCTCTTGCTCTCGATGGTTCATGACGCCATCGCTCCCTCTATTTTTTATATTATATCAGAAAATTCGAGTTATGTCAAATTTTAAATCACGAGCGTACTCGTGCCACCAAAGAGCACAAGCGTATCACTTTCACCTTGCTGAAGGTCGAGGATACTACCGCTCTTTGCTATAGCGGCCAGGTCGGCATTATTCGCCTTTGCGGCCAGAGCAGTATCAAGACCGTTTACCTGAGACTGTTCAATGGTAGGAATGTCCGCGGCAACCAGGTCGCGAGTTTCAGCAGATACCTTACCATTTACCTGAGAAATCTTGCTGATAATCTTACCTTCGCCCGCAGAAACTTCCGTCAAATTCAGCTTACCCAGTTCGGTAGTAGTGTGGGTCTTAGCATCATTCAGTTTGGCAGAAGCATCGGCCTTGGTTTCATAGGTCGTGCCAGCGACGGTAGCCGTCAGAATATCTGCGTAGCCAGGAGCATCAGTCTTCTTGATGTAGTCCGCGGCGGTCTCAGAGGCCATCGTGCCCAGGTCAGCAGAATTAGCTTTCGCGTTCAGAGCATCGGTTAGACCAGCAATCTTGGATTGGGCGATGGCGGCGTTTGCGGCAATATCGCTATCTACTACTGTGCCGTGTTTGATGTGGGAGCTTTGGTCGCCCAACTCTTCAAAGTGGCCTTCAGTTGCGGCATCAGGCTTGACATAGATGTGTTCGGTGCCGTCGGTCTTGATGTAGATATCGCCGTTTTCAGCAGAAGCAGGTAGGTTCTCTACTACGCCCTTGAAGTGGGTTACGCCTGTCAGACCCGCTACGGCCGCATCCAAATCGCTCTTGGTGATAGCCTTATTGGTGGTCTTATCATAGTTGTTATTCTGGAAGGCAAGGGTATCCTGCTTCGCGGCCAGGGCGGTGCTCAAACCATTCACCTGGCTTTGTTCGATTGTGGGAATATCGTTCGCGACCAGAGCACGCTTAGATACAGAAATCTTACCATCGGTTTCAGAAATCTTTTCGATAATTTCGCCCGTGCCAACAGCGACTTCTGCTACATCCAGATTCGCGATCTTAGCATCAATCTGGGAACTAACAGAGCCGCCTTCACCAATAGCAGTTTCCAGAGCTTCTACGCGAGTATTGATGGCCTCGTTTAGACCCTTAGCATAAGCCTTGGCGCCCTTTACGGTGTTCTTCTCAGCATCGTCCGTGTCCAAGCCCACTACCGCAGTAGCATAGCCTTGAGCTTCTGTCTTGGTGGCATAGTTCTTAGCTTCTACAGCTGCCATTGTGGTCTTCTCATCGGCGGAAGCCTTGGCCGCAATTACAGCGTCTTCCAACTTACCCAGGGTGTTATAGGCTTCGGCCGCATCACCCAGTAGGGCGGTTTGTACTGCGGCCGCAGCACCCTTAGTCTCGTATGTTTCTGAGAGCTTCAGGGCCGCAATAGCATTGGAGATCTGAGTAGCAACTGCGACGTCGCCCACCAGAGCCTTTAGGGAATTGATGTCAGAAGTGGGATTAGGAATAGTTAGGGTAGCGACTTCAGTGGTGAAGTTTTCAGCACCCTTGGCCTTGGACATTAGTTTGTAGGTGTAATCGTTGTCTTTGACGATGTTGTACTGGGTATCACTGTCGACTGCGACTGCGCTAATGTGGTCATCAAGACCTTCGATTTCCTTATAGCTGTAGGAAGGTTTATTTGGTGACTTAGCCCAGGTATGGACGTCACTTGCTACTGCCTGTAGCCACGGCAAATCTTTGAATGTATGGACGTTGTCGCCAATTTTCAAGAGCACAGCTGGAGGCGTGGCCACGCCGTCGACGGTCTTGCCAGAAGGCACGCTACAAATCGCGGCCTCACCTTGTTTGAGCACAATAGTGGAAGTCAGCCAATTGTCATAACTATCGTAACGTAAAAGGATGCGGGTATTCAATGTCTTAGTTGCCATAACTAAAATCATCTCCTATTATAAAAAAAGACCTAATAGATTAGGTCTTTGTAAGCAAATATTTATTCCCCAAAAGGAGGTCTAAAGTTATATTATTCCTTTCTTTATAAGGGATTCTAACTAAAGGAATATTATGGTCAAAGGCATATTGGTTTTTAAGAGCGTCGTGCTTTTGAAGACGATGGAAAGCATCTTCTCCACCAAAATATTCTGAGGATTGCTGATGCTGCGGCCCGTCGAATTCAATTAGTCGAATGGGCCGCTCTTCTTCGTCAAGAATAGCGAAATCATAACGCAAGGCTGTGTTTGTATCTGAGACTAAATCTGAAAAAGTTTGTTGTGTGCGGAAATGAATATGGTTTTCTTTTAAAATTTGTGAGATATACTGCTCTCCTAATGAGAGAATACATCCACACGATTGTGTCTTGCCAGAGAGTAAATTATTGGCAGCTACTTCCCAAATTGTTCCGCAATCGCATTGGCACTTCCAATAAGCCTGTCCGCCCGCATGAGAGGGCGCGGAATCAATTACAGTAATAAAACCAAAACGCTGGCCTAATAAATCAGCCTTTTTTATTTCTGTCATACGTTCTTTTTGATAGCAGCCACAAGAGTGTGTATGCCCGCCTATAAGAGAGCCTGTGGCGATCGAGGCTTTATTTCCGCATTTACATTGGCACCACCAATGTGTTTTATTATATCGATGGTCTCCTTCGTTTTTGCCTAATACGGTCCAATAACCAAATTGCTGTCCAGTCAGGTCAACTTTTGAAGAAATTCGTTGGGTGGTTTTCGGTTTTATAGAAATACAACCACAAGATTTTACATGGCCCCATTGAGATATAACTGTAATAACCTCATTGCCACATTTACATTTACATAACCAACCTGTTTTGTTTTCATAATAAATTGGCAAAATAGCAGTAAGGTTTTCACAAGTCTGTCCAGTAATATCTTTTGCGGTACCCTTCAATTCTCTCTCAATCCATTTCCTGCCTTTACAATCAATGCCTTCTCGCATAATATTTCACCTCATAATGAAATTGAAGATTGAGCTGAACGTTATGAGCCGTTCTTTTCTCAAAGGGTAATTACTCCTTTGCTCCCTCAATCTTATATTATTTTACAACAAATTTTTCAATTTGTCAAATTTTAGGCTCCGGCCGTACCGCCGTCTAATACTAATACGTTATCGGGTTCAACAAATAGTTTGCTTACGCCAACCTTGTTTACACTCATAGTACCATCGGCCGCAACAGCAATGCCATTGTTAGCCTCAGAAGACTTGACAACACCGAATGCGGTCGTGCTGGCTACAGGAATTTCGACCTGCTTGGCCTCATTGATAGTAGCTTCGACGCCACCAATCAATGCCCCTTCGATCACGTTTACCTGCGCGTTAGCAGCAATGTTGCTTACCTTGGTAAACATCTCGGAGGACATCGCACCAGCAGCATCCGCAGAAGCCAGACCCATCGCAATACCATTCTCACCCAGGCTTAGGCCATTTTCAGCAACAACCTTTGTTGCCAGCACGCCTTCCGTGGTGATGGACAGGCCGCCACCGACTTTCACACCACCAAGGGTGTCAGTCGTGGCCGCGGGCAGAGTGTATTCAGCTGCGCCCGCAAGAACGCCTTCTTCGCTAAGAGTTAGGTTAGTACCAATAGACTTGATGTTAGCCAGGCCCGCGAGTTTGGTGATTTGGTCGTCCGCAACCAGAGACTTGCCGGTTTCCTTCGCAACATAACCCTCAAGTTTGGTGTCTACCTCTGTTAGAATACCAGCAATGGTCTTGCCGCCGTCTTTCAGAGAACCATCGGCCGCAAGAACAGCAATGTTATCTTCGGCGGCAGAAACAACTTTTTGGACATAGGGGCTTAGGTCAATACTGGTATCACCAATCTGGACCATAGCACCTTCAATGAGCATATACTCTTTATAGGCGTCGCCAGAAGTAATGCTGGTATCCTTTACCATATAAATGGTATCGGGATTTGCGGCAGAGACTTCGGGAAGCTGTTCCACGACGGAACGCTTTAGGTGGCCAGCGGAACCAATTGCTGTCGCAATCTTTGTATCAACTACGGCTTCAGACGCGGCCTTGCTACTATCGGAAAGCACGAGTTCGCCAGTCATAGTGCCGCCAGCTTTATCGAGCTTGCCGGCAAGGTCGTGTAGAATGGTGCCTTCGGTATCTACACCACCAATGGTCTGCTGGATAGTCTCAACGGAGGTCCGCAGACTATTTACGGTGCTGGACAGACCTTCTACAGTAGTGGTAGAGGGCTGATACCAAGCAATCTCAAAGGTGCCATCCGCGCCCGCGACAGACTTGGGTTCCAGGCCCGCAATCCAGGGGTGGGTTTCATCTACAAGTTGCTTTTCGTGGTGGGCCGCAACATAGCCTTCTTGGCCTTCTTCGCCGACGGCATCAACCCACCTGTAGTATTCTTTGCCCCAGTTCTTTAGGGAGAGAACCCCCTCGGGACTTAGGGTAATTGTTTTGTTGTCGCCAAGAGTGGCCGCGCCTACTTCAACAAGATCGCCTGCCGCGTTAGCAATGATATATGCTTTCGCGGAATTGTCGGCTTCGTTTACCAGCGTTAGAATTTGTCCAACATACGCTGTCGCATCAGTTTTACTATAGTTAGACATCTCCTCCATAGAGAACCATAGAGAAGATTTATCAAGAGGAATGGGATTACCGCGGGAGAAAGACTGCGGGAACGCCATATAATTGAATTCTTTTTGAATAACAGCCATTTTAGTTCCCCTCCTTAGCCCAGCGTAATCTTGTGTTGTTCAGAAGCATCTAACTTCGCGGGCTCATACGTGTAAACCTTATATTCGACGCCCTGATAGCCGTTCGCACCCTCAACTACTACGTTGGCACCGACCTTATAGTCAGCAGTGATGTCAGCATTTAGGGTAGATACCAGGTTTACCAGTGTGATACCAGCACGAGTAGAAGAAGCAGGAATGGCTACTACAATGCGCTTCCAACCTGCGGCCGCGTTGACGTTTAGAGTCTTAGGACCATTGTATGCGCCGCCCGCAGTAAGGCCGCGAATAATAGCAGAAGTTAGAGGCGCTTCTGCGGTGGAAGTGGTTAGGCCGCCATAGAAGAAATTGCGGAAGCCCGTAATCTTTTGGGAAGCGGTAGCAGACTTGGAGCCGGCCGCAATTTGCTTGTCGGGGGCATCGTTGCCGATGTTGGTTTTGGGCATTGCGCCTGCGTCGTAGGTTGCGGTTGCGGTCACGCTGTAGTTGGTGGAATCGCCAACAATTACGGAAGCGAAAGAACCGGAGGCCGTGGTTAGGATTTCGTCTGTGGCACTGTTGGTAACGGACCAGGTCTTGGCGGTAATGCCAGTGTCGGGACCGTAGGTGTAGGAGCCGGTAGACAGAGAAGCAGAATAGGTGGGAATGACGGTGGTGCCTACTTCATAGGCTTTTCCGGTAGACACGTTTACACTTACGGCAGGCTGGGTTGCGGAGGGCTGCTTTTCGGAAGCAAGCAGGGCCGCGAGGAACTCTTTTACAGATTTACCTTGGGCCGCAACCGTGGTAGAGCCGGTAGGAGGAATAGAGATTGTGCCAACCTTTTCGGTGGCAGTGAAATCGGCATCAAAATAGACGTTAGATGCGTCATAATTACCATCCATTGCGGCCCACGCACTACCATTATAAACGTAAGCGGTGTAGGATTTGTGGTCAGCGGTGCCGATGTTGCGAGTTACGATTGCGGTATCGCCCTCGTGGAGTTCGGCAGCACCTACTACGGCCGCAATGGCTTCGAGGTCAGATTGACCTTCGGTGGGAGTAGCGTGGTAGGTGGTTTCGGCAGGAGCGGACTCGTTTACGTAGGGAAGTTCGGTCCAAGTGGCGGTGCCGTTGCCGATTTTGATTAGGTTGGTGTCGATTTCAATACCCAGTTCACCTTTGAGAAGAATAGGGTTTTTGGTCGTCCAGTTGGCTGCGGTATCATTGCGTGATACGATTTTTGTGTTGAGAACAGTAGAACTCATAGAATGTATCAACTCCATTTTATAGAATAGAGAAGAAAAAATCTGGGCCTGCGGCCCAGGGGCTGCCGAAGGCAGCCGTTATGTAGAAAATGCGTCTCCCCCACAGATAACATCCGGATCAATAGAGGAGCCTGCGGTGCCTGTGCCTACGCACACATACGTCAGCTTTGCGTCATCCCAAATCCAAAGTTTGGATGTGGAAGTCTCTACGTAAAGGCGATTTGCGCGGCCGACCGATGGTAATTCGAGAGCCGTCAGAACTTTGGTGTAGGTAAGGTTGTCTTCGTCGGCGATTTTTTCATCTACGGAAGCGGCGGCGGCTTCGGCGCGAGATGCGGCCTCTTCAGCACGACGGCCAGCTTCTTTCAAATCATCCAATGCCTCGATTACACTTGGTGTAAGGGGCAGGGACGAAGACGTGGGGTTCCCCGAGATAAAACCCAAGTATGATTGAGATTTCGCTATGGAGCCATCTGCGCGGCTCCACGACACAACCAACTCAATTCTACCCAGCAGCTCGGTTTCCCTATTCGACAGCGTGGCAACTATGTTGGTGGTAGGGACATCCAACACCCATTGCGATTTGTCGAGAAGGTAGGGGTGACCGTCCTGCCTCGTTATCATTAGCGCGGGTGTGCCGTCAGGCCAGGCCGCAAGAAATTGGCGCACGTCGAGCTGTAGTTGGGTGGCATTGTGCTCGCCTTGAAGGCCCCAGGACAAGGGTCTCTTTTGAGAGCCTGGGGAAATAATGCGTATAGGAATAGTAATCACCTCCCAAAAAAATTTTTTTGGAAGAAGGTATGAAGAAAACCCTGTGGAATTTTGAGGGACGCGCACAGTTTACCCGTAGGGAGGGTGGAACAGGGCGAAAGCCGTCTCGGAAAATTTTTTGAATTTTTTTTAAAAAAATTTTTTAAAAAAATTTTTTCAGGGTTCTATATATAAGGTAGCGGGCGGGGGTTATTTTACCACTTTTTTGAAACAAAATTTTAGAAAAATGAAAATTTGATTTGCGATGGAAAGTTGTTTGAGAATTTTTGAATTGAATAGAGATATGAGAGAAGTTTAGAAAGAGATTTTAGAAGGGAAATTTATTAGATAGATATAAATTTTTATTATATGATTTTATAGAATTATTTATTTGAAGGTTGAGGGCGGGAGAAAAGAAAAAATTTTTGTGCTGGCACCTCATTCATCCACTCCTGTCAGACGTGAAGTCGGCCATCAGGCCGGCTATTGAGAACTATTCTTATCTATTTATTCTATTAGGAGGACGTAGACAAAAATGTTTATGAACTAAGATTTTTTCGTTAGTGCTCCTAATACAAAAACGTTTATGAACTAAGACGTTTCACACGAGTGCTCATAGACGATTTCGTCAAGTCCGGTCGGACAGAATTTCGTCCAAGTATACATTTTTGTCTAAGAGCATCAACATTTTTGTCATAGTTCATTCGTGTGTATAAAAAAAGAGGAGAGCGTTTGCTCTCCTCAGTCATCCCAATCCAGTCCATCAATTGAACTGGACATATAAGCCATTGCTTCCATATCTCGTTATCGTTCTATTTCTTCAGATGAAGACGGCGAAGCCGTCTCTTGTTCTCTTCGAGAACAATTAGTAATACTATTAGTACTATTAGGAGGTGTAGGACAAAAACGTTTATGTATTAGGACATTTTCGTTAGTGTTGTCCGACAAAAACGTATATGTGGTCCGACGTTTTTCGGAGATGTTGTCCGACAAAAACGTAAAATCCGTCGGCGATGGAGTTTGTTCAGGTATACGTTTTTGTCCGCGAGCATCAACATTTTTATCGGACAGCATACTGGGCGTAATAAAAAAAAGAGAGGTCAAGCCTCTCTTATAAGTTCTTGTAGCTCTGCCGCGGCCTTGTAGTAATTTTCTTCACTAAAAGGCGGCAGCTCTTCAAAGAAGTATGTGTTTGGTTCAATTGCTTTTCGCAGCACTTTATGATCACATAATTCTTTTAGTTTTGTTTCTACATCTCCAAGTGTATCAAAGCGAATTTCTTCTAAAATTTCCTGCGTAGAAGTATGAAGAATGTTAGAATCTTGCGGCCGATGGGATATAAAATAACTCCAGACAAAAAAATCATCCTTTAGGTGGCGGGCCGCCCATTTGAACGCGGGCTCATAGGAGTAAACTATCGTATTTACCACTTTGCTTGGGCATTTATTTTCTACATAATAAATTGTTAGTTCTCTTGAAGTTTTCATAGTAGTTTTTTTTATTCCTTTCTTATTTTTTATTTCTGTTGGAAGGCCGTCCCGGAACGGGACGGTACTCACAAAACTGATTTTTTTTACTGATTATATAACTAATTATTGTCGACTATGATTTTTCCAGTGATATACTATTTTTTTGTTGAAACGAGGTGTATACGATTTTACCAGTGATAACCTACGCTACAAATAATTTTTTTCATAGTGATAACCTACGCACTAAGTAATTTTTTTCACACATTCTTTGGTTGCGTTTCCTATAGCATTTTATATATCTATAAGTCCAACAGACGAGGAGGGTTCGACAGAACCCTCTTAGTGATAGAAAAAAGTGATTGAAAAGTGATTGAATATTGATTGTTAGTGATAGTTCTCTATTCAAAATGGCACTCGGAAGTGCCAAAATGGCACCGGTGCGTCTCAAAATGGCACTGGGGAGTGCCAAAATGAGACGGAGAGTCTCAAAATGGCACCCGCCTAATTTTTAGACAAAATATAAAAATTAGACAATTGTTTATTTTTTAGATGGCCGCGGTCGTTCATAAAAAGCAAAAGTATTAGGCCCAGTCTTTACCAGATAATTTTTTTCCTGTAGTTCTTTGAGAGCTCTATAGTAAGAAGACTTAGAGATTCCCCAAACTGTTTCAAAGAACGCAGGACTTAGCGCCCAAGTATGTCGTTGTTTTGACAAATCTTTAGTAGCATTACTTTCTGAGCATAAGGCCGTCCATATCTTAAAAGCCGCCCCACCCGGCAGGTCGCGAGAAGCCATTTGGATGGATTCTACATCTGTGGGAGCAAAACGTTTACTGTCTTTCAGATCTATACGATACCACGCAGTAATTAGTGTTTGATTTGGAACAGAACAAGATAGCATTTTAGCGGCCTCCCGAATAATTATTCATTAGGTCTCTAAGGGCCGCAGTATCTTGAAAAACAAATACCGTGCGATCGGGCCGCATAAGATCCGGTCTTTTATGTAGTAAAAGACAGCCGTGATCTATTAGGTATCCTGCCATTTTAGGTGAGAAAATTGTAATGTAGTGTTTCATTCGAGTGCCTCATAAAAATCATATACATCAGGTTTAATAGGTTGAAGATAGCCCGCACGAATAAGTTCTTCTAAAGCATTATATGCCGAGGCACGACTACAATTGACGGTTCGCGCGGCTTCCGCGGCAGAAAATTGGGTGTTTTCTTCCATACCTTCAGAAATGTAGACCCATATTTTATATGCTGTGCTGTGAAGAGTTAGCATAGCCGCGAAGGGATCATAGTTTTTTGCTGGATAATGAGTGGCGATAAAATAAGATCGCATATGAACAGAACACCTCCATTATTCATCTCCCAAATATCTATCTATCATAAGAGCTGGCCAAATTATCTCCATTGCGGCCGCGTAGGTGAATGGCTCTAAAGCCGCAATAGTGTTTCCAGGGTTCTTCCATATTTCATCACGAGTTTCTTTATAGGCTTGTTTGATGAGGCCGCAGAAGGCTTCACGAGAAGAGATGTGCGGGCCGGCCGCCAAGAATACATACATCCATTGGTGTTTTGGATTTTGAGGAAGGGGCAGAGGAATTATATCATTGCTTGCGGGCATACAAGAGATTGCGGCTTTCCATTTATTCCAATCTTGTTGGCCAAGAATGGAAATTTCATTGTCTAAATTTTTGGGTGTATCAATTAGTCTCTTGTAGTTGTATTGATCTTCGTGTTTACCGTTGAAAACGCTTTCGTTCCATTTGATGGTGTTTCTGGAGAAATCGTTGTTTACAATTTGGCGACAAATATCTTGCGGACCCATAAGAAGGAAGTCGAATTCATCGAATGGGTAGGGGCCGTGGGAATTTTGTTCCAAGTGTGGAACATCTATTTCTGGAGGTTCTTGTTCCAAAGATGGAACAGAATTATCGTTAGAATTTGTTCCAAGTTGTTCCAAAAAGATAGGAGATTTCAAATAGTCTTCCAAATGTTGAAGACGAGTATTGATTTGTTCTAAGTTGGAACAAAAAGCAGTATAATTGATTTGTTCCAAGTTGTTCCAAGATTTATCAGATAATTTTTGTTCCAAGTTGTTCCATTTTGCTTGTAGTGTTCTCCGCACAATCTCATTCAAAGAAATATCTTGAGCTTTTGCGTCCGCGGCGATAGTATTGTAAAGTTCTTCACTAATACGCACATTTATACTTTTATCGTTTCGCATTTTATCCTCTCCTTTTTTGTTCCATTTTTGGAACACTTTTAGTATAACAGAAAATTTGAGTTTTGTCAAATTTTGAGAAAGGTAATCTGTTCCAAGTTGGAACAAAAAGCTCCCTATGGTTTCGTGCGTAAATCAAAATGAAACACTGGGTAGGGTATCGTGCTGAAATCAAAAATGAAATTGCGGCTCTGGAAAAATTTGGAAAAGAAAATGAAATGCGGCCTTTCCATTTGTGGAATAGGTGGTATCCAAATTTGGCAACGCCGCACTTCCTGTGTGCCGTTAGGCACACAAAAAAAACGTGTATGGATTTCTCCATACACGCTCTTTCCTTCAACGTTGGTTGCGAAGAGCAACCAGGGTTGTGCTGGTCGGGCACTTCGTGCCCGCCCTCGCCTTATCAGGCTCGGGTGAACCAGTTGTGCTTGTTCTCGGCGTCGCGGCCCTTCACTACAACACCAGCTTCCGCCAGCTTCTTCAGCAGGCTACCGGTCATCATAGGAGTAGCAACGTCCAGACCAATCTCGGCCGCGTGGCTATGAACGGTGCCAGGGGTCATACCTTCGCCCAGGCCACCCTTTTCAATCCACTCAGTCAGGGCCGCAAGGTTCTTGCGCTCACGAGCCTTAGACTCAGCAGCCTTCGCTTCCTTCTCGGCCTTCTTCACGGGGTCAGCCACACGACGGCCAGGAGCGTTCTTCGCTTCGGCAACAGCCGCATCAAAGTCGAAAGCCTTGGAACGAGCGGTGTCGGCAGTCAGGGGCACAGTGATGCTCAGCACGACGGCCAGAGGCACACCGGTATCCTCATCGATCTGGTCGCTGATGAAAGCCATACCGCCCTTTACAATCTGAGAACCGGGGAAGGTCTTCAGCAGGGTTTCCAGAACAGAGGAACGCAGCATATCACGGGTCTTAGTAGTCATAATGTTTTTCTCCTTGGCCACCTAACGGTGGTCGGTTGCGGCCTTGGCGGCTTAGCGCCTTTACGGTCGCACCATCGGTTTGTTGAGTTTGCCTTCTCATATTTGAAGATGACGGAAGGAAGGGATGAGTTTTGTTTCCTTTCCTCATCTTGTGTATATAGTATATCAGATTTTTTGGGAAAAGTCAAATTTTTTTGGGGAAAGATTTTGCTGGAGAAAGAAGACACAGAAGTGGGAGGAAGTGCGGTTTGCCTTGATTACCCCAGGATAATGGTCTTTTATATGCCAGCTACACCTTGGTATTCGTTCCATCGAGGCCGTCAGCGGGGCGAGGTCTTCGACGCAATCTCGTACGAAACGGGTCGCAATTGCTACATAAATTTCAGCGGACGAGGCGCGACGGGCCAATCGCGTACATCGTGAGGACGAACGAAGTGAGTCCGAGCGATGTATTCGAACCTGCTGAATTTGCTTCTGTTTTCTTTTTCTTTTCCTTTGTAAAAAAGGAGAAAGGAAAAAGAGTGGTAGTGAATGCGGGCCGTCGATTGCGGCCGAAGCAAGAGCGTGAAAGCCGGGCGTGCCTACGTGTGTGTTTTTCTTGAGCGAGAAGTCTACGCTTTTTGAGCGGGTTCGCGGCGCAATGCCGCGGGCCCGCATTTTTTGTTTATGGGAGGGCCGCAGAAGGCGACGTGATGGACCGGCCGCGGATGGACTACGGGCGGCACGTGCGAAGAGCTTGCGGGTAGAGCAACGCAGGAGGAGCGGCGCGTGAGAGATGTGCGGGAAAAAGGAAGAGTGGTGTTTTCTTTTTCTTGAGGGAAAAAGATTAGGAGATACTTTCTTTACCTTCTGGGTAGTAGGAGCGCAGCTCCCGCGGCCTTGGTGTATAGGCACTGCCGCGAAAATGGTGTGGGCAGGGCTGCGGCACGGGACAGGAAAACCCAGCTTGTAGCGGTCTGTGGCCATTCCAGCTTTTCCAGCTTATAGACCTTAGATACCTATGCGTGGGCACAGAGCGGGAGAAATGGATGGATGTCTGTTTTCTCCTCACTTTGTATATATAGTATATCATAAAATTTGGCGGTTGTCAAAAATGGAAAGTGGAAGAAAATGGAAGAGATGGAAAATTCTGGAAGGCGCGGGATTGCGGGAGGTGGATACGCGGAAAGGGATGTGTGGGAAGGAATGGAAGGAAGATTAGGTGGTTGCCACCTAACATTTTCTTCTTGACATTTCTTTGGTTCTATGGTATACTTACGGTGTTCTCAAGAGAGAGCAGAAAGAGAGGAACAGAAAATGTTCGTATTCGTTGATGAAAATCGCTCGGTAATTGTTGGTAAGTCTCTGGTAGATGTTGTTCGTCATTATGGCCGCTGGAAGGGTGTTGATAACCGCATTGTGTGCGACTGGGGAGAAGAAGAACCGAAGTATACCGTGCGCGAGATTGCGGCTAAGCTGGATAAGTCTTTGGAAGATACGCTCATTGCTTTGCTGTATGATGATCAATTTGAACAAGATGAATTTTGGATTCCTAACCAAAGTATTAGTAAGGAATCTATGGCTTCATCGCTAAAGAGGGCTTTGGCATGAACCTTCTGGTATGGCTTGAATTGGAACGAGTTTTTGGTAGATAATGATTATAACTTGAAGTAAAGAAAGAGAGGACTACACTATGGCTAAGGCTTGGCTGGTTCACATTGGAGAAGAATCTGACCTTGTTGCTTCTACTCAGGAAATTGCTATCAATTGGTTGCTTGAACACGGATATGCCCGACTGGATGATGAACCTCTTGTTGAGACTTACAACGTGGAAACGCACGAATGGGAAAAGTGGTCTATGGTGAGGGTCGCGGAATATCTCGGTTGCTCTCCTCGTGAAGCACTGGTAAAGTTGCTGAATGACGACGTTGAAGAAGATATTTTCAACTGGGGTGTATGGCTCGAACAGACTGGTTGGATTGGGTGATAGGTATGGAAAATAAAACTGTTTGGGTCGCTTATGCGGGTGGTGAACTTGTGGGAATCGCGGCTTCCGATAGGGAAGCCGCTCGCCGGTTAGTCCAGACAAATTATCTCAATCTGAATGATGAAGGAATGGTCGAGTATGACGAAGAGGGGCGACGCTGTTTGGGTTATACCTCTGTGCGGAAGGCCGCCGAAAAATGTAGACTGGATGTTGAAACTTTTCTGGTGAAAGCTCTGCGCAGACAGTTGCGCGAATACTGGATTCCTGATTGTTCAATTGAAGAATATGTTATTTCCCGTTGTTCTCGGCCGCTCATTTGAAATGAGCGGCCAGGGGTGTTAGGTGGCTTTCACCTAAAAGTTATGGGTTGACAAGAAAGATGTTTTATGTTATACTATTCGCGAAAGGGAGGGAGAAAGAATGAGTAATCCGGTTTGTGCGATTTTCTATCGGGAAGATTCTTGTGAAAATTGGCAATTGTATGGCCTTGCTGAGGGCGCGACTACTGCCGCGAAAATGCTGATAGAAAATGGCATGATTACAAAAGAAACGCTGGCCTATAAAGGCAATGGAAACGGCAAAGTTGCTATAAGATACGTTGGGGCTTTACCGGCAGAAGAGAGGGTAGAGTTTATTGTCCAGGCTCTAACACATAGAAATGGATGGTCTTTTTTAGACCTCTATCTGGATATCAAAAACGTGTATGATAGAGACGATTATGAAGGGGACAATGAATATTATGGCAAGCGTGTATGTTCTTCATCATTATGAAGATTTTTATGCTTTGGTTGATTCTACTTGGACAGCGGCGAAAATGCTGGTAGAAGAACAGCAAGTGGATGAAAATTCTTTTGTGGTATCCGATGATTATCACCGCGCGGGTAAATATAGAACAGTAGGCGAACTAATGAAGGCTTGGTCAAGAGAAGGCCAGATAGTTGACATTGTGTCTTATTTACTGGAAGAAACAACTCATTGGTCGCTTATGTCGTGGACTTTGGAAGAACAAATCTTATGGACAAAAGAAGATTACGGAGGATAACATCCTCCCCTACGTTTTAGGTGGCCTCCACCTAAAATAAAAAAGGGCGCATTACACGCCCTTAGTTTTTCTTTTTCTTCTCAAGAAGAAGATTTCTTCTCCGTAAATTTCCCCATCACTTCTTACCCAAGGTGCGAATACATCTTTCACACGGTAAATTTCTCCATCGCCCTCTTTACCGTGCCAAGTGCCATTTCTCCACAATCTCAAGAAATGATAATCGTTCCATCCCTTGCGCTCTCCCCAACGGAATGCCACATAGTCATAATGTTTGATATCAAACTTCTGCGGGCAGTCGCAACGCTCCCATTCAGGCAAGGCCGCGCAAATCGCATCTACCTGTTGGGAAGCATTATCGCGGGAATGCGGGAAACGAAAACCCACCCAATCGAAAGTGCGGAGAGCATAACCGCCGCAGTTATAGTCCTCTAACCAAGTCCATCTGGGGCGATGGGCTAAAACTTTTTCACAACCATAAACTTCATTCTTCATTTTTGATATACCTTTTCTTTCCCTCTCGAATATAACAAGAGAAGTTGGGCATTTGTTCTTCCATCACAAGATTTAGAACTGCGTTCATTTCCCACGGGTTGTTAGCAGGGGGAAGTTCTTCTAATATGTGGTAGAAGTCTGACGCAAGAAACGGAGTGTTTACAGGCATTTCTTCTTTGACATACTTGCTAATGATGCGGGCTTGCCGCACTCGGTCGCGAATGGCCTTGCGTTCATCTTCTTGCTTTTGTGAACGTCGTAGTTTGCGGGCGGTCGTTCGTGCGGCCTGCTCGGAGATTTTATTGATATATGCTTGGTGGGCGGCCGCAGGGTCATATGCCTTTTGGTTAGCGGAATCGGCAGTAGGCTTGACCGTGATAATGATTTCTGCCCAAATTTCTTTGCCGTCCAAATCGTTGATTATACCTGTTGGAACAGCAAAACCGCCGTCAATAAGGGTGGAATTTGCGGGCAAAGCTGGGCGAATGCGATTCATAATGGAAGTAAAAGCAGATTGTTTTTGATGTTGCTTCATAAACTCTGCTTGGTAGCCACGTTCTGCCATAGTCTCACCTCGTTTCATTTACGCAAATATTATAGCACAAAAATTAGGAAATGTCAAATTTTGTTTTAGGTGGCGTCCACCTAAAACCAAGGACGGGGCGTGTTATCGCCCCTTGTTTATGGTGGTGAATGAATATACATTGTTTCGAATATACTTGCGAATGTATTCGCCGTCATAGATAATTTGCCCGTCTACCTTTACTTTGAATGGTGTTTGCGTAATACGGGGGAACGTTCTGATGACTTCATATTCCGTGGCGGGGGAAGCACCTGCCGCGATACACTTTAGTAAAATTTGGGCTTCAATTAGACTATCTGAAAGTGCGGTATGATCTTCAATAAAATCGGGGTTTTGCGTGATATACTGGAACATCGTTTCGGCGGTGGTGGAGTAGTTGCCCGAATCGGTAAAACACTGATTCTGTTCACAAAAAGCGAAATATTCATCATTACAGATAAAATGGTGAGCATAGCCGCGAATGTCAAAAATGGGAATTGTTTCAATGGCGTTCTGAGTATGAAACCAGTCGCAATTGAATTGAATCACTTTATCGTCAAATGGAGAATTGTAGGCATAGCAGGAAGATACATTGAATTTTTTAATATCTCTTTTCATTTCCTGCATAGCATAGCCCCATTTGATTTTCTCCGCCTTGCGGGCACGCATTGCCTTTACATAGATAGGGCGTTTATCCGCGTAATATGCGGTAGCGAACAGCGGGAGATTATCCCAAATTTGGGTTATGACAAAGTCGCGGTTAGTGAGTGTTTCACCATCAGGTGAAATTATGGTGTAGCCAAGGTTATAACAGAAGGGTTTTGGTTCAAGGCTGGTCGTCTCAGAATCTAATACGAGATAGTTCATGATCGGTCAATTCCTTTCATTTGATTTCACAAAGAGTATATCACAAAAGAAAACGCTTGTCAAGACACGGAAATTAGGTGGCATCCACCTAAAGCAAGGAAAAGCCGCGTTAGCGGCTAAGTTCATTTCATCCATTTATCTAATACAAGACTGCGGCCGCATATATCACAATGATAACTATAGCGGGAGCGGGAGCGGTTTTTGGAAATCATAAAGCCGTCATATGTCCACCTGCCGCCATCCTCTGCGTGGATACCATTGTTATACTGGGTCATGGGGTCTTCGTAGAAGATAAGGCCAAGCACAAGGGTAAACACAAAAATGAGAATCATTAGGATAGCAAAGATGTTGCAAATAGCCTTGGCAATTTTCCTTCTACGAATGCATTTCTCCATGTAGTCCATAATTCATACCTCCCTTTCATTACGTCCCTATTATACCTCCTTTGGCCGCGAATGTCAACTCTTATTCTTAGGTGGCGTCCACCTAAAACCCGTTAGGGAAAAGGGCAGGGATTGCTCCCTGCCCTTAAGAATCACGCCTTGGTGTAGGTTTTCTTGCCCTTGACGGTTTCCACGTCCAGCATGCCCGCTTCAACCATCTTGTTCAGAATAGTGCCGACCATCATCGGCTTGGTGTCGGGGTCATCCGCGAACACGGCGTTGCACACATCGGTCGCGGTAGCATTCTCGATATCGTTCGCGGCGATGTAGGCGCGAATCTTATCGGTGCGGACGCGGGTGCGCTCAGCGCTTTCGGTTTTCTTGGAGTTATCGCCCTTGGGCTTGTTCGCGCGCTCAGCGGCTTCCTTCGCCCACTGTTCATAATCCGCACGGGCGGTATCAAAGTCGAACGCTTCATGAGTCTTGGTCGCCTTGGTTGCGAACGAACCCAGCTGTACCTTGATATACTTGGGCATACCGTTCTCGATAATGTCGGTGGGGATGGCAAGGCAGTTCGTCTTGTTCGTGCGAACCATGGTAGCGTCAGAGAAGGTGCTGGTCAGCAGTTCCATGATCTCATTGATAGTAGCCATAGTGTTCCTTTCCTACATGGGTTTGGCTTGGGTTTTCCTTCCCGAATCTTTGTTCCTCTCTCTTGAGGACGATATAAGTATAGCACATTTTTTGAAAAAGGTCAATAGGTTTGAAGAAAAAATTTTTGAAAAATCGGGAACTTTTGTTAGGTGGTCGCCACCTAACATTTTGTGTTGACATTAGGGTGCGTTTATGTTATACTATCATTGTTCCAAAGGGAACAGAAAGAAGGAAGAAAAAAATGAAAGAATATTTGGTAGAAGTCGCAATGTCGGCTTGGGCAAAGGTTATTGTAATTGCGCAGGACGAAGAAGAAGCCGTAGCCAAGGCATATGATGTAGTAGATTTAGATGATGTTTATGATTGGGAGATCGATGCGGCGGAAGTGGAGGATGATGATGAATGAAAGAATATACCGTGGAAGTAGAGATTAGGGCTTGGGTAAAGGTTTCCGTAGTTGCGCAGAATGGAGAGGAAGCAATTGAAGCGGCCTGTGATATGGTCGATCTGGATGATGCCTATGATTGGGAAATTGAAAAAGCGGAGGTAGTATGAAAAAGTATCGTGTGAGTATTGAAATTAGTGGTTATGTAAAACGCTGTGTAGAAGCAGAAGATGAAGTTGAAGCGCAAGAGATTGTGATTGATCGCATTGACTGGGGCGACGTGGAATTTTCTTGTGAAAAATGCGAAGAAATAAAGGACAATTCGCGTAAGAAATATAAAATAAAAGCCAAGGGAGAAAACTAATCTCCCTTTTTACGTTAGGTGGCTTCCACCTAATATATATAAAAGGCACGAGAAAAATCTCGTGCCAATGGTGGTGCGCGACGGTAGAGTTGAACTACCCCGAAGTGTTTATAAGACACCTATCCTCATACCGATAGATCAGTCGCGCGGAATGCGGCAGTTTATCCTGGAGCCGCGACCAGCAGAGCAGTTTCACGGAAACAGGCTAAACCGTCTCATTTATATCCCGCTTGAGCGTGCGGAAATGCGGCTACCCCAGACCGCCACTGGCATAATGAGGGTTGAGCATAAACCCCTTGCCTTAGCCGCCAACATAATGCTCAATCGGGCGGCCGCGAGATACTAACCCAGATTTCATTCAGTTGGATGGGACTCGAACCCATAGCCTTCCCCACATTAAGGGGTCGCTCTCCCAATTGAGCTACCAATGAATTCCTCTTTCTATCGGCGGTTTCTTCCGGTTCTCAAGAGCAGGTTGGCCGACCTGTTGTCCTCTTGATTACGTATATAGTATAGCAGAAAAATTGAATTTTGTCAATATGTTTGAAGAAGAAATTTTTAGAAAAATGGAAAAATTTGTTAGGTGGTGGACACCTAATACCGATGGGAGATTTTACGCAAATCTCCCATAGATTTTATATTTTTCTCCATATTCATTTTTATCAAGCACAAATGTAAATTCATTCTCCGGCAACTCAATAGTTTGCGGCAGAAGGAAATAGCGAAATCTATCATTAGGAATATATACAAAGCCCTTCATTTTCTTTATGACTTCGCGTGCTTCATTTTCCATGGAATACGCTTTGTCTTTTTCTACTGAGACAGCCGAGAGAATGCGCACATGAGTATAGTTATGATTACCACAAAGGCGGTATTTTCTGGCTATGGGAGACTTCAAGTCATAGCGTTGACTTAGTTTTTTGGCCGTCCCTATTTTGAGATAGCGTGAACGAGTGTTATAATCATATAAGAGAGCAATGTAAAAGTATAAATTAGCAGGAATTTCATCATAACTAACTTGAAATACATTGTCTTTTAGCCCCGATACGGCGTATCCAAAATACATAGTTTCATCTCCTTTACGAAAAGATTATAACATAGGCAAGAAGAATTGTCAAGAAAAATATCTTAGGTGGCCTCCACCTAAGCCTACGGGAAGGGCATTAGCCCTTCTTCTGGTCGAGGTAGTAGGTAGTGGTAGTCTTTTCCACGTCCCACCGGCGAATGGCGCAACCTTCATCATCCAGTTCTGCAAAGTGGCGGGTAGTAGTGCGCTGGCTGGTTTTCAGAGCGGGCATCGTCGCATCAATTTCAATGTAGGTACTACCGGGATAGGTCTTATGCAACTCTTCATTTCGCCGTTTGGTTGCGGCAGAGTTGGCAAGGCCGCGCAGACTGGCGCAGATGGAGCGCTGTTCATCTTCATCATTAGACAGGCGCGCGGCGATGGTTTCGGCGGGGAGGGAGAGTTCTTCTTTAAGGGGAAGAAGTCTATTCAACTGGCAGATATACTCTTCATAGTGACTTTCAGAATCTTCACGCAGGTCAGCCATTTCGTCAAGCACATGCTGAATAGAACGGCGCAGATCTTCGGTCTTGTCCTTGTTCTGGCGGCGAGTAGAGAAAGCGTTAGTCATTTTTGTTTTCCTCTTTTCTTTTTTTCTTTTTGTTCCCTCTTGGAACACCCTTATTATAGCACAGGCGAGCATGATTGTCAACAGGTTTTGAAAAAGTTTTTGAGGAAAATACGGGAGTTTTGTTAGGTGGTTGCCACCTAAGACGAGGAAGGGTGATTACTCACCCTTGGAAAAAGGTTTCAAGTTTGGTCATGCTTTTCCTCCACTCTTACAGGAGCAGTAAATTCCCACTCCCATGTATCATCGTTAAAAATTAGATCGGGCACTTCTACTAAGAACCAATTTATATCGTGGTATGTTTCTGCCATTGGATTTTCTTTTACTATACCAATGAAGCTCCCGTCATCATCATACATCAAATACATTACAATTCCTCCCTTTCTTTTTTACATCCATAGTATACACCAACGCGGCCAGTCTGTCAATAGAAAACATTAGGTGTCCGCCACCTAAACTTCTTCTCGAAAACAAGGGGAGATTACTCTCCCCTCATGTCCATAATCGGAGTGCTATCCCCGCCCATATACTTGGGCAGAACACCGTCCCAACGAGAAGCATACTCATAATCAATTAGAGTATCCGTCATAACTTCTGCCATAGCCGCCTTGGCTTCTGCTTCCTTCTGGCCGCGATAGGCCACCGCATCGGCTTCCAACTGGGCGACTTCATAGTTGCTCTGCGCCTGAATCTTGGCTACCTCAGCCGCGCTTTCTGCCTGAATGCGGGCGCGCTCGGCCTGCTGGGAAGCACGTTCCGTTTCCATCTGCTGCTGGGTTTTGTCGCGCAGTGCTTCCTGTTCGGCTACCTGCTTGGCTTCAATCGCGTCAGTGTAGAGGTCGGTGAAGTCAAAGTCATCAAGGAAAACCTGAATGGAGATACCATAGACAGAAGCATAGGAACGCATAGCATTGTTGATTTCATTCTGAATGGCTACACGCTGGGTGGTCATCAGTTCTGCCTTGGACAAACCAAGCTGGGTCTTGATTGCGTTGTTTACCTGCGGCTTGATAAGAACGTTGAAGTAGTTAGAACCAATTTCACGATAGATCGTGGGCGTGTTTTCCGCGGCCAGACTATACTTGACGGTATAGGTGTATTTTACTTCCTGAAGATCAGCAGAAAACGCAAGATTGGTTTCCGTGAAAGTCTGTTCCTTATTGGAAACAGCCACTACTTTCTGCCACGGAGCATGCCAGTTCAGACCATTGGGGAGGGTAGTATCTGCCACCGCGCCGAAAGTAGTAAGAATGCCAGTATAACCCGTAGGCACGGAGGAAATACAAGACACAATCACCAGAATGACGCATACAACTGCGCCCGCCGCAGACCAGCCGTGGTTTTCCATACAGAAGCCCATAATGATGCCACCAATGAGAACGAGGATACCGAGGATGAAGATGAGGAACATAAGATTGCTCTCCTTTCTTTATTACGTGGATAGTATAACATATGCTGGAGGAATTGTCAAGAAAAGATATTAGGTGGCTTCCACCTAACCAAGGTGGGGTGTATTACACCCCAAAGATTTTCATCATTCCGCGCGCCTTTTCAATAAGGTCATCCGCTTCATACCATTGATCGTTATCCATATAATAGTACTGACGGCCTGCCATAGCGTAGAAACTTTCATTGCCCTCGAATGGACTGGAGTAGCCCATATATTCAAACCAATTGTGCATAACCTCTACTGCTTCCGCGGTGTCGCAGGTCAGATAGTAAACCTTGTCAAGGGCTTGAGAATCAGTGATGGGAATAGGCTGGAACTCGCAGTCCCACATATGGATATCGTGCTCATACTTCTTGAGCATAAGGGTGCGCTCATATTCCAAGCATTCATCTTCATCTTCAAAAGTAGTGCCATCATCGGCAATGTAGGATACACGCTCAATCATACTTTTGTCTCCCTTCAATTCAGATACTTGGCGGCAAGAGAAAGCACATACAGTTTAGTCTGACGTTCGGTATAAACGTCCGTATTTACACTAAAAATCCAATCAACACCATAAACAAGGCTCTCGTCAGCAACCGCGGCCGCAAGACAAGTGGCCATAAGCAACTCGGCATTGTGGTCATTGTAGAGATAGTTTTCACCATCGTAGGCAAAGGCAAAGCAATCTGCTTCCTCCATCCATACCATAATAATCATATCTTCTACAAACTCATTCTTACCCGTGCTAATCCATTCATCGGTTAGATCGAACATCTTGTTGACAACATCTCTGGTATCAGCAAGGCCGCACAGGGGCAGACACAAGGTAGCAACAATCAGCAATACAGCAACGACTTTCTTCATAGTGGTTTCTTCCTTTCTGTTCCTTTCTCTCTTGGAACACTCATAGTATAGCATAAAGGGATAAAAATGTCAAGGGAAAAGTATTAGGTGGCGCTCACCTAATCCGGAGGAGGCCGATGTCAGTCGGCCACCAACCTTTCTAACCATTCTACAATATCAACCTTAGCGGGGTCAATAGCAGAACAGTTATTGAATTTACTAAACTGCGCCCGCACTTCTGCGTTATCGTCAATGAGAACATTTCTTTCATTGGGGGCACGATATCTGCTCTTGGGCGTGCCATACTTGACAAGATGAATTTCATCAGACGGAAAATCAAATTGGTCAAGCCATTCTCTTTTGGCTACGCGAGTATCGTGATCAAATACTTTGTGCGGCTCTTTGCTTAGCCAAGACACAACAGAAAATGAAATTCCTGCGGCCTGGGCTTTACGAATTGCCGCCGCGAGTCGCTTCATATCCCACATAGGTGCGGCCGCGCGGTAAGGTGAAGCATCATGTGCGCGAATGCGCTCAAGCCAGTTGGGGAAGCCGTAGAGATTCGCAATAGTGCCGTCCATGTCTACAATAATTCGCATGAGGTCAACTCCTTCTCTTGATTACGCACTTATTATAGCACATCTGCTGGAGGAAGTCAAGTCTTGCGAATTAGGTGGCGTCCACCTAAGATAGAAGTGCCCAGTGTAAAACGCTGGGCGTAATTATTATTCGTGTGTTTCTATTGTCCATCCGATAGGATAAACAGCCTTGTTTTGCGCAGGATAAATCACTATGGCGTTGTCGTAGGCTTTTATCGCAGCATAGCTCCATGTTTTTACTCTGGTGCTGTCGTAGGCCGACACTTTGGCGTTGTCGTATGCTTCCGCCGTGACATTGTTATAGATTTCTACCTTGGCAACGCCGTAGGCTTCCACCGTAGCGTCGCCGTAGGCTTTTACTGCGGCGTTGTCATATGCTTCCGCTGTGACATTGTTATAGACTTCCACTGTGGCGTTGCCGCAGGCTATTACCTTGGCGCTGTCGCAAGCTCTCACCGCAGCACTGTTATAGGCTATTACCGTAGCTCTGCCGCAGGCATCCACCATGGCACTGTCGTGGGCTTCCACCGTGGCGTTGCTGCGGGCTATCACCGTGGCGTTGTCGTAGGCTTTCACCTTGGCGTTGCTGGAGATCTCTACTGTGGTTTTGCCGAAAGCGTAA